>Ga0065711_1036582_pt1 | contig 20833 bp, 9 predicted proteins | sample Hoacrofraction12_FD_59098 | JGI IMG/M metagenome (GOLD analysis project Ga0065711, IMG submission 59098) | Hoatzin crop microbial communities from Cojedes, Venezuela - Epithelial fraction 12 v2 (version 2) | ecosystem: Host-associated > Birds > Digestive system > Esophagus > Crop | place...
GCTTGGTGTCATCTGCAAACTTGCTGAGGGTGCACTCTGTCCTGCTGTCTATGTCACTGATGGAGATATTAAACAGTACCGGTCCCAGTACGGACCTCTGAGGAACACCACTTGTCACCGAACTCCACCTAGACATTGAACCGTTGACCACTACCCTCTATATGTGACCATGCAACCAGTTTGGGTAAGGTACATTCTGACCTACAAGACATCTGTGCAAAGCTGAAAGTGATAACACCTTTACCATGTTGCTCAGAGAGCCAAGGAGCCCCAGCAGTGGCTCATGGGTGAAGGAGAACTACCTTATCCTTGTGTGTATCCTTGCAGCTTGTAGGACAGGGCAAGGCTGGGCATGCCAATTAGATTCAGCAGCAACCTCTTGATGTTTGCAGCAACAATGCACCCCTGCACGGGGACCACCCTGCTGCTAGGGCCTGGGAGTGGAGCTGTGCTTGAGTCGCCAGTGAAATGCAAGGGCTTGTGACCTACAAGCCAGCCTCCCTGGTCTAAGGTTGCATTAAGGGAGCCAGCCTGCACTGATGGCTCACTTTTGGGCTCCTCAGAAGCCACCATTGCAGCACAATAGCATTCTCCGGTTTCTAAAGCCCAGCAGTTATTAAAGCTCCCCTACCTGGCGGTTGTTGCTAGGCAAGAGGTATCCTGCAAGTGCTCCATCACTGAGGTCAATTAAATGCTATCCTCAAGCAAGCTGCTTTGAACTGAAGCCTGTGTGAAAATAAAGAGACAAGATCCTTGTTCTTTTCATTAAAGAATGATCTGAGATGTTGATAAAGACGTGCCTTAGTCACAGCTTTTAATTTCCTCAAAGCAGAAAGAGTTTTGGACAATAATTTTTAGGACTAAGCAAGGACACTGAGTTTTTAAAGAGAACAAAAATGCATCCAACATAACATACACAATTTGAAATAGCAACACAGAAAGGTCTGCCGACCTCCTTCTCTTTTGTATCACTTTTTCACCTGAAATGAGTGTCAGTGTTGAGTGAGACCCTAGTTAATGCCCATGTAAGTGGTAGGGTCCCTAGTTGTACCAATGGAGTGAGGCACATTTCTGTTCAGATTTGGGATTTACTGCAAGAGAAGGAGAAAGTTAGGAGGGTTGCTAAGGTTTGATAGAGAGAGCGAAGCAGAGAAAGCAAAAAAGGGAAGGAAAACATCATGGGTAGGCTTAAAGGTAAGGATGTTTTCTCACTGATAATAAATACGGCAAGAAGGCTGAATTCATTTTAAAAGGTCATTCGAAAAAAAGTCAGATGAAAAATGCTTTGATAATTGAAATCCAAAGTTTTGTGTATGTTATTTCACCCTGGGTTTCCATCAGCTCAGCCAACCAGCTCCTGGGCAAGCAGCACTGCAGCTTGAAAAGGAGCCTGTCTCAGAGCCAAGACCCCCCCAGACCCCTCTGCATGCAGCTCCGCACAGCTCCATCAGGCAGACACAGCCAGGGAAGGAGCCTTGGACTGGCCAAAACAGCTCAATAACCTTTTGATGCAGCCCAGGATACGGCTGGCCTTCTGGCCTGCCAGCTCACATCGCTGGGTAATTGGGGAAATACCCAGAGCTCAGCTAACAAAGCTGGAGGTGGGATTGTGGTTGCAGTTTCCCTCATTTCAAAGCCCCTGTATTTCCTTTCAGTCCAGCAGGCAGAACTGTGTTTTTAAAAAATTAACATGTAATGCTAAGTTTTTTCGGTTGTTGGTTTGTTTTTGAGAAATTTCAAGTCCAGAATGTGAATGTAACAAACTTTTCATGTCTCATTCAATCCTAGTGGGTACCTAAATCAATTTTCGTAGCAAATAATTTTTTGTCAGTGAGAGAAAGTTTAGGAGCCGCTATGCTTATTCAAGTTTCATGTTGAATTTATTGAACAATTTGGGCAGAAACAAATATTTAGAAAATGTCAGATCATGTTATGTTGAGTTTTTGGTGTTTCATTCTGCTGCAGCATTGTAATGCTAAAGAGAACAGAGGAAAACACTTGGTGGTGTTAATTCTTTCACTAGATTGGGCAGCCGTGTGGGAGAATCCACATCTTACTACTCAGTGAGTTGGAAACTGGAACCCACCAGCCCTTCACCTGCTGAGCCTATCACCACCAGGTTACTGAGTTGCTAGCTCAGTGTAATTTCAAGTATTTTAGTGTATTTTTAAAGAAATATATTTTTGAGCTACAGCATTCACCTCAGAGATGAGGAAGTCCAACTTCGTCCTCCCACATCTAGGGTATATACCCCAAATGCTAGGCTTCTGTGGGAAGGAAGAAGAAATATTATGACCATGTCAGTCTTCAGTATCCAGAACAAACAGTGTGATGCTGTACCTGGATATGAGTAATTTTGGAATTTTTTAAAGAAACAGGAATGTCACCTTTCCTCTTGCTCCCTCCCAGCTGTGTTCCACCTCCTCCTCCTCCTCAGGCTGCAGCAAAATCTGCCAAAGGCCTCTGTGAAATGCTTTATAAATTCTTTCATTTAACCTGAAACACAGTTTCTCAGCCTTTTCTTTTGGTGTGAAACACAATGCTTGATTTTGGGGTCAGTCCAAAAGGGATATCTCTTAATTGTATTATAATTCTATAGTAATACAATGTATTATTTCATCCCCCCTCAAACAGCTTTCCACCAGGAAAAAATGAAACCCTTACCCTTCCTTTGATTCCTCTGCAGGCATCCTGCTGGCAATAGCAGGCGGTTAGCTGTTTGTTGTAGGACGGCAGCCCATCTCCGCTGGTGAACCATTTGTCTTCCGAAACATGCAGTCTGCACCTTCTGGGTATAGTTGGCACCCCAGCTTAACACATTGGAGTAACGGGCTGCCTGCAGTCATATCTGCAAATACCAAATCTGCATATCAAAGTGCAAAATATTTACATCTGTAGGCTTGGTTCTGACCCAAAAAAAACCAGAGATGTTTTTTCCCCAGTCCTCCTCCCCCTCTGAAGGACCTTTCCCAGATTGCTGCAGATGGCATGTAGAGGAGCAGAGCTTCATGGATTCTTTCAACCAGGCCCAGCACCTGGAAAACCACAGCAGCGTGGCCACAGGGTACTTCTTACGGACATCCTTCCTCAGCAGTAGTTTTCAAGGGTCTTTCCTCAGTGCTGTGGAAGTCCCTACAGGTGACCTGCTGTAGGAGACCTTCAGGCTGCTGGACAAGCCTTACGTAGAAGCCACTGTGATTTTACAGCCAGAGCCAGAGTCAAGATATGGTTTGCTCCCATTTCTGGGGCTGCAATCCTGCCCTAACAGGAGAAGTGACAAACATTGCCCATGAAAGCAGACATTGGGTAAGAAAGCAAATGTTAATTATGTAAGCTGAAAAAAAAAACCCCCGGCGCACAGAGGAAATCACAGACAACTGCTGAATTTTCCTGCTACTGCATCTCACTCCTTTTCACTGCTAGGGCTTCCCGTAAGAAAAGCTAAGCTACTCACGTATGTTGAGATTTGCCAGGGTTTTCATCTTTTCTGCTGTGCCAGAGGGGCCAGTGGCAAAGGAGCCTGACAGTGGTTTTATCCCACTTTAACATGGAGTGGAACAATAGCATTCTGGCAAGGATGCTAAATGGGGGAGTCAAGTCATCACAGCACACAATTTCTCACTCAGCTTCCTCATGCTTCCCTTTTTCTACCCTCTGGACAAGCTACTTAACTGCAGTTGTGTTTAGTTTCCTTATTTTTCTGTTAGAGACAGAAATATCTGTGCCACGTTTCCATGCCTACTCATATTTACAGAGTTTGTTCTGAAATCCTGAGCTGAAAAATCAAAGGGAAGGTTTGCTAATAATGCGATAGCAAAGCAGTCCACTGCCTGCATCCCTTTTTTTGCCCTGAGTCTTATCCCCCAGGAGAACAGTTATTCGGAAAGGGAGGTCAATAAAACCCTGAAGACAAGCTAACTAAAAAGTTTGTATTTCTTACAGTCTTTAATGATGTTCAATGACATGAAATTGTTACCATGGAAACCAGTTTAACTAAGGTGTTATATGTGCTATTTCCAAGGCTCAGACAATGCTCCTGCCTCTATCGATAACGTCTGTTAGAGGAGGGGATGACTTTTCAATGTCTTCATGGGTCAAACAACAGCTATCTGAAAATCTGCAGCAGTAATTAGATGTTTGCCTGACTTCACTCAGATAGGGCATCCATTTATAAGGCTACTTTCTTTTTAAGTCAACAGTATAAATTTAAGATATTGTTAGTTGAAGACTCTTCAGGAAATGCTGGAATTGAATACAGCATGAAACTGGACCTACCAAATCAATTATTTTCTATTGCTTTGCTGCAGGCTATTTTAGAACAGAAAGGATATGATTTGGACATTCAAGATGGAGTTCGTCCCTTTTGTTGGATGCTGAGAAAACAGAATATTTGGCATCCTTAGGGGTTTGATGACGAACCTGCTCTCACTGTCAAAAGGCATATTTCTGTAGAGCGTGCTTCTGAATTCCATCCGGAGTTCATAGAAGGTGATTTATTCTTCATAGAATATAATTTCTGTTATATTCTATTCCTGTTCTGTTCTTCATAGAATTACATTATATAGCGTGATGAGAGAGAGGAGGGCTTTGGCAGTCAGGATTGAGAGATTTACTCAGGTACTCCAACACCAGCAGTGGCTATGAGGTAGGAAGCGTGGCAAGATCATCTGTTGTACCAAAGTGAGTGCAGCCCTGCAGGAAGCCTAAAGCGGCAGAGGTCTGCTAAATGCAAGTTGTGTAGGTGTGTTACACCCAGGGATGGACCGCCTTGGGAAGGCCAGCTTACTGAAGAGATTCCCAGTGACACAAATTTGAAAGTCTAGAAGGTAAGACCAGCAAGCAGAAACGGAAGGACGCGTGGTTCTTTAGCCAAAGAAGAGGGCATCGAGGCGTGATGTAGGAAGGGTCTTCAAATACTTCAAGGGTAGCTATAAGCAGGAAGGGACTAATTGTTTGGGGGGGCAGGGGGTGAGAAGGACAGTGAATAACGTGCTTAAATTATACGGCAAAATTTAGATTTGGCTTTAGGGGTGGGATTCGTCTAAGAATCTGTAGACATCTACTGTGAAAATACCCCATCTAGGCTTCATCCTTAACAGTGGACGGAAATAGTCACTTACAGAGCACAGATCATCTCATCCTAAAATAGACATCTAAAATAGTGCTTTCACAACACCTCGTCCTTTTCATCCACAGCAATGCAAACCTGTTTCTTGCACCCAGTGCTTCCAAATTGCTTCCTGCTCTCACAGCCCGAAACGTTCAAGTTTGCAAATCCGCCGTGTAGGCAGGACGAGGTGCCAGGGGCTGCTAACCCCGCTCATCCTAGTTTGCTAAGATAAAGAGCAGACCCGGGAGCAGGCTGAACCGCTACATCCAATTAGCGCTGTGACCACAAGCCCGTATTTAGTAGTTGTAGCATATCACTGCGAGCGCTAACGGCCATGTTAGAGAGACAGTACGTTTATGCAGAATATAAATGTCCCTGTTTCCAGCTGTCATCTGCTGGGAATTGGCTCTGGGTCCTGCTTCCTATGAATCCTTTCAGGAGGACAAGGGGGAGAAAGGGAGAGGGAACATCACCTTGGTGAAAGGTAGATTTTTGCTTGCAGTCCAAGCTGACTGTGCGGCACAGATATCCGTGCGGCATCATGATTTTGGTGATGTGGAGAATTTGTGTGTGATGACCAGGTTTTATATAATTCAAGCAAAATTATAGCTTAGGTTTTCAGAGGGTAATAAATGACTGCATCGCTCAAAATAATACTGTCCCTTCAACATACTGAGTTCTGTGCCAGAGACGCTCCTTTTCCTTTTTATGTAATTCTTTATTCCAATATTACCTATGCAAAAGGCCAGCAGCAAAATTTTCTTCCTTGTAGTGAGGTGACACACACACACACACACACACACACGTATGTGTGTTTCTTTTCCTTTGATAGTTCCTGTAACAAAACTGCAGGGCTGCTTGTAAGGGCTAACAGAAAACAGTAATAAGGGTGCACATTGGTACCTTATTATTGTCTTTAAAGAGAAAAGCAAATTGCAACAGTTGTATCACCAGGAAAGCAAAAAATCTCTCCAGCTAGAGCAAATGGAAATGACTGCGCTGTGCCCATCTCTGTTCTAAACCACAGAACTCAAAAGGGCTAAAGGTTGGTATTAATGATCTTTTGATTAAGTATAATGAAGGATACTTTTACTGCCAAGAAAGTCCAATCCCACAGCACGTTTCACTTACAGAAACACTCGAACATTGAGCTGTGGATAAGCCACCCTGCCTTTGAGATTCTGGCAAGCTTCTTTATATTTTATCAGATACAATAAATAAATACCAACCAAAGGAACAAAGAAACAGGCAGAATCCATACACAGAAATCAGGTCAGCACGCTGGTACTTGTAAAACATGCCAAACATATGTTACACCACCAGCACAGGCATTAAATCAATACATGAGGAGATGAGGTGTTATCAGGAGGAAAGCAGCTACAGATATCTTCTAGTTTAATTGTATTTCTGCACCTCTGTAAGCTATTACAGGTGAGTAAATATGCCAGCATAAAGGCTTAATGATGACTTGCTCTAGCACTTCTCTAACACTTTCCTGCTTCAGAATGCCACCCGTCTGAGGTATGTAGGTAAATATTAACCCTGCTCTACAGCTGACTTATTTATAAGCTATCAGCAAGCAGGTTATACTGGTGGGCTGCAGAAACTAATTTATAGCTCAGCCATGCGGAGTCACTTGGTTTGTCTACACCTCGGAGTAATTTCATACTGCCATTAGTCCTTCTTCAGCCTATGGATGGAGATTTCCTTGTCAGCCAGCTCCTGCAGTGGGAGGATAAAGAAGAGCTGGCTGAGGAGCCCCACCAGCCTCCTCTCCTCTGGATTTCATGGCCAGCCCTGGGCTGCTTAGGTCCAGTCTGCTGGACCAGTTTGTTCCCAGCTTCTTAGCAATTGCTAGGGACAGCCAGGGGCACTTTATTTTACCTTTGGAAGAGCCTTCTCTTACCAGGAGAAAAAAAAGGTCTGACCTCATATTCTCAAGTGTAAATCTGGAGAAAGGATGCTGAAACCACTGGGGTTGCAGGACTAGGGCCAGAGTAGTTACAAGGGAATCAACTCCTTGCTATTTATTGATCACGCAGAGGATCTGTTTCTTGCTGTGTTACAAAGAGTCAACCAGAGAATAAAGGACATTTCATTAAGGAAATAAATGTTTGGTGTGGATTGTTCTAGAGACTAAGGCACTGCATAACAAATGATTTATGACCACTTTTAACATCCTTCCTGGTAGGCTAATAGAACTGTAACACACAACATCTATCATTTCCTAAGTCACTATAACCAGTTAAAAAGCAGGTCTTTAAAGACAAATAGGTGATGCTATCTGGACACTGGCTTATTGGCATAACTGTTCTCGCTGTCTTGAAAATGGGATGCCGCTGGTGATCACAGATAGATATGCAAGGGCTGTGGGGTGGATGGCACCCAGCACAGCCACCCATGGGGTGCTGCCCTGGGCAGCCTGGGTGGACAGAGTGGGAAGCAGTTGGCAGAGCACGGCCAGACACAGCTCTGCTCCCAGTGGGGAAAGAGCCAGCACCGTGCTTTGGTTTGCGGGCTAAAGCACACACATGCTGAGGTAATAAAACTGATTTGGGTAAGTCTATTTAGCCTGTGTGTACTGAGATGTTACTGGCACTTTATAGCACTGTGCATTAATGCGATGGCTGGTGAATGCACATTTTTATTCCCTTTCTGCTATTTAACTTGCCATTGAGTCACTTCTGCTCATTGCACAGGCCAATATTTGATGGCATCATTAGACAGTGTGATTACATCATAAATCACACTGCTGCTAAAACAAATCCCCAACTCCATAGAACAAACATAGATGTGCCTTGTGAATACCTGTATGTCTGCGAGTCACTTATCTTCCCTGGCAGTGCAGTCCCATTCTTCTCTGATGTACTTTACCCTAAGAGAAATCACTCAGTTGCAGCGGCTACCTAAACTTTTTGTTTCCTCCTTTTAACTTTGTGAATTACTTATATCCAAAACGAATCATTATGACAAGTCTTGATGAGGTTGAGAAAAGCTATCTGCACTAAAGGAACAAGTCCTTCCATCTTCCAAGTCTCCCATCTGCAACTCCCAAGAGGCAGGTCAGGGGCATGGTATGGCCATGAAGCCAGTAGTGAAGGATGCAGTCAGAGATCAAGCAAGATCAGGTGAATTGGTCAGGAACCGAGAAGCAGGTAGAAGCCAAGGGGTTCAGGGGCAGGAGCAGCATGCAGAGTCAAAAAGCGGGAGACCGAACCAACGACCAGGAGCAAGAATCTGGAACATAACAGCAGCCCAGAGTTGGGCCAAGCAAAGTCAGGACATCCCAGCAGCCACCCAAGGATGGTCTGGGGACTGGTGACCAACTGCAGCTCGATTGCCTTGGCCCCACAGGTTAGGCTCAGAAAGCCCCTGACATTTTGGCTGGTCAAAAGTCTTTGGAGAAAAAGGAGTGGTGAGCCAGTCAGAGACCTCCAGCAGAGCAGGGCAGCAACGGCACGGCTCCACTTATGTTGCACTGTGGTAAGCTGGAAGGGTGCAGTAGAGCTGAAAACTCCGTGGGGCTCCTGTGAGCAAGCATGATGATACCACATGCTAGGTATGCTGCTGGGCCATGGCCTTAGGTGTTGAGCCTGCAGCACATTTAAATGGACTTGCTGAGGTTTGTACAAAGAGGTACTCGTGCTAGCATTTGCAAAGTCTGTGGTAAAGTCTACGCTGCCCACACCTTCTCACGGTCATGGTCAATTCTGTGTGAATCATGTAACCATTCAGACACTGTGTAGTTCATCACAGAGGCCCAGTTTTCTTAATATTGCCTCCAATTATCATTCAAACACATGCTTGTACTATCCATATCACATATTTTTACATTAATTTTTTGCATTTCTTAATATGTAGAAGGTAATCTGATTACAACTTTGACCTTTACGACAAGGCATAGCTTGTTTTTTAAATGCCATTTTCTGTATAATGTACACATAAGCGTAACCTTTAGACACAATTTCTGGTTATTAATGACATGAAGCATAAATATCTGTGCACAGAGACTATAAGCAAATGTACTGCTGAATTAAAATACCAGTCTTGTTAGCACTGTCAGACCTTTGGGTACACGCAACGCTCACAGAACAGTATTAGAGTCAGGAATGGATTCCTCTGTGAGAGCAACAGCAGTAGTTGGTTTATCTTGCCTTCATCTTCCAACTGGAGCTTGGAGAAAAGAAAATTCAGGATATGCAAAGAAATACATGACAAGAATACACTCTTAATCAAAACCGTCATGCATGGAGTATTCTGATATGTGGGTCAGTGAAAAGAAGAAACCGTCAAAGTTGGGGTAGGGTCTAGAAGCCAAACCACAAATGTGGGAAAACAGCTTAGGGAAGAAAGTGTGAAACCTTGAAAATACAAGAAGCCCGGAGTACTGGAACAGGCAATGTCAACACAAATGCCCTTCAGCCATAACATTTGGATTCCATTTACACACCACCTTAAGGTGCAAACAGCTGCAGAAAGCCTTACTCGATTGAAACACTTTTTAAAAATTCTGGCTGCCACAAGTAGCTAACAAACTGAAGACTTTGTTTTAGTGATTAGTATTTGTTAAACACCTGAGGCACTCCCTGGACAGCTATCTTCAAGAGTGGAGAAGAGCAAAAGTCAAGAGAGCATGACTGAGCACACAGAAACTGGAGTTAGTCAGAGCAGCTCCAAGTGCCTCCTTGGCACTAAACACATGGCAATTTTGCCACTTTTCCTGAAGCAGCGTTCACACCAACAGCCATGCTAGCACAGCATGGTAACTCTCACCGAGCAGCCACAAGAGGAAAGCAGCTTCTCAGACTTGCCCCAGCTGTTTGCTCCATGGACACGTGCCCACGGCTCATGGACACGTGCCCACAGCTGTAGGGTTCTGCCTTCAAAGTGGCACAGAAGCTACGTTGCAGCGGTGGTAGTGACTGCTGCCCTTGGCCCTTGGCCTGCCCTCTCTCAGAGGTTTCACTGTCGTGCTCACAGGGAGGATGCTCAGCTGTTTCAGCTTGGTTTTGTTAACTGGCAGGTACAGTGCTGTTGGGTGAGTCCAGATGTGGTACTCACAGAAAGCTGTGCTGCTGCGCAGCACTTTCCATCAGTAATGCTCTTCATGTGATCTCATCTTTCAGGACAAGTATTTTTTCTATACTTTCTCTGGAGTAACTCAAACCCCTACATTTCAGTTCCCTGAAGTAACTCAGAATCCTATAGTAATATAAAAAATTACAGCCCTCAACACATTTGTTTATCAAATTCATCAAATTCTAACAACTGCGAAAGCTTAAGTTAAAAACAGAGGAGCTGGTACATCCTCCTTTCCTAACGCTTTTGACTGAGTGCTTTGAACTGATGAATAAAGATCAATTTCTTAAAATCACTGCAGCGAACATTGATTTCATTCCTTTCTGAAGTCGCGCTCCACACTTTACAGCAGGCAGCGTAAGGAAACCTCCAGCACCCTCTGTTCCTGTACTAACTCCAAGCCTAGGATTAGTATTGCCTGGAGCAATTTTTTGCTGAATTGCTCACATTATTACATGGCTTCCTAAATACCCACAACTATAAACATGCTGAGCAAAACCAGACAGTACAGCAGCTGCAGGAAATAAAGGCAAGAAAATGAAGATGGTCAAAGGGAAAGAACATTTTGGACGTTTTAAGCCCTAATATTCAAGACAGGATTACAGGTAGGTGAAGTATGTTTGTATCATTGAGGAACTCAGAGTAGTAGTTTGAAAATACTTTATGTGCATTGTTGTGAGTAATTGGTTTTACCATGAATGTGGGATTGGAAGATATTAGGAAATAGCTAAGCGTAACTATTATCTGCCAAGTAACAGCAGACAACACATGCTTGGAAATTTGCTGTGAATGCTTTCTGTTGCTACAGTCAACCTGTAGTCCTCAACACTGAGGATTCTGATATTTTAAATATACTACAGAAATGTATTAACTCTTTGATGTTTTCCAGCTTATGAGCTCTCTGAGTATGATTGTTAGAAGGGTTTAACTGGGATTTTAAGCACATTTTTGGCTAGAAATGTCATTAACATCATCATAGGTTTCTCACTATCTTTTTATATGTAATGGAAGAAAAAGCAATAGAGATAAATTGATAGCTGTGAAGACACTAAAGATAGTGCAGCTATCAGATGAATCACACATAATTTGATGAAATTAATTGGGAAATTTTAAAAAGTGATCCTATTCCTGTCACTACAGTGAAAGACCTTCCAATCACACAGTCACGCTGGGGCTGTTCTCATGGCAGTCAGCAGGAGTTACATGCACAGAAAACCGTTCTTGGTTTTGTTTTGAAGAACTGGATCATTCAGCGTCTGTGCTTCAGGGGGTTTGTTTTTCTTACACGGGTAAAGCCACTGATTTCTGCTTCACTGTGCTATGCACATGTAGGAAAACAGATTAGCCAATGTTTTCTTTCTGTACTTCATGTGTGGGAGGAGAGTAAATCTGTCTGACCCATTCCACCCACAACACTTCAGTGAGCATTGGGCAACACCAGTATCAATCTCACTGGCTGAATTCAGGGAGCTCAAAACTGTCACAGGTATGAAACATTCCACATGTAGGAGGGAAATAAAGAGTTGTCTTCTTCTGTCTTAACCCAGCATGGGCTTGTGCCTGTAAGTGTTTTGATGGCAATCTCATGGGAAGAGGATATGAGTCTCTGTTTCAGAACTGGAGATAAATAAGTGACGTTGTGGAGGATGAGTTTTGTCACAGGCAATCCACTCTCATATCAGGGTAGCTAGAGCAAAGCCTCCAGAATTATATTTTATATGCATGGCAAAGGAGCATTCTCTAGTAGTATCTACAGCAATTCCTAGTCAAACTCTGAAAAAAAAATAATAAAAGGCCTGCAAAACTCTGAGCCAGTACATGGCTCATACAGTGCACAGACCCTCCTGAATAGCTCAGTTAAAGACCTTTTCTGCTTGAAACAGCTTTCAGGCTAAAGCCTCGTCCATTGCCTAAATTGTGAATGTGCCCCATATGGACATGTAAGGAAGTCCTAGCTCTGGAGCGCTCCATCGGCATGGACTGCAGTCAACTGAGGGCAAGAGGAACGAGAGGTCTGCTGGTAGTAGTCCTCTCCAGAAACTGCTGCTAGTACAGTTGTATTAGTTTTTGTGAGAAGCTGCTGCTTGCATGGGCCTGCTGTAAATTTATTCACAGTAATATCCACCATAATTGTGTTTCCAGGACAGAGGGAAAGGTCATGTATGGCTGGGGTAGAGCACAGAGGCATAAGACCTCTGTCTTCATGTTCCTAGTCCCTAAATGATCCTACAAATAGATAGTGGGGATTGGGGTGCCATGGGAAATCCCCATCTTGGGGAAGGGATGGGGTGTTGCATGTAAACATCGTGCCCCAAAAGTGGTTTTCTCTGGGTTAAGAAAATGATGTGACCCTGCATTGTGAAGTGCTTTACATGTCCTGAAGGAAACGAAAAAAATCTCAAGAATTCATAGTAAGTATTGCCTGAAGAATACTTGTTTCCAGTTTCCATTTACAAGCAAGTACATTGCTGGCATAATTAGGCACAGCTCACATTCCCCAGAGAAAATGAGATGAAACACGCAGTGAAAGGAAAGAAATTAAATAGCCCCATGATCCAATCTACACCAGCTACTTCCACACCAATTTTTTCATATATTCACCTCCTAGAAAGTATTTCTTACACCTTGGGGGATTCTTTCATATACTTTTGGATTAATGAGAATCTCTTCCAGTAACATTCATCACTTAGTAATGATTTGTTTTTTAATATATCAGCTCACAGCAGCACCTTTCATTGGGAAAAGCATTACCAGAGTACAGCTATTGCCTGGCTAAATTGTGGAGAAAATTGTGCAGAATACCATAATTTTAAAACACGAGGCTCAAACCATGACCTTAAGTGCAAAAAAGAACAGAGAGGGAATAAAATCATGTCCATAGTTTGCATTTTTATTGTGCTCCACATGCTCAAAACCCCACGTGGGATTTAGCTCATTAATCCTTTCACTACCAGTACAAGAAGGGTAAATATTTCCTCCACAGCTAGAGAGACACAGACAGACATGTTGTTTTCAGAAGGCTTGAGCCTCACAGACTCCAGCGTGAGCTGTACACATTTATCATCTTATAAAAGTAGGGCTGCAATGAGTTGGCCTGGCCACTCTGCCATTTACTAGTAAAACCAGAATGCTATTGGACCAGCACTTGAAAAATCTGCGAGGTCTTCTGCTCGTACAACTTTTCCATGTGCCATCATCCAGGCAAGGGCATTCAATTTCTGCAGAACCCAACATTTAACAGAAAAGTAACGGGTTTGACCCTGTAGTTGCATACCTGAGCTGAGTGTAACTTTAAACGCTGATCCATTCATAAGTGAGATCACTTCTGCTCTGGCTGTGCCGAGCTTCTCTAGGGTGTGAGACACCGCTTCGGTCAGAGCAGAAGGCAGGGTGAGACGCGTCCTGACATTTCGATCAAGGATACGTGGGAAAGGTGGCATGTGAGGGCTCCCACGATTCATGAGATGGGGTTTTGGGCAGGTGCATGAGTAGAGGGTTATTCAGAGACAGGACTTTGAGGAATTAAGGAGGAAGGAAGTTGTTCAAATGGGTCCACTTCTCGTTTACCAGAAGAAGACACAATAACTTAGGGCCCCTGCTCATTGTCTGGGGCAGAAGTGTGGAAGAACTCCTGTGACCACAGGACTGGTGGAAGAGACAACTTTGCACTTGGGTCTTCCCTCAACACAAGGTTTCCTGTTCATCTTTGTCTTATAAGCATCACAGACCAAAGCCATGAGAGGCATGGTCTGAATGGGTGGGAAACAGTGGAAAGGCAGAAGAAACCAATGGCACAGTTTCCTGGAGTACTTTTTTATAGCTCGATAATAAGAGACACGCTTGTGGGAGACAGGTGAGAAATCTGCAGACAGAAAATGTCAAGATAAAAACATGCTATGGAAAGAGAGAAGGGAAGAGGGAGGTATTAAGCAAGAAAGAATAAATCTTACGAATGATTAGTTTTCAATGACAGAAGACAAATGGACTGAAGCTTTGGAGACAATGAAGACAGAGACAAAGAAAGGAAGATTATGTTGGTAGTCTTTAAAATATGTGAGTGAGAAAGTTTTGACAATATAGATCAGAATGCCACAAACAGCATACCACCACATAGTCTTCTCAACAGCAGTGGCCCAGCCTGGGAAATACAGTCACACCAGCACTACTTCAGTTCAGCTGAAAGTCTTTAATACAGTTCTGATGAACATTCTTGTGCTGGACAAAGAGAAACGTATATTTGACATGGATATGATGGAGGAACCATAACCATTCCATAAAAACAACTTTTAGCATGTTTTCCTTACAACCTCAAAGAACATCTGGAGCAAAATTAGAGTAGATAGTATGTGCAAGAGAGTGCCTTGCTGTTTTTTTGTTTGGTTTCCAGCAGTATGTAGAGTGATTTCTCTTCTCATTTTGTATATGGTAGGGTGGTTCGACTCCCGGTTTTTCTTGAGCCTTCCATTTCTTGCCAGGCTCTTACTATCTTTTGCCATTACTCTTACCATTTGGGGCCAAAACTGCAATCGATTACTCAAGCAAAGCACTGAAAAATTTTACTGAAGTACAGAATCAAGTTTCTAATTCATCTTGTATCAGCTTTCTTTTTTCTCTATGATCTTAATTGCTGTCTTTTTCCCAGTTGATACTTCACAATGCCTTTGCAGAATATGCTAGCACATTTATTCTCCTTTATGCCTTTTCTGTGTCGTTTGTTTCCTTTATTCCTCCATGCTCTTCTGCTGTACCTCCATTTTAACCACTTCATGTTGCTTAGCAACACCCAGAATTACACCAACAAGGTAAGGTCCCACTGCTTCTAGCAAGTCTCACCTTACAGGGAACAAAAATATAATTTAACTTCACACTCCCAGTGAATTCACTTCCTCAGAATGGCGTTGATCTTAAATTCATGTCTCATTAATCAGGTGTTTTTCTACAAATGCTAAGAACAAGTCAAACACACAGAAACACACAGCTTTTCATAGAATATTTGGATCTTCCAGTTATGCTCTAACATTGTTAACCTGATGAGATAATAAGAAAGCTAAAACAAGAGACAAGGTTTTATATCCTGGCTTTGCCAATATGCAGATCCAGAGACTCCGACTGTCATATAAGTGATCAAACTGCTACAGCCAGTTATGAATCCAAATTTTATAAAATGTTGGAAGATGTTTGGATTGTGAGACTTAGTCTCGCCACAAATCTCATTAAACACCATCCAGACATTTCCAGTAAACATCTTTAATATCCCAAGTTTTATATCAGGCTGCTTTCTCCCTTGGCATAACAGAATAGAAACGAAACAAATGGGCTAAGATATATATTTTTTTTTAATTTACAATTGTTTTGGACAACTTATTTAACCAGAACTGTTACAAAGAGGACACAAGAAACATAGCACCTTATCTGTCACAAGCTGCTATCAATTTCAAATCACAGATTTTTGTTTTCCCCCCACAAAATCACTTTTGCAAAGTGAAACACTCAAATGCACATGTGGTCTTCATTGACATGTTCTGCTTGTGAAGGGGAAAACGGAAACCGATGTTTTTGTTGAAAAATATGTTTTAAAAAATGAATCACTGGTTAAAAAGATTTTTTATGTTTTGAAAGCTGAATATGTTTAGGATTTGATATTTACACATTTTCCCAGAACCATAAAAATTTTTTTTTTAAAAATCAATTATTTTTTAACCCTATGTCCCAGGAAAAAAAAGACATTTATTCAGTAAAATTCCTTGAAAAATAACTGGCATTTTCACACTAGCTTCAGAAAGAAGTTAATTTCCAAACTAGCAAGGCCCTACATTGGACTGAGAGATCCTGGCTTTGGATTTATGAACTACGTGTACAAAAACCAGAGAGGAACAAGAATGTAATATCTACTCTTACATCTAGATACACACCTTTAAAATAGATTTTTTGCTCTTTAGTCATACAAAACTTCAACTAACTATTCGATTTCACTGGGCATTGGTTCATCCCCTGGGATCACATAACGACAGCCCTGGAGATACTTTTATTCAGCAAGCAGAGGTCAAGATGAATAATACTTACTCAGCCAACTAAGGCTTTTAATTAGGTTTTTTTAGGGCCTGGTTCAGTAGCCCTTACTCATATTGAGTAATATTCACTGCACAAATAGTACTGCTGTTGCAGTCGTATTAATCATCAAAAGCACTGGAGAACTAAACCCTGAATAAGTAACAGCTCTCACAATTATCCAAGTATGGCAATTTTCCCCCAAATTTCCACATACTCCTGACATACAAAACCGCTCTTGATTACTGATAACTTATTGGACAACAGTATGCTTACATAATATATAATTATTATTATACTGTACTACATTTTTGTATTTTTATTATGGGAATCAGTGTGGCGCCAAGTAACAGCAAAACTGTCTCCATGCTAAAGCCACGTATTCATCTGTATACTTCTGCTTCTAATACATCTACAAAAGGTAGCTAAGAAAATACATGAGGGAGAGAGACTCAATTCTGAGGTCTAAATATACAGCAAAAAAAAAGTACCAGCCTAATACTAGCATACAAGCCTAGTACCTTCTAGCGCTGAATCTCTCTCTGGAGAGAGTTCCTGGATCCTGGAATAAAAAAATTATCTGTAATATAGTTGAATTACATAAAAAGGAAATCAAGAAATTACCTCTGTTTGTAGGTATCCCTTGCTTTCCAACGAACACATGTACATAAATAAAGCCAGGATAACGTACCAGGAAACACAACCCAACAACACAGCTAGCAAAAGAAAACCAGTATTACTTGTTCAGTATTATTTGTTTCTCACCATCCTTTTTCTCCCTTTTCGACCTTCTGTTCCACGCAGTAAGTCCTCATGTACAGATGTATGTGTATATATATGCATACGCATGCCCTCCCTGAGTATATGAAGGGTTATATAGGGTGACTAATCTGCTCTCGTGCTGACCTTGCTACCAACTGGCTTTCAAAATAAATCCAAATGAATAAAAACAGCTCAGAATCATCCCCAGTAAAGAGACAATATGCTCCACTGCCAGTGAAAAAGAAAATAAACAGACACTTGGGTGTCTAAAGTTGGAATCTAAAGCTAGCTGCTGTGCAGATGGATCATTACACATTGCTCTGGGCTTGACTGTTCTGGGTTTGATTCAGATGAAATTCCCATGGATGCGGGCGAAAGCTGCATGTGCCTTTTGTCACTCAAAACTATGGGTTACTTAGAGTCATAGTGGCAGCCACAACTATGGGTTATTGATGCTAGGTGTAATAGTGACTGAAGAACGCTCATGGTCTGCATAATGCATTTCCACTCTCCGGTCTTTACAGGAGAACATGCATTCTCTGTTCTTCACAGGAGAAACCCTGCCGCCACCTCACTGAAACCCAGGGGTTGGGGGAGTTCAGTCCAGGCTAAACCCTGTACATCAGGTCATCTCTGCCCTCCACTGTGCCTTAAATTCCTCTTTAAGGCACAGAAACATGGACCGTCCGCCCTCTGCGAAGGGAACATGCTTACCCCGACGGTTACTGTGATCTAAGCAAACACCCTCCCTAACCCAGAAGTGCGCTTTGCACATTCTGTCCGAGATCAGTACTCCCTGAAAATGCTGCGGTTTTTTGTATTCTGGACAAGATTTGCCTTTTGGTTTTATTTGTTTGTTGTTTAATGGCATCCCTGTGTTTTAAACTTCTCAGGTTTTAGCAGATTTTTAATAGTAGCTCCACTTACAAGCGCATTTATAGAAGAACTACAAGCAAATCCATCTCTTCTATCATGCTTTTTAAGTGAAGCAGTAAAATAATCTGAGTGTGGCACTGCCTCTTCACAAGGTTTGTATTCAGGCTGATTATCGGTAGAAGTTAGAAGACACAAACCATTTTGTACGAGTTTTGGTGTAGCACCTGGTAGGTGTCTGTAAGTGCTGCAAATAATAAACCTTTAATACCTGAAGCTGCCTGTTTCAGAAAGTAACACCATACTCTTGCTTATGTTGATGCAATTCAGAAAAAAACACCACCACGTCACTGGTGAAACTAGGACAGCCTTGAGTTTAAGCACAGGCACAGGCTCCCTGGATCACAGCAAGAACTATGCATCACACACTACAAAGCCAGCAGAACTTCCAACAAAAGTAGTTAACTCTCTGCCTAAATGTATCTCATTCAAAAAAAAAAAAAAAAGAAACTCCCTGCCTAAGTGCATTTTCATTTAAAAGAATAAATTATTTCCTAGCATGGCAGCTCTTCTGAGGCTTGTTCCATACATGGAGCATTTCTCTTTCGGGAGAGTGTTAACATCAGCTTCGCGTTCTCTCGCTAGCCTTGCCTTTCAGCACGAAGAGGCTTTTCTGTCAGACGGGGATCGCAGGCAGGTAACTGCTCGCTAGCACGTCGCATGTGTGTGCACAAAGGAATTTGCACAAGGTGGAAATGACATGATGTTTTCCACATCGAGGAAAGAAATGTGGGGCTCTGTAAATGAAACATACGGGGAAGGTGCCCTTTGGATCAACAGGTCAAACGAACGTTTCTCGCAGTGCCTGGATCCTCTACTTTCTGAAAGCAACGCTACTGCAATGTTTACTCAAGCGATGTGCCCATTAAGACCAACAGGAGAAGCACTGGGTGTAGAAGCAGCCCAGTAACATGGAACATTTAAAAATCTTGATTTATTTCTGCTGTTTGCCAATCTTTTCTCTCTGCATTTTTTTTTCCAGATAGCATACACATAGAGTGTGCATTTATTTTATTTTTGTTCTCAATTAAAAAAATAGGAATCCTAAGAATTTAATCCTATCGGAATTTTCATCCAGTCATTTCCACAAAACCATAAGGAAGAAAACATTACAAATACACCAGATTAGCCCCGAGTGACTTCATGTGTTCCTAACAAATTAAGTACATTGATGTCGACAAAGAAATGAGAATTCCTATTGCAAATCTCTCTCACTTAGTTCACATTTTGGTTTTAGAAACTTCAGCTGGACTAACCATGTCTAAGGCAAACGAAGCAACGTCTAATAAGGCTGAACAGTTGGAAGTATACAACAAAAGATATTTCAGGCTATGCAGCTGTCTGCTCCAACAAGAAATAAGAAATACTGAAAATCTCTCTTCTTTGAGAGCTTGCACAGCAGCAGCCGTCACCTAGCTCTGGACCAGCTGCTCCTGCCTTCTCTCCACCCCACAGGCTTTCTGTGAGCAATTCTGTGGACTGGTAGGGGAAAAAGAAGTACGGAATTACCATGCCTCCAACCAATAGACAGCATCGGAGTTGGTTTTGAGGAACGCACTTTATGGAAGTCAGAGACTTGCCCCCCATGCTGCTTTTACCACATCTCCAAGAGTGGGCCTCACCTTCCCAGGACCGAAACCACCCGACGGCAAGCCGAGGAGAAAGCCGTAGTTTGTGGAGCTGTGCAAAGTTAATCGCCCTGGAGGATCTCTGGCACAGACATGCTCCCCATCCCACCCCACCCAACCCCGGTGCAGGCATCGAGCCAGACATCTAGGGTACGGTCAGGGCAAACGCCACACAGAAAACGCTTGGGATTCCCCTTTTCCCACCAATGACCCCGGTAGCATCACCTCCTGGGGAAAGAGGAGCTTCGCGGCCCCTTTGCAGACGGGGAGGCCGGCCAAACCCTCCCTTCCATCCTGGCGGAAACCGACCAACAAAAGGCGACAGTGGCTCCAGAAAGAAAACCTCTGTATTAAAAGCCAAATGACACGGAGCTACAATAATAAATGCACGCTGTCTCAACCGGGAAATACAGTGTATAAGGTTCGGTAAAGTTCAGCTTCAGCAATAACAATATATATATATATACTGCTCCCGTTCTCGATCCTGCCAAAAAGAGACTTCCCTTTCTGTAAACAGAGAAAAAGCCCGCTCAGACTGTGCTCCTGTACAAAAAAGCTACTCCGACTCCAAGAAACGCGGTTGAATGAGAGGGTCTTTTATTTGCCGCACTGATTCTGGGGCGGCTTTTTCTTTTTTTTTTCTTCTTCTTTTTTACTAAAAGGTTCGTTTAAAACGGGTATTAAAGATACAAAACGAGAACACGGGACCCGGTCGCCGGCGGCGGGGGGGGGATGCGTTGCTCCCCTCGCGGTTGCCGTGCTCCCCTCGGGGCCGCTCCGCTCCCCCCGGGGCCGGCCGGCGCCATCCCGCCGCCCACCCGCGACACGCTTTAAACCAGAAGAACGCGACAGAGCCCGGCCTCCGCGCCCCGCGGCGAGGAGAAGCGGGAGGGGTGGGGGTCACCGGGAGAGGCTACTTGGCGGCGGCGGAGGCGGCGGAGGCGGCGGTGCTGCGGCGCTGCTCCATGCCGTTGGGCAGGAAGCCGGCGATGATGGGCACCGGCCAGATGAGGGCAGCCACGCTCCACACGATGATGACCAGAGTCATGAAACAGGCCACCAAGGTGGACTCGATGGGCTTGCGGTTCATCCGCCAGCCCGGCTCCCCCTTCAGCTCCTCCAGGCTGAAATCCAGGCAGCAGAAATTCAGCGGCTCCCCTTGCAGCCAGTACTGGCCGGGCTCCGCCGCCGGCGGGTAGGAGAGCGAGGAGGAGGCGGCGGCGGGCTGAGGCGCGGCGGCGGGCTGAGGCGCGGCGCCCCGCAGGCGCCCGAC
>Ga0065711_1036581_pt1 | contig 20832 bp, 11 predicted proteins | sample Hoacrofraction12_FD_59098 | JGI IMG/M metagenome (GOLD analysis project Ga0065711, IMG submission 59098) | Hoatzin crop microbial communities from Cojedes, Venezuela - Epithelial fraction 12 v2 (version 2) | ecosystem: Host-associated > Birds > Digestive system > Esophagus > Crop | place...
AAAAAAAAAAAAAAAAAAAGAAAAAGAAAAAAAGAAAGAGCCTTTTTTTCTCTCTGTTTAGCTTGTGCTGTCAGGTCTCTCTCTGCCTGCTACTCTAACTACAACCACCCCAAAGGAAAAGTTCACCTTTAATTAAGGCATCTAAGCATTAGGATTCTTAGGCTCTGAACCTCCCTCCCTTTCGTCTCCCTCCTTTTTTCAGTCAGGAGTGGAAACTTTATCTCACCTACAAAGGTACACTTTGCCCAAACATTGATAGATTGCAGTGATAAACCTTCACTTCTTCACTCCAGGCAAGTCTCCCGGTGGAAGGTGATCAGCCGTCCCCAGTGCAGAGCATCCCCCAAAGCCTGGTGGCTTGGGGGCTGCCTCAGCTGGGAGAGGACCCAGGCATGGCCACCGCACCCTGCTCTCCCTGAGACATGCATGAGGCCCTGGCTCTGGTCTGGCCTTAGTTTGGAGGGGAATTAGCTCTCCACAAATCTCAAAACTGCAGCCTTATAATAGCAGCACTCAGAATGACAAAAGGCCCAGTCGCGTTACAGTCACTCAACCCTACAGAGTTGTTTGAGTAGTGGCAAGAGGAGTTATTTTTAATGACTTCACGTTCTAGTCTCATAGACAATAACCAGATAGTGTCCATAGCCTGAAAGCCTTAATCTTCAGCTCAGGATCCAGCAGATCCTGAGAAAAAAGATGTGACAAGGTGGAAGACATCTTCCAGATCTGGGGTTTTGAGTAGGGAACTCATTTCCCCCCATCTCCTCAGCCATCCCACTCACTCTGGCCCTGCTGCGGGCATTGCCCCTAGCTTGCCCTGGGGTGGTGACCAGGTTCCATTCTTGCCTGGCACTGCTGATAGGTTTTGACACCCAATGGACAAAGCTGAAGGCGTCTCTCCTTGATGGAGCTGGACCCTTGCATCCCTTTGGGACCACATTCAGAGGGTCTGAACTGCTGTCTTCCATCCAGGCTGTGGAGCTGGGGAAGGCAGAAGTGACCCTACCACAGTTCTGTAGCGTTTTGGAGAGACCATGAAGGTATCTTTTCTGTAGGTCTTCTCTTTGCTTTGGTCACGCCTCTATTTTGGCCACTTCCATACAATTTCTGGACCAAACTGATCTCTTATTGTTCCTCTCCTCATAAGTGGAATTGCAGCCCCTGTGGCCCTCTGCCACTGTTTATGCTGGCAGAGACCAGTGGATATTGGCAGGCAGACTTGGATGGGATTCACACAGTGAGAGGGCAGGGAGGGAAGAAAGGGCACACTGTGGCCCTCAGTGCCTTCACTTGCCTTGCAGAGAGCATGCCCATGGCTGGAGGGAAAGGAGGTCACAGGTGGGTGAGAGCTCTCCTTGCTGATCAGGAGACTGGCCTGAGGCAGGTTTTGAAATGCTTAGAACTGTATGATACCTTAGATCTTGGTAGGTATCTGTAAGACCTATTCTCTCTCTTGGTGGAAGATGCTCAGCTGGCCCCAGAAGCTTTCTTCTATTCATAAGACAACACTTCTGGATATGCTGTGATGCCCACCCTACCTTGCGAAGGAGAGGTCATCCACCCATGCACAAAACACATACTGGAAGAGATGCCTCAGGCTTCAAAGGGCGTGGTCAAGCTTGAGCAGCAGGGCAAAGCCGCTCCCTCCTTCACCCTACTGCAGAGAGAGGCAGGAGAAACAAGGCCACTGTTGACCAAGGTGGCCCACCTTCATGCCTGTGAGATGCCAAATTAGACCAACTTCAACTGAAGGCAACAGAAAACTCACTTCGGGCCCCGAGGCTGGTCCTTGCTGCATTACAGCCTAAAGGAAGAACCTGGCCCAGACTGTCTGGCTACTATTCAAAACGGCTCTTAGTTATAAAGAACAAATTGTAAGTTCTCATGTAATGTCCCTGGCAGAATCCAAACTTGTAAAAGAAAAGCCTGTAAACATCATTCCCACTCAGGAACTGTGCAGTGTTCTTTTCTGACCTCGATGCACTTTGACATATCACAGAACTAAGCAGGTTGAATCTCACCCTGCCAGTCCTGAATGAGCAATTTCAAAAGGTTTCTCTCCTTGTCTCTCCCTTACTGCTTAATACAAAGAAATGTCTCATTTTGCTTGTGTAGATCTAAAATGATGACACACAGCTTAGAAATTACTTCAAGCACAACAGGGAGATTACAAGCAAACGCAGTTTGTGAGCTCCAATTCTGCATTTACCTGCTGGGTACCCAGCAGTGAGGAGTGGGTCCCTCGGCCCCGGACCCCTCTGCCAAGCCCCACGGTGTGCCTGAGGGATTTGCTTACATGCTGGAGGAACAAAGTAATGTCATGGAAACTCTGCAAACGGCTTTGCTGAATTTTACTTTTGTATTTTCCAGCTCTTAGTTGAAAGAAAGCACAGCTTCTCCGAACCTGAATTCTCCTCTGCTGGCGGATTATTTATTAAACAGCGATGGTAGGCTGAGGCTGTTTTCACTTAAGAACAGTTCGTTCAAAGCCTAATGGAGTATCAGAGTTGCCATAGCTACCTGAGCAAGCCCTCAGCACAGCACAGTTCCTTCCTACAACCCAAGAGTTTAGGTCAACTCGCAAGTTTGTCAGCCAAAGCTTAATGATTTGCTATTTCATGCAAGTGAATTGCATTTATCAAGCAAGCAGGCAGTGTGCAAACCACGGACAGGATTGCTCCCCCCCCCCTCGTTTTTTTTTTGCTGGTCCAAGAAGCCCGTGGGGTTCACACCAGCTGGAAATTCTGCGGGGTATCAGGACAGCTGGGGAGGAGTTTGGAGTAAAACCACATTTAGATCTTGGCACTGGTTTTGGCCGTCCAATCCAGCCCATCATTAACAGCTTCTGTACAGCACTGCTCTTCCTCTAGGGCTGTAAAAATGAACTAAACCTTTGTTCAACCTAAACTTCCTTTCCTTGTCTGCCCTTCCTGCAGACTTTCCATTCTAGTGGTCCTATTGTTTCACTTGGAAATGTCAGAGAGCTGCACAGCATGCCCATTTTATAAGGAATATGTTCCATTTTAGGAGGCCAAAATTGTACACTGTGCTGTTCCACAATTAATTTACTTGAAACTTGCTTGGGCTCACTATGGCTTGTCTGAAATGGCCTTCTTTCTTTCTTTCTTTCTCTCCTTTTTTTTCTTCTTTTTTTAGGCCCCTGCATCTGTATTTAGCTTGGTAGCTACTGCAGGCTCTAGCTTTGCACCTGAACAAATAGGATTGCTGGGGACAAGATTAGCTGCTTTGTGCCAGCCGGTTTGGACACTGGGCATCTCAATGAATGGGCATTTTGCTTTTGAGTATCCCTTACTGGAAGCAGCAAAAAAAGAGTAAATACCCTGATTGTATCATCTGTTAAGTGGGCCATTCCTACAAAGGCAACTGGAAAATCTGCCTTCCTACTCACAGTTTCCTGCAGTTCTCCTTGCTGCAGCACTGGAGAGAGCAAAAGAGAGAAGAATGTGCATAGAGACTTCATTCTCCTGAGAACCTGGTGAAGTTGGGCAATCCACAAACTGGCAGTCCACCAGTCACCATGATGCCTATGTTTCCATATTACTCTGTCCTTTTCTCCTCTTGACCTCTTCCCCCAGCAGTTTTTTATCATGGTTTCAGGCATAAGTACATCCCCCCACTCGACACAACTGCAATTTAATTAGGAAGTAGGTGATGTGAGCACGGTAAAAAGTGACCACGTACATTGGCCACTTCTGTCATTAACAGCTGAAATTTTGTGAGACTACGTTGCTGGGTCTTGCTAAGGGGCTGCAGTGTGGGATGGATAACATTGCTGACCTGGGACCAGAGACTCAGGCCCCTACTCAGAATCAATGGGCATGAAGTGTTAAAGCTGAGCAGCTGTCTAAACTCCTCTGGAAGATCTGAGGCTGAGGTATAAGGTGCCCACTCAAGCAGTCCTGCTTGCCTTTACTTCCCTTTCTGACCAATATGGTTGACATGCATTTTAGAAGGTGTGAGTCAGGTAGCATGGTGCAATTCAAGTAAAAGATAGCAAAGAGAAACAGGGGACAGAGAATAAAAGAATAAATTATGAAGCAGGGAGATGAGGATGAGAAGGCAACAAGACAGGGGTAGAAAAGCAGATAGAGAGAAAAGAGAAGATGATGGGAAGGTTGGATGAGGAAGGAAAGGAACAGTCTAAAGGACACGGAAAAAGAAGGAAATTACCTATCTGCGGGAACAAGGAAGAAGAGAGTGACAAAAACTGACAGTGGATGATTTGGTCTGAGGAGTATTAGAGAACAGAAAACACTGAATGAAGAGATCTGCAGCAAGATCCTGTAGAACTACAGAAGAAAGAAAGGATGAATGAAGCATGGAAGGCTCAGAGAGGTTGTTCCTCTGTCTTGTGGAGGCAAGTCTTTGCTGCCCTCATGTTTTAAGGAGCAGCTCACATGTGAAGTTGTTTGTCACTAGTGAACCTTTACAAGATGCACCCATGTTATGACCTATTTTTAAGCATGACATTTATATTAAAATAGCACGTTCCTGGCTGGATGATTGTCACAGGAGACATTTAATTTCCAGAGACAATAAGCATGGAAGAGCACCATGCCATTGAAGCTTTGGTTGCTCAGGGTCTTTGGCCCCGTACCACTTCCCTCCTCACCCTGCCAACACTGAGCCAATTCCAGTCAGATCTGACAGACTGTCAGCAGTCACAGAGAAGGAAAGCTCTTACACATTGTATGAAAACTGGCAGCTGGGCAGAGGAGAGCATCCAGCCTGGGGCGCAGACAAGGGAGGCGCTGGTTGAACCCAGCCATACTTGTTCAGCAGAGGCTGGCACAGTAAAAATTGACCCAGCTCGCATCTGACAGCTTTTGCCTGGTGAGGATTATATAGGACATAGGAGAAGGAGCTGGGTATGTTGTGCTAGGTAAAAAAAGGGAATGTAAAAGGACAATGACTCAAATCTGTATGAAACTATGCTTTTTTTTCTGTTTCTTTACCATCTCAGTTTTCAGAGGTAAATTACCCTGGATGATTTGGACCATAAAAGCTTTTGAGTCATCTTCACTATTTAGCTGTGAAAGATGAGACAGTTCCGTTCAAATCACTCATCTGAAGACACGTTAAATAATTAACAGTATATGGTCTGCAATGCTATTTACCGTCCCACGGGGCCCCTAGTCCTTAGACCTTGTAACAGCCTTATTTCATAAACAACGCTCCGCAGGGTTGCACGCTGACAAAACTTCTTAAAACAAGGAACTGTAATTCAATATCAGCCTAATCAATATGTCTGGTGGAGCAGGTAGTTTGTGCCGGTTCTTTTGGGTCTGAAGTAAATAAAATGTGTTAAACAATAGGCAAAACTGTAGATGAAAGAAAGGGAATGTGGTATACGCCAGTGCCAAAGCCTGAATACATTCATACAATGTAGTAAACTAAGGTCATTGCCTTTGTTAAGAAAAACTTGGCAAATTGCATCTGCTGCAATTATGTTCACAAGGAAACACGAACTTGCACGTTATTTAATGTTTCCAGCCTCTGTAGCACAGTCCTACGTCAGTTTAAATACACAATATCCCCGATGAGTAACAGATACTGCTGAACATGCTGCTTTCTTACAAGCTCACTTCTAGCAGCGGCAGAAGCATTTACAGCAAAGATGCATTCTAACCGAGAAGAGTGACCTCTTTGAAATGGAAAAATGTTGAGAATGATTCAAAATAAAACTGAGTGCTTTATTTTGCCTCTTTCCAAGTTTTTTATTTTATGCTAGTTTTTATTTAACTTTGTTTCAGGCTTACTGTCCCTTTTTTGTGTTCATCACTTCATTTCAGGTTTCCCAGTGCTCTCAGCACAAGTCAGCCTCTCTGCTCGCTGACTGGCCAAGTGTCCTTCATCACAATATTTCTCAAGCAGTGAAAAGATAAACTAACAGATAATCACTAAATGTTATGGGTTGACATTATCAGCAAACTAAAATGCCAGGTCATTCAGCATCTGCAAAACTAAACTCTTTTCCAGAGGAAGAAGAAAAGATCTATATTTTTTTTTATTTTTATCTTAATTCAGCTGAACTGCCAACTACAGTGTGCAACTTTTGGCTGAAAGTGATCTTGGCATCAGAAAACTAGAAGGTGGCAAATATGGCACCAATTTTTAGAAAGGTTCTAGGGAAAATGCTTATATCAGGCAAAATGTATACATAAAAATTTCTCAAGAATAGCTTTAGGCGACACCTGGATAAATAGGGTATATTGGAGAAGTCCAGCTCAGCTTTTGCAGAGGAAAATTGTACTTCACAACTCTAGTAAGGTTTTTTGAAGGAGACAACAAGCACGTGAACAAGAAGAATTCGGTTGGCATAGCTTAACTGGAAAGCTTGTGCCCAAAGGCGCTCAGCAAGACCACTTGTTGGAGATACATAAAGAACGAAGCTGTTGTGGGGTAAGAGGGAAGCTCTTCACATTCATACATCGCTAGTGAAAAGGTGGAACGGAAGGATAAGAACAAATTATCAGTTCTCACAATGAAGAGAGATTACCAGCATCTAGGTGACAGAAGAGCAGATGAAATTCAGTATAGACAAATATAAAATCCAGCACATGGCAAAAAGTCCTTACTCTACATACAGTGATGAGCCCTAAACTCTGTCTTACTCCTTGGGAATCAGATCCCAAGGTCAGAACAGACAGCGCAGTTCTGACAGCAAGCCGAATGCCAGCGAAGGAATAGAGAGCAAAGCAAAGACAGGTCATGCTGGCACTGTTTAAATCTACCCCCTGTCTCAAAAAAAACACACTAGAAAGAAAAATATACATAGAAGGGCAAAAAGGACAGTCAAAGGGGAAAAAAACCAGCTTCCATAGAGGAACCAGTTAAACAGACTAAGATTTTTCAGCCCAGGAAAGGAAAAATTGAGGGAGGAATATGATGCAAATGTATAAAACATGTTGCATGGAGGAAGTGAACAGAGATTGATGAATCTTCTAAAGCAAGAGTTGGAGGCCATCATGTAAAAGCAGACAAGGAGGTCCTTATGTGAGGCACAGATATGGAGCTATTTTTAGCAAGATGAAAGTTTAAATGGGTTCAGAAAGCAACAAGATAAATTCATTTAAGAAAAATCCATTCAAGCTATTAAATGCAAATACACCATTTACTGATGCGTCACCAAGGATGGCTGGAGGCTGGGAGAGCATCCTGGGAAAGGCCAAAGTATGCTTAACTGGTTATTATGCTGTTCCATTAATGACCATTAAGAGTGACCAGATACAGAACCAGACAAATCTTTCGTCTTAGTTGTTCCAGACTTCTTATTTGTGCTTGCTCTGATACTTAAATCACAACATTTTTATCTGAGTATGAAATCAAATTAAAATAAAAATCGCTTTTTTTTGCTAGCTCTGTCCATCTCAAACTTCTTTCACTTTGGGGGTAAGCATTTAGAAAATACATTGGGAAGGAATACAAGAAATTTTTTAAGGTCTCATGTCTCCTGGCCTGCAAATGTAATTTGTTCTATATATGTTCATGTAACAGCCAGGAAAATGGAGCTTTCATGTGGTAGAGATCATTGTGTGCTGGTGTAGTATAACAAAGACTAATGAATGCTAATGGAGGGATCTGTTTGTGCAGACATTGGTGATTCTGTTCCATACTATTTAGAAGAAAGCCTCCAAACTCCTCTCTGATCACTAAGCCCAAATTTATCCATGGCAGTGTTGAAACAAGTCACTAGAGAACATAAGCACTGGTCTGTCTGAAGCATCTGCCTGCGCAGCTCCGAGGCTGAGTCCACAGTGCTGCAGTCTTCACCTTTCCATGACCAATTCAGCCACAACCTTCAGAATAAGCGGGAATGTTACTTCCCTTGGGTGAAATCCATTGAAACCGATGGATATGTTGTTATCAGAAATCTCAGTGTGGCTCAGGTTTTACTTCCAGCACTTAAGTTTTGAGAACACCAAATGATTTAGTTGTAGTTGTGTAATCCTGAGCTGGAAGCAGGAAAGGGTCATCTAAGAGCAGGTTTGCCATCTTCAGCCACTAAATACCGACAGGTTAAAACTTTCATTTAATCACTAGGCATGGAGGAAAACATATTATTGTTCTGCACTGAAAATGAGCAAGTAGATCAACCCGCAAGGGGACAGGAGGTCCAGCCTGACCCAGTCCTTGGACCTGACATCATTTTTCTAGCCCAGATCTCTCCTCTTGCCTCATGTTTTCATCCTTCGCGCTCCCGGTTTCTCCTGATAAAGCTAACTATGCCACAGTTGTTTTGCTCCCTGTCGCTGCTGAGGGCTCTATTTTTAATCGCAATTAATGCGGGGGCCAAAACAAAGCAAAACTTATCTCTGGCCCGCATTGTTTGTAAAAAGGCTGTTTAGTCTGAGGTCACGGGGCATGCCTCTCGCCAGGCAGCTTCGCAGCCTCCTCCGACGTCAAGCAGTGCTCGTGGCTGGCGTGACTCCTGCCAATGAAAGCTGCCTCGAAGGCTTGCTTCATACGCTATGTTTTTTTATCATTTGAGGCCTTCTAAATGTTCCCTGCAGCATCAGGCTCTCCACGCGGGTGCATGGCACGGCATGGGTGGATGCTGGGGAGACGGCCCTGTTTCTTGGGCCGACTGTCACTGCCATGACCATCATGGACCTTTTGGGAAAGAGTCTATTAGTGAGTAAAGATGCCTTGCATAGACCCTGGCAGCTCCTCTCCTGACCATGGGTTATTCTGGCCAGAATCAGGCCATCTTGACCACCGTGGGCTTAATGTACCTGAACAAGAGGGATGCACATGGGTTATCTTAAGCAACAAATAACCTCATGATGGTGCCTGAAAACAACGGCTGATGCTTCTGAGAGTCCATTTCCTTGGGTACCAAGGGTTTATGAATACGCCCCAAAGCATCCTAGCGTATACACAGCAGCAGAGATTTCAGCACCATTACAGCTTAGGAGGGACTTCCACTTTCTATAATCCAGTACAGAGCTCCTTTCAGTTAATGTGTTAGAGCCTTCCTCATCTACCTGAACAGTTTTGAATATAACACAAGAAATGGTCTACCTATGGCAAACGTCCTTCAGCATTCTTCAGCGTTCACCATGCAGGCAGGCAGCATTGGTACTGCCCCACCTGCGTGGGCAGCTCCAGTATGCCCTATGGCAACCTCAGGAGAACAGTATTATTTTCTTTGGATCTTTTTTTTTTAGGATTAATTCCTAAACTGCTTATTTATCTGATTTACAGGAACTGGTTACATTCCAATTTTGCACACAAAGAAATAATAAAGCCATTTTAATTTCAAAAGACCTTGCTTATCAAATGCATTTTTCATAGACAAGATATTTGCTGAACATTAGTGTATCAAGGCAGTTTTCTGTGCCTCTGCCAACAGCCACTTTTCCCTGAAGAACTGAATGTATTTGAAATATTTTGAACCCCCACTTTCTGCTTCACTTGCTAAATAATTTCACATTTCTTCCAAAAGCTGATCTTCTTTCATCAGATAGCAATCCATATTATTGCAATCTCCTGGAATAGAGGAATGCTACTGACAGAATTAATATTTAGGTAGAGAAGTAATTTTATTTTTTGCTTATTTTACTTCAGGAAAACGCTAAATTTGCACATTTCTAACTAGCATAGATGTGTAGATACATTTTTTTGCCTAAGCTGTCCAAATCAGGTTATGTTCTACAAGCATGCTTAACTAGTCCTCAGGGTTATTTTTTTCTACTTGCTTTTAGCATACCAACAGTCAAGAATTCAACTGAAGGTCAGCTTTAGTCCACTTCCATGCATTTGGCTTTCCATGCGTTCGACTTTCCATGCATTCAGGCAACCTTATGTCCATCACTAGCAGATTCCAACGGCATGCAAAAATGCACAAGGGAAAATTTATTAAAGGATGCCTATATTATTAGCTGCTTGCAGCTGCCCTATTAAGAAACAACATTATCAGCCTCAGAAATCCTGAAACTGGTTAGTAAAACGGTTAGGGACTAAGCTGTCTATTTAGTTTGAGTATATATTTTATTTGAGTAAATGAAGTGAATAAGCATGTGTGCAAATGATCAGACATGCTGATTTGTGTGTGATTACTCAAGTCAAATGTTTAATTTGCATAACTGAATGCAAATGAGGTACAGAACTCCAGGCTAATGTGAAGCATGCCATTTGGCGCCTGACAGTTTTAAAAATCAGACTCAAAACCTTCATGTTTAGTGTAACTAAATCAGAGCAGTGGAATTCAGCACAGCAGATATCTATCATTTGATTCTGCTTATAATTATTTGCCAATAAGGGAGGGTGACATGTAAACAAGCAGCAGAACTACAAGTTGGCTGCATTTGCTATCTCTCCAAAAGAAACCGCTATTCTGAGCTTCTAGCATATTCTTTCTTGCCTTATATTTTAAATAAAAATCTCTGACAAAGAAAAACCTACAACTGTACAAGGATATGTAAGGGCTCCCTTAGAATAGCTGTTTGGTTGTTTTTTGGAAGTGGAAGTTTTCCACTGTACATGGTCCTCAAATTATTTTTAGCCTTGTTTGTTTACAGTCTGGAATGACATATTCAATGTGATTTGATGTTTCCTAGTATTCTTGATCCACTCTTTTCCAAGGGAAGCAGTGGAAAATCTACAACGTAGTAAACTGAATGCAAGACCTCGTACGAGGAAAATATTTGTAGAGAACAATCTGACATGGATCAGGAGCTGAACTAGATGATCTAATGGGCATTACATTGCTGGAGTCTAATGATTCATAGTAGCAAAATGGCAAAATGGCAATTCTAATGCTATTTACAAGCACAGCAAGTAGGGGTTTTTGGTGTTCTGGCTGATGGCAACATACGAGCAACCACATAAACTCTGCTCAGGATGTCTTTTTATAATGTGTATAGGTTGGTTCTAAACCCAAACCTTTCATAAGCCTGGCTTGGGAGCAGAAAAATAGCCAGGAGTTCAAAATGTGGCTGAAGAAATCTCAAGCTGCCGCCTACGTATCTATCCCAATTTGCTGCCTTACATTTGAAGATACAGCCCAGCTGAGACTGCTGCTGAAAGTGGAACTACTGCCCATTTAAACCGGGAACTGTGAAAGAAAGGCACTCAAAGCTCCTACAACCTGGGAGGCAAAAGATACAGAGTTGAACTCAACAGCCCTAACAGCCCCAAATGACATGATTCTGCATGCCCAGTTAATGATTTATGAGTGACCAAGGTTGGCAACACTGAGGAACTGACTCATGAACGCTCTGTTTTCTCCATCAGGGGAAAAAGCAGCAGAGGCAAATGTCAGATCTGCCCTTTGGTTGGCTTCCCCGTGGTGGGCAGAGCCCTCTGCACCCCGCACTGTGGGGGACCAGGGATGGGGCAGCCCTGTGGAGGCCACCGCTCCCACAGCACACACCTGGCCTTAAAAAACTGCCAGTTCACCGTCTACGTGGAAATTGAAGATCTGTGCATATGGCTTGTCCAGATGATGGCTCTGGCCATGCAACTACTAGAGAAGCAAACACGAAGGAACTTTGGACAAAGGCATTCTTACTTCTCTAGCTGGACTATCTCCAGTCCCGTGTACGAAGCTTCTGAGATACAACCTAAACCCTGAGCATAGAAATAAGCTCTATCTGTTCGAACATACTAAAAATAAACATACTAAAAAACCTAGAAGAGAGGCAAGTATAGATCGTGTGATGGACCAGTAGAAGAAAGGTTTTCTGGCGAGCTGTGGGAGCCTACACATACTGAGCACGTGTATGTATTTCTGCATATACACTCTGTGTTAGCCTGCAAATCCCACCGCTTCGCTTGAAGTGACACTAAGCTGACATCAAGGACAAGGATTGTTTCAAAGACAACAGAGCAAGCAAGCCTGTTCCTGAAGAACCAAGATATTAACAACCACACAAGAAAGGTGCAGATATGACAGGGAGCAGCTGAAATTAATGGAATTGCACTTCATTATAACTCAGCCAAGAATTCGACCCTCTGCCGATACAAGTTCATTGCTAGATTCATGAAGATCAATATATATGTACATATACATCACACTCGACCCGTAGACTGATTTGTCTGAATTCAGCCATTAAGGTCCATTCTGGTTCTGTCCATGTGGCTGCAGGGCTTTCTCACCCATCTGCGGTACCCCACGCAGCAACCTACAGACTAATAAAGTCAGTCCCCACCTTCCTCTGTCATAAAAGAAACAGGCTGAGATGGCAAAATTCAATTCAGGAGCAGTTCCTTCAGTTTTGTTAGACCCAGGACAGATATGCTGGTTCTCCCCCAGTAGAATATATCCATATGAGTTCAGACTCATAATCCAGCTCCCGCAGCTTGACACGTGGGCATGCGCCAGCTCAGTCCACGCGTGTGTGTTTGTGTGTGCGCACATGTGTTCGCAGTCTCTAGCAAATGGGATATAACTCAAAAAATTGTAAACTAAACTAGACTCCAATGACAGCGGGTTACGCTAAGTCACATTTCCATGTATCTGTTGGGAACTGAGAGTGTGCGCTTGGACAGCTACCACCCACAATCAGAGGAGCACAATTAGTGAAGCTGTGGTAACCTAATCGAGGGTCTGAGTTCTATGTATGTACAGGCTGCGGAAGAGGTGTTGGTTGATCTAGGTCAGATTTTCCTGCCTTTTCTTGATGACTACTTTATTCCTTTTACAGTGATACTACACAGGTCTTCAGCAGTTGCCAAATTTCAAGCCCTGATTGTAACCTCACTTACAGAAAAAAAGCAAAATTCTTTTGGCCAGGAACTGCTAACTGAAAGAGCTCGATGATTTCAGTGTACTTTGTTAGGATTTATAATCTCCAGGGAAAAACACAATCAGTGTTTGCAATGCAAAGTAATTATACATAAAAGGAAGTAGAAATAGGAGTATTCCCCCAGCCAGGAATTCTTGTGGACTGGATCTGCTGATGTGCTGGTGGCTGCAAGGGCTTGCAGGCAAGGAGCTTGCAGAAGATCATGTAGGATGTCCCGGCGGTTAGGGTGGGAACTGACGGACAGCTCAGGAGGCTTAGCAAGAGCAGGATACCCATCTTGGCATTTTCAAGTCTTAGGTTGTGGCTCTGTAGGGAAACTATTGTGATTTAAATGATAGCCGCCACTGAAAATGTTCTTGCTCCTCTACTCCCACCCTCCCTTGCGCACTGGCATTTTTCTGACCTCTGATGAGCTGGGTTGGAGATCTGACCCAGCTGACGGCTCTCTGCTCATTCCTGTAGGGTTAGTTTTCTGCTGATTCAGCTTTCTGAACAGGTTTGCTGGTGGGGTCAGAAAACTGTCGGTGCCAGCAGCCGGGGAGCGGCAGGGGGCACGGGCAGGGGAAGGGAAAGAAGCAGAGCCCTCCTTGGCTGCAGCAGCTGAGCATTAAGTCCACTTAGTGGTATCAGCATATGACACCGTTAGCTTTCCTGTCCCAGAAAGAAAGAACAATCAATTAAACTTTAAATCGAAGGGTGTAAAAACTGATGTTTCTAGCAAATATTTTGTTTTATGATAAGCTACTTCACTTTATTTACTGCAAGCATTGCTGGCAGATGATGCTGAAACTGCTTAGCATTTTGAACCTTTTTTTTCCTAAATCTTCACAAACGCAAACTGTCCCTGTTCTTATTTGTGTAAGCCCCTAGGAACAGGGTATGAGAGAGACCAGCAGCCAGTCCCACGTGTGGATGCATTTGGGTGCCTTGGCCCTGGGCAGGTGGGCCCAGGGCTTGGTTGACCCTCTGAGACAGGCTGAGCACAACCCAGATCACCACAGAGGACGAGGAGGGGAAGGAGGACACAGGAAAGGAGAGGGATGGGGCCATGGGATTGCGATGGGGACTCCGTCATCCTGGCTGCCAGCCATGCGCTCTGGCCAGCGTGTCCTACAGCTTCAGTGCAGACTGAGCATTCCCTCGAAGGCAAAGGACCTGCGTTGTGGACCTGTCACCTCACGGCAACAGTGGCCCAAGAAGGCTGTTTGTATGGAGTCTGAACTCCTCAGTGCAAACACGGCTTTACACAGGTCCGAACAGCACAGAAAGTGGGCCAAAACTAACCAAAACCAACAAGGCAGTAACCATCATTCACCCCTTCCTCAGGCTAACCTAATGTAAATGCTTTCTAATTGAATTTCCAGATGTCTAACACAAAATAAACACCAAAAACCAGCTTCAGAAACATGAAGGCTCAAGTCATGCAAGGGATGGGGAGTTCAGGTTTATGCCGCTCTCCTCCCTGTGCTGCCATGCTGTCCTGGTCTCACCCCAACGTGCACGCGGTCACTTTGGGGGTGCCAAGACTAATCCATTAGTGCTGCACAATGTATGTGGAGCAGTTTCAACTGGGTGAACTAAGAGAACATAAATCATCCCTGACACAGCAGCTAATTAGGCCAGAGAGAACCAAACAGCCTCAGCGATGAACCACAAGAACAACCTAGTCTTATTCTGACACTCCAGGCTTGTGAGGTCTCCTCAGTTTCTGAAAGCCTCCTTAGCTCAACAGATTTTACACAGAGCAAATGGCACATCAGTGCCTACATATCCAACAAATATAAAAACGGAGAACTGAAAGGTCCCAAATCTCCAGTCTGCATTTTTATTCTCCCTCCACTCTCGCTCTCTCAGACTTCAATACTATTTTTTGTTATCATCTGGTAATTTGCTGACCTCTCACTTCTTCCCAACAGCTGCAGCTTACAGACTGTGTCTAACATTATTCCAATGAAAATTTAATGAGATCTTTGCTTTAAATAACCTAATGAAATAAGGGTACCAATTAATCCCTTTGGGCCAAAGACAGTTCCTCTTTATTTTTCTTCTCTAAAAGAGGCTGTAAAAGTCCCTCCTGCAGAGAGTGGTCCTGTGGAACTTCACGGAGGTTAACCCGTGAGGTTTGACTGAAACTATGGGATGGGGAGCTGGAAATTTTCAGTCAAAATGGTTTTTCCATTGCAGAAATGCCGATTTGTCAAAACTACTATAAATTGTGGAAAGTATTTCCAAAGAAAAAAGCATTACGGAATTTCAGTGCTACAAGAAACAAAAGTCTTCTGAAGTAAAATGAAGCCAAGTGCTAAACTATCAAAATTCACCATGACATGGAAATTCTGAGTTTCAGCTGGTTTAGCAGAAACTTTCAACTACGTGAATAAGTTGACCTCCCTGAGTACTTCTCAGCAGGTCCTCAACAACATCCACTTTAAGCAGCCACACAGAATTCCTAAAGCCAGATGTGGACCTTAATGCAAAATCTGTCCACATCTACGTGTGAGGCGAGAGCATGCCAATCACTAATTTCAGTGTTCCCCGATGAGATGTTGCAATATTCCCTATGCTCGCTCTTGAGGACTCTGACACGGGCGATGCCTCCACTGCAGATCATGGGTCAAGCACTGGGACGTCCGGTGAGGTTAAGCGCTCACTGGACAGCTGGGAATGGCTGGGCTGCAGTAGCCCAGACCTCTGGGCAGGCTTGTTTGTTCTTCTGAGCTAAATCAATCTGGGATCTCCCTGCCGCTGCCGTTGGACGGCTTTTGCTCTCTGAATTAGCTCAGTTAACGTTCATGTATCTCAACACCGAGCTGCAATCTGCAGTGTAGACAGAGCATTATTTCTAATCTAAATTTATCCAGCTTCAGTTTTCAGCCACTGGATCCTGTTATGTCTCTATCCATTCTAAAAACCTTCTAATATTAGAAATAAGCTACAGAGTTGAACAGACCACATTCATCATTACTTTATGATCCTCCCACTGTTTTCCTCACTTCTAAACCACAGTCTCCCTTCTCTGTATTTGGGTCTCCTTTCCTCAGCCCCTGTTTTACAGCGGGGAAGCGAGCCCAAGGCAGCGAGCCCAGCACTGGCTGGGGATGGGGCTCTCGCTGGAAGAGGGCAATCAGAGGGCAGAAAGTACGGGCAAGTGCCTCTGCCGTGTTGAAGGGAACAGCATCACTGCAGGCATGCTTGCATTAGGTCCGTGTTTCACATGGTTGCCGGTGCCTGAAAGGTCATTCTGGCTTTGCCTTGATTTCTCACCTGATAGGTATTTGGCTTCTGTCATGCTCTGCTTTGCTCTGGCAGTTATACGCCAGGAGAACTACCTTCGCTTCTCCCCCAAACTGTCCTCCAAACCTTGAAGTAAAGCAGGCTACACAAAACAGGCTCCGCCATTCGCCTGGCTGTCAAATCACGACCGCTTTTGGAGAGAGCTCAGATACGGATCTCGTCGTGCGAGATCAGGTTCATCCATGGGGACAAGGAGAATTCTTTGTCTGCAAATAGCAGTTTGCAAAGTTCAGTGCAAGTTCCCTGCACAGTCCTGACGTTTGTGCTCTGCCCACACAACTGAGCTGAACAATGAACTGTGGGAAACATTCCTCTGCCACTCTCGCCGAGCTGCCAGCCCGGGATGCAAAGCTAGGATTTATAGAGTTAGAAATTACACAAGGTTATACAGCTATATAAAATGCAATTAAGATGCAAAGAATATTTTATAGCCTGACTGCATCAGTGTCATAGAATTTCATAGCTGACTGTGTGTTTTTCCATTTCCTAGAGCACTCTTTAAAAGCTGAAGGAAATGTATTAAAAGCCAAGGAGATTAAATTATACATAGTTCCTATTACTCTGCTCTATAAAAGGACCTCACATGGACACCTCAACCTGAAACTCTGGAATGATGAGGTTAATTTTGCCATAAGCCAAACTTACGTCCTTTAGGTTATGTAAGAAATATTTGTGGTCCCTGTTGGTGTCAGAATGTACATCCTATACTAGATTCCCAAATACATGAAATACCCTGGTATTAAAGCTAAACAAAAGGGATTTAACGGGTTGGACTAATGAATTTCAGGAACTGATTATCCATGGCAGTATGATACTGGCTGACGTGTTAAAAACACTGAAATAATGTAGGACCTTGCCTAAATAAGATTTATACACAGTGCCAGCTAGCTGGTAAAAAATAGCAATAACCTTTTAAAACATTAATTTAGGCTTTTATTAGAATACAAAGAACCTCCAGTTTTTGAAAGCAGGCATTGTCTCCCCTTTTAATTTCAACAGCACCATGGCTTGAATACAACACAGCAGGGTGTGTGTTTTCTAAAGTTGGGTTATTATCAGAGTGCTCGATGCAGTTTGCCAATAAGCCTTTATTTGGCAAAGCTTAAAACTGCTGACAAATGAGATTCTTCCTACAGCAGTAAAATAAGGCACAGTTAAATATGCCTAATTACAAAAACACACCGAGGACCACGGTGAAGTATGTGCATCGCTGAAAAATCAAATGATCTCTGCATCACAACCGAGGGGCTGGCATCCCATCACCATCTAACCACACGGATTAAAAAGATATAATCCCAGAAGATGTGGGGACAAGCTCCTGCCTGGCTCACGCCTGATGCAATCCCACCGCAGCCGACGAGCCCCGTGCTGCCCTCGCTCAGCCCGCAGTGACCCACCGCCATCAGCCACGCTGCTTCTGCTCCTGCTGTCGCACGGCTTCGGGAGCCTGCCGACCACAGCGAAAGGAGCGCCCTGTAACATCGGAAGCGAGTTTAAGCACGCGGAGGGAGAAATCTGAAAATAAATTTCTCATCTTGAAGCCTAAGTTCAATGAACTGCTTGTTTGCCTACATAACTATGGCAGTGCTTATTCTTCTCGACCTCTGCTACTTTCTCCCCATAGATGTAAACTGATACAAAGATGGGAGTGTAATTAAAACCTTGAAACTAAAGGAAAAAATAAATCTGGTTACAGTGAAGTAGTTCTTCATAGCTTTCTCCACGGTAAGACTGGGTGACTAACGAACTTGTTTCTTTTCTCTAAGAATGGAGGATAATGTGCACTTTGAGTTCAGATGTAAATCTCACTCCAAGACAATTAGACATAGCACTGATGAACTCTGCTCTAACTCCAAGGGAATTGCTAGCGTTTTGTGGGAGATTAATTTGCCCAGTTGGGCTAAAGGTTGTTTCTAATATACCTTTTTGTTAATGTACCTTTCGTCCAGCAGCATTCCAGTAGCTATTTATGAGCAACGTTCTCTGATGAGACAATAACAGCAAGGAAAACACACAGTGAACGTGACGGAGAAACAGAAAATGATTAACAATTGCATTTTGATTGAGGAGCAGAGCCCATTTAGGTGACACAGTAAAATGCTTCAGAGCAGAAAACTCTCCTGACCTCCATTTCAGGATATTTAATAGGATTCCCAGACAAAACTCAAGACAAATGGGAGTAACTCAGTATGGCTATATGCAACATTGCAGTTTCAAGTCTATGCTGTATTGTTTGCATATTTTAAAGATTTAAAAAGAAAATAGAAATATTTATAAAAACACATTAGGAACCACAAAGAGGAGAAGCCTATTACAGCAAAGGCAAGTACCCAGTATAAATGCCAGAGCTTCAAATAAATGTCCTGTAACAGAACAGTGTCTTATTTGTCACTGTGTCCTGTTGCTTCCTTCAGCTGCAGTGAGTGTTCCTCAGCGGGGGTGAGCAGCAGCCGCTGCAGTGTGTCTCAGTCACTGAGACTGAGACTACACTCAAGACAGAACGTAAGGGTTTCATGTCTATTCTCACTACTTTCAGGATCGAACTGTCTTAGTTTCCAGCATAAGCTTTCTGAGCTTTACATCCCTCCATTCAAATTTTAGTTTGAAAATTAAACTTGGTACTTTCCCAGTTCTTCTGTGCTAGCTGAGGTCTGATAGATTTGCACCTAAATAACATCGGCAATCCTGTCAGAAATGCCTGAAATGCCTAAGGAACCCCAGCTTCCCTTTGCAAAAGCATTTAAGTCATAAGGGTGTACCAATTTATAACCGAGAATCAATTTGCCGAAGTTCCTGAGTGCACCAAGTCACTTTTGAAAACAAGCTCCAGCCTCTAAGGTCACGTCAGCGCTTTTGAAAACTGCATGCCAGCTCAAATTCACCTTCATTGTATTGATAATAGCGTTCAGGCTGAAACAGGATTCCTGGGAATGATACGCAACCAAAAAAAGAGCCCAGTTTCACTGTGAGATCCCAGGTTAGGCTTGCAGAGCTGGCAGGGCGAAGAGAGGAGCTTTTCACTGATCGTATATGACCTGTGGATAATTAAGACACAACAACAGAGCTCTAGATGCGTATCTTTCTGAAACAGGCCGCTGTTCATATGATAGGGGGAAACTTTAGGAGAACAATGCACAACATACTAGTCTGGAAATTAATAGCTGCCCTTAAAAGAATCACTACTAGATGTATGGAAAGTGCAGTGCTCGGGTCACTCAAAGCTACGCTTGTACCTAAGACCAAACTCCTGTTTCCGATGTGCTCGTGAGCGGCTGCAGTGTGAGCACGTGGAGTCGTGTGCTGCGGTCCCCAGCGCCGGAGGAGCAAGGAGACTGCAGGAGATTCGAAGGCAGCAGCAAACAAGATGAGGCAGGATGGAAGGCCCGATGTATGAGAAAGGATTAAGAGTTAACTGCATACAGCCTGCCTGAGCACTGAATTAAAGTACTCGGCTAATATAAATGCCTTGGGAACAGAGCTATTATTTACAGGGGCATTTTAAGCCGGGAAACATCAGGGATGGATTTAAAATCTTTGACATGCATAAGGCATACCTCACTTGGCGAGTCAGCATGTGTCAGCAGAGCCACAGTAACTCTTCACCTGTGCACTTTTAGCCCAAAAGCTCATTTGCCCTAAACTGCCCTGAAATAGGTTGGAGCTAAGCTGCATCTAGGAGGAGGCACACAGGTACCACCAGAGCTGAGCTCAGCTGGGGTAGCTTCTTCATGAGGCCAAGTAACTTCTTCATGAGACCAAGTGTTAAGGAAAAAAGAAAAAAAAATGTTCTGGATCTCAGCAAAAAAAATCCTGACTCTGAGATCTACTGGCTTTTAGTGTTCTGTCTCTGGGAAGAAGTGGAAAGCTTATTGCCTGGGTCATTTTAAAGTAGACTGACAAAATGCAAGACAGTGTGCTACACTGAATAACTGTGAACTAGCAAGGAGATTAGTTAGGTGTCCTGACGGTCTGGACAGCTTTCTTCATCTCTTATTTCTGTAACTTTCAGATGACCTTCTGTAGGGTACTGGGCGAAAGAGTTTAAATAGAACAAAAGCCCCTCAAGTTCCCTTTTGTTCGAAGATTCAGTTTACCAGACCATTTTTTGAAGCTCTCTGAGGTTAGAATAAATGTTTTCCCACTTGCTGTCTGAAATTGGGAGTGACAAAATATCCCGAGAAAAGATGTTCTCACAGCATTTCCAGCTGGGACAAGACGCAAAGGTTGCCAAAAATCTCGTGAGAAAGTTTATTACCAAGAGATTTCCGACCCCATCTTTCAAAACTCTGCTCCGTGCTACAATATCATCAAAACTGACTCCAAGCTCTGCTTTTCCTGAATACTGTCCATCACTCCCCGCACAACCACAACATCTGCAAGAAGTGAGGCTGCTGGGCAGTGTCAGTGTGGTTACTGGAAGGGAGCAATCTTCTCTGGAAGGCAGTGGGGGGCTCAGTGTGGGGAGCAGGCTGGTCACAGAATCACAGAATCACAGAATGGTAGGGGTTGGAAGGGACCTCTGTGGGTCATCTAGTCCAACCCTCCTGCCAAAGCAGGGTCACCTGCAGCAGGCTGCACAGGACCTTGTCTAGGTGGGTCTTGAATAGATATTCAAGATAGATCTATATAGATAGATCCAGAGAAGGAGACTCCACAACCTCCCTGGGCAGCCTGTTCCAGTGCTCCATCACCCTCAGAGGGAAGAAGTTCTTCCTCATGTTCAGACGGAACTTCCTATGCTTCAGTTTGTGCCCATTGCCCCTTG
>Ga0065711_1036583_pt1 | contig 20832 bp, 12 predicted proteins | sample Hoacrofraction12_FD_59098 | JGI IMG/M metagenome (GOLD analysis project Ga0065711, IMG submission 59098) | Hoatzin crop microbial communities from Cojedes, Venezuela - Epithelial fraction 12 v2 (version 2) | ecosystem: Host-associated > Birds > Digestive system > Esophagus > Crop | place...
TCACTACACACCCTTGTGAAAAGTCCCTCTCCATCCTTCCTGTAGGCCCCCTTCAGGTACTGGAAGGCTGCTATAAGGTCACCCCAGAGCCTTCTCTTCTCCAGGCTGAAGAGCACCAACTCTCTCAGCCTGTCCTTGTAGGAGAGGTTCTCCAGCCCTCTGATCATCTTCATGGCCCTCCTCTGGACCCACTCCAACACATCCATGTCCTTCTTATGTTGGGGGCTCCAGAGCTGGACGCGGTACTCCAGGTGGGGTCTCACGAGAGCGGAGTAAAGGGGCAGAATCACCTTCCTCGCCCTGCTGGCCACGCTTCTCTTGATGCAGCCCAGGATACGGTTGGCTTTCTGGGCTGCAAGCACACATTGCCTGCTCATATTGAGCTTCTCATCCGCCAGTACCCCCAAGTCCTTCCCCTCAGGGCTGCAATGGTGTTTTCTCTTATTGTTGTTGCAGAGTGATTAGGGGCAATGGAACTTGTTGCTTATTCAGTAAAAGATATCCCATGAGAGCAGTCATATGCACTGTTAGGATCAGGAAGTTTTGTAGACATAAACACATGCACGTGGAATCACAGAATGGGTGAGGTTGGATGGGACCTCTGGAGGTTGGACTTCTGCAAACATTTTGAGGTGTTTTTTTTTTATGAAAGACAACATCAGTAAAAAGTCAACTCTATGAAACAAAACAAAGTCCAGGTCCCTCTTTTCAGCACAGAATATAGAATATTCACTGCTGTTAGCAGTGACTAAAAATATGCAGAGGACTCAAATCTGTTTAGTCAGTAAGTCAGTGTAATAGGCTTTCAGATACATAGCTACTGCTAACAGGGCGTGCTGGGATAGCAGTAAACTACAGTAACTTAGTGTTAACAAACAGTAAAAGGTGGTAGATTCAGTGTTTTAAGGAATCACAAAGTATAAACTAGCCATTGTTTTCTAGGAAAAAATATATTTTGACATTATTTCTTCCCTCATTTGTAATAGTTGGCAAAAATCTAATCTTTGCGCAAAGACCACTTCTTCATCTAGCACAGGTTTTGTAATGTTCTGCAATACTAGCCTCTGACATTGACTGGTGTTAAGCAATGATGTGTGCTTTCTCAAAGTCAGCCATGCTGCTTTGTCCTTTCTGGGGTCAAGCCCAGAGCATTCAGGAGAAGTATTGCTTATGACTTCTAAGACAAATTAATTTTCATTGTAACTATGAGCCAAACTGTGCAAAATTTTCTCACATCAGTAATCCACTGGAGTTGTCAAGACCATTCATGAGAGCAATTTCTTGAGCTTGATTTCTCTTGCTCTGTGCTATAGATATTGTGCTGTGGTTTTCTTCTCCCATACAACTTCTTTAGAACTAGAACTCCAGTTTTAGATCTCATTTGTGTTAACAAATGAATTCCTTTTAAAGTTTCATCCAGTTAGGCGTATTGTTTTAAGGAATATAATTTCACAGTTGCATGTTATTCTGAGCTTGCAAAAAAGTTGATCTTGGATTCTCATTTAGAGCAAGTAAGCATTGATCCAATGCCTGCAAGTTATATCAAATGAAAAGCACTGTCTGAATAACAGAAGAGAAAAAATAATCTACCATTCTTCAGTACAGAATTGCAATTTCAGCAGCAGATGGCTCAGATACAGCAGGGTCTGGGTACATGAATAGCGACATTGTTATTCACCCATCAGCCTCATTACACCTAGGCAGTCTGTCTGTGCCCTGTTATAGGCACCCTATTGTGACCCAAGAATACATTTTGATCAAGATGTATAATCTTGGCATTAAATAAGTACATTTTAAAATGGGATTATTGTGAGGATGATTAACATGGCACCCCAAATTCTGATCCTACTGTGATTAGAAGAAGAATGAATTCATCACCACTGCATTTTGAATCTTAGCACCTTGAGAGATTCTAGTGACTTAGAAGGCTGGATTTTCTTTCTTATCTGCATATTGAATTTCAAGACCAATGATAGACCTTGATGATAGACAAACAGTCTGTAATCATCAGGAAGATTCTTATTAAAATAATGACATCGCAAAAAGCTTTAAACACAAAAAAGGAAGTATCAACTTCTTTGAAGTACATAAATTCAGTACTAGACAGAGGAGGTTATGGCTAGCTTTAATTTAGTAACTGCAATGGAAACAGAGAATGTATACAGTTGGACTTAGGACATAGCATGTTTAAGGTTTTCAAAGAAGACTGAAAATATATTCTGTTTAGGATTTGTATTTGTTATACAGTCAGGCAAAATGTAGAGTTTGGGGTGGGGAAAGCTACCTTTTAAAAGGTGCCTATCTGATATTTTTAGATCATATTAAACCCTTTAAATTTCTATTCAAAACTTATTTGTAATATTTTTGTTTAAGAAGCTGAATCAGTGTCTGGGATTTGTAGTGACTGAAATTTCCACATGTTTGCTTTCAAACATGCATTTGCAGGAACACCCAGTATGGAAGAAAAGCAATGAACAAATTGTGAATATAGAGAAAGACTGAGGGGTGGGTTGCCATGCCAGAAAGTAGAAGGTGGCCACCAGCTGCAGTAAGCAGAGCCAGGACTATCTGTTCCCACTTCAAAATTTACCTCAGTAGCCTTGGTGTAATGTAAAAGAACGTGGGATGTATATCAGAAAACAGCTTTGAGCGGTGAGAACAGAATCAAAAAGATTTACATATGCATATACACACAGACACTCATAGTTGAAAAACTCAAATCTCAGAAGTGCAGTGACTGGACAGGATTGGGATAGTGAAGCAAGTCAGGACAGTCTTAAAAAGAGAGGGAGGGGATCTCAAGTGGCTGTGCTGCAGAAAATTTCTATTTGGCTCCCACCTAAGAGATGAGCCACCAAAGAAGGCTCATATCAAAATAAAGCTCACAAATTTGTGAGCATACCAAGAAGAAAACATTAGCTGGTGAGGCTAACAGGGAAGAGAAAGCAGTTTCAACAGTAGCTTAGTAGTGACTGGACAAAGTAGCTGCGATTAAATGATATGAATGATAAAGGTTTAAGCCACATTGTTCATCAAAGAGAACCACTGAGGTGGTTTCTGTTACATAGTTTGGTGTATGTCCTTGATGCGTGTACCTCTTACAACTATCGAAAAGCAATCTGGCCATTCAAGCAGCCAGCTTCACAAGAAATTGTTTGTTTGGCTGATTTAGTCTTTAAGGTTGGACAATCCAACTACCCTTATTTTCTTTCGCTGAGTTCTAACATATATGTGGAAGCATCTGTACGTTTCACAGAATGGTTGAGGTTGGAAGGGACCTCTGGAGGACATTTGGTTGAACCCCCTTGCTCAAGCAGGACCATCTAGAGCTGGTTGCCCAGTACCACGTCCAGACAGGTTTTGAATAATCTCCAAGGATGGAGACTCCACAGCCTCTCTGGTCAACCTGTGCCAGCGCTTGTTCATTTCCATTTCTCTGTGTTTCATTAAAACAGAAATCTGTTTCTTGTTGTGGGGTTTGTTTTGGGGTATTCTGGGGGGGAGAACAGAAAAAACCCAAACATGGTTTCATATTTAGTTTTTGCAAGCTTCTGTCCTCTGCTTCACTTGATTGTTGTGATGTTGCTAAAATATATGCTGTTATGCTAAATTATGTATTTATACCACCATTTACAAAATTCCGACCATTGTCATTTGTATATAATTACCATGGATATTTAAGTCGAATTCTAGGTTTTATAAGGGCTTGCCTGTTCCTAGGTTTAAATAATTTCTTATGGGCCTTCCTTTTAGGGAAAGAGAATGCCTTAATCAGTGCTCAATTCAGACCCTGATTTAAAAAGATATTTGAATGGTGCTTCACTCACTGTTGTAGTTTATAAGGATCTTGGGTAGAAATATGTTATTTTTGAAAGTCATTTAGATATTTAAGACATTAAATCAAAATTTGTTTGTGTGCTGTTGAATCAAGATTTAGCAATCTAAATTTGTCAGATCCTCAGAAATGCACAAATTGTTTCCCCTGAAATCCGAAATGGTTTCTTTCCAATAATCTCCTGATGAGCTTGTGCTGTGGAATGAAGAAACTTCTTTCTGCTCATTTTATGCTAACCAGGCAAAATAGAAATGTGACTCCTTGGTCCAAGGCTACTTAGTTATTTATCAGGAAACTTGGACTGTTTCTAAAAATGTTCACAGGTGTTTCAGTAACTTTGGAAATCTGGATCTCAGTTCTCATTCACACATTTTACTAGCAACTATTTTGGTTAGTACCAAGAAGGGGCATTTTTTTTCCGCTATATGCATGTATTTGCTAGGAAGCCAACTGAGAAAATGAAGCAGGTTTGCATGTGCTAATTATAAATATGATTGGCAACACAAATGGATTGTGTGCTAGTGGGGAAACTAATTGAAAATTTAACTTCAGGTGGAAATTATCCAGAACAGTGACAGATTTTTTGGCACCTTTTTATGGCCTACCAGTGCAGCTCCTCAGCTGAGTTAAAGCTTTCAGTTTGTTGCTGTACCAATGCCAGCTAAGACCACCAGTCTCACTGATAACGCATTCATGGCAAAACTGCAACTTTTATGCCTTTCTGAACTGTCTGCTCTTCTTTTGTGAGCAGAGTTGTGAAATGCACAGAAGTCCTGTTGTGAGTGTAGCTCTCATCTGCCTAAATGACCTGCTTGCCCATACAAAGATAAAAACCATCCATAGATGAGTAACAGAAAGATATCTGGAATCCAAAATAAAGGTAGTTACATAATTTTTGCCACTCATGGAAGTGTTTGTGGGGGTTAGCAGCAAAGCCTTTTGCTTTCATACACGTAAATCAGAGCAATTCAGTGTGTTTGAGAAGTTATAGCAGGCACAGTTGTCCACATCTCATAAACCAGCTTGACTGAGCAACTCAGGATATGACTGTGCAAAACTAACAGCTGGGGTTTAGAGGAAAAAACAACTACTGCAAGCAAAGAAGAAAAAGCTGTATTTTCCGTCTTCGTGGCTCCAGAGTCTTCAAACTTTCTTTCATGCGCTGTTATTTCATGGGCAATGAAGGGCGTTCACAGAGAATGCAAGAAGTGAGATGTAAGCATGAATGGGGCCTAGCAGAAAGATCTTGGAAGAAAGTTGTGAACTCTGTGATGGTATGGTAATCCCTGTCTCTGCTCTTCTCCAAAACATTTATGTTGGATTCAGGCACTCTGATGACTGAACAAATAGATGTCTGAGCCCAAAATACATGGACTTCATTAATGTTACAGTTACTGAATTCTTCTTATTGCTCTGTTCTGGACAAAATCCTGTCAATTAAGAAAAAAATTACATCAGGGACTTCATCCATAGTCATCAAGCAATATGCTTTGTATCTTCTACTAAGGCACTTCATTTTCTGCCCTTTATGTTGCTACAAGTGGGAGAAAAACACCAGGAACATTCTCCTACTGTTGTTTTACCGAGGCTTAAGAAATGGGGCAACATCGTCTCCTCTGCCCTAGGGATGCCTTGCACATGGGTGCGAGACTGTGTTCTGTACGACTGAGGTGCTACGAATCAGTCCTAGCTCCTTGTAAGGCAATGTCTGATGACAGGATCTGTCTTTATGAGAACATATCTGCTTTTCACAGAATCTTCAGTTTCCTGACTGTAAGACATATTAGGTTTGTTTTAATGACAACTCCAGACTAGTGGAGGCTGGCGCAAAGTACTCTGCAGCTACGTAGATTTTGCCAAATTCAAAAAAACCACAAGACTGAAGCTGAATGTCAGCTTAGAGGTAGAGGTAGTTGGGCCAATTATTAACTCAAGAAAGTGAATATAGCAGGAGGCCTTTGAATACTAGGGTTAGCTTGGCTTTTACCACAAAAAAAACTTTCATTTGGACTCACAGCTAAAAATGTCACTACAGTGTGTACTCACTTCAGCTCAGAATGAGCTGTCAGTGGAAAATACGATCTTCCAAAATTGCCTTGTGCTTTTTCACCACACAGGATCCTGGAACCCTCAGAGGTAGTGTGGAGACACAGAACAATGCAATATTTATGTAGTCACATAATGTGCATGACCAAAATGCTTTCTGCTTATAAATAACAGAGATACAGATGCCACCCTTTGCTAAGATGTAAGAAATCAAAAAGTGCAGTTCTGAAATACTACAGCAAAAAACTTTTCAAAGTGAAATGAGAGCTGGGAGCATGTGAAGAATAAATGAAATGGAGAGATTAAGCAAGACTAGGAATAAGTATTCTGGTTCAGATGTAAAGGCCTTAGTTACAATGTCAGGTGCCCACAGGGCAAGAATGAAGCAAGGACAGTGTTCACAGTTAGAAATAGTTCACATAAATGGAAGAAATAGGTCTGAGAAGTCCAGAAGAGTATAAAGGATAAGATAGCGCAAAGAGTGCAAAAAGACCAGAGACTAGAAGAACAGATGGAGAATTGAGATTTGAAGGCTGAAAACAGCCAAGATAGTAAGCAATCAACAATGATGAAGTCTGGGAAGTAAAGATCTCTGAAGTGAGGGAAGACATTTGGTGGTGGAGGCTTGGAAGGCTGAAGGTGTAAGCTAGAAGGAAGTAGAAAGAAAATGCTGAGATTTAGAGAGTGATATCAAGCAACTCAACACTTATCTTTGGAAAACTAAAGATAAGTGCAAACCAAAGTCACAAGTATCGATTTGAAGTGTCCAAATGTTAGAAAGGACAACGTGTTTCAGAGTAAGTTCTTATGTGTGACCTGTGTACTGGAAGCAAGGACTGTCTATATAATGGGAAAAACAAAACTGTAGTTTGAAGTAATCCTGAACTCAGGGTGTTTTGACCCAAATATTTTGCACATTCAGCAGCTTTGAAAACACAGCTGTTGGGCACAGGCTTCAATTATATTTAAGTCAGTGTATGATACCAGCTTACTGGTTAGAGGATACCTACCTTTATTTTTTTTTTTTCTCTGAAGGCCCTTTAGTTAACAGCAAAATCCAAATGAACTGGTATTTGCAGTTCAGATTGAAATCAACTCAGTACCACTGTTTCCTATCCAATGTTTCTTGACAAGATGGAATTGGAGAATCTTGCACTCTCTGAATGTTACATTAGGGGTGAATAAGGAAATAGGAATTTTGTCCAAAGGACTGGATATTTCTAAATATGAGTCTAATTTTTTTCCTAATGGTTAAAGCCCTTTCTACGGTGATGTCTACACAACAGCACTGCTGTCTGGTTGTGTGGACACACATGGTTTTCAACAACTAAATGCAGTGCAAGTTAATGAGGCACACTATATCACTAAGTGAAAGGTCAGTAATAATCTTTCTTTTCTTCTCTTCAGGAGAATTGTTGCTAAACTTCCATATCTGGGGTTTTGGTGGGGGAGGGTTTCTTTTGTGGTGGTGGTTTTTGTGGTTTTTTTTTGTCAGGAACTAGTTTCTGCTTCATCACTCATTTCTATGGTAACCTAACTTAAATCCCTTCCAATGAAAAAAGTTGAACTCCAGAACGAGCTCAAATTTTTGGAAACTGTGTCCTGAACAATTCCAGTATGCATGGTGCTCATGCAGATTACTTCCTTTGCTTCATGAAATGACAGATAATGTTCTCTAAAAATACAAAATTCTCTTTTAATAGAAATTTGTATTTCACCTCCTGGATATTCCATAATAGAAGCATCTAAAGAAAAATGTGCTTGAATGCTATGGCTACAGCATATACACATTTTCACCAGCAGCCAAAGTACCGTGGTCTCTTCAGATGATAGTTAGGAAGATGAGCATGTGTATTTGCAAAACCAAAGTGAAACCGAAGGACAGCTAGAAATTTCAGGGAAATCTGATTTTATACTCCAGTATGTGAAATATAGTTATTTATGGGGCAGAGGGTGGTGGCGATGGGCATTTCATCAAGGTGACGTGCTACTAAGAGGAAGAATTCAGATGACAATTTCTCCAGAAAAAAACTGACTAGATGTTTGGGCAAAACACTATTTCTTTGTTTATAGTATTTCTTCCAATTAGCCTGCTGTGGACTTCACTGAAAATTTCCAGAGGCTTTCAATGATAAAGAAGTATATATTTATTGCTTGCAATGAGATAGAAAACCTGTCCTTCTAAAAAATAAATAAATAACCAAATTATTAATTGTTTTTTTTCATAGAAAAGAGTCTTCTTGCCCTGCCCTCCTGTGACTGTAGTACCTAAAGCTCTTCTGTCTACTATACCTCATTTGTGGTATCGAAGTAATGGGGTGAAAGTGAAAAATGGGGCTAAGGGGAAAAATTTAATGTAGCTAAAACCAGTGAGCTTTAGTTGGTTTATTTTTGTTATAATTGTTTTTTGTTGTCGTTGTTGTTTTAGAAATTGAAGCTAATGAGGTGAGGCAAACTAAGGTGAAGTAGCTTGTCCAAAGTCACCCAAGACATAACCCTGGTCTCCTGGAACACAGTTTATTGATGTCTGCCACCCGTTACAGTGATGGCTACTACAGCAACTGCCCCAAGAGTAAGAAGGCAGGACTGTATTTCAAGAAGCGTGTATTTCATAGAATCATAGAATTGGTTAAGTTGGAAAAGACTTTTAAGATCATCAAGTCCAACAGTTAACCTAGCACTGCCAAGTCCACCACTAAGCTATGTCCCTAAAGTCTAAGGTAGCTTGAATCTGTGTTTCAGGAAAGCACCTCAGTCACCAGGTACTCTGAATTCAGAGTGCGTTTGGCTTTCATCCCTCCCTTGAAGGCTTGACCATGCTATTACTTGAAGATTGCAGTCAAATAAAAGACAGCAAATAAATAGTCGGTCAATTCCAGTGCCATAGCTGAAGCAAGTAGGGTGTAGATTCAGCTCAACAATATGGATGAATCTTGACAGCTGTTCTCCCACTTAGGGTTATAGCCTCTGGTTTTTAGCCAGGGTAAGTCTAGGGTAAAATACATGCACTTGGCTGGTAGCAGAGCATGATATCTCCCGCTGTGACCTCTTTCGAGAGCTCACAGAGTCCTGCTTGCCTACTTTTCTCCTGGCCCCATGACTGGCATTGTTGACTGCATAGCCATAGGAAGGCTGGAGAGTGCCGCATCTTCCACTTCAGCCCTCCCAAAAGGGCCTTCACCTGCTGCTTAAGATACCCTTCTACAAGCTGGAAGGTGTAAGTTCAGAGCCTTTCAGTTTAAGAAGACTTAGAACATAGATTTTCCACTTCCCAGACAACGGTGTTGCCCACTAGACTATCATACAGAAAAGCAAGACAATATTAGGGACTGGCATTGGTGTTGCCCTATGACGTGATAATTTTATTATTTTTAAGAGCTATTCTCACTCCACGAGGCATCTATCTTCAGGAAGTTGAACAGTCTGGATCCCAAGTTGTAGAAATCACCTGGTATTTCTTGTAGCATTCCTGCACAATCAGTGGAGGAACATCTGGAGATCTTCAGAGGAGCAAATTTTTGTCTAAAGGAATTTTAGTAAATATGGCCAGGTAGTCTAGAATGATATTTTCTGTCCCTTTTCCTCTTTCTTTACCCACCTCCTGACTTGGTACCTTAATGGAATGTGAAATAATATCTACTAGGTTGTTACTCCTTCTTCAGTGAAAGCAGATGAGAGTAGAAATTGGCAAAACCATCTACATGTCTAAGGTATTTAAAGAACTGTCATGAACTGGGGTATTGAAACATGCAACGGTTTAAGTAGGCATCCAAGTGTTAGGCTAGGTTTGAAAATACCTGATCTTGGTGGGCAGCCATGCATACAAATGTTCTGATCTTGAGATGCTTGCATTCCGTCGAGGGGAGCTGCTTTATACATGTGTAGTTAGATGCCAGTTTCCGCCTCGGTAAAATGAAAAAAGTTTTCTCAAGGTTTCCACTGTTGTTCCAGTCAGCTACTAGAATTGTTTCGAATTGTTCCCATTTTGCTTTAAGAAGGTAAGATGAATACAGCAGTTTATTCATAATTACTCTCCGTTGTCAGTGTTTGTCCAATAACATGCTCCTTGTAGATGATGTGTTTCTCTTCTTTAGAAAAGATTAGCAGGCCTCCTACTAGGGACCCTGACTCCCTTTAAGGGATGCTTTGAGAGATACAAGTGAAAAGCACTAATAACAAATAGATAATACTGGTTTTATGTATTAGAATCTTTCCCTCAAAAATAACCCACTTACATATGCTCTGAGACAGAGGTTCCTGCTCTCTTATAGTGCTTCATAGTGATATCAGTAAGCATGACACTACTCTAAAACATGCATCTACCTGGGCATGTACATACATCCACAACAGAGAGAAATGAGGATTTTGAAGACAATTTTTACATGAAAGAGACACTTCGTAAATGTTATAGATGGTTTCATTTCTATATTTCTTCATTTTTAACTAAACTTTTTAACTTCTGGTCTAGAAAAGGAAAGTGAAAAATGCCATAAACCAACTACATAAAAAGAAGTTTTAAAATGATGGAAAGTAATATGTAAATAAATTGGGTTTGTTCCATCTTAAACAATTTTTCATTTCGTTTCACTTTATTAATTCAGGATATTTCACTGTCTGATACAAAAAATGTCTTGCATTCTTCTGCTGCTCCCAACATTTTAACACCACCAGGACAGTCTTCGGTCATATTTTAGGATAATTAAAATATTTGCAGACATGCAAAACCATGCTATGCATGTGATTTAGAGGATGACTACCTCGGAAGATGCAGTAAGGGTAAGACAATGATACATAATTGCAGCTAATTTTTTTGGTTGTCAAATTTAATGTCTTATTTTAGGCCTATTGCTATGGTTTTGATAGATTTCATTGGAAGATTACAGGCTAGTGCAACAGCTTTTTGATCAAAACTGTCTTTACGTGGTTGGAATGGAATTTTGGGCTTAAACAGGCTGAAGAACTCAGATTTCAAGGCCAGGTCCAACAATCACATAAATCTGCAGCTATCACTCTTTAAGAGACTGAAATGATAAAGGCCACACAAACTGTTTCATATAAGATCTTCAAGCAAAGCTTAATTTTTCTTCCATTTGGACAACCAGGATTTCTTCATCTTAATGAAAATCTTGTCTATGGCACTGGTCTTTCTCATCTCCTGCTGTAAAACAAAAAATTACCCTCTTTTTTCCAACTGTAGCCTACTCTGAAAATACGAACATATGCACAATCGGAAGACTTTTTACACTGCTACCAAGGTGAAAAAAAAAAGCATCTTTGAGCTGTTGCAGCTCTAGATTCAGGTGAATGCAAGAAAGGAAGTCTTTGCATCCAAGCAGGCTGGTTGCAGCTGTGCTGCAACTGTCCAGTGATACAGGGAAAACGATTATTTGTTAATACAAAACCTGAAGCTACTTCTTTAGTTCAATGTTTGGTTCAATCCAAACTGCTCTAACAGTTGTACAACGTGATGTTTTTACACATACATAAAAACTCAGATGTGAATGTGGAGCAATTTGGGGTTTTTTTCTGTCTGACTTGGGTGATTAGCAGGTGGACAGCATCTGATTTTTGTATATTTAAAAAAACCTAGAAATGTTTAGTCTATCTATGTAAAGTCTTAAGAAAAAAAGATCCCCTCATTTTCAAAAAACGTTTCTACATGAAATTTTGATGCTTCTCTGTAAGTGTTGTTTTGGGGCTAGGCAGAGTAATTTGGCTTATAGCTGCCAATTGAAACATGAAGTGTTTAGAAAAAAATGTGCATATTTAATGTCATGGTTTTCAGAGAAGCATCTGCAGTTTGTTTTATTGTAGTGTTTAGATACACATTCAACTTTCTTCAGCAAGTCCATCTTTCTTTTGTAACTAAAACTGGCATATAAGTTTACATATACAATATACAGACTGGTCTAGAAAAGAAGTATTACAGATAATTTGGACCAGAGATAACTGGATCTGGAAAGATTACCATAGAAATGTCTAGGTATAGGTAAAGCCCCTTAATGTGGATAGGATACATATTTTCACTTGGTGCAGAAAGCTGAATGGCAGTCTCTGTTTCTGAATATTTTGTAAATATTTGGACCTCTGCTGTAGTTTGCAAAACTGTTTGTAGAAACTCTCTCCCCAGCAGATCACCAACACTGTCTGCTGGACCCAGAGCCAGAAATCACATGCTTTTGCTGCCTATGCCCTAGTTCAGTTTCTGATTAGTTTTATCTTTCTATTAATTTTTTTCTTTGAAGTCTCCCCAAACCTTTGTATCCTGTGTCTTATCTCATTGACAGTTTTAGGACATACCCGCTTCACAAGAAGTCCAGAAAACGTTGTTATTTTTAAGTGGTTTCTTGGTGTGCAGAACTCATGGTTACACAACTGAAAACTGTGTGTTCTTACTTAGCTTTGTTTTGCATGTGAGGAAATGTACCAAGCAGCAAGTGCGAGACTGACTGCAGGGATGCTCCTGGATACCGCCGTGCCGCTTCAGCCCGAACCTGCTTGCTGTGTTGCCTCCTTTGGTGCGGGGCTGGGACCGCAGAGTCCAGGGGCTCGGGTATTTAAAAGTGGACTGTGGGAAGGGATCCTACCCCATGCAGCCAGGCTGGGGAAGAAGGCGCGGGCTGTTTGGGATGACCTGTACAGATATGGCAACTCCTGTGCTCGCCCCCTCTCCACAGAGGAGGCTCAGTCGGGGCATTCGGCAGCTTCTCTGATGTGAGCTCCCCAAACTGCCAGGGCTCCCCCCAGACCAAGCGTATATTCAGCGTTAATCACTGAATGTGCGTCTGACGGAAACCGGAGATCCCCAGTACGGCTCCTCTGCACTGTAAAATCAAGTACAAAAGACTGGTTGTGCTCCATCGAGGTGTATCCCCTCTGTCCATGGACAGGCTGGTGGCTGAAACACCTGTGGCTGTGTTATTGCTCTCTCCCCAGAAAATATGGCAGGGTCCTGACTAGCGAGACTCCTCTGGCAGGACTGACCCCTTCACTGTATCAGGTATGGGCCAGATGTGTAATGGAAAAGTTCAGAATAACTTTTAATTTGTGTTTGTTTTTTTGTTTGTTTTTTTCTTTTTTTAAATGGTGAACACCTCTTTGAGGAGGAGAAGTACAGCATTGTGCACAGCACCATACGGATTACTGTAGATAAAAGACGTGTTCGCCTGTTTGGGCTTTCCCTGGTGGGAGTTTAAAAACTTTTGAAGAGGCTGCTGCTGGCCTCCCCTGAGGAGACGGCCCCCTCAGTGGTCAGCTGCGGCGCCTGGAGCCCGGCCTCACAAATGCCAGCGACCTTCCTGAAGAGCTTGCTGCTGCTGCTGCTGCGTCCCACGGTGTGAGGTCAGCTGCTGCTCCTGTTCTTTTGGGCAGAAAAGGGTTAGAAGTTCCCCAGTGGGCTGGGATGGGTGGAGGGATCAGGCAGGCAGCGCTGGGGGGAGGCAGGAGGTCTGCTCTTAACGGGGTCAGGTAGGAGGAGGTCTGCCATTACAGTGGGGGAGAGACAGACTTGATGCTGTGTGTCCTGAGGGTGAGGGGTGCATTGTGTGGCCAAATGCAGAAAGCTCACAGCAGGGTATGCTTGTGGGGAAGGTGGGGGGGCACCACGGACCCTCGAGGGCTGCCAGGAATGGTTGTGGGGGCAGCTTTGGTCTGGCATGCTGGGTTGGTGGCCATGTTGTATCACGTCATGCCAGCCCTTGAGCTGAGGCCACCTGTGTGAAACCAAACTGTCCATGAAGTGTTGACCTCCTGCCCGCAAACTGAGTTTGCATACAGCCTCATGTTCCTCATCATCTGTAAGGGTATGAAATGGTACAGCTGCCAAGGGCATCTCAAACAGGCTAATTTTTTGCTTTCTGCATAAATCCAGTGCCCTTCCTTTTCTCCTTGTGATGTCCCCTATGGCACAGTGCAAGAAGGCAGGGATGGTGTGGGGGAAGAAGAAACCTGAAAGACCTTAATGGAAAAATATCCTCTTCTTTGCAGCTAGCTCCGTGCTTAGCTTTATTATCTTGGATTGTTTGTTTCATCCCACATTGTTTTGAAGATCAACTGACATAACTGGACTCTAGTTCAGTAAATCTCAAACTTAACCTCAGTTAGACTTGTGGAACAAAATCTTTTATATATAAAGCAGCATCTTATGTACTAACAAGAATATAGAAAGCTCGGGGAGGAAAATATGAATTCTGATGCTTGATCTCCTTGAAATCCTGCAAGTGTAGCTATGGTATATTTCAACTAACTGCCTTACTGAGGGAAAACGTCCTATATTATCCAAACCCCTGCTACCTGATTTGAATTTATGACTGTCTAAATATGCTCTGTGGCTGAAATACAAGGCTTGTGTGTATATTAAACCTGGTGGCTGTGGGAAGTAAGTAAGAGTGATATACAACTTAAAGAATCATCAAAACCAAGAACTGATGTGACCAATGGACTCTAATAGATGTAAGTAGTTTGAGGGCTTGTCATCTATCAACATGATCCTAATGTTGGCAGCATGTTGAAAGTGATGCGTGGGAAACTGGTGCAAAGTGCTGATTTATTTTATGCTAATGGAGAAAAGTCCATATTGTTCAAATTAAATCCTAAAGCAGAAACAAATCATCCAGCCAAGTCCATCCTATGGAGTTTCATTGAAACAGTTAGTGGTCTCTTTTGTGATCTCAAAGTTGTAAAAATTAAACAATGTTAGGGGGCTGTTGTTTTCAAGTGCTTCTGGCTGCTGAAAGCAGCTGAGATTCTCCTACAGACGGCTATTTAAGTTAAAAGCCAAATGGAGAGATCACAGCAATTAGTGTGCATTGGCTTCTAACTGCATCAGAGTGAATAATGTGGGAGAAGTGAGTCAGGACTGTGCCTCGGTGTTTTTTCCCACCAGAGGCTAAGTACCAGCAGTTCTTCTCAATTTAATTAAAAAAAAAAAGGGGGGGGGGAATTTCTTGCTGCTTCACTTGAACAAAATAGAAGAGATTATGCAAAGACAGACTCAAGTAGAAGGAAAAAAAATATTTCAAAGGGAGGAATATCCTACTTCATGGCTCTCTGGCTGGGTCTGTTGTACAATGCTTCTCCTTCTTTTGCCACTAACTGCCCCCCCCGCCCCAGGCTCATTGCAGGCTCATTGCAGGGAATAAAGCTCTCCCACATATTTCTATGTAGCTTGAGCCCTAGAAAAGCATAATAGGGTTTCAGCGTTTTTACTTGAAAGACCTGAAGGGCAAAATGATTTATCATCTTGGAGATTCAGAATTTCCTGAGGAAAAATGGAGGGGCAGAAGGCTTATGAATTAACACCCTTTTTTTTTTTTTACTAAGCGAACTCCTTTATGTAAGAGATACAGAACTATACTATAACATAACCTCAGTTTCACTAAAAATTCTTGTACCAATGAGGTACTTTTGTCATCACTCTTGAATGTATTTGAATTTTCATTTTTCTGGGGGTTTCTAGCTATCCCCTGGAATGACTTGGAGCAGTGAGATTGTGTTGGAAGATAGTGATCACAGAACTGGTCTCAGATTTCAAGTCAAGAAATGCCTCTGAAGAATGATCAAGTACAAAACCAGAAGTTTTTCTTTCAAGTCTTTTCTTAGGGAGCATGCAAAACAATGGCAAAATGTTTCTGTTTCATGGTCACTGTTGAAGTAGACATTCAGCTTTTGCCTTCGCCAGATGGAGTGATATAAGTTTGATTGTCTTATGCTCTTTTGTGACTTGTCATTAGCACCTTGGGACTAGTAATCTGTAAATTAGTATTTATTCCATTGGTGCTCCAGTGAAAAGGTTTTGTCTGTGAAAAAGGTAAAAATTGAGATTGCTATCTACACTGCTATTATAGCCTCCTTAAAAATGGAGAACGAGGAGTCCACAACTAACAAATCCAGAAAACAGATGCTCCGAATGTTGTGCAAAGAGTGACTAGGGGACATTTCGCAATAATCTTTGAGTGGTCGTGGCGATTGGCCGAGATTCCTGAGGACTGGAAGGAAGAAAGAAACATCACCCCTGCTTTCAAGAAGGGCGATCTGAGGAACTACAGGTTGGTTAGCCTCACCTTGATCCCTGGGGAGGTGCTGGAGCAACTAATCCTGGAAGCAGTTTCCAAACATAAGAAGGACAAGATGTTATCAGGGGTAGTCAGCAAGAATTTGTGAAGGAGAAATCATCCTTCAGCAACCGGATAGCCTGCTCCAATGTGATGACTGGCTTGGTGGAGGAGATGAGAGCAGTGGATGTTGTTTGCCTTGACTTTAGCAAAGCTATAGACACTGTCTCCCATAACATCCTCGTGGACGAGCTGATGAAGTACAGACTCAACAAATGGACAGTGAGGTGGACTGAAAACCAGCTGAGCTGCCAGTCTCAAAGTGTTGTGATCAACAGCATGAAGTCCAGCTGGAGGCCAGTCATTAGTGGGGTACCCCAGGGGTCGATACTGGGGCTGTGTCAGTGCAGAACAGAAAACTGTGAAACGTGTTCTGCCTCTTGATGGCATCTGAAAACTATGTATACATACACAAGGTTTTTGAAAGGATGCAGAAGCTGAATTGATGCCCAGGGGCACAGCCAAACTACCTCAGGTTCAGCAATACAAATTATTTCAAGTAAAGGTTACGAGGGTCACAGGGGGAAGTAAACTTTATGTGGAAGAAAGTCTCAAGCTGACTGTAAACTGAAAGAAAAAAGTAAATTGATGCCAGCCAGTTGTGAGAGTTGGTGACAAAGACAAGAGGCTGTAGAGCTGACCCTTGACACTAGCAGTTGCAATTGCCTGGCATGAAACCTCCCGTATTGCTGGCAGTAGAAGTACTGGGAACAACTACTGGTGCCAGAAGGGGGTTGAGAAGAAGCAAAGCCGAGCTGCTATTCCATCAGAATTTATTTCCTTCAAAGATCAGATGAAATACAAACCAAACCAGGGAACTCAGCGTAATGGTGTGCACAAGAACCGAGGGGTTTGCACCACATAATGTAGGAAAGAAGGGTGTTTGAGAACATGGCTACTTCACAGCCTGGTGGCCAAGTATAGCTACAAACATCAGCATTGTAAAACAGCTGTTTTGTAGTGGTTGGAAACAATGGAATTGTTCATTTTTCTCACAACAATTGCAGATGAAATCATACCTACGTTTCTTCTTGATTGTAATGTGCTTTCCAGCCACCTTCTGTATGGTATGTTTTGGTAGAGAATTACAGCACAGTGACTGTCTTGTGCTATTTAGTGACTTGTCACTAGCACCTTGGGACTTACCCTTCCCCTCTTCCCCAGTCTCAGTATGAATTTTCAGCTCCGCACGTGCAGGTCAAACCCATATTTCTTATTCCTCCTAGACCAGCAAAACACTGCATTTCTATAATACTTTCAGTTCTCCAGCATACTTACTGTAACTGGTGCTCTTCAGAAAAACAGTATCAGAATCATTTTTAACAAGCTACAATTTAATTTTATACCAGACTTACTATACTATAGTTTGTATTTGGACCACACTGCTCTTGGTGCTAACCTTTTTCTTCACTCTACCATTTCCTTTAATAATTTTGGGAAGTGTCTTAACTTGGAACAATACTTGCTTCTTTATATTGGAAGGATGTCCTATGCGACACAGGAATGTAGCACAGTGTTCACACAAAAGTGTAGTGAAGCGTTTGCATGAAATCTGCAAAAAGTGGTCCCTGAGGTGGAGAGTTTTGACCATCTCTGTTTCTTTGATCTCTGAGGTATGGGTTCATACACAGAGCTGTATACATTTTGGACTGCGGAAATTATTCTCTACAGTGCTTTCTGCAACAGTAGAAATACTGAAATTTTGCAGGCACACATACGTGATGTTAAATTATGATCAAAAATGTATAGAAATTTTCTTTCAATTGCTAACAACAAGACTACTTAGGAATCCATTCTTTTCCTTATGAAATGCCAACTCCAGTAACTGTACAATATGTCAATATAAAATTTAGAGAATCTGTGGCTAAATTAACCTTTCTGCAACTTGTTGATTGGGAGTATTTAAGCATACTAACATAGTGTTGCATTAATGCTATCTTTTAATGCAATTCAGGATTAAAATTCAGCAGTACATTCTAGAGGAATGATAGAAAGAAGGTAATTCATTAATAAATTAAAATCAGCTGTGTTTATAATAATCCCAATTATCTCTAAATGAGATTGAGATGTTTGTTTGTGTATATACATGTGGTGTGTGGACTGAGATGAATCATATATTCAGAGATTAACAGCACCTAATGCTTTGAGGCCGGTGGAGGCGGTTATTGATCTAAAAGAGTTTTATTGGGTTTTTTAATACTATATGGACTATCAGAAATCTGCTGGGATGGTAGTGTAACAACATTTTGATTCTCTTTACTGTCTTTAAAGATCTGACAAGGTACTTGCAAAATTGCAAAAGTTTCTGTTTGTTGCTAACCTCGCAATATTTTTGCTTGCTTGGTTGGGATAATGCTAACTAGCATGGTTGCGTATGTGGTGGCCCATAGCCTGACTGCACAGGGATGCTGGTGTGGCAGGACAGGTTAGAGGTGGTGGATAGGGCAGTTGCTCACAGGCTCATAACGATGCCTTCTGAAGACTCTTGATTTCAGCAGAACTGCTTCTGTAGAGTTTGACACTTTCTGGATGCATTTTGTGTTATTTGTGTTAGATCGTAGTTTGAGTGCTCAGTATATGAAAGTATGAAGTTCTTCATCTCTCACAAAGTCCGCTGAAGAGAGTCTTGTTGATGTTGGTGAATTTTGGATTAGGTCCTTTTATCTAAATACACCTGCTTTTCTCATGCACAAGCTCATGGCATTCATTGAGGAGGTAGGTATGTGGTTAAGTGAGTATGTTCTGCCAGCTTTTTGATAGACCTCTGTAAGCACTATCAAATTTGCACATAGATAAACTATATAGAAATGTAATTGCAGAAAGCAAATCCACACCATATTAGGCATAACTTGTGAGGCTTATCCACGGGGTCTGTAGAACTTTTAAAAAAATGCTAAACACAACATAAAGCAAATATAAGTGATAAAACCAAAATTCCTGTCTTTACACTTTCTTTTATATTTTTGCAGAAATTCATAGGAAGGAGAGTAACAGTTAATAAACACTAGCTTTCAAAATTATTTTCTGAAGGTAAAGTTAAATTGAGTCATGGAGTGACATACTCAACAATGCACTCCAAATGTATTTATCAACCCTGAAAAAGGAAGCCATTGTAGAATGAAGTTGGAACAACCCACACAGGAGGGCAGTGTTGGCTGCTAGAATTACTGTCAGCACTTGTTAATCCACAAGGGTTTCTACAACGTGCGTTTTCGAAGGATTGGGTGTGACGTTAGTGTCGTTTGTTTTCTGGAAAGCTAAATATATAGACATACGCCTCACATGCTTAGACCTCACATAAAAGATTTTTTTTTTTCCCTCTTCAGGAGGAACTTATGGTGTGAACATTGTCTTTGTTCATGGCAGTATCCAGAAGATTTTTGTAAAATGTAGCATACCCACTTATCTCGTAGTTTCTCTCATCTACTTCAACATATTTTTAATATAGCTCACAAATGACGTAAATAGCATGCTTCCATTTTCAGATTATTTGAATGAGCATTTCATCACATATGAGGAACTAGATGGATTGTAATTACATAATCCCAAGTAAAATGGAAAACTGTTATTTGTTCTAGATGAAATATGTTGTTTTGATAAACATCAAGTGTCTGACTGAAAAAAAGCATTTATGAAAGACTAACAAGAGAATTTTGTTATCTGAGTGTTACTCCTTCTCATGTTTCCTTCTGAGACCAAATTGTAACATGCATCATGATCACACTTAACTGTCTTAATATCCTGTTGTATCGTCAAGTTCCCCAAACAAATAACTTTTACCTTAGTTCCAAAGTTTTAAATATTCCAGCCTTGTATGTAAGCTAGAAGGGTATAAGCCAAGCCCTTTTCTTAATATATAAGCTCATGTTTAACTGACAATGTCAGTGTTTAGGAGAACAGGAAATAAAAATTCAGGAAGACAAATGCCTTTACTAGAGAAAACTCTGCAGCTAAGCAGCATGATGCTTTGTTTAGCAAATATTATTTTTACAAAAGTGGTTACCCTCATACTAAGAAAAAAAACAAAAATCCTAGAAACCAAATAAAAACAAAACAGGAGTAAACATCTTCTTCTGTGGCTTTATCAACTGATGACAAGTGATTGACTTCCTTCTCTATCACACTAAATAATAAGCCAAGGCCAGAGAGACGGATAAACTCATTCCATTGTGTTTGTCCTGTGGGTGTAGCAGAGTAGCTGCAGACCAATACCCACATAAACTCTGAAATCCATCATTGTCTTATACCTTAAAAAGCAGAATATTTCTTCTTAATAAGAAGTTCAAGTGTTCCTGTCTTTTGCATTCTCCAGGTTTTAAAATATCCAAAGCTCAGTATGTATTATCTCAGTAATTAGCAGGAAGAAATATTTGCAAAAAGTGAGTAATTTTTATTATTTATGTGAAGAGGTTGAGAACAATGTTCTCAGTAGCAATAATAATTTTGCCTACAAACATTTTGCATCACTCTGAGTAGTTGTGACATAGTAATACACACATCTACATCTTAGCTGTGATGTTGATGGTTCATTTTCACCCTTGGTAGGTTTATGTTAACCTGTCAGTGCCAAGATCAATTTCTCCCAGCAGCAGGATTCTTTGTAAACAGAATTAAACAGAATCTGTCATAAATCGAGCTTTTTTTAGAAACCGTTTCTCTGATCATGATTTTTCTGCCCTTTGCCAAGTCAGAATATCTTGAGAGCTACCAAGTGGGCAGTGAAAATATGCTGCTGAAGATTTTCTAGGTAGCGCTTTACATACTGTTAATGCACAGGATTTTTGGTAGCAGTTATCACCATTAGAGGCAGAGGTCTTTTTTTTTTTTTTTTTTTTTTTT
>Ga0065711_1036585_pt1 | contig 20831 bp, 12 predicted proteins | sample Hoacrofraction12_FD_59098 | JGI IMG/M metagenome (GOLD analysis project Ga0065711, IMG submission 59098) | Hoatzin crop microbial communities from Cojedes, Venezuela - Epithelial fraction 12 v2 (version 2) | ecosystem: Host-associated > Birds > Digestive system > Esophagus > Crop | place...
TTTTTTTTTTTTTTTTTTTTTTTATTCTTTATGTTTGTGCTGAATTCCCTCCTTGTTTGCCATGCCCCTCAAATGCACAACAGAACTATTGCATGCTCTTGGGATGTGCTGTGGCTGCATGAGCCCTGTTCAGGCAGACCTCTAAAATCTGTTACTTCAACATTAGTGATTTCTATTCCCCCAGTACAGCCCAGCTTCTGCCCTGCCAAGCCAGGGAGCAGAGGCTGGGGGTGGATGCGCGGCATGGGAGGATTGACGTGAGGCTGGGATGTGTTCAGAATCAGCAGAGAAATTCTTGTAGTAAATCATGGGCTTGTGTTTTTGCGGTGGGTCGCATGCAGATGGATCGAAGGGTGAGGTCTGTCTGTCCGCTGCCGTGTGAGGCAGTGAGAGCCATGCCGAAGGAGCTGGCATGGGCAGCTGCCTGGATGGACCTCTGGAGGTCCATGCAGGTGCAGCCTTGTTTTTATCTTTCAGGCCTTTTTTAATGGTAGAACAAGAGACACACCAGAGCATCAGCAACCTTAAAAGCTGTTTTTCTACATGAAACTATAGATGGCAATCACAATCAAAATGGAGGCCAGCACTTTTTCATTTTAAAAGGTATGTAAGTAGTCTCTGTTCCATGGGAAGGTAAAGCAGGGGCTCAGCAGGAAGCCTCCATAGGCACACGCTTGCTCGGCAGTGCTGAAGGGATGTTCGAGTGGAAAGCACTGGGTGCCTATGCAGCATCACGGTAGCTCTGTTTAGTTTCTTTTTACTTTATGAGGCTGGACAAATTCTGTAACTGTAAATTTTTGTTTTGCTGTTTGAATTTTTTATAGGAGAGGAAACTATTTGGACTGAATTTTGCCTGTCATCCTCTACTTTATTAAATGTCTCCTTTCCGCTGCTATACACCCCTATTCATTTTGAGGAAATGAATGCAGCCCTTTGGGTGGGGTAGGAGGTTATACAGTTGCAGCTTTTATATCATTCGCTCAGTGTATATCTGCCTGGGGAACAGAAACCCCAAACTTTCTCAAGATCTTCCTTGTCATTGTAGATAACAGACCCATGCTTTCTTGTATGGGAAATACTTTCACAGATGATATATAACCTTTAAATGCAGAAATTACAGTAAAAAGCATTTATTAAAATTGTACAGTTAGCACCCTGAATTAGGGAATACTAAAATTCAGCATTTAGCAGTAACATCATCCTTACGTGATGCAAGATTGTAGTGCTGCGTTATACTGTTCACCTAGTCAAAGAGGGCTGTTGCTACCTCCACAGTTTGTTCACCAAAATTCATCACATGGTGTGGAGATGCTGGTAGGTATCTATTAGTTTGTCATGTCCTTAAATTTCCTTGAAAACTTTGTAATGAATTCAGTATCTATAGATCAGGCACTCTGGTGTAATCAAAAACAAGGATCCCCATGTGGACTGTGAATTGCTTTCATTTGGGACCACTGTGTTTTCTTTTGTGCTAAGGGGGTTTCCCTTTCTTTGGGTTATAGCTGTTCCACTTCTGTGGGAAGTGAAAATATTCTGGTAACTTTGAAAGTCGTTGAGAAGGGTGTTATTTTTATAGGGTGTGTTTGAAAGAAACAGATTCAGAGATGAGATGAGGGATTACATGGTGATGCTATAAAGACCACCTTGGCTTCCTCCTTGCAAGCTAAGCTACCTTCTCAACACTGCTGTGGGCACCACTGTGATTTGTTTCCATACAATGTGACTTTTTATGCAGGATAACTAATGTATGCACTGGTCTGAAAGGACAGTTCACTGCAATGTAGTGTTCAGCAGTGGCAAAGAGGCTGGAGAACAAATAGAGACTTTCTGTCAAAGACCAAGAACTGCCCTCCAAATATTGCCAGAATAAATAAAGCAGTGCAAAAAAACTGCTTCTGAAGGATAGCTGCGCATTGCTGTTTTGTTTTTGCAGAAGATGGAAGCCAACTCCATTTGCTCAACTGCAATTAGTGGCTTCACCCATTTCAGAGTAGACTGTCTTGTAATGCACTAGAAAGAGATTGATTTGTTTGACTAAATGTCATTGGAAATGTCATAAATATGAAAAAAACTTGTTCTAAATTTCAAAGCAATAGGTCTTGCCAGTGGGACTCTAACCCAGTCATGCAGTGTGTGGCTGCTGGGTATCACTTCAATGTGTTTTCTTCATATTTGTATATAGTTTCCAGCAAATGAGAAAGGTTGTGAGAACCAGAAGTTTTGCCACTTTACTGGCTGGTGGATGCTTATGTGGAGCATTACCTCATACTGATGGATTTCTTTAATTATGTTTGTTCCTAAATGTAGTAGGATTTATTACATTTTCAAATGTTTATAACCACTGTAGGATCTGACTTAGCGAATAAATTAATGTTTTGTGATTTTGACCTCTGAGGACATACAGACTTTCAAGGTTTGGCTGTTGCAAAGCTTAGGTTTGATTCTGGATCCAAAGTAATGTTTTAATGTTTTGTTTAGTCTGGAGTCAGGCAAAGTAGACAATGTGAAGAGGCATGAAATTTCTCATTTACCTCAGTGGATGCTGAAGCCAGGTTCTAACCACGTGAGTGCCAACATCATTAACCTTTTAACTGATGAACATGTTAAAAAAAAACCCAAACAAAACCAGACTTGTTTTTCTGGTTATTTATGTAGTCTTGTAAAAAAAAAAAAAAAAAATCATTATCTTGAAAAGATTGTAGCTTAAGGAGTAAGACTGAAAATAAATATTTGGATAGAGTGGTACCATAGAAGATAATGGTTTCATTAATTAGAATGGTGAAATTCTAACATTATGAAGACAATACTGTAGAGCTTATATGACTTCTGTGTTGTGGTTTGTAAGGTTTTCTCTTTCTTCTGTAAAACATGCTTTTATTGTTAGGCACAAAAGCTGCCATTGAACAGCTGTGTAAATGTTTCCCAATGACTCCCTTTCAACAATACATGACACAAACAGAGAGGAAAAATGGAAAGTAAAAAATACCTGCTCATATTAGCCTGGACCCTAAACACACCACAGTAGTGGTGGTTTAGTCGCAATTTTAGTAGTTCCTTCCTCCTGAGCTTACCCGAAGCTCTGCCCCTTGAGCTTTACCAGTGCATTTGTGCCCTCCTCCTCCCAGTGCACCCCTTCTGACAGGCTCTGTGGTGGGGCTGGCAACAAAGTCCCACCTCAGGTGAAGTTAGTGGCTGTCATCCAGGAGCAGGAATAGGTGATGCTGCTTTTCTTCCCAGGGCGTTTGCGTGAAGGGTGGACGAGGCTCATTACATCTTCCATTTGCTGCATAAATTCCTCATGAGTGTTATCTTTTCATTGGTTGTCTTCGTCAAATTCTCAAGTGTCCCTAAACTGTTCTGAATTGGTGACTGATAAGATCAAGTTTGGAGAAAGACAGAAAAACAGGGAAGAAGGTAATAACTTACTGTGATCAAGTCTTCTGGGTATGCGGGTGTAGCTTTTTCCTCAAAACCTCTGTTGTTCTAAGTGTGAATTTGGTTTTATTATGGAACAAAGGTAGGAAGATGTGGACTTATGGAGACAGTCCAGATCACCAAAATAGTAAGGAAATTAAAAATGATGGCCTACGGGCAAGTATAAAGGACCTAAGGTTGTGTTAGGGAATAGGATAATGTGCAACGACGTAGGGGACTTCAAATAGGCTGCTATAAAGAAAAGAGTAAAATTTTCCAGTGTCCACATCAAAGAGACCAAAACGTAATGGGATTAAATTGGAGATGGAGAGTTTAGAACAGATTTACTTTAGTTTTAGTTCAGTTCAGTGCTTTAGTTTGGCCAGAACAAATTCCGATGAGACTGAGCTGAAGCCGTAAGCATAAACATCAAGCCTTACTTTACTGCTGTCTCCTTGCTTCTTTCCACATTCTGTGACATTGCAAACAGTCCTTAGGATTTCAAGTTCAAATTGTAGCTGAAGAGTTGTAGGTTAACAAGCAATTGCCTTGGATGAGATCATCCATACTTTATTCCCATCCATGCTTATTTTATATTTTGTTCTTAACTGCAATACTACTTTCTAAGTGTTATTAAATGTGGTAGAAATTGTTAATATTTAGGACATTATATTTTTCCTGTCATAGATATTTGGGAAATGTGTATTTGCCTGTTGATTGTGAACATAGACTTGTAGAACAAGAGAGTGGTCTCAGATTCTAGGTTGAAGTTTTGTGTAATCCTGATTAATTTTTTTTTTTTTTTGCAGGCATTCTTTCTCCGTGTTGTCATTGTGGGTAGCTGCTAAAAGCACCAAGACACAAAAGTAGTTCCCTATGACAGGAGTGTTGGGAGTAAAGAGAGTTGTGAAGTCAGGCAATGTAGACTGAAGCTATTTTGCGTCCATATTTAAATCACTGTGTAACAATAGTGATGATAAAGAGAGCAGTAGTCCAGTGGGAAGAGTTGGCTGTAAAGTTGTAGCATTTTTGCTCTGCAGTCTATGTGAACAGTCATGAATTTCTGCTCCACAACTTCTAGTCATGAAGCAAGCTTTGGTTTTTTTTACAGGCAGACTCAGACGTGATTAAGGAGGTGCCAGATCCTGTTGTTTTGGCCACGTCAAATCCAGAGCCATCATTTATGATTTCTGTCACACAAATCAAGATTTACAAGCCTCTTCTACATAAAAGAATACGCCAGCCAATTTGTACCTCTGGGTCTACACTCCATGTGAAACTTACACTAGTTTATAAATAATCCAGTGAGCTATCTAAATAAGTGCAGGGAAAACAGAAACATTTATAGTGTGTGTTTGTGCCAGAAATACTTCATCTTTGTTGAGAGACCTGTCTTTTTCTCATGGGAAATGGTGGCAAGATTTTTACCCAAAAAAGATCTGAAAATAGGTTTTGAAATACTTGAAAATAATAAGAAAAAAACTTCTAGAATATCCTCCAAAATCTTGAACTCAACCAGATTTTGTCTTCTGTATATTTTATAGTCATTCAACTGTTTGTCCCTGTGAATTTGTTATGCCTTCTGATGTTGTGCCTTTTCACGTTTGTGCTTATGCAGAGAAGTGCCTGTTTAATGTGGTGCAATGCTTTTCGGAGTCAGGGCTGTAATATTTTCCTGTAGGGCATGTTTCATATGTAGAAATCCATTCAAATGCATGAAAAGCAGCTGAAATTCTGGGCAGTATTGATTACTTGGCCAGGAATAAATTTGTCCCACCTGCAGTTTAGAGGAAATAGAAACTATTTAGGAATTTCATTGTTGTTTTTGGATAAGTTAGATGTGGAGATGGAGAAATAATGGGAAGGGGCAAGACTTTTAAGACGCTGAAACCTTTTTTTTCTTATCAGCTGTTAATTCTGAAATGTCATTTTCAGTAGAAATCTCATTTAAAAATTAGAAAAAAGGATAAGATGGGTTTAAATATTTCAATGTTGAGCAAAAAAAAAATCCCCTGAAAAACCAGAAAGTCGTCCATTATAGACTGATCTATATTAACATTTTGTGTTTCAGTGTTTTCCTCAAACTGAGAAGTCCATTATTTTTATCGCTCAAGTGACTGTCCCTGGTTAGACATTTAAGGCTTTCTGGGGAAGTGAGAAGAAAACAGAATTTAGAGCTCTCTGGAGGAGTCTTACAATAGCAGCATTGAAGGGTGAAACCCCCTGGATGTCAAACACGCAAAGGAAAACTAACAGACTGCTCAGATCATGGAAGTCGGTGTCATGTGCTCAGGCTGCCCGAGTCGTGTACCGGTACCTCCGAGCCCTGTGTGGTCTGACAGCAGCTGTCATTAACTTCAGAATAATAGTTGTTCTGTGAGAGTAAAAATGGAAGTCGCAGCTCAGCATTTGAGCAGAAGTAAGAGATGTTCAAGGAGTTAAAAAAAGAAACGAAAAACTGGTATGCTTGGTGGTCTTAGTGAATTCGTTAGATCTCAGGCTCAAGTAGAGGCAAATTTTAGAAAAATGTAGTAGATGTGGTTTCTTATATAAACATGAATATATTCTACTAAAAGCCTGTGTAGGTAGAAGTAGTGAGTCTTTATGAACATTTGTTGGCTTTTTAACAGAGTTCATTATGCAGAAATATGTCTCTTCTGCTCATTTGAAAGTTTGGACATTAGACTTAATTTATTCATAAGAAGGCGACATGGGTAATAGGCTGTTATTAATGTGCATAACTTACTAAGGTGAGCTTTGTTCTGCTGAATTAATAAGTGAATTGTAACAGAAATGGCCCAATTACCAGCAGAAATGGAAGAGAATCGCTTTGTAGACAAGGTATAAATAAATGTTATCAATTTAGATTACTTTTAAATTTTGTTGCAACCAAAAAGCAAGTGGAGAGGAATGACAGAAGTTTCAATGTGAGAAATCACAATGATTAACTTCTCTGTAACAGCAACTGTTCTGAATTAATGGAGTATGACTGCATGCAGGCAAGGGAAGGACTTTGCTGTTTAAGGAAGAAAGGAGTATCCGCCTTAGATTCACCACTGGATAAAAAAACCCAGAAAGCCTTTTAAAAGACATCTCTGCAAGGGAAATGAGTTGCTTTTGCTCTTCTTTTTGGCATGCCTACTCAAAATTTCTTTTTATATGCTCCTGTAATTTGTTCTGTGGTGCACCTTCATTACACTGTAAGATGTGCATGTAAATGTTGTTGTCCAGGTGATGCTGAGCTGCTGTACAAGCGCATAGGCTTGTCCCTGGCCCTGTGAATATCAGCCATCCTGCTGGGGCCAAGTTATTTACTGCCAGTGGTATGAGACTCTGCGGTCAAGTCCCACCTGGCTGGTTTGATGTCAACTTGCAGACCTGTATGATCGTTTCTCCTCTTCTAGATAATCATAGAATCATTAAGGTTGGAAAAGACCTTTAAGATCATCAAGTCCAACTGTCAAACCATCACCACCATCCCTACTAAACCATGTCCTGAAGTGCCATATTTACACATCTTTTGAACACCTCCAGGGATGGTGACTATACCACTTCCCTGGGCAGCCTGTTCCAATGCTTCATAACTCTTTCAGTAAAGTAATTTTTCCTAATACCCAATTTAAACCTTCCCTGTTGCAACTTGAGGCCATTGCCTCTCATCCTATCACTAGTTAGTTGGGACCAACACCCACCTCGCTACAACCTCCTTTGAGGTAGTTGTAGAGAACAATAAGGTCTCCCTTCAGCGTCCAGTAGACTAAACAATCCCGGTTCCCTCAGCCACTCCTCATAAGACTTGATCTCCAGACCCTTCACCAGCTTCGTTGCACTTCTCTGGACACGCTTCAGCAACTCAATGTCTTTCTTGTAGTGAGGGGCCCATAACTGAACAGACTATTTGACATGCGGCCTCACCAGGACCTACTCATGTATAGAGAGGTGCTTTCCAATACATGGGAGGATTGCGAACTACATCCTCTGTGCTCTCTCTCTGCATGTAATAAGAAGTCTTTTGCACAGCACTCAGTTTTGATTTGGCTCCGCTGATGGAGCTTATCAGTCCCAATCCCATTTGCAACTGTTTCACTTTGAAAACTCAAAGCAGGAGAAAGGCTATTTTAATTAAATGGAAATTGCTCACCGAGATGAAAGAAGTTATAAACTAGTCAGAAATTTAGACTGGGAGTGTTCCTTGCAAGAGTAGTTGCTGGTTGCAGGAAAATAAGTTTTAGAGGAGAAAAATAGTTTATATAACTTGATGGCTGCCTTATAGCAGAGGAGCATACTGCTGCTGTGTGCGTTCCCTGCAGACGTATGAGGAGCCCTTTTGCATAATTGTGACACAAAGGTGTGTTTGTTTTAAGGAATAGCCACCAAAAAAAAATCCTTAATGATATTAGAGTTTTGTTCTAGTATTAACAGAATTTCTTTTGCACTCCTTAATGCACACTGTGCTCAGTGCTGTTTCCCAATCACTGTAGTGTGAGTTGAAATAAGCATTAGCTCAGTTCAACGATCTGTTTGATGTGGTGATGCAGATGGACAGCATCTGAGGTGAAGGCCTTTTGTACAAGAACATCAGCAGACACATATGCCCACAGCGTAGGCTGGTTTTGTTATTAATATTTGTGCTCACAGGACTGTCAAGGTTAACTGTCTCCAGCAGATGTTTTACCAGGAGTGCTAAGTTCCTGATGCTGCTGGAAGGTTTTCATCTGAGAGACGCAGCAGTGTGTTTCTCTGGTGCTTACAATTTTACAGGACAATTTTCTTTCAGAGTGATGCTGCCAAAGGGAGAAGGAAATGCTAAAATAATGAAAGCATGTATCTTGAATATTTGAGGTTAAAAAGTTCTTTGAATGATCAAAGCAGCAAATAAATCAGTCAAAAAGGGGAGGAACCCCCCCAAAAATACCAAACTTGCCCTGGTAACTATGTGACTGGATATTCTCAAATCAGCCCAGAGTTTGAGCAGTGCCGGGATTATTTTGGCAGCTTTTCAGAAATGGGCACCCTGGCTTGAGTGTGATCATTCAGCTCATGGTCTTCTGCCTGGGGCTCTGAAACATGGTCTTTGTGTCCTGTTTTCTTCACTCATTCCTCTGCCTTAGAAATTAATAACTGGCCAGGTAAATCTGTTGTGTTCTATGTTAAGGAGACTCATTTCTTCAGCGGAGGAAGGGCTATAGTACCTATGGTGAGGAAAGAGGCATGAAGGGTAGTTAGAAAACGCATATGTGTGGTTGAAAGGGCAAAACGGGACACCTCTGCTTTCCCTTCTGCCCGTCCCAGGAGTAACAAGCGGTTCTGGACAGGTTTGTTAGGAGTGATAGACTGAATCTGCTTCACAGCATTTCTAGTACGATGATGAACTAGCCCTCTTGTTGGAACAATCTGATTTTGCATCAGCGAATAACTGCTGTGGGTGCAACCAATAGCTTTTAGACAATAGATTTTTTTTTTTTCCTGGTAGTAGTAGAGATGGTATTTTGCTCTATATGTAATTTCAGCAGGTATCCAAGGCGACCGTTCTTTTGATTGTGACCCATTGGCGATACAACTATTTAAAGAATACCAAGCAGTCTAATGGGCAAGTGGGAGAAGCATTAGCAAGATCTTCCAGTCCCAGGGAAACCAGGGTGGTCATCATGGGAAATGGTTATTTGAAGAAGTCTGCCAAGGGAAAGGCACTTCTAGCTTATCTAACTATTTGTGATAGAAAACATAACTTAAACCGCTATTTTTTTATGTCGATCTCTGCTATGTAGAACTAGAGTAAGCTTTTAGTTTTTCTTCATGTCTGCTATATTTGGGACAGGTAGAACATGGTGAAGAAAATAGAGAGATGCAAAAATGTCTTTTTTTTTTTTTCTAATTCACTCTGTGTTTATATGTATTTGGATTTCTATCAATAAAATATGATTGCATGAATAACAATTTTCTTAAGCAGATTTCCAGTGACTTCAAAACAAATTGGCTACTAATAATGGGAATAGAATTTGGCAAATGACTAGCGCAACTTGGCAATCACATTTGGTAAATCTGTTGTCTTTTTCTTTTTATTATAATACAATAGAGCTAGTAATCTGAATATATCTTCTCTTTAATGGAGAGTGATAACTACTACAATTGTTAATGCAATGCCAGTCTCTTAAACGTGTGGTATTCAGTATGAATAATGGTCTTTCTTTTAAAACAATTTTCACTCCTACGATAATGATTTAATTACTTTATGTCATGTTATTATTAAATGGAGTATACCTAAATGCTCTTCAGAAAAGATATTGCTGACACTTTCAAATTAGTTTTAGGTCTAATTAAACTTCCACTGCAACAGATCAAGCATTTGGGGATTTCCAAATTATTATTATTTTTTAAATAGCAGATGAAGTGCCCCCAGAACAGAGAGAGAGAGAAACACAAGTTGCTGTGATGTCACGTATTTGATCAATCACACGGAGCCTTTTTTCCTTGTGGAAATGTTAAACGCAGAGTGCCAAGCGTCTTGGGACACAATTGAAAATTAAAACAGCGACATTTGAATGTGTCGCTGGTCAGATGGGATGTCACAGAGGTTGATGAGGCAAAGTAAGAATGTCTGACATGTTGAAGCCGATGGGAATATTGGAATGGGTAAAAGAGTAACAGAAACCCTTTTTGTAAATTTGTGATATTAATCGCTCTCTTCAAGCCCAGAGCCTGTTAAGATTCCATTAGCAGGCAAGTAGTGTGATTAGGTCCAAACACAGGAGTGTTGAATGCCTCCTGTTGATGTAGAGGTGAATGGTCTGATCTTCCTGACATGTGCTTTAAAATTAGTCTTAGGCCTTTCTGTGAAATGTGCCAGAAGGATGCCACCCCCAGTGAAATTGCGGGAGGGCTCACATTATGATTCACATGTTTTATTTGCTTGTGCTCTGAATGCAGCTTGACTTTCTGATTTGTGGTAGTTGTGTTATTTAGCCCTGGATCAGATGTATATACTGAGAGCAAATTTGCTTTTTTCAGCACTGCAATGTTTGAGAAGGAAACATTTGAGGAGTAAAATCGTGGATGTAGCTCCACCCACAGCTCTGGAGTTCAGAGAAGTGTTGACTGATTGTCTTTATCCTATATGCAAGGTATAAAACTGCTATCACAGGAAACTTCCTTTATTCCAGAGGAAGAATTAAATGGTACGCTGGCTTCTTGTTGCTGAAGTTCTTCATGGCTCAGAGCTGCAGTTTTCAAAGGAGAAAAACTATGTGCCAAACTGCATTGCATACCAATAATGTTTCAACTCATTAAACTGCTTTGCAAATCCTGTCTGACAGGTGTCAATAGCCAAATATATCACTTATCTTGTAAATTGCTGTAAACTGGGTTTAGTGAATACCGGCGTAGTTCAATGGTGCAACTCTCTATACTACAACAGAAGTTCATGTTTTTTTCTTTACTGGATGATTCAGAAAGCTGTAATTACTATTTCTTGATTTATTTTACATTTTTTTTCTCAATATCACTAGCCTTTATTATTACTAAATAGGAAAAAGCCTCAGTTTTGTATGTGACTGGCTTTGCTTTAAATAAATATTCACATCCTTAGTTTTGTGCTTGCGGATCAGACATTGAAAAGTATTTGCTTCTTTTAACTATTCAGTGGAAAATTGGCTTGGGAGAATGTATTAATTTTCTAAGGGAAAAGGAAATTATTTTACATTACACCAAAACAAAGTGAATGAGAGACAATTGCTTAAGAGTTTGGCGTGAGGTTCTGCTGGGCATATCTGGAAAGCTTTAGAAATTGATTTAGTGTAGGATGGAAGCCAAAATGTAGTCCTGTTTATGGGACTGTGAACAATTCTAGGTTTAGTATCATCTTCCTGTTAAATGTCACTGTCACAACTAGTGGAAGTATTTCTTAGAACTGATTAGCTTTTCGATTTCATGCTCTTTCTATTTATCTTGATAGTTCCTTGTATAATTTGATGATGCAAGAAGTTTTTTCCCATACTATATTTTTTTTCTCCTAACTTATGGGGCTTAGACTTTTAACTATTTATTTCCCTCATGTAACACAGCCCTATTTACAGTTCTGGCCCGGTCATGAGCATGAAGATACTTCTAAATCAGAGTCAAGCCAAAGGGCTTGTTCATCGGCTTTGTTATTTATGCTAGAAGAAGAGCTGAGGTGATGACATACATACAAAAGATAATAAATATTAAGTTATTGGTGAGCCCAAGAAATTCCAGTAGAATCACAGAATATTTGAGGTAGGAAGGGACTTCTGGAGATCGTCTAGTCCAACACTCTGCTCAAGCAGGGCTACCTAGAGCTGGTTGCCGAGCACTGTGTCCAGTTGGGTTTTGAATGTCTCCAAGGATGGAGACTCCACAAACTCTCTGGGCAGCCTGTGCCAGTGCTTGGTCATCCGTGCAGTAAAATGCCTTTTTCTTGCATTTAAACGTCATTTCCTGTATTCTGATTTGCGCCAGTTCCCCTTGTCCTATCTCTGGGGACATCTGAGAAGAATCTGTCTTCTGTCTTCTGTCGTTTTTGCTGGTGCATGGCTGAGCTGGGTCATCCTAATCTTGACTTGAATCCTCATAATGTACCTGCATCAAATTTTTTATATGGGGAGGTTTAAAGCATAAAGGTACATATATTCTAGATTTTCATAAGACCATATGGAAAAATAGTATTCTTAGAATTCCATTTGGTGTGGTTTATTAGTGTTGCATTTTTCAGTATTTAAAATAAATTATTGCTCATTTGATTAAAAAAAGAAACAAACATTGACTATACTGGAAGAAAGGTAAATTTCTGTTTCAAAGGAAACAGCATCTTCTCTTTGTACATGTTCTCCTCTGCTGTCTGTTAGAAGTCTTTAGCTCAGTGTATAAAACTAATAGGCATTTATTAAAAAAGGTACTTGTACAGTGTCACTTTTGTTGGCAGAAAAAAATAATAGCACAGAAATAGGCCTTAATAATGGGGGTTTAAATGATTGCGTTGTCATTTATAGGTGAATTTACTGTTAAAAATGGGCAAGCCAAGCAGATGGTTTTAGTTTTCAGACAGTGGGCTATTTTACTTTTCAGCAAGGAGGAAATACAGCATAGAAAAGAAAAAGTCCAGATGTTTACTTCACAACATGGGGAAGAGACTTACTAAGCTCACCTGCCTATGCCAAAGAGGGAGACCATTTGTTAGAATTTGTGTAGCCTTTGTGAGTTCCTAATTGCCTGCTCTCTGAGCAATGCATGTGAAGTCTCCTGTTTCGCAGCAGCAAACGTTTCAGTAAATCTCCGTGAACTATGAGCAGAGCATGCTAACGATAGAAACTCAGCTTGGATTAAGAAGGAGTGTTGGTGTTGGTGGTTTTTTCAGTGCTGAAACATTTGCCCGTTGTGCAGAAAGTTTTAACAACGATTTGAAGCTGACTGGACTCGGAGTTTGCAAGTGGCTGTTGCTGAAGCTCATGTCTCTTGATGTCTTTTCTTTGGTGTCCTCTGTGACCTTTTGAAAATCATACCATCCAGACAGCTTTTTTTTTTTTTTGTGTGGCGTTACTAACTCTACCACTGCTCTGCATTATTGTTCCTAAACTTCTAAAACAGTGCTTGGAAGCACGCTTAGCTATCGTCGTGCTACTTGTGGCCTCAAACAATTCGGGATGTGTCAGCACTTCCATTCTTAAGTCATGGTTTTCAGGATTTAGCTGCGCTAAATACATTCTTTCTGCTCTGAAATATGATTGGCAAGGTATGTTAGCACCAAGATTTGATTTTAATTAATTTGTTTTAAGGGAAAGCTCTCGAGAGTGAGAGAGATTGCCTTTGGCTCAGGCACAAAGCCTGTGTGCTTCCCAGGGGTTGCTGTGTTGCCTCACTCCAGTCTTCCCAGCACCGTCTCTCCTGGAAGGCTTTGCGTTGCAGTGAAAGGATAAAAGGCCGCTACGAGAGCCTTTCTCCTCTGGGTGCTCAGGTTAAGAGCAACAGCCTTAGTTTCCTCCATAGTTAATGTCAAAATTCAATCCAATTTTGTGGAAAATAAACAGTTCTGTCATGAAGACATTTAAACACAAGGCTTGCTGATTTGGCCGGTTCATGTTCTCTGATAAAAGAAAAATATTTATTCATGAAATGAAGGACTCTTCCATAGCTCCAACAGCATTATGAATAAAACTCATGTACTTTTTTTTGAATAAGTAGAAATCATGGCTTGATTATTACTGAAAGAGGAAAAAGGAAGATTAGATAGCAGATCAGTTTCCAGTATGATGATCTGCTCATTTTAAGCCTTCAGATTTGTGTAGGGGTATGACACTTTGTATAAAGAATTTTTTGCTGCTCTGATGGGACAGAGGTCCCTTGAGGTGATTACTCCTTGAGAAGAACACGTACACTCCAACTCTCCAGTGTTAAGGTAACAGGACATTAGCTACTACAGTGGTTGTTTTGCAAGAAGTCTGCAGACTTTGCCTGTGGAGGATAATTACGGTTCTTTGTGAAGTAAAAATCCCCTCTCCAGCAACACAGAATATATGATTAGATATCATGGAGCATTGCCTTGGATTATGACTAGTCTGATTGCTGAGCCTGAAAATCTGCTCCTTTAAACTGCCTGGGATTTGATTATGCCTCTCTGTCAGGATTTTGGATTACAGTGAATGTCTCGTAATGACAGAGGTACCAGAAGCAGGTTGAAAGCTGCCCTTAGACTTCAAGCTATGCTCCCCTGTGGCCGGTCAGCAGTGTGTATGCCTGTGTGTATGTGCTGAGGGGAGAATGAAAATTTTCTGTTTACAAAGAAATGTAAACAAAATTAGTACTCCTTCAGCATCTGGTCATCTGGAAGCAGTTGGGGATCTTTCATGCAGAGGACAGGCATGGGTGGGAGTGCTCAGGGGTGCAGTGCTCAGGAAGTGTGAGGGTGAGGAGAAAATGTCTATCCTTCTCTTCCTTTGTTCGACCACTGCTTTTATACATTTTAGCTTTTTCATGGGCTCTAATGGCAAATCAGTGTTGATATCGGCAAGCTTTGCTGGAGCTAGGAGGACTCGTACTATCCAACAACAAAGATGAAAAACTCATTTAAGGTAGAGTTTGGTATGAGTCCATGGGTGTCCAGCTTGGTGGTATCCCCAGAGCTGTTGTGATTGGCATTGACAGTGTCCGTTTGTACCATTTTTGTATGAGTCATAGCCCACATCTTACTGGGCTTGTCCCCTGACCTTCTGTTGTATATCCTGTCTTCTCAGGAGTTTTTCATTTTTGTTTTTCTCTCTTTGAAGCATGCAAGAGTGGCTGCAAGTGGGTAGATAGGAGACACTGGTGTGATCTGCTGATGCGATGAGATGAACCAGGGTGTCGATCCCTGGATGGTTTGTCATGTTCACATGCTTGGACCTGTCACCAGATTTACATCTGAGAGAGGATTCTCACTTGGGTTTGGAAGCCAGCAGTGGATTAGTTGGTTGTCATTTTAATTCCATTGCAAAATGGGGTCTGAGCCACTTGCTTGGATCTTTAGGTCTTCAATGACAGAAATGTAAGTTTTTGGATGGATGTGTGTGTTTTATTTTAAATAGGGTGCTGTAAAGTGCTTGTTAGCAGCAATGTGGGGTCACTTCTTTAAAAAATAAAATGTAATAAAAATCTATTGTCTACTTGCCCTGTGAAGGGCGTGATGACATAGGTAACATGTTCTGTTCCTGTGAGTGGGGGCTGAGCAAGAAAGCCTGGCATTTCCAGCTTCTGAGTTTTGATTTTTATGACCTAATTAACATTTTTAATGTACTTCCTTACGAATGGAGTATGTAATACAGAATATTGCTTTATGCAAATTATTTTTTGAAAAATACTGAATAGAAAAATATCTCGTTTTTTTAAGTTATAAAAAGAGCAACTTTCACATGTAGGAAATATCTAGAAAGGTGATACAAAAGGTACTTTTTCCATCAGCATGGAATAGTTATATTTTTCTTCTTTCAGTTTTACCTTTTTATATCACTGTATTCATCAGGCAGTAATAATTTTTGAAAGATTAAATATTTACCTTAGGTGTTGCATTTAAACAAAACAAAATATAAAAGCAACAGGCATCTGCCTCAACAGTTGTTTCATTAGCTACATTCCAGTCACTCATGAAACATATCCCTCAAAAAATGTTTTTAGTCCTGAGGTGGATCTCTCTCAGGAAAGGTAAACCTCTAAATTCAATTGATTTAATACTCAGTCCTTTTTAAACATTTGCAAATTTACTTTGTGCCGAGTAGTGCACAAACATTGCACCTTCTCACTCAATAGGTCTTTTATTCGAACATATTAACAGATTTCTGTGTTTAATGAGTTCTGTGCTGAACTTCTGTTGCCACTGCACAGGCTGCAGCTGTTATGAAGAGTTCACTAATGATGGCTTTTTCATGTACATCAGTGAAGGAATTGTTTACCCAAATGGTATTTATCAATTGTCTGTGAGCTATAAGAGTGCTTATCATTTAAACACATTTTCTCTTTTCAAAAGACATGAAAAACTGCTTCAGAATCTTCTGAACTGAGCACTGGGCGAGTCTGTGTTTGTCATAAGAAACAAAGCTGCTGCCTTCAGAGTCTGGAATGTTATCTAATTACCTAGCATACTGTCTAAATGCCAAGCGTAAAACTCCTGGAAACTGACATCTTTCACACTGTCAGAGATACAGGAGGCAGCGGGGAAGATGTCGGGCTCTTGGGCTGAAAAACAAAGTGTGCTGTGATCTGCCCAGAATTCGCATGATTTGTACATGCATATGTTTTGGGAAGGGTCTCGAGGCTGGTCCTTCCTTGGGGCAGAGATCAGTCTGGGCATTGATAGGATGACCAGTTTAGTGAAACTACTTACCGTATCTAGATATATTATATATGGATAGATATAGATGGTAAAGTGAGAAGTACAGTTTTCTCCTGTATTCCTAATACAATTGAAATTCTCATCAGAAGTAAAGTGGAGATATTTCACTCTGTAAGTTTTGCAATCTAAAGGATTGCTAAACTTTTCTTGTCAGCTTACATTTCCTCCCATTTTTTTTATCTTTACAATATTTATTCTCATTTAAAGAGATGCTTATTTTAGTTGCATTTTGCTCTGCTGTCTGACATGAATTCTACCTTTTTTAGCAGTGTTTCTGCCTGAATTGGAAAAAAGAGAAAATTCTCCAACCTTCTTTGCCTGTTTTCCATGTAATAAAATGCTTTTGTGAGAGGCATTGGCAAGGAACTTGGGTGCATAAAACTGTGAAATGAATGAAAATCCTAAAAGTCTAAATGTATAAAGCTCACACAGCATATCATCCTACTACATATTTAACAGTTTTTCCTGAGCAGTAGGCAGCTAGTGTTGGAAAGTTCATGAATATTTTAATCTGTGAGATGAAAAGGAACCATGTAGCAAACATACAAGACCTACATTTTTTATTTTGTTTATTCTTTTTTTGGTTTTGATTTTCATATGGGTGAATCAGCCTTTCATCTCCCACAAACAATCTAAAATTATTCCCATCAATTTAGTAGTACTCTTCGCTGAGGGCAGACCTCATCAGCTGGAGGTTCCCTTAGCGAAGAACTGAGCTAATCGGCAGATCACGACTATTTCTTTAGTCTTGGAGCAGTTTATGAGGAAAAAACAAAAAGGGGAGGTGGGTTCTGAGATGGTAGTGGGGAATGTCAAAAATAGAGTATAGTATGAACCCTGTCTGCTGCTAGGAACTGTAATGTTCTGTGACCTTCTAAACTGAGGACACAAGCAAAAACCTGGGATGTTGGCAAATGGGCTTTTTGACAGGGTAACTAACTGAAGAGACACTAGCCATCCTCTATGAGCTGTTTGTCCTAGTTCTGGTAGGCAGACTGTTGTAGTTCTGCTACAGTAAAGATGGAAGAGAATTATGATTTATAGGTAGAAATAATAGCTTTTCTTAGATCAGAAGGCACAGATGGAAGAAATAGGCAAGGCTTTGGCTGTGTAAACCCTTGTTCAGCTGAGACACAGGAAAAAACAGTGATAGTACAGGTTGAAGACAGTCACTGGACAGTTACTGGAGAGGGACTTTTCACAAGGGCATGTAGTGATAGGACAAGGGGTAATGGCTTTAAACTGAAAGAGGGTAGATTTAGATTAGATATAAGGAAGAAATTCTTTACTGTGAGGGTGGTGAGGCACTGGAGCAGGTTGCCCAGAGAAGCTGTGGATGCCCCATCCCTGGAGGAGTTCAAGGTCAGGTTGGACAGGGCTTTGAGCAACATGGTCTAGTGGAAGGTGTCCCTGTGCCCATGGCAGGGAGGTTAGAACTAGATGATCTTTAAGGTCCCTTCCAACCCAAACCATTCTATGATTCTACAATGATTATGCAGATCATGCAGACAACTTGAAGAAAAGGATTCTTTCTACCTGTGGTGCAGAGCGCGCTGTTGTGATGGATCACATTGTTTGATCTGGAGGAGGCAAGCCTTAGGCTGGCAAAACTTACTAATGTACAGATTTTCCTTCAAGCCGACAGGGATGTTAGAGGGGAATGCATGATGGCTTTTGTCTGGGCAATTATTTTGTCACCATGCTGGAATTTCTTTTACTGTTTGTTGACAGGCATCTCCTAAAATTGTTATAATACAGTTTTAAAATACTGTTTTATGGCTCTTTTTTCCCCCAAGGACTCATGAGAGCTTCTGTTGCCCTCCGCCCTCTTTTTTCTTTTTAAATTTTTTTTTTTTTCCTTCCTATCATAAATCTGCTTAGCTTACATCTCACTCTCATTTTTCTGTGTTAATCAGAGAGTTCGCTTTTCTGTGGCAAGATGTCAGGAAAGTTAACTGAACATGCCAGTAAGGTTCCCCAGATGTCATATCACATGCATGGTATCTAGAACAGAAGTAAAGAAATTATCTCTATGCATTGTAGTTTGAGGCAGTGGAAAGGAAAGCCTTCAGCAGCTGCCAACATTTGTTTAGTACGGATGCTGAAACCAGGCAATCATTCTGCAGCTGTAATTCTGAGGTGGTCAGGAGGTCTTCTGCAAAGGGCCAGCAACTGAATGTCTGTTTTAAAAAATGGTAATGCTAGTAACTGGCAATCAAATTCCAAAATGGTCCCTTGGAGCAGAAGACAGATGCAGTAGGACAGCCAAGAGCACCTGAGCAATTCATAACTGGTGAAAGGGGGCAGAAACCAATGGAAAAGAGACACATTACACCAGCTGAAGATTTGTCATAAGTGTGTGTTTTATTTCCGTAAATCCTAAAATGTACAACAGTATTCTAAGTGTGTTATGACTGTAAATCAGAAGAAGGGATAAGCCAAAACACATGGAAAACATGTACAATATCCATAGCTCCTCATTTAAACTGAGGATTTGAAACACTATTTACTGTATACTTAAGAAACGTTCAGGATAATTTGTGACTTGTGTGTAATAAAATGTGTATGTTTACACACACAGCAGTTGGAGGAGAGAAGAGAGGGTTTTGTCACAGCCTGTTGAAGAGACAATATATTGTTGAACTGTGCTGGGAACAGGCAACGCATTGAGCCTGCTGTCTTTCTTCTTATTCACATGGTGTAAGCAGAAGGCTGTACAAATAGGTCTGGGCTTGCCTCCCTTGAAGGGACTTGTGCTTCGCAGATCTATCAATAAAGATGAGCATTGCACTTACAAAGATGTAAAGGTACTACATGTTCCCATCTGCTCTCTTCCTTTTTTGTTTTTTGTGTGCATACCTGTCTGGAAAGGGTGGTCGTGAGGAAAGGGTGGTTGCTGTGGCATAGCGTCGCAAGATGTGCTGCAACTCCCAGAGTCCGGCTTCAGTTTTTCAAGTCCTGATCACTTTATTTTTTTTTTAACACATAAGCTTGAAACTATTGCAAATCTTTGAAGGCTTTAGGCTTTTCTCTCAGCATATGTTGGTATCTGTACCACAGAGTATTCACTACTTCATTACGTTCATGCCCCCTAATCCACACTGACTCTGAAGGTAAAACAGATGGAATTTGTTTGCTTATGAATTATGCAAGATTATAGTTTATAAAGTTCCTGCATTTTAATGGACAAATGAGCTAATGGTTATGTGGGTGGGCTGGGTACTACACAGTGTGTAGCTGCGTAGATGGCTACAATTGCTTCAATTCGCTAACTGTGCTCTCAAGTACACCTGTTCTCCATCGTGATTTTCAGCTGGAAAATCTGCCATCTGGAATCAGATCAGGTTCTGAACAAAAGAATGAATGGCTATAAATTTAGGTCAAAACACTTTTTTTCAGCCAAAAGAATGCACTCTTTCATGGAACTTGATAAAAGAAAGGACTATTTGTTGAGAAATATAAGGATAATTAGAAAGTAAAGTGTATATATTGCATGTTAATGGATGATGAAAGCTGGAAATGAGGGAAATGTGTGAAGTGTCTTGGCACCACTTTAAATTTTACAGATTATATTTAATCAGAACCTGATTTGGCTTGAAATGACTGAAATTCCATTTTTTATGTTCTGAGAGACAGAATATAAAGCTCCAATGACTGATTTAAAGGGAATGAACTGGAAAAGTTAGGAAGCAGCAGATGACAGGTGTATTATTTGGCCATGCCATATCTTTATTTTCATTATTCACAGACGGGAGATGGGCTTCTCATCTTACTTTCGTTTATAGCTGGATAAAGTTTGATGGGGGAGTCTTTAAAAAATTAACTTACTTTTTGGTTTTAAAAGATATGGCACTAACCCAGTTTCATAATACTAGCCCAAAAGCAAAAGAAACTGTATTGCAGGGTATCTGGTAGTGTAGAAAAAGGCAATAATTAAGGTGGGGAAAATTGATCTTTTAAATTACTTAAAGTTTTCTTGTGTGAAGAGTTTGTGGCCGTGTAGGTGACTTACTAAAAAAGAAAACAATACGTAAAGAGAAATAGGAATAGTATGTTTTAGCAAGTTAATATTCAGCAGTTAATTAATTTTATAGCTCCTCTGCTTCTTGGTGTGAGAGAGTCAAAAACTAAAAAAGATGAGCTAAAGTATGCACTACTATATACACTAGTGCTAGTGCATTGACCTCAGTGTGACTGCAGAGCTGTAACTAGTGCAGAAATTTGGATGTTAAGAGGGAGCCTGAATGACAAAACAGTTTCCTCTTCTGCTAAGGGCAAAGGCAGATCCCCTTTCCTGCAGACATCAAAGACAATGCTACAGGTACCTGTGTGTTATCACCAGGATGGAGGTTATAATGACCAAGGGATACTAGCCACCAGGTGGAATTATTTATCCATTTGTCATTCACAGAATATCACAGAATATCACAGAATAGTAGGGGTTGGAAGGGACCTCTGTGGGTCATCTAGTCCAACCCCCCTGCCGAAGCAGGGTCACCTACAGCAGGCTGCACAGGACCTTGTCCAGGTGGGTCTTGAATAT
>Ga0065711_1036587_pt1 | contig 20829 bp, 10 predicted proteins | sample Hoacrofraction12_FD_59098 | JGI IMG/M metagenome (GOLD analysis project Ga0065711, IMG submission 59098) | Hoatzin crop microbial communities from Cojedes, Venezuela - Epithelial fraction 12 v2 (version 2) | ecosystem: Host-associated > Birds > Digestive system > Esophagus > Crop | place...
GGGGGGGGGGGGCGGACAAAATGATACAAAATAATAGTATTGTAGTACAGAAATGCCGACATTCTTTTTTCTCTTGATATATCTGTTTTGCACTCTAGCCTCGGTCTTAATGTAACTGATCTCAATGCTCAAGCTATTAACTGGATCCTCAACTGCTGAATTTTCCCTCAAATGTTCTTCTTAACATCAGTAAAACCTAATCACGATTTAGCAGTCTAGATTCTACAGTTACATCACCTAAATGCCTCAGTCTTCCAGAATTCACATCTACGAACATGCTACCAGCCTCCTGTCACTTGAATCATGCCACATGTACTTGACTTTCCTTCCTTCTACTTTTTACAGTTACTTTTGGCTCATAGCTTCTCTCTCCATTTCCCTATGTTGTTCCAGCCTGCTCCCCTCTTATAACCATGTGTGCTATCTCTACAATTTCAACCACTGCCTTCTCTGATCATTTCACATTCCTTAAGGATGACATTTTTGCAAAACACCATCCAATTAGTCTGATTTTCCTATAACAGGGGGCTGATAACGATAACCTAACTTATATACTAAAACAAAATTTGGACTGAGAAAACATAGTATTACTTCTGGTTTGCAGTGTCTTCTCTCTTTTTCCATCTCTTAGCTTAGAGTGGGAGAGCACCTGCCAAGGGAGCTCTGTATTAACAATACATCCTCAGTCATGGATGAACTAAACTCAGAGTACAGCTAGCCTGGCCACATACTTTTTCCCTGGACCGGGTCTCAGTTCCAGAGTGTTCTGTGTGAAAGAACTGGATCTTTCTTTCAGACCACTCTCATGAGTACAGTGAAATCTTAATGTCAGCTACGCTCCAGCACCTGTCCCGTTTGTTTCCCATATTTTTTCCCCTTTTTCTTTTTCTGACAGTGCATAACTTTGTATCTAGAATTGGTTAGAACATGCGGTCAAGAGAAATAAGGATGTGTTCCTACAAATACAAGTTCTTAAAAAAAAAAGGGTATGTTGAACTACACGGAGAACTCCACAAACTATCAAATTACATCAGCTACATTAGCAAATACTCATTAGGGGAATCAGGTTCTTTGATCATGTGTGCATTTACAGCCTATCACAAAAGTGAAATAAAACATTTTTAACAACTTTATGGACTCTGAGAACAGAAACTAGTAATAACTTATTGTCTACCTTCCTTCTAAGTAAGATCTCTACATCTTCTGCAAAATAGTCATCAGTGATAACCAGTGAATGGAGGGAAGTAGAAGTGACAAGAAAAGGAGACTGCAGCCCAGACAGATTTCATATTGCTTACTCAAATTGTTTATCTTTCATTCTACGGCTTTTTTAAAGGTGCTAGGTTTTTTTTAAGTAACTCAATAATCATGATGCACACAGCAAGACGTTTCAGAAGTGCCATTTAACTGCAAACTCTAAAGCAATTATTTATACTTATTGTAAGCCATATTGTTGAGACGATTATGACTTACGTCAGAAAATTATGAACCTGCATCTGTACATATACTTACAGTACTGTGAAGCTTCTCAAGAAGCAAATTTAACTGAGTCTGTAAAAGAAAACAGATATTTCAAGAATTTTACCATGACAACTACAGAAATACACACACAGAATAGTGGTATAGTATTACTGCATGCATGTTTATTGTTAGTAAACCAGACAGAATTGATAAATCAAACGGTCACAAATTTTAACAGACAAAATCATGCAAGTGTGCATGAATGGTCCTGAGGAAACTGACTGTGTTTAATTGTACAACAGTATTGTATGGACTGGTCACTTCTACAGGGCAGTTATAAAAAACACAAAAAGTGCAAGTCCATTTGGGAAAATAAAGGAAATAATGGCTACGTAATAGAACTATAAAGAAAATGAGACTGATCAGCAACAATTTTAAACAAATACACCGAAAATTTGTAGAAGCCCAAATTTCATCTATTACAAGCATATATTTGTATGTTAAATAATTAACACAGAAAACAGATATGCTCAGTCTTTTCTTGGGGTTTTTGAAGCAAAGTCAACATTTCAGTGAATGAACCTGCATAATCTGTTTTTTATTGCAAAATTCCAAATTTTTAATTCTCTGTTGATGACAACAGACTATAATTTTAAAATCACATTTACTGAGGCTGGAATTAAACACACTATGATTAGAAAAGACCACAGTCCTCTGATTATTTGGGGGCAAGTCTACAGGATCACCAGAGACCAGAGAACAAGCTACAGTTGCTATCGAATGTGATTGGTAGGGACTTAAAAAATTCCAGAAGCACATCAGGAAAACAGTTGTAATTTTACTTTACAGATGTGTCTGTTTTACCACATAGTTTATTGCTGTGCCAGCCTTTCTAGTTTACTATCCAGCATTAAGTATACAGACTGAAGACAGAATTCTGTATGTCCTAACATACTCCTCATTTTCTATACTGGAACCAAAATTGAAACCATCTGACTTCTGACTAGTTTAACCATATCTTTCAATCACCTTCAATCCAAGAAACCAGATTTGTATGGGCAGTATGCATTACCTACAGCTGCCAGTCATCCTTCCAGTGGATAAAACAGGTTTGGGTTCTTTTTTCAGCTTATGATGGATATGGTTAGAAAAAGAGAAGGAGTGCCACGAGAGGCATGACAAACACTAATAACCTCCTGCTTAGTTCTTACTTACACATAATGTTTTATATCTACTTGAATATAATCTTTTTCTTAGGTTAGAAATGCTCAGTTTTGGAGGGGACAGCCCAATTTCCATCAACAAAATAAGTTTCTGCTACAAGAAAAAAACCCCTTCCTTATACTCTGTGGTTTGACAAGAAATAAGCCAGAGCCATTCTCAGGTAAATTTCACTGATGAAATCATATGGAAAAAACATATTGCTAAAACTACTGCTCTTTGAATTATCACAATTTAATCCATCGTTACTGTATTAAGGTAAAATTATCCAAAGATTCTTGAGTAGATCTCGTGAACTAATCATTATTTCCTCAACTGATTTATGTGAATTAATTTTAATTAGTTATAAGGAAGGGATGTGTCAAGTATTTCATAAACAGAAGTCCCTGCAAAATCATCTAACAACTGATGTAATTAGAATTCAAGACCGACTTACAGAGTGATGCACCAAGAATTCTTATTCTTAAAGAAATGGAATTTCTACTAAGATAATAGAACTTATTTCAATGTCATCAGAAGTGACTTTTTCAAGGCTATTAGTGTTCATCAGCAGCACATGTTGTGTCTGGGAAGGTAACACTAAATGAATTACTGGAAGTAACACATACATTCAAAATGCCATGACACTTGAAAACATTGAAAGAATTATAGATTTATGGGCCAGATCCAAAGAGGACTTTAGTCATGTTCTAGGGTCAGAGGTGAACACCAAAGTCCAAGAGGCAATCCAAAAGGTTCCCCACTCAATTGCCGCGTAACTTAAAAAATGCCTCCTTTTTTACTTCAGCCCTCCTTGGACAATGGTATCATTCACATGTCCACATGTACTGGATGTGAGATGCTAAATCCAAGACGAACCGAGAACCCAGATGGAAGAAAGCGCAAATTATCTCCAAAAATCCCACAGTTGGTTTAATTTTGAAAATGCAGTTATAAAAACCAATGGATCCTAGCTTCACCTACAACAGACCCATAGTCACAGGGCTTGGTCAGGAGATGGCTTATCTGTAATTCCATTTTTCAGTCAGCCTTCTGATCATGCATTTTATACTATATCAATTGCTACAGTTTAATTCTACAACCATTGTCATAGTGAAGATGAGGAAATAATCGTCAGAGCAAAACTCAAGACAGCAGGCTGCCTGATTCCCAGTTAAATACCAAAACCACTACCTTACAAGTCAGGCTCTGTCTCCTACTCTTAGCATCACAGAATCATAGAATGCTTTGTGTTGGAAGGGACCTTTAGAGGTCACGTAGCCCCAGCACCCTGCAGTGAGCAGGGACATCTTCAGCTAGACCAGGTTGCTCAGAGCCCTGTCTAACCTGACCTTGAATGTTTCCAGGGATGGGACCTCCACTACTTCTCTGGGCAACCTGTTCCAGGGTTTCACCACCCTCATGGTAAAAAATGTCTTCCTTATATCTAGTCCAAGTCTACCCTCCCTTAGTTTAAAGCCATTGTTCCTTGTCCTATCGCAACAAGCCCTGCTGAAAATATTTTCCCCTACAGGCCCCCTTCAGGTACTGCAAAGCTGCTAGAAGGTCTCCCCACAGCCTTCTCTTCTCCAGGCTCAACAGCCCCAACTTTCTCAGTCTTTCCTCACAGGAGAGGTGCTCCAGCCCTCGGATCATCTTTGTGGCCTCCTCTGGACCTCCTCCAACAGCTCCAGGTCCTTCTTGTGCTGGGGGCTCCAGAGCTGGATGCAGTATTCCAGGTAGGGTCTCACCAGGCAGAATCCCCTCCCTTGCCCTGCTGGCCACGGTTCTCTTGATGCAGCCCGGGATACAGTTGGCCTTCTGGGCCATGAGCACACATTGGTGGCTTATGTCAAGCTTTTCATCCACCAGTACCCCCAGGTCTTTCTTGGCAGGGCTGCTCTCAATCCCTTCACCCCTCAGCCTGTATTGATAGTGGGGGTTGCCCCAACCCCGGTGCAGGACGCTGCACTTGGCCTTGTTGAACCTCATGAAGTTCACATGGGCCCACTTCTCAAGCTTGTCCAGGTCCCTCTGGATGGCATCCCATCCTTCTGGTGTGTCAAAACTGGTGGTCATGTCTTCCCGGCCCCATCAAAATTTAACTTCTGACTACATAACAACCCCTCTCCAGAAAGGTATACAAAGAATCCCCTTTGTCAGACTGACCAATAACTTGTCGCTACAAGAAATACAGTAGACACAAAACACCAAATATAGTATAGACCTGAAGCAGAATACTGCTGCTATACGAAAAGCAAGTGCTGCTACCATATCCTTCCTGCTCTTCAGTCCCTGCATTTTTAGAGAACAGTTCTAAACACTAGCCACAAGTTACAATTATGCAAGAAGGAATTTCTCTCACAGTCCTAATTCAGCACTTTACCTCGATAGAGAGCAGAAAGCAGAAACGCTCCTCTGCTGTCAGCAGTGTCCCGCTCTACAAAAAGGTTTTTGGATTGTCTGAGATACCTGCTTTCCCCAGGGACAGTATAAGGAGTCTAGCCAGGAACATGATGTGGGGTTTTAGGTGCTCTAGGTAAGGTAGCATACCAACAATGTTGCAGCACTTGACTTGAAGGCATACAAATCCTTCATTGGATCTGGCCCAGATGCGTTGAGGAGAGCTCTTGCTGAAATTGCAGCAGCTCTACCAACAGTAAATCCATGAGATGGAAAAATTTACCTGCAGCCCATGGTTGTGCCTGCTTTTCATCTCTTAATTCCCCTACAGTTCTCTTTCTAGCCATCCTGAGCTGGAATAGTCCAGCTAAAATAAAACTGCTGAATGAGAAAAGGATGCAGAAAACATTGGGAGAAGACAAGGTTTGAAGGTCAGCTTTACAACAAGCAGAAGAAAGGAGAAAATGAGGAGAAGCCATCAGATTCAGGTATCGAGAAAGGAAGCATTCAGCACAATGAACATCTTTCTGTGAAAGCCATGACTATCTTTATATTGTAGAAGAGGAAGAAGTGGTTAGGTATCAAATTTTGAGACTGGCAAACTGTAGCCAATTGATGGGTCTTCTAGGATGCACAATTAAGATAGAATGGAAGAAAACTTTTGGTCACATTTTGAATCCTCTGAAGTCCACAGAATCCAAACTTAGATCTCAATCAAGACTTTAAACCTTTTGAATAAAGACTTTTATTTGCATGTGCAAAATTCCGCCTTAAAAATTACTGTGTAATTTCTGTAAGGACTATTACAAAACATCTTTTTGAGAGAAAAACATAGCACATAGCTTGAAGGTACTGGTTTCTTATAATTCAGTATAAAAAAATATTTATTTTACATAATTTTCTTTGTATTAATCTCAAGTTGCTGCTAGTTCTCCCAACCTTAGGTTCTACTTATTTCAGGTAACTTAGAAGTGGCATATATTACAAGAATATAAGATTCTTTATTATATTATGTTACCTTGAATTTGTTTCCCACACTGATGAAACTAAGTTTCCCAGCTTTTTGTTTGGGATCCTTATTGTTATTAGTGTTAGATTCAAACAGCTGTCGAACAAACTTGTCCTTGGATTCACATATAAGCGATTCAAGCGACATGTGCAAAGCATCATTGTTTTTTTCCACAAACTGCATCTGAAAAGACAACCCAAGAAATAATAGCACAGTTGTTTCACTGCCTCGGTTACTTAAGTCTTAAAGAAAATTAAAGAAAGCAAAGTTATATATGTAATTCAAAATTCAGGAAGAATATGTGGTGTAAATATTCATCCATTATTTCAAACAACTTTTCAACTGGACACAGAAAACATTAACGACAGAGAGTAAAGATGTTCCTTTTCTTAAATTTGAAGGATGTTGTTGGGAATCATGAAACCCAGGACAAGATTTAGTGCGTTTTGAGAGATCAGTTGCTCTTCTGGCAATGATTATCCTCCTTGTTTCCATTTCTAGTACTCAGCACATCATCACTTGGGAGTTCTGATAACACTTAAGATCTGTTGTGAAATAGGAATTAACATGCACACTTTAATTGGTGCATCTACTACACGAAATGAAAAATCGTTATTTTAGCAGTACTATGACTACTTAAGTGCAGTTGATTTAATAAAATGTATTGTCCCTTCCTACAGACCTTACCTCTCTGGTTTATTTAAATCGGCTCACTAACTTTTAGAAGTTAAGAACAAAACATTACACTGAAATCCACAGATCAAGCTGCTAGTATCCAGTTTCACACTAACAAAATTCTCAATAGCTTCTAGTACAACTTTAATAGTGACTTCAGTATTTATGAAGAGGCCAAAACTAATTCAAAGGAAATATGAATTTGCCAGTTGCCCCATAAAAGCATTTAATGGTGAGACGAGAACAATAATTTCTCTCCCCAAGATATAAACTTCGGCTGATGCAAGATCTGCAGTAGAGCATGAATCAATGTATTTAATATTGACACCATTACCTACAGATTTATAACAAACTCTTACACCAAATACGTCATCAAAACACTCAGTAATCTGAGAAGTTAAAAGAAAATGTCAATTCTGTCACATACTCAAAAAATTAGTTTCAAAGCTAAGACATATCAACTTTTTAATTTCTCTTCTGATGAAAGGAAATTTTGTTATTTAATCTACATACACTAAAAAATGTGGAAGTACTACAAAGAGTAACAAAACCAGTTTTGTGTAAGTAAAATTACCGTCTCATAGCATACTGCCCCTGCAAAATGTCGGATAATAAAGCCTTCATCATCTCTGATATTTCTGTGAACAGCCAGTTTAGACTTTCTAGGAATCTGGAATCAAAAAGTTGAATTACAAACAAGAATTACATGGAGAGCTAGGAAAAGTTTATGCTTAAAATGTCACCATGATTCTGCCAGGAGCACTGTGTGTTAAAAATGACATTTCCTGCAGTATAATTGTGATGACCGCTACCATTCCTGTTCACACCAAGATATTCCAAAAACCTATTTTCATTCTCATTCACCCCCTTAGATACCTCACATTCAAAATAAAAGTCACCAGGATCACTACGTCAGCTAGTTGATTTTCTTTTTTGCCTTTAATCAGCAGTTTCTACACCATTCATTCCACAGCTGATGAATAGCCTTGTCATATGAATAGGATTAGACAGAAGCTTAAAATATATTTTTAGATGGCATATTTTAAAGTGCAACCACCTAGCTGATTATACACACACCAACAAAAATGTTTCATTGCACAGCAATCCAGTTAAGGAAGATTAAGTGGAAACTTAATGAAAGGTAAATTGCATTTTTTTCAGCAGGGAACTTTTTTTTTTTTTTTTTTTTTTAATTTCAACAGAAGTCATGTACCTAAATTGCAATAATGTGCATTAATCTTCCACAGAGTTAAAGAATTAACAACAACAAAAAGGTTTTCCTTGTGTGTTCCCTATTTTCACCTATGTAGTGCTAGCTAGACACTCCATGCGAGCCAGATATTCAACAAAGCAAGCAATTTTTGAAAAGAACAACAAAATAGCTCATCTGATATGAAATAATCTAAATTAAAATGTGTTTTTATTTCCTTTTCATTCATTACATGTTAACAAACTTCAAATGTAAATGAAGAATACAGCTTTAGTTTCAGCAGGATATTAGAATTGCTAGAAGACTTAACCCTTCAATGATCTTTTCAACAAACCTAACAACCAGACCTGTCCTTAACAGAAAAATATGGATTGTGCAGACTCGTGTGGTATGAGAATTCCTGGGAAAGCTTTTCATTAAATTGAAGTGCTACTCTCAACTGTTCCAAGAACTGTTTTATTAAAACAAAACCGAGAGCAAAAATAAACCTACTGAGAGTCTGAAATGGTCCTTGTGTTTTTGGTGCACTACTGAAGTAAAATGCTGGTCACTTGGTTGGGGAAGACGATTTTCTTCATCCAAAATATCCAGTACACCTATTAATTTTGCTTCAATCAAATCTATTAATAAAACAAAATGTTTACAAAAATTGAATATATAACCTCATATCAGAACTGAACACAAGTTTAAAATGCTACTGATCTGATTCTGTGTAACAGTATCTATGCAAAGCTGTTAACACAAAATACAAAAAGTCATTGCAAATCAATTCTACTTAATTCTGAGCTGTTGATTTAATCGATATCCTATACATACCAAGTTCTAACTCTAACACAAAGAACATGAGGGGAAAAAGGATCAAGCATAGATTGTGTGATTTTTACTCTGGGTCTCAAGTTGAATTTAGTCATCTAATTCCCAAAAGGTTTATGTAATACAACCATAGGTTTTTATGGGATAATTGTTTATGTTGTTGGTGGGTTTTTTAAGTTTTTCATCCATGTTTCACTACATGTCAAAACTGAAAGTATGAAAAGACACATACTTCCATTTGTAACAGGATCCAGGAAGAAAAATGAAATGCATTCGTTTTAAGGAAGGCAGATTAGACTTAAGCATACAGTGGTGGTTTCACAGCTTTTTACAAGTGTATTGCCTTGACCTTTCACATACATATACAAAAACCCTTGAAAGCTGAAATAGAAATTCATGGTCTTGGAACTACTAAACAAAAGAATTTTGCAGCTTTTAAAACCTTCTTGTACTATCTACGAAACTGTTCTTGCAAGAGGAATTTTTACTACCTACTTTTTTTCCCTGTGGTAAGGAAGAAATGACTAATGCTTGTACTGCAGCAGTGCCTATGAACTCTTACCACAGACTGTAAACAGTACGAGGCTACATATAAGGCACAAAGCCCCAGTCCAAAGAATTGATGCTTATCAAATCTGAATAAGCTAATGTAGCTACAAATGACTACCATTCCATCAAAACATTCTAATATACTAATGACTGTTTCTAAGATTCTTCCATAGTGTTAAAAAATTGTCCGTGTCAACATAATCTCCCTCTCTTTTGTGACAGTTAATATTTCTACGTTTACTGCTGTCACTGGCCTGCTCCAACACCTTAAACAAAATCATATTTCGACACAAACCAACATTATTTTTCTCACTTGCTTCAAAAGGCAATAGAAACACCTTTTCTCCAGACCATGCAAGAACAGAAAAAGGGCATGTATGTTGTGTTTAACTAAGCTGTAATTTTATTAACTTACCCAAGAATAACTCATACAATGAAGCAATGTGTCAAATCTGTGATGGGGTGCCATATGTTGGCTGCAGTAATAAAAGGGGTCACGACTGCTACTTGTATTCTTAGGTAAGCTGCCCAAACCTCTTCTATGGCAGGAAAAAGGCAACAACTTGGCAACAACCTCTACAACCTGACCCATTTTCCCACTATGAGTCAGACAGTTGGACCTTTTCTTCCAATAGTCACCAGGAAATCCCTTTTGATCCTCAGATACATTTGAAAAAAAAAAACCAAAAAGACGACTCACATTGAGGGGGAAGCAATCCTTTTTATAGAAATGTGACAGTCTTTATAACAACATTTTTGGGAACAGGCTCAGGCTCATATATATGTTATCAAACACATTATTAAACCTCTACAAGATTTGTATTCACAGAAGTCACTTATTTCCTTTTGCTATGCTTCTGTTCCCTCCTCCAAATACCTTCCTGTTGCTTTTTCACAAGATGGCCAAGAGGTTTGCTCTACAAGAGCTGTCTGCAGTTAAATCTGAGTTAGTGACTGTACACTCCTATCTGAAAAAGTGAAAACTTCTTCAGCAGAGCTATAGAAACTCAGAAGAACCACACATTTTGCAACAGATGTTGAATTCTGCCACTCTGAACCCTCTCCTCAGCCAGGACTGACTAGTTACCATAAGCAAATAACTGTACATACAAAAACACGATGAACATTTGTTCACAGGACATCAATGTGGAGAACACAAGTGGAACATGGAGGGGGAAAAAAAAAAACCACCACCACCACTCTCAAGCCTCTGGTATATCAGTCTATGGAAACCTAAAAGCAGCAGTAACATCTACAGCCTGTCGCCTATAGCCAATTTTGCTTCTTTGCTCATTGGCTTGAAAAAGGTGGGGGGAATGGGATAGCGGTTTTTTTAATTCATGGAATATTTTTTCCCAGACACCCTCTTACCCTTCTTCACGTTATTTATCTTATTTAGGTGTTCTGTTTTTTTAGGAAAATGCACAAGAAATTCACAAGTCCCAGCTGCAATTATAACACACTGCAGGACAATATGGCTCTATTATCAACCAGAACTGGAATGTTATACAAAGCTGGAAGAATTCACTAGCTTGCAACAGTCATTAAAAGCATAAAATTACTACTGCTACACATATTATCTCTTCTGCTTGAAGCTTTTTTTTCTCCGTGAAACTAATGAATTGCTTGACATTTCAAGAAGTACATACCTATACAGTCCTGATTATCTACATAGCGCACTTCATTAACCCCTAGGCCTTCTTTTTGATAAAGTTCTTGTTCCTAATAGTAAAAAAAAAAAAAAGTAATTGAGAAAACATGTCACCATATATTTTTTCCACCCACTAAGAATGTTTTTTTAAATAAACATGAAGACATTTTTATATACAGCATGAATCAACACACATTTTAGTATTTCCTTCCACAGCTTAAGATATCCCAACTTCACCTCCTTAATGATAAGCCCATGCAACTAGATATTCCCATTAGTTATGAGATATTGTCCAGGATGTGGATGCCTCATTTTAATCAATGGTAAAAAAGATGAAGAAAAAAAAGATTGCTGGTTTTCGAATAGCCATATTCTTTTCTGGCGCAACCAGATGTGACACAGTAAGAAAACAGTTTGTCAACTGATTCTTTCTTAATCTCAGCATAATGTACAATCTCATGGAAAGCAGTGCTATTTTAAGTATCTCTTTACTAAAAAAACAAATCCTCAAAAATAATATCAAATATAACATACCTCTTTCAAAATCCTTTCATTAAAAAACTGCTGCAGTTTCTCATTACAATAGTTAATACAGAATTGTTCAAAACTGTTGTGTTCAAAGTATTCTGAAAAACAGAAGTCAAACTTCTATGATAAACCAGTCTTTCAAGAATTTATATTACATAGTATATAAGAAAAGTTTCTCATTGCTTATATTTAAAGATGGGTTCAGATCCATATCTGTTTCTTTCAGTAAAATAAAAGCTTTTATAAATTTTCAAGTTGCACATAAGACAGATATAAAAATACTGTGGCAGATCATATTTCTAAGGCAACCTGGCAGCAAACCAAAGCAAGATACTACCATACAGTGAAATTGTACCAATACATCCTCACACATCCACATTAGAACAGGCTGGCACAGGGTATCATGGCTCTAAAGACCTGAAAACCAAAGGTTCCCTTTTTCACCGTTCTTGCATCACCTTAGCAGGGCTACAGCATGCCAGAAAATATGCACTATTCTGAATCTCAGTGAGCCAAACAAGACAAAAGCTTTATGGGCACCATCAATGCCCAACACTTGCAGGGATTAATCAGGAACCCGAAGTTCAACACTGGAATAGAACTATCCATCCCCCAGGAAACAGGACCACAACTCAGGGACTTCATTTGCCTGTCAGTATGCAGTGATCTTCCCAGGACTGAATGGGAAAACAGCGTGCATATGCAATATCTTTACAAATCTTACCGGGTGGCCACAGTAAGATCCATTTCCAAATTTTTAGTCCTTCAGAAGCTGTGTCTATGTAGACACTAGAGGAATCTGAAACCATTACCATAACCAAAGATGCCTAGTTTCATGCTGACATGTTAGTGTTATTGGGTCATCAGGAGAAGATCTAGACCTCCTCTACATTCCTGTATCTCAGGAAAATGAGGCTTTATCTGCTCTTTTGACATCTTCTTAAGCCCTTGTAACCCACCCCACCCACCACTACCAAAAACAAAACCCTCTCACTCCATTACAGTATTTATCATTGAATCTTTGGTGGCAATAATAGACAACTAGAACATTAATTATTTTATTTCAAGTACACTTACCAAAACCAGCTATATCTAGAACTCCAATGAAGAAAGAAGAAGTCTCAAATGGAAAACACTGGTTTACCCTGTTTACTACATGGTCAAACAGATGACTATACACCGTTTTAGCCAAGGCATCACGAGCATTGTTTGCTTGTTCCACTTTCAAGGGTACTCTAAAAAACAAAAATACAGATCTTATTTTTCAGAATTCCTTACTCTGAAATACCGAGATAAGACCCTAAACTTAAAAAGAGCCTTTCCAACTAGTATAAAGGACAGAAAAAAATTGAACTCTTGTCCCAGGGAGGAAACAATCTTGCCAAGTACGACTATCCTGCCTGAAAACAGAAAGAATAATGTTTTGCTGTCCTCAGCAGAAGCGAGATGCAGATGTTTTCATGCTCGTTTACTAATTAGAAACTACATTGATAATTGCCAGAGAAAGGTATTTAAAACATATACATTCCCATCTACAAAAGTTATTTCAACTATTTATGAGCTGCCTAATTACAATAAAACCTATAGCTCAGTTTTGCTCTGACGTCTTTGTTCCTATGTTTTCATAAGAGCTATAACTAAGGCTATAAGGCTGTAAGTTAATCAACAATAAACACACACAGATCAGGGAGTGTGTTCTCATGGTGAAAGTTAGATGCAATCCCAAAATAAGGATTATTATTAAACACTGAAAGAAGGGGCCTTTCAAAAGATGAGAATTTATTCTTCCCCCTCCCTTATTTATAAACTTTTATTCTGTATTCTGACTGTTTATTACAAGCCTATATCCCAGTTTAGCAGTTTAAAAATAAAAATTAAAAAAAAAACCACAAAACCAACAACAAAGCCCCCATGAGTCACAACTTCAAAGCCTATGAAATGCATGACAAAACTGTGCAAATATCAGGAAAATCACAGAATCATAGAAGGGTTTGGGGTTGAAGGGACCTTTAAAGGTCATCTAGATCAGCCCCCAAATACAACCACATATTTAGCTATACATATAGTAATACATATCTAGTTATTTTATAAAGTCAGTACGACAGCTTAGAATGCATATATTTCAAAGCACCTTTAATCACCTCATTTCCTGACTAAACACATTCCACAAGACTGTTTTGGTTTGTTTGTTTTTTTAAATAGGTTTCAGATTAACACATAAGAGTACCAAAACTAAGAACAGTTACGCTGTACACGGCTAAGGAAGCACCTATAGAAGTCTCCAGAATAAGACAATTCATACAAAAATAGAGCCTTAATGAAGTGTTTAAGAAACAACGTGAAAGAAGTATGAAAAACGAACTTTTGGCTTTATGGTATGATTGCAAATGGCACTTATATACCAATCATGTTGCCAAACAATTCAAAAGCAAAAGTCCCACCAATCTGAACAGGATCAGAACAGAATCAGACTGTCAAAGATCAAAACTCCAAAGGATTTTTACATGTCAATAAAAAAATATAAAGAGAAAAAAAATTAAACTGAAACAGCCCCTTGACCAGACAGTACCAAAATCTCAGGCATGAAAAGAAGGCCTACAGTTTAGAACAACTATGAGCAGACAAAGACTTTGCACAACACTGTATCATTACATACAGATAGACCCAATGTTAGAGTAAATCAAAAAAAGGGATTTTTAGGGAGACACCCTTTGCTAAGCAAACTGAAAAAATTTGCAGGGAGGAAGCTGGAGAAATAATGTCAAGATATTTTTCACACCAAGCCTCTTTGTCATAAACAATACAGGATGATGGCTGTATGCCACAACCTCTCATGCTTTTTCTAAATATCTCAATCAGTTGGCTTAAAAATATTAATCACTTCTTCCCATATAACTCTCTATATTATTTCTCCCCATATGCCTCACCTCTCATATCTTTGGACCACAAGCGCTACAATAACAATTTGCAATAATCAACCGATAGACTGTCCAGCTAAGTTGGTGGAGTCATTTATATAACTTCTCAAATACGCAGCAAATGATGTTTAAAAAATATTGCTTATCTGAGCTGTTTAGTAAGCCCTACGCATGAGGTTCAAGATGTCACCACTGCAGAGCGGCTCTGTCGCCCTCGCCAGGTAGTTTTCCATATACAGGAGTACAAAGAACTGGCAGGTCAGAAAAAGAAAAATTAACGCTATGCAGCCTACCCACACTGCATTATTTCCCTCACTTCCCAGGATTCACAAGCACTAAACTACCTCATTATTTCTGTATATTTTCAAAGATGATACTTCTGATGCAGAAACGTAAGACTGGTGGAGATCACTTTCCATTGTGACTGGCAAGTCAGGGAATCAGAGACTCTGTTCACTAAGGACACTTGCAGCTACATTATATTAGACAGTAATTAGCTTTAACACACAATCTTGTCTTCCACTAAGTATCTCCTGACTTATCTTAAGGTAACAAGTACTGACAGAAATCTTATCTTATAAATAGAATGAAGGTAACTTTACATTCCATTCTGATACGTTTAAGAGATCAGAATACTAATTCCCACGTCAGCTGCAGTGCCATTACATAATACAATACACTAAAATAATTTCTGCTTTCAATTTATTTTTTTAAGTACGTTAAACAACATCCGAGTCATACTTCTAGAGCATGTATTTATAAAATGTTCCTGTGCTTCAAAAAAATTTCTGCCATTATTAAGTAGAATTCCAGAGACCGTGCAAAACCCTATTGCTATTTTACATTATCATTGTATGCAAAAGAAACCTGTGGAAAGAAACTGTAGCCCTGCAATGTGTTTTGCACTGCTGAAAGTGCAGAACCACAAAATAATGCTGAAATTGCACTGAGCCAGTCAATACAGAAGAGCCCTATTACAGAAGTGACATTCAGCAAGAGTAACTTCCTTCTTGTGAACTGGCTTTCCCAAAGCTTCTCCTTTCCTCTGGGCCGCACAGTGACAAAGGAATCTCTTTCCTGCTCCTGTTTTTCATCTGAACTGGAAAAAGATATATTTTCCTTCCTCCATTTCACCTTCTCCCCCTCTCCTCCATCCATCAGCTACTTGTAAGGAACAGGGGAGAAATTCTTCCAATTTTCTAAGCTATTTGCTAAGGGTGCAACAAAAAAAACTTCTTTGGCCGTCATACAAATTTCTTCAGTAAGGCTTCCAGTGATCTACAGTCCTAGCCTAGGGGAAAGCGCTCCCGTGGGCTGGATTTACCTGTCGATAATTCCATGCAGTACACAAATTTTTGCCGAACAAATAAACTGCAGTTAAAATATGTACAATTTGCCCATGGTTGTCAACAAAACGGGGAGAGAGAGCAGGTGAAGCAATACCCATCAGTCACTGTCACCCAATCCGGTCACTGCTTCACAAATGAAATGGCCTGGATGAAGTAACACTACCTAGGGAAAGGCCTACGTAATTAAAGAATATAAACACCTCATTTGCAATTTGAGAAAAGTTGGGGAAAAATATTTTTTAAAAAAACACAAAATTTGAAGGGCCTAGACTCTCAATGTTTTTCCAACAGAGGCTTCAGTACTACCACCAAAAGATGCATTTTGGTAGAAAACGTACTACTCCAAAAGAAGCTGGAGGACCTGGAATGATGTCAGCTAAATTATTCGCTCTGTAAAATTATTTACGGGATGATGGAGTTCCATTTAAAAGTCTTCTTGGGAAGGGAGAAACCGAGTAAGAGAGTAGTACAGTGCATTTACAGTCTAAGAAGTGCACTGGATTTTGAATACTAGTACATTATTTCTCTCTGCAATCACACTTTACAGGGATGGCAAAAACATCAGCAAACAAGGAGATCATTACGCTCTTTTTGGGAGACTAACGAGGACAGATAAAAAGTAGTGCAGCTGTCAAGTCTCCCACATTAGTATTTAATAAAATTCACAGAGATAGCATGTAGCATCACCCTCCTTCTGTTCCTTGTTGGCTCCATTGTGCCCAGCAGAACAAAGCCTTTGTTATACTCTGAGCACAGCGATTTCAGCTGAGCTATTTGTTCACTGTGACCCATTAGGACTCACATGATCTACTTGCACACAAAAGGTCCCTAAGAAAGAGAGAGAGAAATGAGTAGCTCTCCGGGTTGCTGTAACAAAATAAAACATCGTACTTGTCAAAACTCTAAGACTGATGGCAATCAAATAGTTTCTAAAATATGCTACCACAGTAAAACCTGGTGGCTATTTAATAAGTATCTAAAACAGTCCAATCCACTTCCCTTGTACATGCAGCAAGCCATACAAGAAGAAGGTATTAGCGTATTTATTAGCATATGTTTGCTTTTAGGTGCACAATTTTAGAAAAGGCTAGAGAAAAAGGCTTAACACATTAATCGTTCGAGATGGTGGAAGGAGTCCTCTGAATTCGTTTTTGCTATCCACAAAATAAAACATTGGTGAAAGACCTGCTGGCACAAAAACATAGCTCCTTGTGTTTCCAGACTTTTGAAACAGTACACTGCTAACAATGCCCCAGGCTTATCATGATAAATATGCTGAGCAGAAAATCATTACAGTCTTAATCCAAAGTGAATTTGAAGCTGTAACAAAAAATGTATTTGTTGTTAAGAAATCTTCCTGGACAGGGTCACTTGAGATGTGGTGAAAGGGAAGCAGTATATTATGATACACCTTTGCTTCAGTGCTTGATATGTCCCACAAACATTCTCAAAAGGAAACCAGACTGACACGCTTTATCTATACGTTACGTGTACAACTGCCAAAACTAATCTGCTCTCAGAGTCCAAGTCAATAGTTCACTGAGAGCATTTCCAGTGGGGTGCCATCTGAATCCGACACGGATGCGATTACTTTAACCCCCTTCTGCTTCTAGTTATCACTTTCACTAAACAGGAATGAGGAAAGTAAGGGTATTTTCAAAAGAACAGTCTCACAATACTTAACTAAGAAAGCAGGAAATAATAGTAACAAGATTAGCAATTTTCACAATGTGAAATAATTGTGTAATTATTTCCACAGATTGAAGATACTATCTAAAAATCCCCAAGATAGATTTTAGTAAAGAAAAGTGTGTGGTAGTATACTTAGGAGAATTCAAAAATACAAATGCAAGATGGAGAATAACCAGACAAGCAGTGAGTCAACAGAGAAAGATCAGCAGTTATCGTGGATCACAAGCTGAATTAAGCAAAAAAGGTTACGAACTTCCAAAACCTGCAATTCTCATACCACCATCCGTTATGAGTACCATCTGTACTGTATAATATATAATCGCCTATTCTAATGCTACCTTTAATTAAAAAAGTTTCTCCTGGATGAACGTATCAAAGATTTGCTGTCAATTTAGATATGGTCTGGAAGAGAGCCAACAGTACAACTTGGAAACTGGCAACTGGAAAAACTTTATCCTGCCAGACCCACGTCTTCCTACATGTAAAGGCTGTTATAAAGCGAAAAATTATTTGTAACTTTCCATATCTGCTAATAAGGCAGCAAGACAACAGTGATTTTAATTTAATTGAGATTTCTAATAACTGGGGTGAGGGGTGGGGGAGTTGGGTGGAGAGAGGAATTTATAACCACCTTCCAGAAATGCACTATCAAAAATATTGTGAAGAGATCTAGATCTTGAGCTTTTAACTGAAGGCAGAATAATCCCTCCCCAACCATTACTTACCATTTGTCCCTGCATTGTAACTTTTTCCATGGTAATCGCTATGAAGGTTCTAACTCTGGAATATCCCTTCTCTCAAAGTACAGAAACAAGGAGACCACCAAGCAGTCTACTTGTTTGCTCTATCCAGAAATACACATCAAAGGTCTGCCATTTGGTAATAATGTATTTCTGGAACAACAGCCCATACCCATGCTAAAGTGAAGACTTCTGAATTAACTTATATTCAGGACAGCTTCTGCATGCCCCTAAAAAACACAATGTTCAAACAGCACAGGCTGTTGGTTTATTATGATGGTTTATTATGCTCGCACTTTGGCCAGGAAGATCGGTTTCACCGTGGAGATCACGAAGCGGGAACTGTATTTCTACTACAGCTGTTCTCTTTTTGTGATTCTGTGATTCTTTTAATTTATCATCATTGGCTGGAATTAGTTGCACAGCATGAGATCTTGATCACTGGAAACCTTCATTACTCAAATCTATTACATCCCTTTGAGGGCTAAAAAAGCCAATACTCTCAAGTGCTCAAATATCAACTTTCCACCCATAAGTCTGATATAACCTAAGCAGGCATTAACTAACACCTGCCACCTTTACTGGACACAGTGACATATCAAGGTTAAATCAACCAGCCTTTACTTTGTTTCAGTCCACAAGTTTATGGAATGTTAGCAAATATTTCATATTATAAAACATAAATAATAAATTTTGAAAAATAAAACATATGCAAGGAACTTAGACAAACCATATTAATACAGATAATTAATTACGGTTTTCATATATTAAACGTCTGGTGTAATGCGTATGAAGTTGCATTTGTGATTCAATGAAACTAAAACAATGTTTCCGTAAGTCAATACGAAGCAGCCATGCATTCTTCCAATGAGTGAAGTGAATGTTAATTAGTTTCCTAATTAAAAGATTGATGCATTCAGCTACACGTTAAGAATTATTTTTAATGTGCTCAAAAACTGTTCAGCCCAAGTTCAGTTTTTGATGCAATGTTTTCTTTAACTCCAGAAACTACACAACATAGAAAAGCATACAACTTGGAAAACCAAATGTTAGAACACACAATTCAGTTGCTCGCAGCTTAGCTAGCATCCCTGACAGCTTGCATGCTAGAAGGATTGATCTCAACATGAGAAAATTTGTGGTGGAAGCTAGAGGTTTTTCATAAACAAAAGACAACTGTAGTGAAATTGATCATTTTTACAAAACTCAGTTTCACAAGAGTCATAACTTCCATGGTATTGAAGTGTTATCATCAATATCATGCCTAAACATGCTCTTTGCAATTATTCCTTCTCCCCACGTGTACAGAAACAAATCACTATCCTATTTCTGTGCCTGGGAAGTTACCTTGATAATATCTTCTTGTCAAAATGTAAGCTAATGAAAAAAAAGGGATAATCACTCTTTTTTTTAAGATTGTTATTTGCTTCAATAGTGACACGTTCTTAGTAGCTACAGAAAAAATAAACCAACTTTCTCTTAAATTTATACTGTTCCACTGTATTTTATGTTTCTATGAAACAATATTAATTTCACAGTCAAGATTAAATGTTTGTTTACCAGCAATAGCAAGAAGCAGTGCACCTCTGGATTTCCATTTGCGGTGGTGTTTTTAAAGCTGAAACTTGATTTCAGAAGAATTAGATGTGGCGAACACAGGGAACCTGAGCACCCAGACACTGAGAACTGTGGATGTATTACCCTCTGATTAAAGCATCCCAGACCTAATATCATAGCACTGTACAGCCCTCATGACAAAGAAAGATGCATCCCAGTATCTGCTGAAATACTTTCAGCACAGCACTAATATTCCTTGAAGCAGTATATCTGTTAAATTCATGCGCATATGTAATTTTCTGTGTAGGTTATGGATTTAACAGGCTGACTACTAGTCTTTGTTCACACAGCATATTCACCGACATGGCGAGGTTTTATAAAATGTGACAGCGACTTGAGCAAAGCTGTTCCTTTCCTGGAAAAAGGCCATTTTAGTTGAAATGCTGTACAACCGCCACCCTTTCAAACGAAAATTTTAAAACCCCCAAGAACCCAACAAGCTAGCCTGAACATCTAAAAACGCGCAGTTGGATCAACAAATAAAACTAAAAAGATAAAATCAAAGCGCTGTTAAAAATTTGTCATGTCATAATTAACACTTGCGATACGGAGAAACGCCGCGTGCCGTTTCTGCTCTGAGGGGACTAACAACGCCAGTCTGCCGGCCTTCTGCACTCTCCTATTTCTGTCACGCCATGTTTCTGTCGCCGTCTTTTGTAAACCGTTCAGCAGGCATTTTAAACAGCTGCACTTCGGCTGACCGCAGCTCAGTTCACGCGTGCAAACGGTGAACCAGGAGCGCGGGGCCACTTTTCCCCGCGGGTCAGAAACCGGGCAAAGCCAGTGTCGGCAGGCAGGCCCCGGGCGGAGGTCGGCAAGGGGTTACCTCACACCGCAGCTGGGCCGGGAGGGGTCAGCGGCTCCCAGCCCCCGGCCACACTCACCGCAAGCCCCCCCCCGTGAACACACCGTCGCCCTTCCCGAGCCTCCCGTTCCAGCGCCGCGACGGCAACGCCGCGCCCTGCCCGCCCCGCTCCCGCCGCGCCAGAGGCAGCCGGCAGCGCGCCGCGCCCC
>Ga0065711_1036588_pt1 | contig 20829 bp, 9 predicted proteins | sample Hoacrofraction12_FD_59098 | JGI IMG/M metagenome (GOLD analysis project Ga0065711, IMG submission 59098) | Hoatzin crop microbial communities from Cojedes, Venezuela - Epithelial fraction 12 v2 (version 2) | ecosystem: Host-associated > Birds > Digestive system > Esophagus > Crop | place...
CTGGACAAGATCCTGTGCAGCCTACTGTAGGTGACCCTGCTTCGGCAGGAGGGTTGGACTAGATGACCCACAGAGGTCCCTTCCAACCCCTACTATTCTGTGATTCTGTGTAATATCCAGTCTGTGGTTACACAGATTACCATAGACAGCATTTGAAAAAAAAAAAAAAAAGAAGCTGGGATACAGATTTCGTCTTTCAGTGTACTAATTAGACTGGATAGGAAGAAACTTCTCCTGCAGAAGGTGGGCCTGTGTTTGCCCCCAGGGATTTCTTTCCCTTTCCTTTGGTGCATACAATACTGACCTCCGAAACCAAGAGCTGAGGGATCTCTGGAACTTCGCCCTTCTCAATGTATGTACTTTAAGCATTAGACAGAAAGATTTGCAGGAAGATCTCAGCATCTCCCAGGAAACAGGGGAAAAATAACTTTTCAGATCACATGGTAAACCCAAAATGTCAAGAGTTCATCACAAGTGCTAACAGAATAGGAACATGAAGTGTGAAGGAATGATACACAGAGTGGCATAAAGGAGGACACATTTGATCCCCAAATGGCTGGAAGAATGACATTCAAGCAGGCTGCTATGCTGACAGTTTTGTAACAGACTTTGATGAAGTGACAGTTTGCCTGACTGAAATGCAGAAGCTAAGCACTCTAAGCACTTTCTTCTGCTATGCAACTGCATAATTTATGCCCGCCTAAATTAATCTTTGCCATGTGGACTGGAGGTTGTCAGTACATGATTCTCACTTTACCAAGCACTGTTTATCTTTACACAGTCTTTCATTCTTTGTTGAGTTTTCCTCTTATTTGGGGCTGATATAGACTTCTCAATTCATGAAAGTACATATTTCCATAAAATCTAAAAATTGCATTTTATTGCAAGTTCAAATAATGAATGCTCTCTATGCCCACAGGTAATACCCAAAAATGGCTGCTCTGCCTGGACAAGTTAGAGAACATTCAATTTAAAAATACCTACATAACAGAGCCTTGTTCTCTCGGAACAAGTAAGAGACCACTATTTACACTGAATAACAATTTACTGAGCAGCCAGCTAGACAGCTTGTGAATTAGACTGTAACATACAATAAATAGCTTTAAAATAACCTGCAAAATAAAATAAAATAAAATAAAATAAAATAAAATAAAATAAAATAAAATATCAAAAATATAAAAATTACCACACTGCTCAAATATATTCTCCTGGAGGAGGGAAACCAGTCTTTGTCTTATTGCCTTCAAGACTTTTCTAACACCATTCATTGCCTGCAGATGATGGTTTAAGGCTCTCAGAATGTACTGTGTTTTTAAGAGAAACCAAAAGCAATGTATATAATGGGCTTGTGTCAAAGAAAGACATCAATTTTAATTGCATTTCAAAGTGTTTCATTATTCCAGATGAATGCTTGTCACAAGCACAGAGATCCAAAGTTCAAAATAACATTGTTTTAAAAAATCAATCTTTGCACAAAACTTTTAATTACTTACAGGTTGACTTTGGTGGATTTTAGGTTGGGGTTTTGTTTTGTCTTTTTAATTGTTATTCTTTTTTCAGGCATAATCCATTGATTCACTCAGAAACTGGGAACTTGCATCCTTGACTCGCAGAGCAGTTCCACTTTTTCTTCTAAATGGTGCTTTGATCATGTTCGACATTTTTTTGCAATTTCATATTTTCTTACAGTTTAGTTTTAACTTTGTTTTATACCATGAGCAATTACTTCTGCCCTTCACTAGTATAATGATATTTCAAGGCACCTGAGATCAGATTTGCAAAAGTGTGCAGTGATGGATTAGCTCTACCCCCAAGCAAAGGCAGTAAGAATTTTACAACTGATTTTTATGGGAGCAAAATTAGACTGACATCACAGGCTTAGGAATATTTTACCAATCTGCTGGTTTTACTTGTTTACACCAGTGCTGCTGTCACATACAAGTTTTGTTTCAGACATACAAATCCTACAAAAATAAGATGAGGAGACCAGAAATCCACAGATAGGGCTGATACAAACTACAAATGCAATGACAGAGTCTCAAGTTTTGACCACTTTACATCCTTTAGTCAAGGAAAACCAGAGCTAAAAACAGTATTTACACATGCTAAAAGCTGTATCCAGTTTGGAAAGGGAAGATTTTTTTAAAGGGGGTGAGGATGCTATACATTTCAGTAACTAAAACTCATACTTCTTGCTACTGTATCGTATATGCTTAACCAGATGTTTAAAACAAAAAAAAAAGAAAAAAAAGAAAAAGATCCTCTTTTTAACACACCTCTCATTGTTCTTACACCGATGGTTCTATTCTCAGTATCAGCAAATGGGCTGCTACATCTGTGCCTGGCAAAGATGAAACAGAAAGAATATTAGCAGGTGGTTATCACCAGGGATTGTGTGGCTGATTTGGTACTGTTGGACATTTTTAAAAACATTGTGCAGAAAAGCGCACAAAACAAGCCACTTTTTTCAAGATTTGTCCCTTGTTTAAGGTTCCTCTTGCTGAGGTGTGCTTTGCTGTTCATTAAAAGCAGGTACTTATGTATCTCCTTTGACAAACCTGCCATCTCATCTCTACTTCTTCTTCTAAAGTAAACCAACACCCCAAGAAACTGAGCTGTTGCAGCCCATCTTTGAAAAAACAAAGCTGGAGAATCTTCTTCAGTTACTGATATAGATGGTCTGTGTATGTGATGCTGGAGTATAAGTAACTGTGAGAAGGTCCACAAACATTTAGTCCATCCCTGCCATGGGGTAAGGTTTAACTGCCACAGACTTTCTCCACTGAATTATGAAGGTTTGCAAAGAAGAGGTAATATAGAAAGTTATGAAGACACTGAGAAAAAAAGAATCATTTCCATGCTGCGAATATGTGTTAGCCTGTTCGCCTAGACTATTTGCCTTCATTGGTATTGACAGAGATTCTCACCTTCCTAATAGAGTCTGCAGCAATGATACCACTCATGAGCTTACAGAAACCTTAAAAACACTTCATTAATTGCATGATATTTGGGCCAATTAACAAGGCAGATCTCTGAGTTTCATCCCTCTTTAATTGAATGCTACTACTTTCATTCAAGGGTTGTAAAGCCTCCGGGATTGCAAATACAATAAATATTAGCATTCAGTTTTGATTCATTGAACTCAAAGGATGGAATTTAACATTGACTGAGGCTTAAACAAATGCTGAGAAAAGCCATTTCATTCCATGTTGTCGCTATTGCCTTGAGAGGACACTGGGGAGTAATCTGCCCGTGTATAAACACAGAGCACTGTTGTCAGGAATATCACACACATCCGAAGATCTTTGTAGTGTAACAGATTTTGACAGGATGACATGATAAAGCCTGGGGCATTGTTTTTCTCTGTTTGGAAATTCTTCCCTTTCCTCTGCCAATAATTATCTACATTCCCCCCAAAGGACCTTTCACCTTGAAGAATAAACAGATAGATACATTTCATAACTATTGCTTTAGCAAACAGGGAAAGCTGTAGTGGAGCATGAGAACTGAGTTCCACACAGGAATAAGTAAATACATACATATAGGTTTAGTTTCACAAATGGGCTCATGTTCAGCTATGATCTCAGAATAAAAGGTGATTTATTTATTTTTCTGCTTCAGTAAACTGGGTCAGCTATTCTGGCATTGCATGTTTCGGTATTGCAAAAAGGATCATTTCGCATCAGTCTAGTTCAAGTCGCTGATATTAAGACTTCACAGGAAATTTGCTTTATTGCATTCAGTGAAAAAGATAAACTGCCCATGCCAGGACATAAATCAGTCCAAACCTTTTGTACTTCAGACATCAAGATACATAATGACCAGGTGATACGAGCAGTAGAGCCTCTTCCATTTCTGCAGACGTCCCTTCTGAGGGTGTTTTGTAATTGGATTGATTAACTTCCAGCATAGGGTTTAGGCATTGTCAAAATCCATCTCACCTGTCTATGAGCAGTCCTAGCTTGTCCTTTAATCCATTGTGAAAAAAAATCTATGACATTTTACACTTGGCACCAGTTATTACTTTTTTGCTGAAAATAATGTTATTAGCCATTGCACTAGAGAAGGAGGTAGGAAGAGACGTGATTGTAAGAGTCCACACAGTGCCTCCAAGGGAACAGAAACTTCTATGTGACTGCTCCTGTTCAAAATAGTTCTCCAAGGAGCAGGGAGTCTATGGAAGGAAAGAAGGATCTAATAATTAGAGGATGAGTGTTAAATAAATTAGGGCAAAAAAATTATCCTATCTCTATTTATGAATATTCTGCATTTTTAAAAAGAACTAAATAATATGTCAGTCTTTGTTTTGGGAATAATGTAATTTGAAGAGTTTACACGGAGAATTAAAGCTATTGTAAACACCAGTTATATCTGATGTATACGTTTAAAATATGTAAATTTACATACTGCCAAGTATGCAATATTATATTCCATGTCAGTAATCTAAATGCAGCTTAGGACTAAGTTTTTTCACATCTACATCATACAGTTTAAAAATTTAGAGGAGATGGAAAAATCATCCAAAAATAGGAAGTTAAAACAATTGGTACTTTCCTTCATAGCTATAAACTAAAGAATATGAAGCAATGAAGGTTGTAGTAGAAGTGAGTATGAACTGATAGTTAATATCAGGAAAGGCAATGTGAATAACTGTAAAAGACAATAAAAATGAAGTGGCAAAGGGAAAATCACAGTACCAGTTTAAAAAATGAACTGAGATAGGTTTAAGGATGCATTAAAGCATCTTAGCTTCTTCATTTTTCCCAAGAGTGAGACAAAAATCTCATTCATGCAGATAGTCCTGAGAAAAAAAATATCTACCATAGTTTTAGCTGATCTATTTTTATATACATATACCTGCTCTGTCAACTTACCAAATATCTTGTTTTATATACACTTGGCTAAGGACTCAAGGCATTATGAAAACTTTATTTGATATACCATATGACTAAATACACTTCAGCTAAAAAGAGATTCTTTAACAGCTTTATCACATCAGAAAAAAATGCACCTCCCTCTGTGCTGCAGGTGTACCAGATACATAATAACAACCATTTTGATTTAAGTATTTAGACAAAATGTCAAAAGGATGTCATGTTGTAGACACGAGGAGAGAAAAATAACAGCTCAGTGCTTGAATATAAGGCTCCTTGTATTTATGGGAGTTGTGAGACACAGATTAGAGCTCCCTCCTTGAAATGAAACCTGAATTTGACGTATCAGATAAAGTCACTGTTCTGTCTTGCTTATTATGTTTTCTTGGGCAGCAGCCAGTATTTAATGTTCAGAATAATAATGGGGAAAAGTCTTCCTGCTCTGCACAAGCAATTTACTTATAAGCTATAAAGTTTAATTACACTGCACTACTTTCTTAGCTTGTGCAGTTTGATGACGATCTTTTTCTTCCTCTGTTTAAAGAATTAAAACTATCAAAATACATGAATCAGAAACTTTCAAAATCCCACTTCACAACTTTTTAAAATGATGAGTAATGCAAAACAATCTGAGATCACATGTAAAATAGCCTCACTGGTGAACAACTGAGTACCACAAGCACATGGACAGAACTGCATGCATGTCAAATACTTTGAATGGAATCCAGTCTTAGCCAGCTGGGTTATCTACTTGCCTGCTTTCTGGGACTGCCACATTCTCCAGGAAGATAAGTTATTTAGATACCATTCTGTTTAGTCCCAAACTTTGCTGGGCTTTGCCCAGCTTTGTTAGCACACTCATGTACAGAAATACTTCTTCTAGGAATGCTAACACCTAAAGTTCAAATATGATCCAAGTCTAGTGGGATCACTGAACTGCCTGGCAACCTTTAAAAAGAAATGTGGTAGGATCAGCGGCCAACACCTCTGGTGCAGCAGACTATGGAGATATGAATTCTAGGCTTTCGACTATTTGGCCAGAATAAGTACCATCTTCACTCCTCTTGCTAAAACTCATATCTTCAAAAAGCAAGATGTCAGAAGGAGAAAAAGGAGCGGAGAGAATGACTAAGGTCAGACTGAGAAATTGAGTTGCTGGTAAAGATACCTGGAGTGTGCATGCATTTTATACTTAAATCAGTTTTGGATTAAAAAATAATTTAAATCATCCTTGGGGCAGGAATCCTCTCCTCTCCTGTCTTTCACTGATGGAGTTGATTCCTTTCATGCTGTAAGTCTCTCCCTTGACTCTTTTCCTTCTCTTTCTTATTACAATATTTCTTCTGGTAGTTTTAGATGTGGCTCACCTTTGACATTACTTCCTCCATTCCTACTCCCATGTTAGGGAATATCTACAGAAGGAATTTGGAGATCAGAGAAGTTCGTTTTCTCCTCCTTCAGTTTTGCTATCTTAATTTTTCAGATCTGTTGTACAAGGTTGTCCTTCTGCCTGTCTTTCAGGTCTATAGTCTTTGACTCAGGCTTCACTGGCAGTGCTAGCTTTCAGACTATAAACCTTACACATTCTTTCATCTCTAAGATCAGTCTTTTCTACACAGCCACCCACCCTGTCATATAGCTCATGTTCTCTTAACAGTATGTGGAGCAATGCTGCTCCAAAGCTGATTAATAAAGTCATCTCTCCCTTGGAGTCCTGCTGTTAGCTGCCCCTTCTTCATGTCAAATACCAGCTGATAGTCTTCACTGTCAAAGCTCTTTTACTGTACACTCACCCTATCAGCTCTGGATGAAAATAATAGCATTGTCTCCCCATCCCCATCTGACAGTCTTGTTACATTTTGGAACAGATACTTCTGGGATTTCATATGTTTCTCTTCACATGTGGAAAGCTGTCCATGAAGATGTTTCATTGTTTTTCTCAACTTCTGCTTAAACTTTCTCTTACTGTATGATTTAGAAATAAAAATGGACAACAGCCTAACTAGGATCAGCAATTAGTTTCATCCCACACCTATCTATCCACATCAGCTGAATCCTGTGTTGCATTTCAATTTAAAGCTATTTGAGATAAGACTTGTAACGTTGTATACTTTACTTACATAGCGCCTTGAATGAGCTTCTGGGCACTGTGATAGTACAAACTAATTTCAATAAAAGAAACAAGTGCTCAGGAAGTTTTTACTCCAATTAAAACCAATTAAAGGATTGTATGGGAGTTTTGAAGTACCTTTCAGGGTAGGAAACATGATATGACCACACTATCGCACCAGGAGCACCCAGAGCAGATATGGTATGATGCCTCCTGCAGACCAAAATGGGGGATTGGGACTACTGTTACAGCAGTGAAAGTGCAGTGTGTGTCCCCACCTCCTTTGCTCAATATGAAAAGGAATAAGCCATTTCCCACCTTTTACTGTGGATGCAATGCTACTCTTCGCAGCAAGTCATGCAGCCGGGGCAAAGCACAACTTTCGGTTATGCCTGTTCCTGACTCTTGCTTCCTGGAGCTCTCCCATCCTTATATATATCTCTGCTCTATTAGGTGCAAGTTAGCCCAAAGCAGTTAGTGATTCAGTGTAATGAGCAGAACATACACAGGGTAGTTTCCTTATTGATTGTACAGAACTAGAATATTAATTAAAGTTTGGATGTATACACACAACTAAATAATAAAATTATCTCCTGAGAAATACAACTCCCTAGCTCTCTTAATCCATCTAATATGTCAAAAAGCAATTACTCTCTACAGCTTTCCAAAAGCACTTTATCTTTCCTTGAAGATGACATCAGAAAAGATCCAAGAGCTTTAATGGTCTACCGGTGCATTTCTGGCACCTCTGAGACAAAAGCTCTGTAGGGCAGAATACACAAGCATGCTCAATGTGAATGCAATGTGCAGTCAAGTGATTGCATATTGAAATGTCTTTGAACAACTGTGTGGTCACTCAAACATAAAACAGAACTGGGATTGCTGAGTTTTATTACAGTGTGTCGGGATGACTATGGGAAGCTAGCCTATAGTCTGCTACCTGTTCGAAAGTTCTGGCAGCTTCTCCCTCCCTGTCGCAATTCAGCAGTGCTTACTGAGCTGTACCACAATCAAAATGATGTTTTATGTCTGGAGTATACTAAGAGTTAATTCAACTACACGGCTTTCTTTCGAGAAGAATGCACTCAAACATATCTGTGTAATGAAGATTTTTATACTTTTCAATGCCACGGAGCTATCTCCTTTGTAACAATGAGCTATCAAAAATAAATCTTTCATCTCTGTTATTTAATTCAAGCTGAGAGGGAGAATGAAGACGAGATAGGGAAGAACAGTAGCTGTAGAAATGAAATCAGTTCAGTACTGCTGAAAGATCATTAAAGCGAGCAATATGTAATAAATTAATTGTGGTATGGCTGATATCCTGGCAGGTTTTGGCACATACCTGGAGCCTGCGGAGACCACTCCAGGACTACGGGAGCAGTATATTATATCCAAGGCTTTTGTACTTCATTTTGTTGTCACTCAAAGCAGCCAAGAGCAGGAATACATGTTTCAGGAAATGAAATATGAAATATTCTTGTGTCAAAGCCTTGACTATAAACTATCATTCCTACTTTAGCTGCCCAGAGTGCTCAGAAAGGAAAGTTCACAATTCTTTTGTTGCAGAAGTACTTGGGGTCTTTTTTCCATGTGAAAGTGTATGATTTAATTCTCAGTTGCATAGTAACTTATTTAGCTGCTAGCTGAAGTGGTACAGAAAATACCAAAAACATGTAGGGATTCCAGGGGTACAGCAGAGCTGACATTAGGTTTACTTATCATCTTTGCTCCCAGCCAGACACAACAGAACAGAGAAATGTGGACACTGTACAATAGCCAGTCTTTCTTTCGCAGGATCTGAAACCTTTTACATTTTGGAAGAAACAGGAGATTGTTCCCGTTTTTGTATGTCAGTGAGTATGGTGTGAACAAGGAAAAATACTTTAAATAAATCATTTACAATAAACAATTCAAGAATATCTGCAAGCATAATAGGGTCCTACAATAATTTCCTAAATCTGCAGAATATTTCTATATATCCTTAACTTTAAGCATACAGAAACCCGCTTTGAAGACAGCATAATGGAATGAGTCTTACTCCACCATAAAAAGCAAAAAAACTCCTACACAAATACAATATAGGGAAAAAAAATACCCAAATTTCTATGAACCCTAAACCCTCAATTTCTGCTGTCATTAGACTCTTTGAAAATGGGAATGACAAAGAAAATTAAAAGAATCGTAGATATGACCTTTTGGATATTCTTCATTAACAGTATTGTGGTAGATTGGAGTGGGATTGGATAGTTGTCTGAGATTATAGAAGGAACACAAAAAGCCATCATAATCTCTACCATGAAGCAGATTTGGATGTAAATGTTATCTTTATTAAGAATAAGTAAAAGTAAACAATTGTGACCATTTCTTACGACAGAAATGCAAGTCTGTATGTTACAGGTCGAATCTTAGCCTCCAAGGCTTGAATGCTCACACTGTGTCAGTACTTTGCTGGCTTTCTACATCTATATGGAAAGACAAAGTTCACCGAATAGCTTCTAGGCATTGCCTAGGCTTGGACGACTTTCATTTCCTTCAGCAGCCTTTAGGATCAAACAATGGGCCAGATTCATGAAAGCATTTGGAAATACACTGAAACATGTCTATAACTGCATGCCTAAATGTTCTGCCACGTAAGGATCAGCTCTTCCACCAATCTGCGCAGGGATTTTTCTCACAAAGTCCGCAACGCAAAGCTGAGCACTGCTCTTTGGAAAGTTTTTTCTGGACGTGTCTGCGAATTTTAACCAGAGGCAAATGAAGTGTCACTTGCTGCAAAGCAGTACAGAGAAATTGGCAATGACATACCAAGGGTTCTACTGCCGAAATCCAGTCAGAGTGCCATCAAATCAATTTCTGCCTTCAGAGCCATACTCTAATCCATCTTCAGCGTTAAGCACACATTTACCACACCAGCAAACTGGTAAAAATGAACAAAGGTAACAGCTCTCATTTACGTAGGGTAAGAAATATCTTCTAGCTATTAGTTCCCACCTTCTGCTTGTTGAATCCACAGAGGAAACCCTGCGATTCTGGGAAAGACTGTAAATATCTAGTTAATTGGTGCCTGGGAGGAAAGGAGAAGGACCACCTATCCATATAGCCTCTCCGTGCTTTTGATTACTGGTGTTATGCATCCCCCCTGCGAAGGGTCAACTCCTCCTCCTGCCCATCTCCTGCTCTCCTCTCCCCTCGCAGGCTGGCACAGCTCCAGGACTCTGCTGAACCAGGAGCAGGAGCAGTGAGGGAGACAGAGACGTGCAGGGGCGATGGGTAGGGCTGGCTCTGCTACCGGCAGTCACCTCTGGAGCCTGACAGCAGGAGCTGCCTTTCAGCAGAGGCTCTTGGCTCCAAATTGGTGTGCAAAGAGCAGCTCCTTATTAGATCATGGGCATCTATTAGAGTCACACAAAAGTGAGGGACTCATTGCAAATTCAGCAGACAGCGTAATTTTCAGTTGTGCAAGTCAATTCAAATTTATTTAATTTTAAAGGACCTATGTACCTTTACATCATCTGAAAGGCAGGTCTGCGGAAGGTAAAACTGCCTTACCCGAGCAGAGGTTGCTTGCAGGTTCTGCAGGATGGCACACAACGGGTGAGGGAAACAGGTCGTCAGTTCCAATCTCCCTGCAGTGATCTCAAAACAGTAGCAAAAAGACTTTGTGCATTGAAAAGAAGATTTTGAACAAGTGAGGGGTGAGGCATGTCTCACCCCATCTCCTTCCTGCTCTCTTCAGCAAGAGGGAAGAGAGCAGCTGGGCAGGACAAGAACCACTGGATTCTCCTTGTGAAGGGCAGGTGGGAAGATGTAAGCAGGGCTTTCAACAGGCCAAGAGCACGTCTCATAAGAAGTCTTCTTGAGATGCTGAAACATTCCAAGTGCCAAAGCCCAAGACCATCTAGAAAGTAAAGATGTAGATTTCAATTTATGAACAAAAGTACGGTTACACTCTTCCATTAATTTAGATTGGAGAGGAAATCCCACAAATTACTTCTTGAGGCCAATGCACTAGATCAAAGGCATGAAGAACAAAAGTCTGCAGCATCAAGTCATGTTTAGCAAATGTGTCCACTCTGCAGGCTCTTAAATGAGCTGTTCAGGTGGATTATGTGCTAATAAGTAAATTACTCTGAGTTTCATGTAGCATTGCTTTGCCTTTTCTTGCCAAAATCCACAATGTTACCGGATCTTTCCAAGACTACATATTCCCTTTATTATCCCATTTGATCCGGCTGCAATGCTGCAAACCTGCTGTGAATATATTTTTTCAAATGGAGTGTCACAGCAGAATATTTTCATGGAAATAAAAATAGTGTAAAAACATTTGAAAAATGCATATCAGCTTAATTAAAAGTTTAGCACAGTAGCACAGACTTATTACACCCATCAGGAAATTTAAAGAAAATTCAGCAATGATTTTCAGTGCTGCCTTGTTCTATAGTTTCCAGAGGAGAAAGAGACCCTAGCTACTGAGACATTATTCAGTGAGTATCAGGAGACCCTGGGGACCTAATTAGCTCAATACACACTACCAGGTCTTCCGTTCTCTATAAAAGCAAAGATAGTATACAATCCACATGTGTGCAGAGCAGGTTTCCTGCTTACACTCTTTACTGTTGCTAATACCTTAAGGGAAGCCTGGTTTTACTGGTAAGAGATAACTGATAGTTAGAATGCTATTTTAGAAGCAATACTGTTTTATAACCAAAGTTATAAAAGCCAAAATAAATATGAAAAACATCTTCCAGAAGGAGAGACAGGAAGAATTATATGCAGTCCTTGGACAGCTTTGTTATTAACAGGGCTCTACTTGTATTGCGGTCTTTAGTAATTTACCACAAAAATCAAAGAGAATACTGCACTGTATCTCTAACTTCTCTGCTTGGTAAGTAATTGTAGTTTGGCTTTCCAGCTAGAATCTGGGGACATTGTGCTGCTACAACACATTCAGGGAGTGGGAATTGGCAGACTATTTACTGGCATCACAGAATCTAACAGATGACAGTTTTTATCCCCTTTCATGCAAAATCAGTTATAAGTTGCAAACATGTCTTAATAATGATGATGAAAAAAATCTATATTTAGAACATAGGTTGCTTTGTATTGTCACTCTATTCTCCCTCTTCTCCCAGTTCCCAGGATGAATTAAAAGAGATATTGGGCTGTAAAATTGCTATTTACTTCTATACCACTATTAGTCAAAAGATAGAACATGAAACAATCCAATGCAAGTATTAAAGCATTCAATGCATATGTTTTATTGATCCTAGAAAGGACTGATGAAAATAGGCATGTATTTTTTTGAACCAGTGTTTATGTTTATTAAGGAAATGACACGACTTTGTTCTGAGCTGAAACCTGTATGTGTATGCTGGATTCAAAGTAGCTGCAATGCAGAATTCTCAACTTTATTCAACCATTGATGTTAGCTCAACAAATTGCTTTTTCAAAGATGAGAGAGGATCCATTTCCTCTCCTGTGTGCAGATCCAATAGTCCCTGGACTTAAAGGGGTTTTGGTTTTTTTTAAATTTTAAAAAGTTCTTTGGTCTTTCTGATCTATGGATTGCAACTCTTTTTTCCTACCAATTGTATCCAGTTACAAATTTTTTCCAAAAAAATTAAAATAGTTAAAGGACTCTTTTCATCCGTTAGTCTGGCTTGCTTATGTAGGTGAACATTACTCCTTTAGGCTTTGTTCAAGAAACTATCCATGTTATTTAACAACAAGTAACTGAGAAATAGAGCAAGTTTGCCCTTTAACAAAGTTCTTAAACACATGCTTAGGACCATTTCCATTCATCAAAATAAACAAGGACATGATAAACCGTACCTAATTAAGAACAGAAGATTACAGATAGACTATTCCTTTAAAAATGGTTATCTAAATGTATCCATAACCTGCGTGCCATTGCTATTCAAGTCAAAGGATAAACAAGAATATTTCACAGTTTCCCTAGAAAGTGATATTGAATAAATTCTTTCTAACCTCTTTTGTACCCAGTGAAAAACTATGTACTTTTTTCAAAAAAGGAACCTCCAGAAGAACTTTATTTCCACATAGATTAAGTCTTTCTTGTAGACCTTTCTATAGTGTGGTTTCCAACAGCAACTGAAATCTTGTTTTTACTGCCTGAACTCAAGTTCATTTCTTTTACAGCTCAGTTTCTGACTTGAACTATTTTTCCAGTGAAAAGCTGTCTCTTTTTAGCAAGGAGCTATGCCATCCATGGACTAAATTAGTTCACTGGGGTGGAGGTGAAGGACATTTGTAGTAAGAAAAGCTGCCCTGAGGGAGGTTTTTTCTTGCAAAATACAGAGTCATCTCCTTTCCTGTGCAGGCAGAAATGTTTCTCATACCATGGTGAAGAAGTGGATAGCACTTGTCAGGAAGCAAATATTTCTGAGTAGCCAATTTCTTCCTACATCTTTCTCATCCTGAGAAGACCTCAGAACGACAGTCAGTCGTGTTCAAACTGAGTATCCTTTGAAAACAATAATTATTGTAGCCAGTCGTTGCAAAGATTTTAGCAAATGTCTTTTTGTACAGTTCTGATCCCCATACCATGGAGAAGCACAATTTTTTCCTCTGTATATGAGGAAAAGTGACAGTACTTTCAACTTCATATTGAAAACCTTAGACCAGATCTCAGGGGAGCAGCAGTGTGGCTGTTTGATGTGGAAAACGTGATGCTTTTTTTTTGTTAAAATAATGTACTCTAATGGTATCCTAAATGACTTTTGAACCTTTTTCTTTAATGAAGTGTCATTCTGTAATGGTTTCTGTTCACATTCAACATATCTGATCATGGCTGAAATTCTTTACAATATAAGTTGAAACAGTTATCTATGTCTGTGCCAAGGTCAGTGCCAGGGTCTGGTCTTCTGACAGCATAATTTTTTCTTTGTTTGTTTCCACATTACTTGTCTGTTGCAAAACCTGGATGAATCTGGCTTGCCTGGAGCATGTCCCTTCAAGTCTGATGAGTTGACACTAGACTGTTCTTAAAGAAAGGAGTATCTACCAGAGTTCCTACAATGATAGTGTTTTTATAGAAAATGAAAGGCAAGTTAAACAACTGCTCATCCCCTAAATAGAAATATCCAGTTGCCTTCTAACAGAGATATCACCCAATGTCTCACCTCCCACAGAAACTAATCCGTCATGGAATGGCCATTGTTGGGAACTTCCAGGCCTTGGCTCTACTGTGTCTTGAAACCCAAGAGAATTGGGGTCAATGGAGGGGATTGTGATCCTGTAAACATAAATATTCTCTCCAGATAGTTCCATACCATTCAAGGCAGCCATCTCTCAGAGAATCAAAAAATTTGGAGGATTTAACAAAGTGACTGAAGAAATTGAGCTAAGAACTGGTTGTCTCTCATTTGCTCCTGCTGCCACACAGATTAAGAGGAATCTGAACAAAGATAATAACCTCCCTAACCTTTACATTCTTACCCAACACTATGGCGGTGTAAAAAGGCAAATAGAAAATGCATAGCTGTAAGATTCTTTCAAAAAAATACCATGCCCATCTGGTGTCCCACCTTGTGAATCACTGGCAGTTAGATCTGTTTTAGCGCAGACCCATTTACTCTGTTCCAACAATGACACTTTACCCTTTTAAAAATAAACTTCCGATCATACAGCAAGGTTTATTCACCAATGTTCTGCTCCCCTGGCAGCTGGAGAAAACTATTATCAAGGAGATTTTGCTTTCAAAGTAGCTACAATGGAATTTACCTTCCTGAAAAAATGTGTATTTGTACATCTCATATGATAATGGTATCGTCAACCAACTTCCTGTCACAGAAACTTAGAAAGGTTTGCCGAAAACCATCTTCTTGACTGGGGAAGTTTCTCCAAACTGTTTCTCCTGCCTCTACAGATATTTGCCTCTCCAGAATTCTTTATATTCTTCTGTCTATAGAATCAATTACTTGATAGTATACAGTAAGACACATCTAGATGAATCCGTACTTTATCAGAAAACAGGAAGTCCAGAAACATCAAAGAACTGTCAGAATGTTTTTGTTGCATCAAGACTACGATATTGGAATATATTACTTGGAAAATCCTAGTATTTCACCACGAAACCTATGATAACATTTGGCAGGAAAAGGTGATTTTTTGTTCCACTACTCCAAACCTAGGTAGACTTACTGTTACTTTTGGGTTTTTGTAACACAGTCTTCTTACTCTTTGTTCACTGCTTCCCAGCGAAAGTTTCCATATTATACCAGTACATTATTAAAGTTACGCAATAGCCTTCCCCAGCTCTACAGGCCTAATGTTTGTTTCTAAGTGCCTATATAGGATTTTCAGATCTTTACTGTACGCAGAGTGATAAACTGAAAGAGTCAACAGTCACCTGACCTCTAGGCAATTGTCACAGAGAAAACAACATCAAATCAGTCCCTGCTAAAATAAGCCCACACCAGGCCTGATGTGGTGATTAATATAAAGTCAAATCAGTCTTCCAATAATATTGGAAAAAAAGCTGTTCACTGGGTCACATTAGATATGCCTTACAATACATAAATACAAAAAGACTACTCTACTAATGAAAACAAAATATAAAATAAGAAGCATTTAATCTTCAATTGGATATGAGTCTTTTACTGAAAATTCTCTAGGTTCATCTGATTTAATATTATCACAGACTGTTCCTTAAGAAACAAATACAACTTTTACCTCCAACCTTTATGGTGAGTTAACTGTAAAAACCCAGGTATCGTCTTCCTGGAAACTTTTGATTTCAGGGAATGTGGAGCACACTAGAGAACTCTACTTGGTCTATAAAGACCTACAGGGTAACCTTAAAATCAGACAATCATCAGTGAAAATATAAATATCAGCTTTTATTTCATTTCACTGGGTTTTATATAATTTTTTCGCTGCTGCCTGCATCCTGCTGTTCTTCCATGGTCAAGCAGCTATATGTCTCTCACTTCAGTGACAATTTAATACGAAATCACAGTTCTGCTGCTGGACATCCTGCAAAGAAATGCTTTTTATGACAAATTCCAGTCATTTTTGACCCTCAGTTTTCCTCGGAGGACCATATCAACAATATTGATAACACTTCATATTACAATCTCAGGAGTATAACGAGGTTAAGACGATTGCTGTGTCAGCAAGACGCTGAGATTTTGATTCATGTCTTTATAACAACAAGGTTGGCTTGTTGCGATTTATTGTTGGCAGGTCTCCCAGACTTTTCACTACATGGGTCACACTTCACACAAAACTCAACAGCCTAAATGTTTAAAAACTAATACAAAAATATCCAAACATTACTAGTAGTAACATCAACACCAGACGCATTACAGTGAAATCCTGATTTGGTATTAAAAAAACTGTGAAACAAGTACTTGCTGTGAAACCTGTGAATAAGCACGAACTATTTCATCTAAATGTTATGTGCTTGTCATTTTAGAACATAACATACTGTTTCTACTGCTTTGTCTCTGGTAATACTTGGTCTACTTCTTTCATTCACTCTCTGTGGAATATCTTACTATGCTGAGCTGAAAGCTTCAGTCTCATTTCATTTTAGATTTGATTATTTTAATAACAATATCATGGATGGATAGGTCATTAGTATAACCTAATGCTTATTATGCTGTGAATTTTTGGATAAAGTTCATAGAATCATTGAATGGCTTGGGCTGGAAGAAGCCTTATAGATCACCTAGTTCCAACACCCCTGGCATGGGCAGGGACACCTTTCACTAGACCAGGTGGCTCAAAGCCCCATCCAACCTGGCCTTGAACAATTCCAAAGATGAGGCATCCACAACTTCTCTGGGCAACCTGTTCCAATGCCTCACCACGCTCAGAGCAAAGAATTTCTTTCTTAGATCTCATCTAAACCTACCCTTTTTCAGTTTAAGTCTGTTACCCCTAGTCCTATCACCACATACCCTTGTAAAAAGTCCCTCTCCAGCTTTCTTGTAGCTCCCCTTCAGGTACTGGAAGGCTGCTACAAGGCCTCTCTGGAGCCTTCGTTTCTCCAGGCTGAACAACTCCAACTGTCTCAGCCTTTCCTCATAGCAGAGGTGCTCCAGCCCTCAGATCATTTTTGTGGCACTCCTCTGGACCCGCTCCAACAAGTCCATGTCTGTCCTGTGCTGAGGGCTCTACAGCTGGACACAGGACTCCAGGTGACGTCTCACCAGAGCGGAGCAGAGGGGCAGAATCGCCTCCCTCAACCTGCTGGCCACGCTTCTTTTGATGCAGCCCAGGATGCAGCTGCTTTCTGGGCCGTGAGTGCACGTTGTTGACTCATGTCCAGCTTTCCTTCCACCAGCACTCCCAAGACTGTCTCCTCAGGGCTGCTTTCAATCCATTCTCTGCCCAGCCTGTATTTGTGCTTGGGATAGACCCAACCCATGTGCAGGACCTTGCACTTGGCCTCGTTGAACTTCATGAGGTTCACACAGGCCCACCTCTCAAGTCTCTCAGGGTCCCTCTGGATGGCACCCCTTCTCTCCAGTGTGTCGACCACAACACACTGCTTGGTGTCGTTGGCAGACTTGCTGAGGGTGCACTCAATCCCACTGCCCATGTTACTGACAAAGATGTTAAACAGTGCTGCTCCCAATACCGACCCCTGAGGAACGCCACTTGTCACTGGTCTTCACTTGGACATCGAGCCATTGACCACAATTCTTTCAGTGTGACCTTCCAGCCAATTCCTTATCCACTGAGTGGTCCATCCATCAAATCCATATCTGTCCAATTGAGAGACAAGACATGCAAGGTTTTGAACAGCTTGTATAGTTGGAAACTAACAAAAGCTTTCAGAAATACTGTATTTTCATGGCATTGGACACGGCAGCAAACTTAAAGCTCAGTGAAAACAGATCATTGGTTTTGCTTTAGAAGTTTAACAGGAATGCCATTGTCTGGAACAACAGACTGTGAAGACAGAAAAGACACCTATTTAAAGCCCAGCTGCTCTATTTTGCTTATACTAGAGCTTGGAATAATGACAGAAAACGGATTCTACTGCTGTTGTGAGGGGACACCTCCGTGCTTCCCTTTCCTATCAGTAGGAACACCATACTGAGTTCCTAGGGATCATAGAAACAGATTAGTTTATGTTGGAAAGGACCTCTGGAGGTCATTTAGTCTGACCTCCTGCTTAGGGCCAGCCTAGACAAGATTTCTCAGAGTCTTGCACAATCTTGTTTTGATTATCTTCGAGTATGGAGATTCAACCACTGGGCATCCTCTTCCAGTGTTTGACCACCCTCGTGGTGAAAAAGTTCTTCCTTATTTCTAATCAGAATTTCCCATGCTCCAAGTTGTGTCCATTGTCTCTCACTTTTTCACTCAGAGAAGAGTCCATTTAGGTACCTGAAGAAATAGAAATATTATCTTTTATCCTTCTTTTTCTCCAGCTGGACAAACTCACTTCTTCCAATTTCTCTTTGCACATCTGTGCTCCATCCTCTGATATTGATGGCCCTCCACAGGACTCACTGCAGTATGCTTTCCTTGCACTGCAGAGTCTAAAACCAGAGACAATATTCCACATGCAGTCTTACAAGTGCCAGGCAGAGAACAATCACTTCTCTTGACATCTTGGCTACACTTGATATATTCTAGGCTACACATTTCTTTCTTTGTAGATGTTTCTTTGATTGCACATTAACTCCCTGTTCCAGCTTTTCCCTTCTATTAGCTTCCCTTCCCACAGCCATAGCAGAACCACACTAGCCTGGATCTGACTACGCGTGTTGGGATGATAACTTTAAATTTTGCCTGTACTGATGAGAAGCATCAAACTGACTCGGAGTTGGAAGAAGGAAAAGAGTATACTGTAAATCTGGGGAGTGTCTTGAGTTCATACATTTTAGTATTCGAGTTATGACTTTTAGCCCTCAGTTTCTTATGATGATGGTCTTCTGCAGACTTTCTGACGATCAAGACTGATAGGTTAGGGGTTATTTTTGAAAAATATTCTCCTGTACTTTATTGACTGTGCGTGTCAGATTCTTTCTGATGCACAGAGGCTGTATGTTTTCATGCTTATGTTTTCCATGAGGGAATTTAGTATAGTGGATGGAGTAGATCATACCTAGAGATAAATATGTGCAAGACTTATGGATGTCATTGGTCTTATTCTAGAAGAGTACTCATGATGGTGACTTCAATCCCCACAGTCCTCTCTAACACAGATGCTAACGACTCATTTTCCCTTTGTAATCCAACTCTAACAGTCTGTTCCCTGCTGGTGTCTGGCTCTGCTCCACCAATGATTATCACTCACTTTCTCTCAAGTTGTTTAATCAAGAAAAAGAACAGATTAAACCAGGAGCATCCAACTATAAGGTAACGTATGTCCTTAAAATATATGTTCCTGACTTCAAATAAAACATGGACTTTTTGCTGTATCATAACCTGAAATAAACAGGTCGTCCAGCTTCAGCTGTATAATGATCTAGATCTTGATTTACAGGTCAGAATATGTGGCTGTCTTTCATCCACAAATAAAGTCTTTTTCAGTGAGGTAATGTTTAAACAGCTTCTGAAATGGAAAACAGTTCCCTTTCAGGTGCAAATTCAGATAAACACAGAGCCATTCATGAAGGTTTGGGCTTATTTACTTAGAAAACTCTATCTGTTCCTCAAGTCCAGATTGGTAAGGATACAAAAATAAATTTCCAGTCATGGCTGGAACTACCAGTGTTTCCAGTTATTCTTCTATGAGCCCAAATACCGAAATATAAACTTCGTATCTAAAGATTCAACACTGTAGCTCATTTTGTACTAAGTTTAGATTGATAGCAATTTCATGTTTGAATTATTATAGTTAATTTTATATGAATTATTGCAATACTAGAGAATAAGTACTTCTAACCCACTTGACAATATGACTTTTTAATATTGAAATTGTACAGTGGAATTTGTAATCATTTACATGGTAGCAGTAAAATTAGTGGGTAATCCTTTTACCAAAGAGATATTCATGTCCTCATTAAAAAAAAGTCTAATTTTAAAAGACATCTCTTGTTATATCACAAGTGAAAAAATTTATATGACAAATTACTGGTGGATAATTTATTCTTTGCAGAAGAAAAGTCTTGAAAATACTGTATGTACGAGAAAAAAAAAGTAAGGCAAATTTAAGTACATCCACAAATTTCTGTATATTTCTGAAATAATTTTCCTTCTTAATGATAGAAGATTTAACTGCATGTACAATCACAAATATTACACAGTTCTGCTGTTCTTGTAAATATGTTGACGTGTATAGATATAATAGCCATAATAAACTATGTGGATATTCTGCAGTATGAATCATTAAGTATCAAGTAAGGATTTTTCTCAATTAAAATGGAAGATTTTACTAATTTAAGTCTGATTTTCAATGTTGTGGGTAATTGTCGTCACTCTGTGACTAGTTAGTTTTCATTCAGAGTATAGAAGGTAAGCTGATTTCTTTCATGTGTCTGATATGCATAGACCTGCTCTGGATGCTACTGAAACTATATTGTCGCTCCTTCACATACAAACCACAGGTAAGTCATAAAATCTTGTTCTACCTATTGAAGAGACAGCAGTAGTATTTGGATGGGTTCTCTCCAAAAACTTATTTACTACAAATATGAAACCAATTTACTGATGGTAAACATTTTTCTTTTCTTAAATAATGAGAGCTGCTGATATCGAATCTTACAGCTGTGGTCTGCCTCATCATAAATCTAGAAAGAATAGAATAGAATAGAATAGAATAGAATAGAATAGAATAGAATAGAATAGAATAGAATAGAATAGAATAGAATAGAATAGAATAGAATAGAATAGAATAGAATAGATAAAAAGGAGCTC
>Ga0065711_1036589_pt1 | contig 20828 bp, 6 predicted proteins | sample Hoacrofraction12_FD_59098 | JGI IMG/M metagenome (GOLD analysis project Ga0065711, IMG submission 59098) | Hoatzin crop microbial communities from Cojedes, Venezuela - Epithelial fraction 12 v2 (version 2) | ecosystem: Host-associated > Birds > Digestive system > Esophagus > Crop | place...
CTTCCCTCTGAGGGTGATGGAGCACTGGAACAGGCTGCCCAGGGAGGTTGTGGAGTCTCCTTCTCTGGAGATATTCAAGACCTGCCTGGACAAGGTCCTGTGCAGCCTGCTGTAGGTGACCCTGCTTCAGTAGGAGGGTTGGACTAGATGACCCACAGAGGTCCCTTCCAACCTCGAATATTCTGTGATTCTGTGAAGGTAGAAGACATAAAAAGGGCATAGAATATTTTATAATGGAAAAAGAAAACCTTGAACTGCTCTTACTCCAAGTTTCCTTATGGTATGTGTTGGTATATGTAGATATAAATGCATCTATCTATATGCATACATACATACACACATAAACACATGCATTGCCAGATCCTCAGCTGATGGAAAAAACAGTTATTACTTAAACCAACTTGATTCCTCACAGAAAGCGCATGTGTCTGGTAAGGACATATACAATGCCACAAGTATAAATAATAGAAGTGAGACAACAATACTATGCTATATCTGTATTCAAATCTAAATATAAATGCATATATATATACATGCAGGCACATATAAATACACATTTACACACAAATATGCAAGAGACTGATTTGCAGGTATCTGTGTATCTGTCCATTTATCTATGTAATTTCAAACAATTTCTGTAATACCGTGATGCTTTACTGCCATGAAACTCATTTCATATTCCATCAGTCCCTTTGAAAATGATGAAGTGAGATCATTTACCCTGTCTCGTTAATGGGCTGGGCTTTTTATTCTTACTACAACAAAATGAGAGAATAGCTTGGCAAATTCATATCCATTACTACAACAGATGTACCACAGTTATACTAGTCAGATCATGTTTAATATTTGTGCTAATAAAGAAAAATATTCTGTCTTTTGACAAAGTATGAAATGAGGGAAGTTGGAATATTTTCTTTCTGTTCTGCAAAGACTCATGTTGTGACTGAAAGTACTCCTGACCTCCAAATTTCATGTCTTTTTGTGAAAACTGCTGCAAAGTTCAAGAATGCTTAGGCACGTATCACTTTGTTTGGGACTTGTGTAAGTCTGAAGATATCTGCTTTTCGCATGAGGTTCTAATTAATAATGCTTTGCAGGCATCCAAATGTCTCTAAGCCTTCTGCAAAATTTAATTAATACTTATAACAACCTGGAGAGTTAGTCATGGGAGATAAAGGAATTCTTTCACATGAATTGAAATGCAGCTGTCCTTGGACTGGCATGTAGCAGCTGTTTAACAGGAGGTGGAAGCACAGTTTAAGGCTGGAGATGAGCGAAAAGCGAGAGGGTTTTTCAGTAGTAAAGGTATAGCGTCCAAGGTTGGTTGAAGGGTGGACATTATGGTGAATAGTCTGTTGACTGAATCATGATTCCATATGCCTGGTGCATGATAACTGCAGTTTGTTGTAGATTGATTAGAGAAATAGACACTTTACTAATGGACGCCTTCTAGGTACTTAGATGGACAGATAATGAATTAAGTGAATCAGATGCAAGCAAAATTATATTTTGATAAAAATGATGTGTCAGATGGTACTTCTGATTTCCCCAATGTGAGCAAAGTATCATAAAGATCAGAGAAAATCTATTCTGTTGGTTTTGGAACAGTCTCTTGAGGATGCATGGACAGCTGCCCTTTTAGTTCTCCAATAATAAGATGCCAATGTAATATCAAAATAAGATAATTTCCTGTTATAAAATTGTTATGGGTAGAGGTAAATTAAACATTTTGGAGGCCTTATTTGCACTAGTGACTGGACATCCTAGGGCAGGTAAGTGTGTTCACAGAGCAATTCTCCATCCTATGCACTTTGAAAGTGATGAACATGTATGCTGGAGTTATCATCAGAGTCATTTCTGTATATAGAATGGTCCCTTTCCAGAGTGTCTGGCAGTGAAAAGTTTCAAGAAAAGTGGCTTGTCATCACAAAAAGACAGTCAACAGCTGCACAGTTTTATTGGGATTAGAGAATCTGCCTGTAACGTGTGGAGGACTCTCCTCCCATAGCGCTTGCTGGGGAACCTTCAGAGATTTCCAACAGACCCAGGCCTATGGCCTGCACCTTTGGCTGACTCTGGCTGCTGATGTGGTTTTATTAAAGCATCTGTTGTAGTTCACTTTCATTAGTGCCATATTAAAGGCTTAGAAGCTAATACAACTCTCCATTTTCCGCTGTTGTAATTCATACAATATTAATATATTAAATATCATTACTTTCAAATGACTTGTGATAAAAGGAGTCAGCAATATTCCACTGGGTTAGCTCCTTCATTTAAAGAGATATGCTTCTACTGCAGAACAGTAGTGGCAATAGAATTTTGACAAACAGCTATAAAACAAGAAAAAGTCCTACTTTCCAGTATTAATCCATCAGGAAGCTTTTAGGGATTCATCTTGTCTGAAATATTCCTAGGCAGCAAAATGTCCTGAGTGCCCTACAGAATTTGTGCAGAGTCAGGCAGGTGATTGATAGTGAAGTTCTGTTCTGAGTCACTCACAGTATGTAATTCTATTTGTCTTGCCAAACACTAAAGAGCAAGCAACTCATAAAATGTAAAGGTAACGGGGCTCGTATTTTCCCCCATTTAAGAAAGAACCTGGTGTCTCCACTTCACTGTACTTCACTGAATGTAACAAATTTCCATTAAATCAGAGGAGAAAGGCACAGTGTTCCTAGCTGAGCACTTTGAAACTGTTGGGCAGGTGTCGTTTATTCTATCATATATATTTGTGTATAGGATTTCAAAAAAACTTCTCCACAATGTTATACTGCGAACACCTGAGATAAAGCGATAGTTTTCTCACTTAATTTATAATGACACTGAAAATATTTTGAAGAACCTACCACTCAGTCCTTAAGCAAAAAATCCAACAATCCCAACGCTTCACTAAAATACCTTTAAATCAGTAAATACTGTCTTAATTTGCCTGGTTATACTATGACAAAGGAGATAATAAAAAAACAAATCAGGTTTGGTTACTGACTTTTATTAAAATGCTATGTGGGGCTTTTTTATGTTTTTGGTTTTTTTTTTCATGAAAATGCTGGTCTTATTTCCATGTCCTGTCATTAGTTTATTTCCCTTCCTTTACTGTTCTGCAAACTTCTAGGGAAAGACGCCTGGACTGGTACAAAGACATAAATTAAGGTGAAATGGCAGCTTAAACTTTGCCTTTCATTGTTTTTCTCATTTTAAGCTAGGCTATCAAAATAGTTGGACATTTTATAGAGAGTTTGTTTTGGCCGGTGTCTATGTAGCTGCTTTCCCAGTGGGCCTCAACTGATAATATGCAACCATCTTTCTTTCTGCGGAGTCCCACTGCATTTCTGTGAAAACCTGTTTTGACAGAACTTGTACGATGTCCTACCGTCTGGACGCTGCAGGGAATAAAACCTGGCCATACCCAAAGGTGATGTACGAGGTTCTGTAGTCTCAGAGCCGGACACACTCGTCACCATGCCAATCGGCAATAATGTAAGTGTCCTTTGAAGCCATCAAAGTTATTATACCTGAGTTGTCTGCCTTTTGCCATATTTCATCAACACAGGAAATTAATTAAATACTAGTAGAGCTCCTCACTGGCTTCCCCAGGAATTCACGGCATTCCTCAAGAAAGTGGACTAGGTAACTTGTGGCTTTCCCTACCACTTCAACACTGACAAGGTGCCAAGTGACACACAGATGGTTTGTGCTGGATATTAATTACTCAGTACAATTAAAACACCAGCTGAGGAAGACTGAAAACACTACTCCAGTGCTCAGTAGGGAAAAAGTATTTCCTGACCCTGTCTGGCAGTCTGTATGTCATGGACACAATCTGGGAGACCCATAGCTCCAACTGATAGAAAGTTGTTGACCTTGTTAGTGGAAACATTAATATCGCTGCATTAGAAATGTGTCCCGTGTTTTCTACACATGGGTGCTGCAGGATGTGGGAAGGGAAATACGCATGCCTGGAGACCTTGTTTTTATACCAGCTCAGTAAATTCAGCTATTTCACCTCTTCTGAGGGCAACTGACTCTGTGAAAGACTGGAGGATTTCCTAACTTGCTCTTAGGACTTGTCATGTTTGGTTTCCTTCTACTTGACACAATGGACATGTAGTGCATCTGGAATCACATTTGTTCGAGACTGAAAATACCTCTATACTGATACAAAGTAGGCACTTAAAAATGTGATTACAGTTGAAAACTGATTATGCAATAAAGAGAAATCCAGTTGTAGTTGGAAGAAAAGGACAAGTAGAGAAAAAGTGAAGAAAATAGAAAAAGCAATGAGGGGCTTATCCGCCCCATACAGAGGGAAAGTCAGCTTAGAGGCAGGAAGGAAAAAGGGGGAAAATTAAGAACAGAGGAGTGCAGAAGAACACAGAAAACAACTCTGTCTCTGTAACAAATCTATTTGTTATTCAGCAGCATCTTTCTGTTGCCCTACAATATTTATTCTTGGACAATGTTCATCTATTAGCTTGTTTATTGAATAATACCCTGGTTTTTAAAAAAAAATTCTTTCACTTGCATTTATTTCACTGTTTGCCTACTTTTGCCTGTTAAATCTGAGGAGTGGAGGAGAGCGTGAAGCTTTGTACTTTTACATAGAACAATTTTATCTGCTGGTAAAATTATGCATGGCACAAAATGGCTCATAGAATTGCCACAAATTACCCACCAATTCACCCTCACAAATGTCATTTATATGAACCAACAAATATACTATAAATTCAGAAGTGTCTCCACATGCAAACCTGTTTTTTTTGCATTCTTATTCTTCTAAGCCTCACTGAAATCAGTAATGCAAGCATCTGTTTTCAATCAGCAGCAAAGACAATTGAAAAAATTACAAAAAACAATAAGCTCTAAAAGTAGGATTAGTGCCTTCTGGCAAGATATTAATGGTACTGATTATACTCATGTCTCAATAAAGAATCAATGGGCCAGATCCTCAGCTGATATAAAGTGATGTCAACAGAGCTATGCTGCTTTAATATTCCAGCTGAAGATCAAATTCCCTTTAGGGAAAGCCGTGTTGCATCTTTGGTTCCAGAATCTAATTATCTGGAAATGCTGGGGTAGAACAGAAAAGTGTGTTACTTAATAGGTCTATGTCTGAGCAGATGAAGGGCTTATTGCCTGGCATTAGTAGTCCAGAGTGCACTGTAGTTAAACAGAAGGATACCTGTGAAAGGTACAGTTGGCCAAAAATAAGTCAGCTGCTTCTCTGCTTAAAATGTGAAAATAGAAAGAGGGATAAAACTCACACTCAGTATTGCTGGGTTTCTGGGTCCCATCGTGAAGCCTATGTAACTTCGACTCTGTGATTGGGCTGATGGTTGAAACTCTGGTTAATTCCAGTGTAGCTGGTACCACTGTGCAACAAGGTCAACAGAGAGACTCAGGTTGTGATTTCTGTGATCTAGGCAAGTGTAGAACAAGGTAGAGTAAATGCCTTTTGAAGCTGTTTTTGTGGGCAAAACCGAATAGTAGAAAGGTTAATTATTTACACTGTCTGCTAGCAGTGTGAGAACAGCATGTGTTCAGAGCGGGAGTCAGACTCCTGCTGAGGAATATGATCAAGATAAAACAAATGCCAAGAGACTGATAAAGCAATGCAAATGACAATACTTGCCTAGCTTGGTAGAGCAGATGGAACAGGATAGAAATACTAATAAGGTGAGGTCATTTTACGAGGATGTCACCGTACGGAGGCAAGAATATTAACAACAACAAAGCTCAATAAAGGACAAAAATGGAATTATCACATGAATAGAATACACATTTACACAAAATGCAGTTATAGATAGATGGTGAGATATTTTGGCGAGTTCTTTAATGAAGAGCTCAGTAAAGGTGAACAACCATTGGCTGAGCTCACTGTTGCGGAACCGAATTTTGAAAAGTTCCAAGAGACATCAGGAACGTTCAAACAACAAAACTTCTGGTATCAACCCACTGAATTCCGCTGAAGTATTAGACACAAGAAGTGGGAAGCCAAACAAACTCTCTACACATTCATTTTGTTTGTTTGGATGTTTGAAAAGAAACCAAGAATATACCTATTCTATATGGTTGCTATATACCCAGTTTTGAAAAAGAAAGAAAGAAAGTAGAAGAAGTGTGAAGGTATTCTATTCCTGTTTATGCCCTGTAACAGCCTATCTCTGAGGTCCTTTTACACTAATTCCTCCTAGAAGGTAATATAAGTCAGATCGTTGTAAAATCAATATGAATTCCAACAGAAGATGTTAAAATTTAGCTACTACTTGAGAAAAGTCACAAATATAAACAGAATACACACATATTTTTATATGATTTTCAGAAAAAGGTAATAAGGTGAGATAGATACAAACCAAAAAATAGGTGTATCTTTGGCTTAGAAAAGCTGCAAAGGCAAGGGATAACGTTTCAGTTTTGTTTGATGGCTGCTTGTCAGATTTTGGACAAACCTAAATAGACAGTCATAACCCCCAATTTCAGTACTGAGATAATATGCTATCTAGAACCATTAATTACTAATAAAAATTCTTGAGAGAGGAAGTTTAGGTGTGAACAAAGAGATCAAATTCTTCTCTTCTCTGTCTGTGGAGTATTATAGCTCTATTTAACTATGAAGATAGACCCAGTTTCAGTTGTAGCAGGCCAGGTGCTCCACATGAACATGAACTTGGTCACTTCACTGAGGAAGAAAAGTACAGACAAGTACATGAAAAAAAGGGACTTGATTTTTTGTGTCCACTAAGGCAATACAGGGAGACAAAGTCCTAAGAAGATGTGATAGGAAGACTATGCAAACAAACACATAACCGTAAAAGCAGAACCAAGCTCAGCTGGAATAATGAAGAGAGATTAGTTAAGTGCCTTTAGGAAGGCTCTTATGACAGTATTTGATCCCAAGTCCGTTGAAGAAAAGGATGGAGGGCAGGGCACTATCTAAAAGCAGTACCTAAAATCTGAATGATGAACAGTAAGAAAAATGTCCCTATATATTCCAGAAGAAGATTGGGTCAGTCTGTGAGAGAGGTCATATAAGGCCTATGAAGCCGGGTCCCCAGTAAAAAGTGAATTTCAGCAGGCCTCAGGAATGGTAAATAACTGTTTCCTATGTGTGCCTCCAACACTGGAACCAAATGCCAGGCTGATGAGATGGCTGCAACAAATGCCCTGACTCGTATGGGCAGTCGTCTCTGGTAAGGGAACTATCTTGAGACAGTAATTAAATGTGAGTGTAGCAGCCAAACACAGAGCAGCCAGTATTAGCAAAAATCTAGCCATTGACTTAAATTTTGCTAACTGCTTTGTGAAGTATCCATGATTTTTTGTCCTCAGATGTTGTTTGTAAGTATGTTTTGGTACTGCCTAATCAACTGACACTCATATGCATATCCTTGTGCAGTATTTCTTCCTTTATTCTATTACCATAACTATCATCACCCCTATCCCCTACCTCTGTTATAATACTTTTTCAGTGGTGATCTACATATCACACATATACTTTTGTAGAATATATTATGCCTGGTATTTAAAAAGAAAATGTAGCCTCTCATTTCTCTTTTTGAACAGCCGCTTTTCTTTTCTGACAATGGCTGATACAGAACAAAGATTCCCTTCTCACGGAGCTTTTTTTTTGCTTACCACATTATCCACAGCTTCCCTGTTTTTCACCTTCAGTATTTTAAAAGGCAGAAACTGAACTGGGTTTGATGCATTTCATTTCAACTGAGAAATAAAAGAAATATGGTGTTGAAAGCTTAGAGATGGACAAAGGGTTGTTGGAATCTATGACTCCCCTTTCAGCTTTGTCTTCTGTAAGGCTTTCCTCTTCATATTAAAATCTAATCATTCAGTAGAAAGTGTAGCAGAGAAAAGAAATACTCAAAAGTCACTTTTGCTATATTCAATAAATATTATAACTCTAAGATGTGCTATCATTTTATAAACCTATGTGGAGGACTATTTTGACTGCTTTGATAGATACAATTTGACAAATAGATATATTTATGTCTCTGCATGTACAAATGGATTACAGAGTATAATTTATAAAAAAGAAATACACTCACTTGCCAGATACAGAGGTGTCTTCTCCAACTTTAAAGGTACCACTTTTTTTAACCCTATAGAGCTATTTACTTGAAATTGTAACAAATAATAGAAATAAAACTTTTTCTGATCCTGATAACTTGCATTTTGTGTTTGGTGTCTGACTAGACCCTTTCTGATACCTCTTCTTGATGTTATTCTGCCTCCAAATACAGAGAATGTTACAATTTTGGTTTGATTTACAAGAGTTTAGGAAAGTCTTTTCAATTCCTTCCCAGGGGGCATTGTTATCCTTTAGCAACTCTGTTGTCTAGTGTAGCAGAAGGAAGTTTACCACTTTGATGTGGATCCCTTTTAAAGCAGTGCAGAGTATTAAACTAGTGATCCAGAGCTGCAGAGAGCCAAAAGCAAACAGTGCCATTTCAGACAGCATTCATGAATTCAGCTTCAGGAAAAAAAAATTAATTCTCATGACCAAAGGACAGAAAAGCAACATTAAATTTTATCTTTTCATGGGTCACTGAAAAATTAGTGGTATGAATGGCAGCATAACTGAAAGTATGTTATCTTTATAATTAAATTGTGATTCACCTGGTAAAAAAAACATTATTTTCTTAAAATTTGCACAAATGATCCACTTCAGTTTAAATTTGAAAGAGAAAGATGACAAGTTAATGGGAGCTACACTAACACTTTAGTTGAGCCTTAATTAGTGGGAGCCATCAGACCTTTCATTTTGCATGTTCTTAATCTTTTTTCCACTGAAATTATTTTAGCAAATCACATTTCACAATTTTCCACTTGTGTTTGGCAGCTGAATCCAAATTCTCTGGGATGAAATTGGTTGCTCTCGTTTACTCTCATGTGTGGATGAAAAGTTAAATCACACCCAGTTACCACCTACTTTGGCACGATTGTATACGAACAGAAAGACTAGAATTAGCATAACTACCAACTAAGAATGAAATTAATTATTTCTAGAAGGATATGTCTTGGCACCATCATGTCATTCTGCATTGCTTGGACTCATTAGTAATGTTTAACTTCTGCAGATGCATGCACGGCAGCCAGAATAAAAGAACTATGTAAATTTCTATGTACAGCGTAGAAACCTGCTTCTGAAAACCTTCACTGGAAATATGCAAGTGTTAGACATGTATCCTGGCTGAATGGTCAGACCCAGGGAGGCCAGTCACTAGTCGTGTACCAGAGGGACTGATACTGGGACCACTGCTGTTTGACATCTTTGTTAACGATCTGGAGAATGGGACAGAGAGCACCCCAAGCAAGTTAGCAGATGATATGAAATTGGGAGGAGTGGCTGATAGAGCAGAGCGTTGTGCTGCCACCAAAAGGGACCTGAGCTGCTAAGGCCACCCAGCTGGAAAGCAGCACTGCAGAAAAGGACCTTGGGGTTGTGGTGGACAACAAGCTGTCCATGAGCCAGCCGAGCACCCTCATGGCAAGAAGGCCAACAGCATCCTGGGCTGCATTAGCAGGAGGGTAGCCAGCAGGTCAAGGGAGGTAATCTTTCCCCTCCACTTAGCACTGGCAAGGACACACCTGGAGTGCTGGTTGCTGTTCTGGGCTCCCCAGTACAAAAGAGACATGGACATGCTAAAAAGAATCCAGTGAAGGGCCACGAAGATGATGAGAGGACTGGAGAATCTCTCCTGTGAAGAAAGGCTGAGAGAGCTGGGACTGTTTAGCCTAGAGAAGACAAGACTCAAGAGGGATCTTATCAATGTGCAAAATAACCAATGTGAGACAATGAAGAAAAGGGAGACAGACTCTTCTCAGTAGTGCTCAGAGACAGGACAAGAAGCAATGGACACATATTAAGAGGCATGAAATTCCATCTGAACACAGGAAAAGCTTTTTTACTATGGGAGTGGTCAAACACTGGAACAGTTTTCCCAGACAGGCTGTGGAGAATACATCTGTGGAGATGTTCAGAAGCTGTCTGGACATGGTCCTAAGTTACTCTCTATAGCCAACTCTGCTTAAGCAGGGGCATCGGACTAGATGATCTCAAGAGGTCCCTTCCAACCTAAATGGTCCTGTGTGATTTTCTGCAATCTGATGGCGTATTCAGGATTGTGTATTGCACCATTTATTCAGTGCTATGGAACAGTAATAACAGTTGCTTCAAAACTTAATCTTATCTTGTTAATACTTCTGGACAACTGCCTCAACCTCTCAGCTGACATATTGTGGGTTTTAACAGCCAATTCAGTGGAAGCTGTTGGTAGAGAGTCAAAGACAAAGAGACTCCTCTGTAGACAGCTAATGCTAAATCTCTGAAACCATGCCTCATGGCACGGACAACAGACATTAGTTATCTAAATGAATATACCTCAGAGCTGAACTAGTGGTGGTGTATCCCCTTAGCCATAGGCGTAAGCATTGGGAAAAAGCTGCAGAAGTGATATTCCTGGCTGGGAAAGCAACAAATAAAATGCACATTAGATATCATATTCTTTCTCCTGGCCGCTTAAACTCCTGCCCATCTGTCAGCATGGCAGTATGCCGGTTAACACTGCTATATGCCAGTTTTTCAGGTCTAGGGATAAACTGGAGACACATTTAGGTGGGCAGCTTAAGCATGACACTAAACATAATCTCTTCTGCAGGAGTTATTGCCTGGATTATGGTAAGACGTCAATGCCTGCCTCTGCCTGTGATTTTACTTACTGACAGAAATGTCAAAGATGTGATAGACAAGGAGAGAAAACTAAGAAAGGACTTGGGAAGCTGTGGCTGCCAGAAGGACAGTTTGCATTTTGTGGACAGTGTGAAAGATTCTTTCAGACTGCAAGCAATGTAAAACAGAAGCTTTGAGGTCTGGAGTATAGAGAATATTTTCTTCAGAATATGCAGAAGATATATTTTTATGAAAGAAGTTCAGTAGACAATTTCAGCTACAAAGATTTCAGACTAGCTCTCAATGCCACTTTGTGCTTCTAAAAATTTAAGCTGCAGTACAATGAGTGTGATTGTTAAAAAGTTATTATTATTTTGTATCTCTTTATATAGATAAATTTCAACCTGGTCATAAACTGCTTGCTATCAATCGCATTTCAGCAGTGTGAAGTGTCCTTTAGCAGAAAGAGTTTTGCTTCTTAGTATCAGCTCTGCCACAGTAAGGAAATTATGTTCTTAACATGTTTTACTAGAGATGAATTTAAAGTTTGGCATGAGCTTAAGTGCTTTGTTGAACTGAACACTACAAATATAATCTTCAGATATTGCTTGCGTTAATCAGAAAGTGCTAATCAGTAAATAAGCTTCATTTTGGAAAATGCTGCATTAATTTATTCAGTAATATAAAAAACCTCTTCCCTCTGAATGGCTCAGTAAAGAGATGACAGATCACAGCCCAAATACTGAGGGGAGTTAAGAGCGCCTTACGTTTCCGACAGGTAGATCTCACCGGGAGGAGGTGGATCTGCCTAATGCTCCATTACGCATTGGGTGTTGGATATCTGTGGAGAAGCAGGGCAAAACAGACTTTCAACCAGCAGCATGACCGTTAAACTTCATGTTCCTTCAGTAGTTTTTCTTTTTAACAGTATGGGGCTATAGCAGAGAGCCTCAGACCTTGTCCATCATGATAAAATGGATTACAACCGTTTGAGCCCATGCTCCAAACCTGTCATCTGTGACCACTGAAAAGAACAGACTTCATTTTGCTTGAGTCTGCAGGCATGTGAGCTCCGTGGAAGCAGCTATCGTCATGTTCTGCAAGGCTGAAACAATAGTATATGTGTCCACTGCTCTTCCGTGTGTAAAACAGCTCTGCTTACATGGAGCTGGAGGAAAAATAAGGAGAAAGCACCAGAGGTGCTTCCAGTGTTTGAATGGTTTTGCATGAAAAGGCTGCAAGTAGAGGCCTGCCAGTGACCTGTAGCCATGGAGATGCCTACCAGCTTTCTCTTTTAGGAAAACTACTGCAGTGGCAGTATCAGTCAGCTGGAGTTAATCCACCTCTCACCCCTGTGCCTGTGTGTATTCTGCATGCAGGGTGCAGGAGCAGCCAGCATACACACTCTCTGAGCCCTTGTATAGCTGAGCCACTGCCAGTGTGGCCAACTTCCATGTGTGGTCACGAAGAACAGGAGCAGACACAGCTCCATATGTGAATGGAGATAGTACAACATGATAGAGTTGTGCCGGCAACTTGGGATTTTAGCTGGGGAGTGGGCGTAGTCCTCCTTCTTTGTTATTCGCAGCCTCCCCATCCCCTGTTTACATAGACCCAACTGATTGCAGCTTCGCTCTGATTGATTAGATTTGGCGGGTGGGTTCTGGGAATTGGAGAGGAGCTGCAGTACAGTAGTAAGGATGTAGGTATTGTCGAGATTGCAGCAGCAGTGACAGGGAAGAGCTAATGAGCCAGACAGATAACTTCAGCCCACCCCAGGAAAACAGTGTGTGAAGAAGAAAGAAATAGTTTGTTAATTTTCATTGCAATAGGAGGTGCCTGTCTGCCTACATGTTGCTCCTACACCGCTCCGGTGAATGAGAGAGGAATGCTTCCTGTATTCAGTACATGAATTCTCACATCCACCCTCTCTATCCCCCAGCGCAGAAATACTTGCATTCCTGTTTTCTACATATGGAACCTGTGCTTTACACTGAAAGGTGAGATACTAGCAAAATATGCAACAAGGAATTTATTTTTGAACAAATTAAGCTCTGCAGGAGTCCAGCGCTTATGATCTAAGCTGGGCAGTCCACTCAGATAAGTACTGATTTCCCAGAAATATTTGTAATGAAATGAGTGGAGAGAGAAACAGAGTTTCTGTCTGAATTGTTCATGATATTGCCACTCAAACTGTTATTGAATTGTTCAACCTGAGACTTACTGACAGATTTGACAGGAAATGTTCTCCCGGAAATTTTATGAGATCTTCATTCTTCCTGCCAGAATGTGAATATGAAGTACACAAAAGTAAGCTTCAGTCTGTAGTTTTAAATAACTTTCACATTTGTTTTTTGTCTTTACAGCTCTTTGAGATGCAAATTTACTTCCTATGATGGTCAAACTTCTGTTGTCCTTTACAGTAGTTTTCCCAAAATAAATTGAACTCTGCTGACCTTGACCAACACTAGTTTTCATTAGACACAGTTAAGCATGTTTTTTTTAGTATAAAAAAATTCTTAACAGGATTTGTCCCTTACTGTTTGAATGCATGACATCTGAAACAATTTTATAAATAGTAAACAGAATCACTTGGGGAAAAAAAAAAAAGCATTTCAAAAGCAATTATGATAATGGAGATACAGTTTTAATCATGAGACTAGAAGACTTTTGCTTTATTCATGCTCTTATAGGATCATATAGTTCAGTTAAAACATTCTAAACAGTGATACAGCAATAATTTAACAGTGCAAATGTGGTAACTTTATTTTATGTTGGAAAGAAAAGGCTGATTTTTCTGTTACAGCAGGGACTGATAATTTTGTCTTTAACTGAGTGCAGTTTTCTGCCTAGTGTTCTTGGAAGCTGGGTTTAAAAATACTGTAAAATGTAAGTGAGACTAGGTGAGCCTTCAACTGTTTCATATGTCAAGCCAAAAATAAAAAAAAAAAAGAAGTTAAAATAAAAAAAAGTCAAACTACATTTCCAAAGGAACACCAGAGAGTTTTCTGTGGCAGTTGGCAGCTACATAAAGGTATTATTTTGCAGATATTATTGTTGATAGGTTTGATATACAGCATGGTTTGTCTGAGCCAATGGGATATTGTCCTCTTAACAAATCTCATCATGCCAGCAGTGTTGCTTCTATAATATGGCTTATCAGCTCCAACCAGAGTCTGCTACACTTGCACTTGCCTTCATAGCCTGAGAGGAAAATAAATTGTTCCCAAGCAGTTAATAAGAAAGAATTATTGTGAGTGAGATGCATGACATTATGAGAAAGCATGGTGTTTTACTGACTAAATGTTTCTTTGCAGCCGTGCCCATCTTTGCTCACTTGGCCACATTCCCTCTTCTCTCCCCCTCCCTCTTGCGAAAAAAACCCACCTCAGGCTGAGTGTAAATGAAATGAACATTTCATTTCTGGAACAGAGTCTCTTTAAACACTGTTACTGATGTGCTATTCTGTTTCAAGAAGTGTACTTATGGCATTTCTTCCCTGCATTTTAATATAGACATTGGAGCGGGCTGGAGAAGCATTCCAGTGCTGTCTGTGCTACGACAACATGCATCTTCATTTTTGCTACCTATGCAGTTATAAATGAGCATGTACAAATATATTACATAGCATGTGAATATTAGATCTGAATACAGCTCTTCTTTGTCTGTGGGTTAGCAGAGCCACTCCTGGAAAATTAGGGAGTTGTAGTACTGAAGGTATTGCAGTTTATGAGCCGAATGCTTCTCGCCTTCCATGTGTGAGTCCATTGGAGCTGCACGGGTAATGACTGTGAGGGGCATTTGGTCTTTTAGTCAATTCGTCACAACCATTGTCTGGGAATCAAAAACAATGGTGTCTTCGATAAATTGTAAGCTCATATGATGACTAATAAATAAAAAGGAAATATAGGCATGTTGTCATACAGCTTTACTGTCTTTTATGGTGGTATGCACGTGAGGCCTTGATTAGCCAAGCAAATAAGCATACCTTTAGCTTTACACTACTGATCAAATCACATTTTGGGTAAGGAGAAATGTAAACTGTTTGCTTAACTGCGGCTTTATTCAGAACAAATAGGGAAATTAAATATCATATTTTTAATTGCATGTATACAATTCTGATTCTTCGTAATTCAGACACATAACCATTTGTTATCCCAGTGCTGTCACGCAGAGTATCTTAGAAAGAACTGAGATTTCTTATGCAGAAACTACATCTGAGGGAATTGTTCAGTATTTTATTGCTTTGAAATGGAAAGTGGCTGTGAAGATCAAAGTACAAGAGAAAAACACAGATAACTGCAACACTATTAAAACTCCTAAATGTTCTGGACTTCCTTAGTATCTGTAATCTGTGAATCTCAACACATTTTCAAATATTGTTTAAACCTTTTAACATGTTTGTAGGTGTAGTTATTCAGGTTTAGAAGTAGATAGTATTACAAGCAGAAATGATCATCTAGTCTGTGAGGCACTAAATGACACAGCTGCCTGTGGTAGCAGGGGACTGACTGAGAAAGTACCATATAGTTCTGCATATTTTTGGGACCACACAGTCAATTTCTAACATACCTGGAAACTGAACTTGTACCCTTCTTGTCAGTATTCCACTTCCTTTATACTGGCTTTTCTCATGGTTAGATTCAGAGCTTGTCAAAACTCATGATGGAAATTTCAAATATCATGAATTCAAACTGACTTAATTGTTTTAATGCAGATCTGTATAGATTTTCTTTTTTTCAATCAATATTTGGTTTGTTAAGCCAATATGAAAAAACACAATCTTCTTAGGACATGCAGTTATTTCATTAAAATATTTTGATAAACCATAGGCAAATTTTGACATATATCTCAAATTCAGCTCAACCAAATCTTTCCCTGACATTAGTTTAACAACACAAGAAGTTTCAGGTCCCTTTTCCAGTGAAGCAGCTCACTATATATATTTGGATGTGTGTGTACAATACTGAAGCATTGCACCAAATGTGAATGAGTTCACATACTTTTCTTAGATGTCTAGTTGAATCTTATGTGTTCTCACTACATTTAAGAAAAGAAATGATTAGGTGTCTGAGATTTGCAGAAACGGTAATCACACAGTGCATCAAATCTGCATGTGTTGGCGAAAATAGTCACAACAAAATGTATTATGCAAAACAACCAGTCGATTTGATTAATTCCTATTCAAAATAGAAAAAGAGTAGGAAGATTTATTTCTTTTTAGTATTCTGCACTACTAAAGCAAGTAAGAAGAGAAGGGGATAAAGGATAAATTGAATTCAAATCGAGATTGAGACAAGCAACATTCTTGAATTCATATCCATGCTATTCTCCCAGAGCTTCACAACTAATTGCTTTGAATTTTTCTCTTGCTTTTATCTAGGCCATCGTCCATATGGCTTCGTATGCTTGAGTTTTTTCACCTTGAATTAGTTCTTTGTGTTTTGTCCCCACCTACCCATAGCCTTTCTTAAAACTCGTATCTGAGAGCCTTAGAATTCTGTTCCTTGTGCTATTAATAAAATATTAAAAACGATCTTCATTAAAACATCTTCTAAATAAATTGATGGTTAAAATGCATGCTTGGTCACTTTGCAGCAATTTGCAGCCCAAGTCAGTGTACATCAGCATATCTCTAATGAATTCCATTCCGTGCTGATCCTTGAGCATTGCCATGTCCAGTTCAGAACTTTGAAACAAAATGCTCAGAGTAACTAGGAAATTAACGATCTCCTGAGACTATTTTCATGCAGAGAAACATCTGGTGCCCTAAAATAGAGTCACAGGCTTAAAAGCAGGTAAAAAACAATGTACATTTGTTAACCATGATGGGGCAGATGGACATTAAAAAAATGAATAAAACCCCAACTCCTCATATATTTTTGAAAAAGAAAAAACTCAATTGTTTCCTAAAATGGCTGAGAAGAAACTGGCCTCTCAAACAGATAGAGATTTGCAAGTGGAAAAGAGGAAAGATAAGACAGAAGATAGTGTTTTAAGAGGGCTGCAGCTCCACCAGCAAGAAGAGTTGAGGAAGCACTGTAGACTGGCATGGTCTCTCCCCGTTCCTGCATTCTTGTTGGTGTTGTGAAGGGTGTGTGTATGTGTGCCTCGGTGTGTGTCTGCATTTGTGTGTGCGCACACACTCATGGGAATACAGCCCCTCTGCTCACTGATCAAACTGTGCTGGCTGTACATAAGGGAAATGAAATACTGCATACTATTGAGTTAGACATTTTTTAAGGCAAAGGGCTAGCTCCTGGCTAAGCTAAATGACAATCCCTTGTCCTAGAGAAACAATTGCCTTTAGCAGACTCTACTAATAGTATAGCTGGTAGAGAGAGCAGGACTAGTAGGCAGGCTTTTTCTTAATATCTCACTCTTAGGACTAGAACAATGTGACAACGTTACTGTGATGTTCATAAAAACACAGTTTTTGTCTAATTCAGGTAGTCCAGACTTCCTTGGGGGGAAAAGATGTACTGGACCAAGCACAGGACATGGAATTCAAATCTTCATTTGAATGCAGAAGAAACAAATCCAGACAAAAAGAAGACACTGTTTAAGTCCCTTTCATGTTTAGAGTTGTTTAGCTAAAGTCTTAGCCAAATTGTCTTACCTGTGCTTAGTGTCAGTGGCAGTTAAGCTTAAAATTAAACTTCTCCAAAATTATTTGGACACATTAAGCAGGGGACACGTTATATGGGTGCAGCTGATGAAAGTATATTCCAGTGGAGTGTATCTGCATTGCAAGGCCACACAGCTTTCCAGTAAGAGGCCGAACTGCAGGATCCATCAAAGTAGAGGGACAGATCTGGCTTCCATTCCATAGTGGAAGAGGGGATACTGTGAGGGTAAGTCTCAGAAATTATTCTAGCTCCCTGGAGATCATCTGTCCCCATCACCACATAGACAAATGCATTTATGCATACAATTAGCTAAACTTTTATCTGGAAATACTAAGAGAAGTTTCACATTAAAAGGTGTATAAGAAAATAAAGGTTTACCAGGGTCTGTCCTGAATAAAGATGATAGCTTAGATAAGTGCTCAGCTCTACTACATATTTAACAGTAGATAACCCTAAGGCTGATGTCTTCCATTAATGAGAAACTCGTTGGTTAAGGAAAAATTCAAACTACGATTTAGAGCTTCAAGTGCAAACTCATCTTCTTTAAGAAAAATTTATGTCTACCTTTTTAACATGCAGTTTTAAGAACAAAAGCAACTCTGTGAATATTTTAAAAGTGTATACGATATTTAGTATATCTTTTCTATTACAGTAATTTTAAAAAGCAGTTAAGAGATGTTTCAGAAACTTCTTTCACAGTTCTTGCAAGTGGGTAGCGCAATATAAACTATTATTACCACTCAGCAGGTGATTGACACCTCCCGGCAAAGCCGTAGGGATGAAACACAGGGAATTTGCCTTTTCTCCTTTAGTACCAAGTTGGCCTAACCCACTAATGAAGGTGGCTCAGGCTAAGCTTGCTGATGATGATTCTGCCCTGTTGAAACTCATGTATATATCATCTTCAAAGTGTGTCAGAAGGAATCTTCTCAGCAGCCAGCTCTGGCATTCACTTTGTCAGTGTGAAGCAGGTATTGAACTGTAAGTTTGTAGTTGCACAACTACTATCATTTTCCTTGCTTGTTCTGGACCTTTACATCTCAAAGCACCAGCTGATCTACTAGAAGTTTTAGCTGTATTCACTTACCTTTTTTTCTTCCCACTACACAGCTCTGGTTTATGTCCAGGTAGCTGATGATCTTACGTGCCGAATAAGACACTTAAAGTCCCATGGAAAAACACTATGTGGTTACTTTGTGTAATAGCACGTTCTCTTCTATCTCTACAGGAAAATGAAGTCTTTTTACCTTGGAGAAACACTACAGTACAGCTGTCAAGGACAAGCTTTATTTAGTGGAGAAGAGGGATCTGGCAGGACTAAATACTTGTTACTTAAAGGATTGTTGGATGGATGATTGGGGATCTCTTGCCAGGGTTCAAGCAAATACTAGGCTCGTAGATTGTGCGTGGATTTTTTTATCGCCTGCCCTTCACATCATTCACATAGCTCCCCAAAGTTTTTAATTAGCTCACTCTTCCAAGCTTTCTTTCCAGTAATTTTTATCTGATCTGCTGTTAAAAGTGCTAATATGTGACTAAAGTGCCAATTCCAAGATGTAGCAATCAAAACCTGAATCCAAACAAGAGAAGGAGTAATTCTTACTAATTTCCTTATTTACTTCCTGCCAGATGTAAAATCCAATCTATGTTACTTTTCAAATTAAGGCATATATAATTTTCTTGCACAACTTTTCAGACTGTTAAGTGTCCTTCAGCTCAGCTAGGCACTGATACTAATCAGGCTAAGGCTTAGGCTTAGACTCACAACACATGTGGGCTAAATTAACAAGAAAACTTAGATTTGGCATTACTTGATTCCTGAAATTTCAGTCTGAGTATTCTTTTTTTTGGTGTGTGTGCGGTTTTAATGATTTTTGAATAAATTCCTTTTGCCTGAAAGGGCTAATCTGTGGCACCTATTGCATCTGTTAGTTGCCCTTGATAACAACACCTGGTACCCACTTTACTAATGCTAGTTTACACCAGCTGAGAGTCTGATCTACTACTGCCAAGTAAGAATGGACTCATTTATTTGCTCTGGCCTGCTTTCTTTGCTGAATAGTACCCCTGGTTCATAATACTTATGTACCATCTCAAACTCTGCTAAAGCAAAAAAGTTTAATCAGAAATACTTTTTCTCAGTGGTGACATGTATCTGTAATCTTCTCTACGGGTTGTTCAATGTGATGCCTATAGTACCTGAATAAAATTATTTTAAACTTTTCTCCCTAGAAAATAGTCATATACTGCATTTCTTAGAAACCTCTCTTATCTTAGGGGATGCTAATTAAAAACAAGTGATAAAATAGTAAAGGAAGAAGAAAATGAAAATAACAATAGAAAGCAAAATAAATGGTAAAGACAAAGACTTAGAGGAGCTCGATTGTATAAAAGCAAGGTGAAAAAAAGACAAAAAGAAGAGAGGAATGAAGAAAACCTAATTATTCATTGCACTATTTGGTTTCTTGCATGAAGGAAAAATATTTAAAGCTTAAGAGTGAATATGTTTTAAAGATTATGAAATTAATGTCAGAATGGAGATTTATGTATTTAGAACAGTGTTCTCCTACCCTGGGAGTTGGAAATGTAGAGTGATTATTAGCTAGGTTTCTGTTTTTGTTGAGCGTGTATCTTTTCTATTATTACTCTGTTCTACTGTATGATCATATTTCTTTGCATAATTTAGATCTGATATATGCAAGTGCCTCCATTTTGAACAGACCATATGGAGAGCTCCATGAGTGCCCAGGGAACCAGAAATATGCAATGATTAACTGTGGTTTCTGTTATTTGTTGAGCAGATGAAAAGAGCTGTGAAATAAAAGGCATTTCATGATGGTTTCTATGTCCTTGTACCGTCCTTTGTTGGGTTGTGCTGCACTAAGAGGAAGAAAAGGCTGGTTTTAATATAGCAAAGGAAATTGCATACACATTCACAACATCCAAAGTCAGAAACAAAGGAAAAGAAGGCACTGGAATAAAAGACACTTATCTATATAATAGGTCAGTGACGATGAACTAAAGAGAAAAATACAGATATACAGAATCACAGAATCACAGAATATTTGAGGTTGGAAGGGACCTCTGTGGGTCATGTAGTCCAACTCCTCTGCCAAAGCAGGGTCACCTACAGCAGGCTGCACAAGACCTTGTCCAGGCGGGTCTTGAATATCTCCAGAGAAGGAGACTCCACAACCTCCCTGGGCAGCCTATTCCAGGGCTCCATCACCCTCAGAGGGAAGACATTCTTCCTCATGTTCAGACGGAACTTCCTGTGCTTCAGTTTGTGCCCATTGCCCCTTGTCCTGTTGCTGGGCATCACTGAAAACAGTCTAGCCCCATCCTCTTGACACCTGCCCTTGAGAAATTTATAAGCATTTATTAGGTTCCCTCTCAGCCTTCTCTTCTTCAGGCTGAACAAGCCCAGCTCCCTCAGCCTTTCCTCATAGGACAGATGCTCCAGTCCCCTCATCATCCTTGTAGCCCTCTGCTGGACTCTCTCCAGTAGCTCCTCATCT
>Ga0065711_1036584_pt1 | contig 20826 bp, 21 predicted proteins | sample Hoacrofraction12_FD_59098 | JGI IMG/M metagenome (GOLD analysis project Ga0065711, IMG submission 59098) | Hoatzin crop microbial communities from Cojedes, Venezuela - Epithelial fraction 12 v2 (version 2) | ecosystem: Host-associated > Birds > Digestive system > Esophagus > Crop | place...
AGAACATCACATTCTGCTGCTCATGCATCTTACTCACGTTTGGCAAAACAAATATGATACCAAGTTAAAATGTTCTGCTCCTTCACAAGGAGATTTAGCATATTATCCTCTGCTCGTGGAGGGGCGATCAGGTCTCACAAACACATAAAACTTGCACGTGAATCTGTTCAAGTCTGTCACAAACACTGGTTTGTCAAAACTCAGATCTGAATGTCGGTTTAGAATTCCAGCATCCTCCAGACAAACGTTTACATCACTCACACTTCTCACGTGGGAGTTTGTTTATGGAGTTTTCCTATCCCGGGAATACCGAGCAGGGCGACCTGTGCGCCAGAAAGACGCGATGCCACCGCACACGGCTGACCCCGTCCCCAGGGAATGCAAACTCCTCTGTCTTCTAACACTGAGAAAACAGAAGGAACTGGCAGGTTCGGTTAACTTCGGGCTAAGGAATTTCTCAAGTAGCAAATTACAACGGAACTACGGGACTTTACCCCAAAATTCCATCCTAGGAGGAATTTGGTTAGAATCGACCTGAATTTCTGATTTGCTCTGAACATAACTCTGTGAATCTGAAGCTAAAAGATTTTCTATAAATATTAATATTCATATTGGAAACATTTTCTCCTTAAGTTTTTACTAAGGTTTATAATGCTAAGTCAGCTTGAGAAAAATGAAAATAAGATCTCAGCGAAACTGCCTGTTTCCACCAGCAAGGCTAAAATGAAAAGCAAAACTGACGTATATAAGTAGAGCCTAAGGAGTTAGATGTGCAAAAATCCTCTCAGTTTTATGAAGGTATTTATAACTAAGAACCATGCAGACAGCCTGGTATGAAGTCAGATTCTCAATCAGTGCAGAACAGCACGAGCATATCAAATATGTATCACTGGCACACCTAATTCATAATGTTTAGCAGGGATAAATGCAGACAGGCACGCCCCTTCTGCAGAGGGGTAAATTCGCCCCAGTGCTGTGCTCGGCTGCCCTGAATACGAAGTCTGAGCTTCCCTAAAGCTCTCCTCACACACCGTCCTCTCAGGGGTCTGCTCCTGAGAGCCCTTCTCCTACACTCGTGTGAGCTGAGGTCAGCTCTCTGCCTACCAGGAACCAAGCCACAGCTCCGCATTTTGTCACAGGTCCTCTCCTGCTGCACAGTGCCAGGAAATAAGCTAGCACGGGGAGCTGGCTTCAATTCTGCAACCGATGAAGTCCTGCCCCCGCTCCTTACCAGTACTCCTCCCCTCCAGTCATGCACTTCTCGTAGACGGGTCCTTCCAGCTCTCTGTGGCTGGGGAAGATGCCCTCGTGGTTAATGATGATGGTTTTGATGACCTCATTGACATGGGCTTGGCAGGACACCGGATCCTGCCCATCTGGAATGTGCATCAGAGTGGGCCCAAAGCAGATGGCCAGGTTGTAGGGATCCATCATGTTCTCATCACTGTACTGCGACAAGCTGCAAGCACAAGCGTTAGCAAGGTGCAGTGACGACTCTCCCCGCTCGCTCAGAAAAGCCTCCCACCAACAAACCCCCACCGCCCTCAAAAGCGACCGTCGCTGAGCTGTACACCTTCCCCAAACACACAGCCACGGCTCGGCAAGGCTGAGGAAGGAGCAAAACACAGCTCTCCATGGCAACACCAGGACGGACTCACGCAACAAGGACAGGGAAGCCCTGAAAAAAAGCAGGGCAAGGAGAAACTCCATGAAAGAGGGGGGGAAAAAAAAAAAAGACTCACTGATTAAGGAAAGCAAAAAGATATCTCATGACAACGATGACAGCCCGGGGCAGAGTGACGATGATTTGCTGGATCTGGTGCACTCTCTCGGTGGGGTTCTCGATTTCTGGAACACACGGACACAAAGCAGATCTTTAAAACCTTCTCAGGACCAGACAACATGGCACCAGAGGGACTTGGTCCAGATCTAGCAGCCCACGATGCATGGAAAACCACAGCCCATTTCCAGATTTGATCCACTGGTTTGGCACTAAGGAGTGAGCAGAGAACTGGGCATAGTGCTCTTCACGGGTGAATTCAGACATACCTTCAAATTCAGTATGAACAGCAAATAAAGACATTTCCATGATTTTATTTTTAAAATAACTGTTTAATGCATGAGCTGTTGAGGAATGAACTAAATACTTCTCTAAAGCTTTAGTCAATATGACACTGGAAAATGGATCGCTGCTTGGCCTTCTAGGGCAGATTTTTAAGTGCAGCTTTTATCTGCGTTACTCTTACACGTCCTGCTCCGGTCTCCCACTGGTCTTAATGGGAATTTCATCCGAACCGGTTCCAAGTCAGCACTGTAAGACTCGCTTCTCTCCACAGCGGGGCACAAAGCCCGTAGCTGCTCTCCGAAGCCAGCTCCCCGCTGCGGGAAGGAGGGTGACGTGGAGCCACGCTGCTCTCAGCGCCAGCTCCGTGCCCGGGAGCCCGCTCTGCCACGGGCACGGGGCTGCACTGGGGCAGTACCTGCTCAGTACCTTATGCAGACAGTTAGTCCTGTGGCTTTTCTTTTACAGAAAGCAGACAAAGTACCAAAGCTTCCTGAGAGCAGCCAGCCTCAGGTGCATGGAATAAGCCACATCGGGGCAGAGCTGCTGACTTTATTATGCCGGACCGAACTTTGGCGTTTGCTAATCATAGTAAAATTCACGGACGTGTAGCTGGGCTGCCATTTGTTCAAAAACTCTGAGCAAAATTTGGCTTTGGTCCAAAGATGGAAATCTTTATAATATTTCATTTTGGAATTTTTTCCTTTTGAGGAATGTATTTATCCTGTTATTGCTTACTGGGTTCTCTACTTCTTCAGTTTGGTTTTACTTAGAGGGACATTTAAAAAAAAAAAAAATCAAATAAATAAAAACTAGATAAAAAACTACAACAATAGATATCTGTCCTGAGACCCAGAGGCACAAACTGTCTTGAAGCACTTGCCTTTTGTCACTTGGCAGAAATGTTTCAACCGGCTGTAATTCAGAGCAATTAATGGAGTCATCATCAATCACCTGACCGCGCAGGCACACCCCCGAATGAACCTTTGCAAACAAAGCGCCTTTGCTATCCATCTATTTCTCCTGTGGATCTGAGAAAGGCTTCCATGTAAGCGCTCAGTCCCCACGGGCGAAAGGAGAAACCGGCCCTTCATCTGCCTCCACGAGCCCGGCGGCAGGGAACGACGCGCTCGGCAGCTCCCCTGCGACGTGCGCAGCTGCACCAGGCCCGCTCCGCACGCCTCACCCGGAGCCCAGGGAGAGCACGGTGGCTTCGTGACGCGCTGAGCGGAGAGCCCCAGCCCCTCGGCTGCATTTAACCTTTCTGCCGCAATTAAAAACGAGACAGAACACCCTACGGCGAGGGTGGCATTTTACTGCGCGGAGGTTCTCAAAGAAAGGAGGTTTCTCCAATCTGCTGAGGCTGGGACACCGATTACACAGCCTGTGCTTATGCAGCAGAAAGTCAGGTGCACTTAAGGTCAGATCTGTAATGGGAGCAAGGCACTGCAACTCATTTTAAACCTATCCTTAATCGAAAGATAGCAACAGCAGCAGGAAAAGAAAGTAAAAACAAGCAAAAGAAAGATCCTTGCTAAAAAGGAAAATTTAAAAAAAAAAAAAAAAGAGAGAAGAGAATACTGTCCAGAAAATTGACAGATGATGTTTGCAACAAAAAGCTCCCAAAAGCTTAATAAATTGTGCAAATTGGCATTAATTAGGGATGGTTCCAAAGCACAGCCTATCTGCAAGCACACAGACAGTCACATCACCAAGCACTGGGCACGCTTCCTCGCACCGCGGGGGACGCGTCCCCCCTCCACGGGCTGAGCCCTCCCCGGGTCCCCGCTCTGCCTGCTGCCAGCCCCGCGGGAGGGCAGCCGGGGCCAGCGCTGCAAGCCAGGCCAGACGCCTGTCCGGGGCACGAACCTGGGGCAGGAACAGCTACCTCCATTTGCTGTGTCACACGTCTGCTGCACTGTTTTACACCTCAAAAGTGAAAGGCAGCAGCAAATTTCCTAAAGCTACTCTACAAAACAACTGTTCCTGAAAAATACGAGCAAATTCCTCTCCTGGAACGAGCCCATCCCTGCGTCATTCCCCTCTAGACATCATCTGTCTTTCTTGCCATCACTGAATCTCCAGCAGTTCTGCACATTAAGGAGGAGGGAAGGGGCCATGCGCAGCAAAAGCCAAACGCAGGCCTTCAGCGCACGTTCGCCAGTCGCTCCCCCCGAAGCGACCCACGCACCGAGACCGTTGAACCCCCAAACAACCCCGACGCCCCTCCTGTAAAATGAATTCCTCCTGCAGCCAGAGCATGCAACACGCTCCTCCATCACCTCTGAAACATCAGATTCATTCTGCCTTCTTCCTTTCCCCCAGGGGAGTAATTTCCATGACTTGCCAATAAATAAATGTCATCACTACGAGGTACTGAGAGAAATAAACCCCAGCTGGGATATCTGTTTCTTCAGTTGCAGAGGAGCAAGCAGAGCCGGGAGAATTCAGGACAGAACAAGCAGCAACCAGGCTCAGCAACCCTGCCATCAATCCCAGACCCTTCACGATTAAAAACCCTCAGCTTCTACCTCTGCTCACATCCCGAAGCACTTTTTGGTTTTCTTTGGCACGGGAAATGCCCGCAGCAAACACTCGGAGAACAGCTGAGCAAGTGAGGCTGGAACCGAGTCCACAGACTCAAGGGTGGGAGAAGCTTTCCAAGTAGCCAAGACTTACTGACCTCCACTGTACGTTCAGTAGAAGAGATGGAGCTGAAGCAGCAGAAGCCCTTTGGAGCTGTGGCTGCACGGCACGTGACGGGCAGGCACCGGAACCACCGTGACCCGCAGAGATCTGGGCAGGCGGGACGGCAGCCGACCCTGGTCGAGCTGCTAACGACCCCTCATGCAACCCGCAAATGCGTATAAGGGCTGGCTGCACGTGCAGCCCACTGGCCTAAGCTTGGAGGTGACCCTCTGGTGGTCCTCATGGTGCTAGGAAGAACTTAAGAAGAGCCACAGCAAGATGTTTTACCTCTCCCTCGCCTCCAGCGCTGCCAATGGACACTCTCAATGTCTTCACAACCCCCCTTGCAGACCTATACCCTTCCTACTGCATAGGCTGCTATTTGCAAAACTCAGGTTTACTCGCCCCCCCCTTATTGCTTCTCTTGTCCCACCCTATTCTCTGAGAAAAGCTGTCACATGTACTTACTTATAGTAGATATCAAATCTTGAAACCTTTCCTTAGGAAAGAGGGGGTTTTCCAGTCCTCGGAAATACAGCTTCAAGACTCCAGCCACTGAATTAATGTCACGTTCATTCTGATCATCAGCAAGGGGATCTTCACCTGCCCAGAGAAGAGTTTTTATTGCCATTGGACTAACACAACAAGTATTTTTTTGTAACTCAGTGGAAAACCAAGATTTCCCACAGCTCAGAAAAGCCTCCTGTGCGTGCAGCGGTCATGCTGTGCATCCTGCCGGCAAGTGGAGAGTTTAACAAGGTACCTGTCACACAGTGTCCTGCTCAGACATGCTACAGCCCCTCCTACCAGTTTATTGTGGAGATTTTAAACCTTTCCTGAAGATGAGGACGTTATTAATCGGTTCTCCTTCACAGTTTCGAGCCCAGTGCATTTTTGCATTTCAGGCAACAGCTCAGAGAGCTGAGCAGCGCTCAGCGACGGTGGGTGAAAGCCTGAGAAGATGCTGGAGGATGCAATTATGCCTCTGGAATAGACCAAACAGTTCTGGATAGCATTGTACTGACTTAAATCTGCAAAAGCCTTTCAAAACCCTAGGGATTTGGATACTGATTCCTCTTAAACTGGATGTGCAAATCCTGCAGCCTTTGACGATCCCACCACTGCCTTCATCATTGGCCTGGCCACCTTCACCCTGTTCCTTCCGATGCTGCTCCAAGATTAACGCCACGGAGGCCACCACCCCATTTAGACCGTCCCTTTGACAGCTTCACCTTCCCGCGGTGACAGCAGGGTGGCTCTGCCCTGTCTTGCCAGCCACACAGCTTCCACGTGGTTTTCTCCACAGAATCACTGGCAGCTCCTCAACCAAGGCTGCCACCAGGCACACGCGGCAATGCGGCTCCTCCTGCGAGAAACCACTGCAGGAAGGAGGAAAACAGATCCCCAGCAAACTATGTTATGGCTCTCACCTGAGGCCTTCATGCTCTTAATTAATGAGCATGGGGAAGATCTCTGCACCTACCCCTACTTCTCACAGTCTTCCCCTATGTGCTTCTTCGCATCTGCTGGAGGTACACCACCGGGACACCTGGAAGGGGAGACGCCTCCTCGTGTCTCACAGCAGAAGGGCCTCTAGCCCAGGCTTTACACAACGTCTGATGCACCCAGCACGCGCAAACTCCCACCAACGACCTCTGCTCGGACGCGGCGTCCCAGCTGCCACTGCGCACCCTGCCAACGCACCTCTCTCAAATGAATTCTTGATGTCGTTGACTTCCACCTGGGAGCCAGGGACTCTGAAAATGCCCTGCTGCTGCAGGCCTGGAAAAGAACAGCGTTTCGGAAAAGATTCGTGTAACCGTTACACAGTACTTTCTGGTAAAGCACAGCAGAAACGAGGAGTGAGTGCACCCGGAAAGCCTCAGAGCAGGCAGGGGACAGCCTGCTACAACTCACTTCTGCTCATGTTCTCCAACCAGGGCCCCCCAGATCAAAGCAAGGAAAGGGCTCCCGCTGGCCTGGGGCCGGAGCGAACAATTTAACCCAAATAAGTGCTAACAAGACCTAAAGATTTGTCTGCCGTCCAATGCTACACTTAAATTACAATGCCAATGTAATTATAACCTGAGCCCACGTAGGGAGGGCTGCGGGCTTCTCTCCTGTACTTCACTGCTAACTACGAGTACTTAATTTCCACCGCAGAAAGTTCCTGTTGGTATTCCTGCGCCAACTTACCGTACAAATTGATGTACCGAATGCAGCTTTCTACCACAAGCGGAATAGCCTGTCCCGAATCCTTCACGAAAGGAAAGGAAAAAGTAAAGAATTACTGGTTTATTGGTAACAAAACACAGCATTAAGGATTGCAAACACAGAGATTTGAAAATCAGTGCCATTGGGTTTAGTAAGAGGACAGACAAGAAAAGGAGGCGTTACACACACTAAGCCATCAAAAGGTGCTGAGTACACTACGTGCGGCCAATTCTGCACAAAAAAAGCTTTCACTAAAGTGTGTGAGAGACTGCTGCTCACGCTCCGGTTGAGACAGGGGACTGAGGCAACGGGATCACAGCTATTCTGTTTCAAAGGTGTCATGCTAAGCCAAAATAAAACTTGTGCTATACCTGTCTGATGAAACAAGCTTCCAGTAACAGAGCTTACAACATTATTTCCACCTAAAGAAAGAGCCATTGTCAGCAGATGCTAAAAAACCCCACAAACCACCACAGTGTGGGAAGTGAGCTGCCTGTATCTGAACCTGCGAGGAGTTTTGGCCTTCGTTTCAAAGCCGCTTCTCTCCAGGCCCCTCGTGGAAGGAGCTCAAGGGGGAACGTGAGCCGTGTCTGACTGCCTAAGTGACCTGTATTTTCCTTAGGGGCTTTGGCTGGGTGTTTTCTCCAGCAGAGCACAGTTGCATCTCTCTGGTCAATTCACTCCGTCTCGCAGACGGGCCTCCAGTAAATACCTGATTTCTCGTTCGCGCATTCCTCCTTCCTCTGAGAACACAAAAAAGCAGCAGAGCGAGGAAAAAAGAAAAGATTAAGCAAGGATAAGTTCAGTTAGAGGCAAGCATCTCTTTCGGAGGCCATGAACGCTCAAATGCAATGGCAGCTTAGCAAGGTCCAACCCAGGCCTTGAGGCTGTCCCCCCCCCCAACCCCCGTCCGGCACGCTGCACCCGAGCCTCGGCCACCGGCACACAGAGCCTCTCGGATTTCTCCCCTCCCTGCACCCCAGGCAGCCGGGACGGCAGCGAGGGGTCGTCGGCAGCACAGCCCCGGCCCCGAGGAGCCTCGGCGGGCGCAGGAGCCTGCCCGCTCCGATGGATTTCCACCGCAGGTAACCCCTCCTCCACGGTGCAGAACAGGCTGGACTTTAATGAGCACTGCTTTTTTCAAAATCAGTTTAAGTAAGGAATAATTGCAAGTATTAAAGAGATTACCGGCTTTGTCAGTCAGGGCTGTGTATTACTGGTGACAGTGCCCTGTTCTAAACCCTGCCCTTAGGCTTGTGGTTGTACTAGAAGAGCCTAAGAGAATAAATCAGAGCGGGACAACGCCTATTAGTTTACCTAATCCAACAGTTTGTCACTGCTGCTTCCTACAGTATGTTCACTACAGCCTTCTTCAGAGCAGGAGTAAACACTGAGCAACTGGAACGGCATCGCTCCCTTCAGAAATCCTCCCAGCAGCCAGGCAATAGCGACGGGCTGGATTTTGGAGGCTCAGCAGCCAGATAGCGGGAGATATCCTGCGGGACAAACCCCACGCCCACATCTCCTCACTCTACTCCTCAAATCTCTCCTTCTGGGTCATTTCTCGAGACCAGCAGGGCCAAACGTCCCCTTCTACTGGGAGTGAACTGGTATTGAGCTCATCCGAGCTCACCCCAGCTTAAATGAAGAAAACGCTTTGGCCACACGCTGCGTGTTGCCACCAATGGTTTGGAGGAAACCACTCAGCAGCCGTTGTGCCATCACTGTGCTCCAACGCCGGCGGCTGAGCCCAGGGTCCTGGCCGAGCGCTGGCGCGGGTCGCAGCCGGTGTGCAAGCTGCGGCATCTCCCCTCCCGGCACAGGCAGAGGTGACGGCATCCCACGGGAGAGGCTCGCGGCTCGGCACTGACGCGGCTCCCGCCTGCCCTCTCTGCCGGCTCGCCCCCCTCCTCGGCTGCGGGAAGGGCCCTGCACACTCCGGGAAGGACCGAGCTGCAGGAGATGGCACCGGCCACCGTCCGGCAGCTGGCACCGAGATGAGCCAGCTGGGTGGTCATTAGCAATGCATCTCGTTTCAGGGTGAGGACAGCACGTCTGCGCTGCCACGCAGCCACCCACACGCAGGCTATTTCAATTGCAGGCTGCCAGCCCTTGCGACTGGGAGCCACTTCCTGGGAGCCTGCGAGCCATTTTACCTTCCCCCTCAGCCACGAGGAAGACGACCACCAAAACCGTGTGGACAAAGGGAGCTGGGGGGATCTGCTGCTCCTCCGAGGGCGCTGGGCTGGGCTGCGCTTGCGGTCTGACCTTCCCCCCCGGGGTGGGCAGAAGCAGCGCTGGGTGACGGGGACGCTCAGCCAAGAGCACCTCGCGCCGCAGAGCCGATGGCGGTGGTGGGATGGGTGACGCAGGGAAGGCACGAGGGGCCAGGACAGCTGGGAGAGAAATCATCACCGAGGCAAAGCGCGCGGTGGCCACATCAACTGGGTGCAGGGCGGACCAGAGAGACCCCACCGAGGAAGGAAAGCAGGCAGCAGTAAGGACAGGAAAGCCACCATTACATTCACAGCGTTCATAAACTCTTACTGTCAGCCAGCGAGTACCTTAATGAATGTTTCCATATTGCCGTTAAAGAGTTTATGATTATAGACTGAGAGAGGCCTAGGTCTCCTCATTTTCTGTGGCTTAGGGGGAAGACATGGGGGCCTGGGAGAAAATGGAACAAAATAAATCAACAAAACACCAACACAAATGCAATGACAGGGTGAGATCTCAAAGGTTATGACCAAGAATAAAAAATAAATCAAACAGAAAAATCTCTCTGTGAGGACTCCGCACGTGGCTCCACGCACTCTGCAGCTGCTCACGCTTCAGCGTCCCCCCCGCCGTGTCCCCCCCACGAACACCGCTGCACCAGGAGCTGGGGCAGCTGCGGGGAGCTGGGCTCCACGGCTCTGCTCTGTGCCCGCGGCTCCGGGGATGGGCCCTCTGCCGACTGCAAAGCCCTCTCGGCAGCCCGGGCTGGGCCACCCTAGCACCAGCCGGGCTAACCCGTTTTGGAGCCCGTGCCGCGATGGCCTCGCTTCTGCAGGGCCCCAGGGCCAGGCGGAGCGCGGGCGCAGCCGGCCGGCGTCCGAGCGGGCAGCACAGCTAACCTGTGCGCAGCCCAGAGCACAACCAGAGCTGCTCACTACAAGCTGCATGCGTCATTTCAAGTCAAGGTCAAGACTGCAGCCTTTGTTTAAGTCTTAAATTCACATTAATCTTGACAGGAGAAATATTTCACAGCTATAAGCCAGCCTACCTGTTACTTTCCACCCCCACAATCTCCCAGCATTTCCCTACCAGACTCCAACCCCAGCTGCAGCACGTACAGCCATCTCACTGTTGCTGCAGGCCTCCTGAAGAGCCCTAGTTTCTACTGTAAAAACCAGTCATCTTCAGAAACCAGACAGCGACAGAGCAGTAACTATACCAACAAGCACAGCTTGAACGAACAACGTGTGATCAGCACTGCTCTGTGCAGAACCTGCTTCACTCCAGCCAGCGAGCAATAAGGCTGCTAACCACAGCTGGCCACAACTGCCTCTGGCACCCGTGATCTGCAGACACCGCTCTTCCTCTCTGAGAAGCCAAACACCAGAACTGCTGCTCCGTGTCTGTGCTAGTACCAGGGATGAGGGTAGGTTTAGACTGGATAGAAGGAAAAAATGTTTTACACTGGGGGTGGTGAGGCACTGGACCAGATTGCCCAGAGAGGTGGGAGATGCCCCATCCCTGGAAACATCCAAGGCCAGGCCAGACGGGGCTCTGAGCAACCTGATCCAGTTGAAGAGTTCAACTGATTCCTTGACATATCCAAAATAAACCACAGCTACTCCTCAAAAACACTGGAGTATTCCTGTTTATTCCCAAACAGACCTCATTCTGCTCACAGATAGTCAGAAAGAAGAAAGTGGGAACACCTCCACCTCCCTGCAGCTAACTTCTGCTTGGGAGACATTCGCAGGGATGTGAACGGTCTTTCATCTTGCTGACAGGCATTCCGAGGATCCAAACCACAAAACAAAAGGGTGAGCCCAGTCCACACACACGAGCAAACCCAGCAGCAGGTCTGTAACAACAGCTAAGGCAGGCATGCGCCTTAGGCAGTGGTGTGAGCCCACCCCTACCAGCTGAGGGGCCGCATCAGGCACAGGGAACAGACCCTGGTGACTTCAGCGAGGACAACAGACACCTACGGCTTCTGGAAATGAGGCCATGGAAACGTGCGACTTCTTTCAGAGCAGTGCTCAGGACTCTGGAGGGCTGCTTTCATTAACGCCATTCATGTTTTTACAATGTCCTTCGGATAATGAAGGACATTAAGACTCTAGTGCCTAGATCTAGAAAAGCGAGAAAACTGGCACAAAGCCTCTAACTGATTTCTGATCTGTCCTCTACCCCAAGGCGACGCTGATGTCTGTAGAGGAGAGATCACGACTGCAAACAAAAATGAGCGCTAGGAGCCTTCATGCACAAGTTCTCACAGAGCAGAGTGGGATGGATATGCACAATTTACACAGAGCTATGATGTACAGGAGACAGTTGTGATCTGCTGGTTCCTTAATCAGGTGCCTTTAATTAAGCAATTTGACCCTACACTCCTCCAGCTTCTAACCACTCTTGGCGACTGGGCAGCAGCAGTGGCTCCTGCCCGCCTCCCAGCCGCGCTGCAGACCGAAGCCCCGGTGCGGTTTGCTGCCGTGCAGTCCCCTCTCCCGGGGACGCCCTGGGACAGCCGGCTCTGTCTGGGGGAAGGTCGCTCTGCCTCACCTACAGCCCTGCCCACGCAGGAGCAGATTGCCTCTTCTTTGTTTTCCTCTGTGAAGTAAAAGCAACTGCTGAAACAAAAGCAAAGAGGAGCAGCAGGGAGCTGTGCCATCATCCCCGGTGTAGGAGGCTGCTACTCATTCCTTCGCTTTGGCCGGCGACAGCACCACTCCGCGGGCACCCACTCCTGACAAAGCCAGGACGCAAGAGCAAACCCTCCCTGGTTCCACCAGCCGTTGGGGTGGCTTTGGCCGCGGGGCTGAGCGGACAGCCCTGCCCGGCACACCCGAAGGGCCAGCGCTCACCTCCGGGCCGTGCCGGCAGCCCCGGCAGCCGAGTGCCCGCGAGGCAGCGGGTGCCCAGGGCGTCGGGGTGCTGCGGGCAGCTCCCCGGGGACGGCACGGAGCTGACGCCCAGGGCGCCCAGGAGCTCGGTGCCGAGCAGCTCCGTGGAGCCCGTCGGCACAGCGCACCACCGCGCAGTGCCCGTGCCCTGGCCCGTGCGAGGCGGCACCTCGCTGCCGGCACCGCAGCGCGGTGGGTGCCAGCACCCTCTGCTAGGGCAGGACCCTCCCGCCGGGAAAGGCAGCCTGGGCTTCAGCACCCACAGCAGCGTTCCTGGCAGGGAACGGGGCGGGGAGCTGCTGGTACTGCAGATTTTACTGAACACTGAAACAGGGCTGCAACGAGAGAACACAGGGAGAGGTTGTACGTGTGCTGGGGAGATGTCCGGAGGCTTTGCTGGCCTGCACCTTACTGGTGGAAAACCAGCACGCTCACAGCAAGCCACCAGAGCTCTGCGGAGGTGCTTTACGGACTGGACACAGCTCAAAGCCTCCCCCCGTCACATCCACCCCTGGCTCTATCTCCTGCTGCAGAGGGATGACAGTCTGAACACAGGCATGCTCTGCACTCCCAGGCAAAGCAGCCAGAGCTGGGAGAGGCTTCTGGGGACACATCAAGGTCCTCAAGCGAACAGGGATGGTAGGGAGCAGGTGGACACCCTCGTGTTGCACTGTCTGAACACAACCCAACCTCGGGTACGCCACAAGGCACCGCACTGGTTATCGCCGCCCTGCTTTAAACGGTGACAGCAGCGTGCTGACACAGCACTTCCAGGCACTTCCGAGCCAGCCAGCTAGAAATTACACCACAGCAAAACCAAGGGCCTGTTTGTCATCACCCGAATCAATCCACTCCGGGCAACGCAGCTGAGAAGCGGGGCAGTGACGTGGGCAGCCTGGCCTTGCCTGCCCTCCGGCCTGCCGGCACAGCGCAGCTGGACGGTGGTTAAATCTGAACCCACCAAGCTGTAGCAGCAGCAAAGCAAACCGCCCTTCCCACGGCCACCCCTCCTGCCAGAGCCAGCCCTCCCAAAAGCAGAGGAAGTGGAAGCAGCTGCTCACCTGGTTGTTCCGCATTCGGCTCTTTCACCTACGAAGAAACACAAGTTTCCATCACCTCCGCGCCTCAGCCCCCCCCAACGAGCGCTCGAACACATCCGCACAGGCACTCACACGCTCGCTCCCGGTTCTGTGGGCCCCGAGCTAACGGCTCCTGGCGAGAAGCAGCTGAACGCGCCCGAGGGCCCGCAGGCGGGGGAGATGCCAAGCTTGTTGCTACTCATGCCCCCACCGCTAAAAGACATCTTAGAAATGCAAGACTCAGCCACGAGAGAGGGAAAGCGTCTTCGGTTCCCACTGTTATTGAAGGGTTATTTGCCATACGCAGCTCGCCTCGTAACCAACCAGAGGCACTGCAGGTCCTCTGCACTAAGTGCTGGGGGACTGGCCAAACCCAAGCAGGGAAGAGGCAGCCTGGCAAGGGCTGCAGCCCCCGGGGAGGCCACCGAGACCATCCCACTGCCTCGCCGAGGACCACTAACAGCACCTGAATGCAGCAGAGTATTCGGCTCCCTGGCCCTTCCCGGGAGGCAGCAGCCCCTCTAGTCACGACCAGGCAGACTCTATTCCGGCTGTCGATATTCTCATCCCCTTCGTGTGCTTCTAGGGCTTGGATTTCATACAAATGGCAGCATATCACCACTGATAAGATCTGTTCATTTTTCAAAGTATTTGTCAACCCATGGAAGAAAACTAATTTCACATGCTGTTTGTGCCTCTCTCCCAAGGCCAGGAAAGCTGATTTATTCTTCATTCTTCTAAAACACATAAGAGGAAGCATTTGGCTGCACATGCCTCCCTCCTGCTCTCCCTTGGCACCTGCGGAAAGCAAGCTTGCAGCCAATTCCTCACTGAAAAAGAAGATAATTCCACATGAGCGTTTTGCAAACCCAGACCTCTTCCTAATGAGAATCAGCTCATGCTGAAACGCAGCATTTGGCATTTCTGGGCTAAATATTTGCTGAACGCCTACGTAGCAGGATGATCCCATGGCCTGAGAGAAATTCAGGAAGTTTTCATGTGGAACTCTTCCACGGCTGCTTTTGCACAACTCTAGAGAAATAAAGGACCTGACCCTGCACTCTTCCCCCTAAGCACGGCATCAGTACGGCCCCTGTGCGAGAGAGCAGGACGGTGATCAAATGAATCTGCAGCAGATCCATCGCTTCTTGCACCAACCCCCAGGAGTCTCAGCACTGTGTCCAACGCGCAGAGCTCTTCTCTGTACGAAGCTCCGTGATCGCTGGGAAGAGCTTAGATGGGAGCCCGGCCTGGCAGCACGCAGCAGCCCCCGAGCCTCACCCAGCCCCTGCCACGCCAGCGCGGAGCGGGGCTGCCTCGGTGCGGATGCCGAAGGGCTGCCGCTGGTCCCCGACGCAGGGTGACAAGGGGCTGAGGCAGCTACAGGAGCACTGCAACTCCTGGGAAAGAAACCTGTCAGTGGAGCCCCACACATCCACCCGTGCAGCCTTCCTCGGGCTTACGTTTTGTGCCTTGACTTGGCTCAGTGTTCACCGAGCGCAACACACCGCAGAATCTAACTAGAAGGTGGACTTACAGGCTAAGCAAATTTGGCAGAGAAAATACGTTTGTCAAAACAGCCAAAAAAAGCTAGTTTGTTTTTTTTTTTAACTCTGAGATGAGGAGTTCAATTTTTCTATTGTTAAAACCCGACCATGGGCCATTTGCTTATTTTAAATATATTCTCTCTCACTGGAAAATCTGGACACTAACTCATCTCTGTCTTCTTTACACTGGAAATAATATAATTTTTAAAAACCCTTTACAGAGCTAAAGTCTTCTCCCAGGGACATGGCTGCACATCACTACCCCAGCAGCAGCGGATCCCACCCAGAGCCCCGCGCTCCTGCCCCCCTCGGAAGTCACTGCCCCTCCGTCGCGTGAAGCCTGCTTGTGCATGTGCGTGCTCTACACCAAACTTGGGAAAGTATCTGGAGTAATAAAAGCCTGCTATGGAAAAGGTAGTTTTAAAAACAAGGATGATTTTGCACTTATGGTTTAGAGCACATCAAAAATCTGCAGCCAAGGGTACAAGGGGCCTATTAAAATCAACCAGGCTGCTGGCAAATCCGTGGCTCGGAAGCCAAGAGGAGATGTGTGTTCAGGGCTGCACTAAGCGGGGAAGAAAGGGGAGAGCAAGCAAAAAGGCAGAGGGCTGGAGTGGGTGGGAATCTCTTTACTGCTGGAGAAGTAACACAGCCCTTTGGCACACAGTCTGAGGTTCAAACAAACTTCTCTATGCGCACTCCCAACGAAAGGTGGGAAAGGAGTAATATTCCCGGGAAATAATGATTTTGCGTGTCACTGGTTAAACTTCGCAGTAGCAGCCAACCAGAGAACCACCAGTCACTCAGGAAAACGCAGACAGCAGGTAAGACCGAAAGATGACGCCTGGTTTAAAAGGGTCTCACGTGATGCGAGTCCCTCCCTGGACCTGACCCCGCGACTCACCTTCTCCCAGAGTCTGCTTCAGCAAGTCATGTTTAGCCTGGAGCTTCGTGATGAGGTTACTGCCATTCAAATACTCTTTAAATTTCTGGAATTAAAAAGAAAACAAACAAGGTGGGTTAAGACTCTTGGCAAAACCAGTCCGTAACTGCTGTACGCTCTGGCCTGGGGGGCTGCTGGAGGGGGCTCGGCGAGGCTGACAGGCTCTAACGAACCAGGCGGCAGACGCGCCGCAGGGCTGAGCACGGTCTAATCACTTCTCATGGCTCCAGCCACAGTCCTGACGAGCTTATTAGCCTGGTCTCCTTGGTGCTGCACCTCCTGCCTGGGAACGCAAGGAGCTCCAAAGAAAGGAGTTCAAAGCAAGCTTTCTTTTGTCGGGCTTCCGGGAATGGCCTGGAAAATCAAAGAGGCTTTCCCTCCGCTGACAGGCGCTGCGCCTTTGTGCGAAGAAGCGATGCAGAGCGAGAACTCCCAGTGCACGAGACCTTCCCAGGGCAGGGGCCATCAGACGCTTCAGGCACCGGCGACACTAACTGTGCAGCGCAGCTTCTCATCTCACTGTGAGACTGTCTGACACCTGGCAACACTCCAGAGCCAGTCATTTTACAGATAAGAGCAGTGAGGGAGACAGAGATGGAAAATGAAAGACAGACAGTGGGAGAGATCAAATTCTTGCAAAACGCATGAAAAAAACCCTAAGCAGAACTCATAAGGAAAACTGCAACTTTTCCCCCCCTGAACTGGAATAATATTGTTAAGACAAAGTAGGAGCTTTTGTATGCATATTTAATATATCACAAGGTGCTATTAGCTTTCGCCTATTAACCACGCTTAAATGAAGGCTACTTCTGCTGCACTGATGGGTTATTACTTCTATTTCAAGTACTACACCAGAGAACCTCAGACCTGCCTGGAGGTGAAGAACCGGGGCAGGGGAGACGCCGCAAGCTGCCTCGACCCAGCCCCGCACAGCCAGGCTGCCGCAGCCGCCTCCAGCAGCCTGCCGAGCTGCAGCGGACCTCTCCGCTCACCCACGGGCCAAGGGCAGACCTCAGCTGCGTAGCCCAGAAAAGGAAGGCTTGGCTGATGGCCCAGAACGGTACAGGCCTGCAGGAACAGCGACTGAACACGCTGCGAGGCTGGCTGGAGCCTGCTGCCCCGCTCTGAGCCACTCCTACCCGCTTCTGCAAGATTCTGGTCACAGCTGGCTGCTCCAGTTGTCCCCTCAAAAAGAAGAACAAGGCAGACACTGGACTGTCGGACCCTATGCACTGCCCTGCCACCGAGAAATGCATTCCAACCCCAAATTAGACAGAAGACAAATGCTTAAAGAGACTGAATTGGTTCTTGCTCTTCACTAATGAGCACTCAAAATGGGACTCAGCCCAAGCAATTAATGCTTTGTGTCCTGTAACGCATGTGATGAGACTCACTGTAAAATAGAACATTTCGGTTTCCTGCTGGTTGGCTCTCCTCTTGGCAATGTTTATTTTACTCATGTAGGTCTCTGATGCAGCTGACTTGACCGACTCAGTGGAGCGACTATGCTGGAAGGCGTCTGAAACATCAAAATCTTCCACGGTCAGCATGTCCTGCAAAGTCTGCATCGTGGCATCCAGAGTTTTTCGTACCTGTCAGAAACAGAAGACAGCACAGTTTTGAAGCAGACTGCGAAAGCGACACATCTTCAGCAAAATCAGCTGGCCAGCGGGCAGCTCCGCAGCACCGGGCTTGCCCTTGCGCTGCCTGCAGTCAGTGGGAGCTCCCAGCACTGCGGCTGGAAGGACTCCACACCTGCGCACGCCCGGAACACCCCTGCGCAGCGGGCACAGGGCTGAGCAATGCTGCCCACGAGACCAAACGTGAGACCCAGCGCGACTTCTTACCTCTTCATTCTCAATCTTGAGGGTGGCTAGTCGCGACTGCAGCTGGTGGTACCGCATCAGCAGCTCGGTCTGCACAGGCTGCTGGGCGCTGACCTGGCACACCTGCGACAGGCACGGTGCCCGAGAGAGACAGGAGAGCGTTCAGGGCATCGTGCATGGACCAGATGCACACATTTAAATACCTAAGTGACTCTCTCCGGGCCCCACAAGCTCCTCGCAGCCTCCAGGGAGGCTGCGTCGCCCAGTTTCTAACCAGCAGTGCCCTGGACCCGGGCCAGCACAAAGCATTTTCTACCCGGCATTTGAAAGCTGCACTCTGAAGTTTTCCAATTACAGCAGGTAAATCAAAGCTCCACTTTACAAATTTGTTGGGCAGTTCAGCTGAAAATAAAACCACAGGCTTCCTAATTGGGAGAGATATGGAGCAAGAGGCAGACTGAAAGGAGCAGCCCTAATGAGCCAAGTGTCTCATTAAGAAAGGGAACACGAATAGCAGCGTGAGAAGACAGAACAGAGGGATAAGAGTCAGAAATAATTTAATGGTGGTGGTTCAGAAGAGAAGGAAGCCAGCCCAGGCCACCTCTGCAGCCCCTCGGGCGAGTACACTACCTCATCCCCCATGTGAGGCTGGAACTCGAACTTCAGCGGGGGGCAGAAGACCTGGTTGCACATGTCCATGATGGTGTGCTTGTCGCTCCGTGCATCCAGGTTGTCCACGGCGTTCTCGATGATGTCCAGGCCCTCGTGGCGGGAGGTTTCCAGGTTGTACTCGGCAGACAGGTATGTCCTGAAGGTCCGAGCAAGGCTGGCGTGGAATCCCAGATCACAGCACTGAGAAACACCGAGGAAGGGTCTGGTCACACAAACACTCCCACCCTTGTTCTGGAGAATCATGTGCGCATTAAACGCCCAAAAAAGCACTGTATGTCCCAGAGAAACACCAGCCCTGTCGTACCGGAGTGTTTTTAACAGAGTACTGCAATACCACGTGAAAAGGCAAGCAGGAAAGAGGACCGAAGGAGACGAGGGACCAGGGAACAACCAGCCAGAGAGCACAGTGACCCTGCGCCGGACCCTCACCAGGCTTTAATACCCTGCATCTCAGTGGGAAGGGCACGGGGTCTTCCCAGGCAGGGCAGAGGAAGAAAACCATCCAAGCGCACGGTTCTGCCTGGCCACCTGCTCAGCCCCAGGGCCAGCGGGACCGCAGGGGCCCCACCGACGGCAGACAGAGGACCTGTGCCACTGCTCGTCCCCAGCGCCTTCCTTCTCGCCTTGTGAACTGCCCTGCACACACTTCTTACTCTAAGAAACCATTTCCCAAAGTTATCAAATACAGACGGACATCCAAGCAAGGAGCCACTGGAAAACGTGCCCTGCAGTACGTGCAAGCCCTTCCATCCTCGCTAGGAAGCTGCCTTCCGCTCTCACGGTGGAGTGGCTTCTCCTGCATAACTGATGGTTCTCAAGTCCACCTTGGGGAAAATGATAAAATTCGGAGCTAATTGCTACCAAAATGCTGTACATTAGACAAAGCCTGTTTTTAAACTCCCTTCTCAATATAATTGAGTTTGGCATGTTAAGTACAGCAACAGCATGGGGATTTGCTGCTCCGAACGCTCAGTCACAGCCGAGCAAAAAGCAGCTCCCCACAACTCTCCCACCAGCGGCCGACGGGAGCCCTGACACCCCGCAAACCTCCGCAGGGCTCCGCTCCCACCGGCTGGCTCTGCCGCGAGCCGGCGGCCCCAGGAGCGGGGCAAGGACGGGCACCCGGGGAGCACCCAAAATGTGGGGGCCAACAGACGCTGCTCTGCGGGGAAGGAAGGACAGAGAGGACGCTGGAAGCAGGAGGAGCGCAAGGCATCAGCCCGAGCCACGCTCATGGGGCTGCAAGGAGAGTGCAGGGGAACACAAGGGCTGCAGCCCAGAACCGAAGCACATCTGTTTCTGGGACACAAGTCAGGGCAGGAGTTCCCGAAGGAGGACGTAAAGTTAGATAATGATGGCTTTATCCTCTGTCAGGAGTTTCATAATCCTGTGTCCCCAGCGCACTCACTCCCGTCTCCTGGCACAGCGCGGGCAGAGCTGCGGGGCACGCGGTGCCGCGGCACAGCCGGGTGGGCACAGGCGGGGAGCAGAGCGGTGCCCTCACCGCCTGAAGCTGCCCAGGTCCCCCTGCACACCAGCACCACGGTCTGCAGAGATGTGCCCAGGTGCAGGAGGGCTGCGGGTCGCAGGGACAAACAGGTCACAGGGAGAAACTGAGGGATCCTGTGGGAAACACCGCCCGTGGCACGTAGCACCACACTAACCGCTGCCAGGAAGTCACCGGTATTATGTGCAAACTACCACAGGACAATTTATGTCACAGAAGTTAAGACGCCTTGCTGCCACACAGATTAAGGAACAAGTAGGAAGTCCTCGCTGCCTGAGCTGTAACCAAAACCACCCCAGCACGGCACAGGCAGGCACGCAATGAACTGGCTTCAACCCCAGTGCAGCCCCACCAAAACCACTGCCAGGAGGGCCAGCACGGCACAAAAAGCTACAGAAAAGAGAAGAAAGACTGCTAGTGCACTCTCCATGACCCAAAACCAGACCAATTTTCCGCAGCGGCAGAGCATCCTCCTCGGAGCTGGCACTTCAGAGGCACTTCCTCCAGCTCTACAGCGTCCACGGGCGTAACCGAACCGATGCAGCAAGGCACAGAAAGTGATTCTGCATCAGGACATCAGTACTGACAAACTCACAGTGAAATCTGAAAACTCAGCTGGTGCCACGCGCAGCTCCCACCGAAGAAGCCACCCCGCGCTTTCTGCCGATCCGAAGGGACAGCCCTCAGCTCGGATCAGGTCACACGCAGAGCTGCCCTTGGCTCGGTCTGTGCTAGGAGCAGCAGCAACACCCCAACGGGCCGCGCACAGACACACGGGCGCAGCCTGCCAATCCCCATCCAGTCTTTTAACGCAGCGAACCCACGCGTGAGGATTTTTGCAGGAGCTATCGAACGGTCATAATCCACCGTTCCCCCTGCTGCTATTTAGCTTCCAATCTTGTTAGCTGAAAGCACGGGCAGCTAGGGACAGGTATAGCTCTGCCTCCACAGATCAGCAAGCAACGCAAAAAACGAGGAACTGGGGCAGATTTCCACTCCCCACTTGGGGTGAAACCTTGTTATGGTGCTGTGACGTCTCCCCCGGGGCGATGTGAGCACCAACGCCCGCACGTCCGCTCCGGGGTCGCACAGAGAAACCGCAGGGCCGAGGCGATGCCGCGCCGCCGCCGCTGTGCTGCTCTGCCCGGCCGTGGCTCGGCGGCCCCGGGCA
>Ga0065711_1036590_pt1 | contig 20826 bp, 16 predicted proteins | sample Hoacrofraction12_FD_59098 | JGI IMG/M metagenome (GOLD analysis project Ga0065711, IMG submission 59098) | Hoatzin crop microbial communities from Cojedes, Venezuela - Epithelial fraction 12 v2 (version 2) | ecosystem: Host-associated > Birds > Digestive system > Esophagus > Crop | place...
CAAGGGCTCCCGACAAAGCGCCTCCAACGACGAACGCGGTGCGATAGAGGTTGAGCAGATAGCCCGTGATGAGCAGTTTCAGCCCCCGACGAGCAAACTCGCCGGGCGTATTGTGACGCGTGTAAACGAGCCCGACGCCCATACAAAACATAAAGACCGGCGCAGCCGGCTGAGCGCCAAGAAATTCTATGAGCGTCCCTATAGGCGAAACGGCTGCCGCCGCCACGGCAGAGAGCGAAGACAAATAGAGCGAAGAATAATCGTAGCAGTGCACGAGAATCATAAAAACAATCGCGACGAACTTGGCAAAATCCAACTCAAATTGGCGCCCGGTATTGACAATTTTCTGTTCCATAATCAATTAATTTGGACGCAAAAGTATGCCGATTTGCCCTATTTCTAGTATTCTATTTTTCGCTTATACCTATATGATTTTCCTTCAAGAGAAGAAAAATAGCGCAAATAGCACCTTTGGAATACTTATTGGCAGAAAAATATGTAACTTTGCAACCCTAATTCTCAGCAAAATGGAAAAACGAATCGCAGACCTTGACAAAAACGAACTCGACTACGCAGACAACGAGCTCTTCGTCATCAAAGAAACAGGCCGAATCCCGGAGCAACTCGTCAATGCCATGCTCGACATGGAACTCCTCCTTTTCTGCGCACAAGGGCGGGCATCTTTTAGTCTGCAAGAGCAGCAGATAAATCTCTCGGCGGGGCAATGCGCGCTCTGCCCCGATTTCACGCCCATCCACGACTTGATGGTTTCGCCCGACCTGCGCCTCTGCATCATAGGCTTTTCATGGCATCTGATTGAAGAAGTGCCCGCGTTGGTCAAGCAGGCGTGGTCTGCATCAAGCGACCTGCTGCGACAGCCGGTGTTTACGCCCAACGAAAACGAACGAAAACGCATCAAGCAATACCGCTCATTGTTGCTGCATCACGTAGAAAATCCCAACTCTCGATTTCGCAAAGAAGTCGTGCAACTACTCGTTCAAACATTCATTTTCGAGCTCATCAACATGACTCGCACAGGCAAAGATAGGAAAGACGAACAGAGCGCAAACGTGCCGCAAAGAGTTCTAATCACACGTCAATTTTTCGAACTGCTCGCGCATCACGAAGGCACAATCCGCAGCGTGGCACAGATGGCAAGGATGATGAACATTACGCCAAAGTATCTTTCGCACGTCATCAGCTCGAAGACCGGTCACCCACCCATCTACCACATCCACCAATATACCGTGCGTGCCATCGAGCGCCGGCTCCGCTATTCCGACCTCACCATCAAGGAAATCGCTATGCGCATGGGCTTCCCCTCATTGGCTTTTTTCGGCAAATTCGTCAAAACGCACCTCGGCGTCTCGCCAAAAGCCTATCGAGCAAAAAACATTTCAAATGGTATCACCTCACGCTAGCCTACGGGGAAAAACTGTGTATTGCTACAAAAATTCCCCCTAAAATTATTGTAGTTCGAAGATAAAGCATTACCTTTGCGGGGAAAAAGTGTGTAATGCTACAAAAATTCCCCGTTTATGGAAATTAAAAGAGATATCTATTTAAAAAAACTGCTTGCCGGCAAACACAACGGATTGATTAAAGTAATCACCGGGCTGAGACGGTCAGGAAAATCCTATCTGCTTTTCAAGATCTTCAAACAGAAGTTGCTTTCTGAAGGCATCAAGGAAGATCATATTATTGACATGGCTTTCGATGACTTCTCCAACAAAGAATATCGAAATCCCGAAAAACTGTATGCTTATGTCAAGGAGAAAATTGTAGATAACGATATGTATTACATTCTGCTTGACGAGGTGCAAATGCTTGACGACTTTGCCGATGTCCTCAACGGATTTCTCCACATCGACAATGCCGACGTGTATGTAACTGGCAGCAATGCTAAGTTTCTCTCCAAAGATATTGTTACTGAGTTTCGTGGTCGCGGCACACAGATATGCGTAAACCCGCTCTCCTTCGGTGAGTTTATGTCGGTTTATGATGGCGATAAATATCAGGGATTGCAGGATTACATCCGCTATGGAGGCTTACCCAAAGTGGTCTTAACCGAAGAGAACGATAGAAAGGCAGCTATGCTGAAAGAGCTTGTGACCGAAACTTATATTCGTGACATCATCCAGCGCAATAAGGTTAGGAACAATGATGAACTAAACGACCTATTCAATATCCTAGCTTCGAACATCGGTGCACTCACGAATCCAACCAAACTCTCAAACACCTTCAAAAGTGAGAAGCACGTGGACATCAAGGCGGATACTATCAGTCGCTATATCGACTACTTCGTGGACTCCTTCCTTATTGAGGAGACCATACGCTACGACATAAAGGGACGTAAATATATTGGGACGCCTCATAAATATTACTTCACAGATATGGGACTCCGTAATTCCGTGTTGAACTTCCGTCAAGTAGAGCCATCTCATTTGATGGAAAATGTCATATACAATGAACTGCGGATGAGAGGCTATTCCGTGGATATCGGTTCGGTCACCCAATATGTCAGAGAAGAAAACGTCAAGACTCGGAGGCGGCAGCTGGAAGTGGACTTCGTATGCAATCGAGGTTATAAAAGATATTACATCCAATCAGCACTGGAGCTTCCGACAGAAGAAAAGCGCCAACAAGAATTCAACTCTCTTCTTCACATTGACGACAATTTCAAAAAGATAGTTGTCGTTGGGGGCATGACCACTACCTACCAAGATAACAACGGAATCTTGATTCTCAATATTTTCGATTTTCTGCTCAACGAAAATAGTCTTGAACTGTAACGGGATAATTGAACAAAAACTACATAAAATCTGAACATTTGTTCAAAACGCGCAAAACGCCTCGAATTTGCTAGGCGCGTCTCGCAACAAAAATCCGAGAAACATCCTACGGGGAAAAACTGTGTATTGCTACAAAAATTCCCCCTACGAATAAAGCAGGATTGGAAAATCGCTCAAATTTTAGAATCGGCTTAAATTTTGCCTTAAATCATCATTTTTCGGCTCAAAATGAGCCGATAATTCCTAAAATGTCACAAAATTTGGCCCGATTCCCCCCCCAAAAATCCTTCGAATACACTTCAAGCGTCAATCCGATAGGTTCCACTCTAGCAGCAAACTGATAGGCTATTCTTCAGATGGTCATTATTCTTTAAATTTACTTAACTTCTCGCTGTCATCAGACATTTTTACAGTCTTTGATTTTGCATTTACCATAGTTTCTTTTACAAAGATAACTTGCCCCCTCTTATTCGTGTAGAAATCGGATGAAAGGATTTTAAAATAACCAGTCCTATGATGCGGTCTTTTACGGCCGATTTTATCATTTATTGAATCTGCAATCTTATCCGCAATACCTAACCGAACACTCTTTCCTTTGGGAATATATTTTTTGTCTTTGGAATCTTCTGGCACACCATCTCGCACACACTCCGGGAAGCAATGCATATAGCAGATAAGATTAATGGCAAACTGAAAATTCTTTACCACCTCTCGTGCTTGATACGTATCTAATGAAATTGCCTGCTCGTATTGAGATTCATGAATTTGCCCAACCCCCTCATCACCTTGAAAGAATAAAGTTATTGTATTATCCGGCATACAACAATATGAAAAGGCAAAGCCATTTTGTAGATTGGGAACATGTACAGCAATATCATAACGAACAAAGTTATAACGCTCACCTGTCAAAGGATCAGATGATGTTTGTTTCTTTTCCCCATTCGCCTGCAAAAAACCTTTTATACCCTTTAAGTTTTTCACTCCAACTTGGTTTATGAAATCAAAGAGGTCTTTTGAAACCAACCAAACATGGAGAAATTCCTTTCGATAATCTTTGATCCAGAAATTCAACGAAAGCCTTTGAGCTAGTTGTATGGTGGGTTGATGAAAAGGAACATAGTTTTTCATCATAAAACGATAAAATTCCTCTCCATCTTCTTTCTTATACTTTGCGACCCAATTATGGTACATCTTCCATGTCGTGCGTAATGGGACACTATATAAAACTTTCGAGCTCATATGATTTTATTTCTCTCTGCAAATTTACAAAATATTCTGTACAATTCTTACTTTCCCCAATTATTTTCACCTTATTATTTCTCTCGCTGAACAGGCAGAAAAAATCCTTAAAAATCCGCGACCGCAGGATAAAAATAGATCCGCGCCATCTTTTGCATCCGCTCAATCTGCGTGAGGTTTTTATCCGTGGGGTCTGCGTGAGAAACGTGATGCAAAGGTAATGGCGCTTTCCGCCCCACGCATTTCAGCGCCCTCCCCACCCAAAAAAACAACAGCCGATTTTTCCCATAACGCAGTTTTTTTCTATTTTTGCACGTTATTGTATGTATAAAGAAATATGAAGAAAAGAAAAATCATTATAATTAGTGCCTTTATCGCGATATCAGTGGGCGGTTGCGTTGGATGTGGTAAACTGATAGACGCGTACAATGCAAACCATCCCAGTGGCTCAAATCAGTATTATAACATGCTGACAGGACTTTCCCCGCAAGAAAGCATCTATATGAAATTGGGCAGCCATGAAGTAAAAACCTATGAGGAACCGGCAGAAGGGTCTCTGGGCGCGTTCCGTATGTGGTATCCGGCTGACGCAGAAAACTCAAATAAAAAATACCCCATTATAGTGTCGAACAACGGCACCGGATGGGCGGCAAAGAAATACACCGAGTGGTTTCGCCACATGGCGAGCTGGGGATTCATCGTTGTAGGGAACGACGAAGGCACATCTTGGAATGGCAATTCGGCAGAAGCGACCCTGCAATGGCTCATCAACCTTAATTCGAAAAAAGGTTCGGCAATCTATCAGCATGCCGACCTCAAAAACATAGGCACCATAGGTCACTCGCAGGGTGGAACAGGCGTGGAAAATGCCATCACCACGCAACCGAGCGCTAAGATGTACAAGGCCGCGGTGATGCTCGCAAGCACCTACAATGGCTACAACGCTTTTCTCCGATGGAGCGCCGACGCTTCAAAAATCACAATTCCAATGATGGTATTGGTTGCTAACAGCGATGGGCTGACGCCGATGAAAGACTACAACACGCTCTGGAACGCCCTGCCCGGCAATATAATAAAAGTGGCGGGACGACGAAACGACTGCGCGCACGGCGATATGCTCGTCTATGGTGACGGCTACGTCACAGCATGGTTCCTGTGGCACCTGCAAGGCAACACCCAAGCACGTGAAGCCATCAAAGAACTGCGCACAAACAAAGCGTATGTCGAGGTAAGAATGAGCGGACTTTAATGTTGTAATAACAAGGAATTTATATTTTTCTTCACACTTTGCCGGCTCAAGGTTGTCAGAATAGTTCGCGACCTTCTCTTTATAATTCTTCTGTCATCAAATATAGTAAATTTATCTTTTATAATTCACATCCTTCCCGCGAGAAAGCCGTTTGGAAGGACTTCCGTAAAAATGGTATTTTTCTCCGTAATATAATTATACCCGGCACTGAGGAAACGCGATAATTTTGCAAACGAAAGTTGAACTTAATTTATCAAATCAAAATGAAACAATTTATCTCTTTCTTCATTATGGTGGCAGCAACCTTTATGACGATGGCAGCATGCGGAAACGACGAGGACATGCTTGCCATTAAAAACGCAACTGACGACGACCAGTCCGGTCAACAAGTTTCTTACATCATGTACATCACCGTTAATGGTAAGACGCTGAGCGCTTCAATGGTCAGCAATACCTCGACCGCAGCGCTGAAACAGCTGCTTGAAGAGGGTGACATCACCTACACGGCACACGATTATGGCAATTTTGAGAAGGTGGGAGATATCGGACACTCTTTGCCTCAAAACAACGAAGACATAACCACCGAACCGGGCGACATCATTCTGTATCAGGGCAACAACATCTGCCTTTACTACGACACAAACGAATGGAATTTCACAAGAATGGGCAAAATAAACGATGTGACGCAAAGCGAACTGAAGTCGTTTCTGAATGCCGGAGGTGGAAATATCACGGTTACGTTGTCGCTCGGCACTACCAGCGGGCTTACGAGCGTCAAAAATAACGACAGCGCAAACGACGGCACTGAATACACTATTGACGGCAAAAAACTTTCGCCTAACGAAACACGAAAAGGGATTGTCATATCCAAAGGAAAAAAATTTCTGTATTGACGACTAACCGCGCTCCCTTTATGTAAAAACCCTGTGGTATGCCACAGGGTTTTTACTGCTCTGAGAAAATAGACGTTAATCCTCGATGATGTAGGCGGCTACGATTTCGCCGTAACAGACATCGTGGGGGCGGCTGTTGCGCGACATTAGGTCGTCCTTGACATCCGCGGGATACAAAATTTTAGCCAAAAACCAAATACTTAAAAATTCGCGAGATCAGCTTGAGAGAGAACAACCGCCTTTTATTGTTGCTGAGAGGGCAGCTTCTTGATGGCATCGTCGTAGCTGATGTTGATGGCGGGCAGGAGGCGAGGACGGGGTTGATAATCGGCAGAGAGGATGTCGCGCGTGGGCTCGTATAGTTCCTTGATACCAGCAACGTGCAATAGCATTTGCGATAAGCCATCGAGGGAGCCTGGGCGATCTACGGCCGCTTGGATTTCGGCTGTCTCGGTGGGATGTTGCTGACGATAGATCGGTGAAGTCCATACCATCATTGGTACCGAGAATTGATATTTCACCGTCATAGGAGAGGGATTTGCTACGTGGTCACGGCCTTGGTAATCATGGAAATCATAAACTTCCTCGCCATGGTCAGCAAAATAAAACAAAACGGCATTGCGGTCGGCAAAGTAGTTGATGATTTGCCCAATAATCCAGTCGTTGTACCGCGTTGCGTTGTCGTATTGCGCAATCGTGCGTTTACTCGTTGGAGTCAAGTAGCTATCATTGCGCTTGATGCTATCGGCTGTAAAGTACTCAAACTCAGCCGTATGCGGATACCGGTCTTCATACCTCACGTGCTGCCCGATAAGGTGAAATACAGTCAAGTTGCGCTTGGTAGGGTCACAAGTCGCCTTTTTTACGAAATCGTTCACAATGTCGCCATCGTAATCAAATGAACGCTCGTTACGTTGTGAGTACATCAACGGAAGCATCTGTGGGTCATAGAGGAACGAATTAAGCACAAAGGTGAAGGGCATAAACTGCTCGTAATTCAATTGATTATCCCAAAATTGCACGTCAAACCCCGCCTGTTTAAATACTTGGAAGAATGTGGGGAAGTTAAACCAGTCGTTGTTACCCGGCTCGGTGCTCATCGAGAATGTCCCTTTGAGAGACTCATTGGTGCTGTTATATGACGAGCAGAAATCACTAAAAACAAACAAGTTCCCAATTTCTTTTTCGTGCACTAATCGGGGCGATGTAGGCAATGGATAACCATAAAGCGCACTATGGAATTTGATAAATGATTCACCCACAATCACGACAATATTGAGTGTAGAATCACAAGTGGCTACAACGGGCTTATCCTTGAACTCGAGAGCTGTCTTTTGTGCTTTATCGATTTCTTCGACCACAAGCGAGGAAATGACTGATGAAAATATAAGCTTTGAATGCACATCTTTTGGCCGATTCACACCTAACCGCTGCCAAAAATAGGCATCTGCCACCGATTTAGATTCAAATAAACTCTTAAATGCTCCGCATTCATAAATTCCTGCGCCCAAGCATGCGAATGTCAATAATGCAATGACGGGAGCAAGCAGCCGGCTCGATAACAATCGCGCAACGCGTTTGCTGAGCCATTCGCCCACGACAATGGCAATCAAAGATACCGCCACGATGCCGTAGGCCTTGAGTGAGGCTGGCGAGAATGCGTATGTTGCTAGGAATTCAGAAGTTTCAGAAGCATTGGTGTCGGCGACCAATTGCAAAATCAACGGACCGATTTCAGCATGGAAATTATATCTGAGAAATAACTTAACAAGAAGCAGCCCTATTATATATATGTATACACATACCTTGAACCACTTGCGTTTTACGAGATTTACTAGCGCTGTTATCACGTAAGCCTGCAAGAAAATGAAGCCAAAACGCAAGATGATTTCTGTGTAGGTCGGCCATGGGGTTTGTGCTACGGGTGTAACAATTTTCCCATGTATATTCTGAAGGAGTTCGTCTGTTCCTAAGACGAGAATAATTGTGATAAAGAGCGGTAATTGATGCGTTACTGGCTTGATGAAAGTGCGCATCCACCGCATGAATGTGCTTTGAGATTGGGTTATGGCTGATTGTTGGCTTTCTTGTGTCATATTTTAGCAAATAGAGGGATTTAGAAAAATGGGAGGAGTGTCATAGACGTTACTGAACCGGTCCAAACAAAGGCATACGCGAGAATCGAGTGTCATGTGGGATTAGAACGGCATTATTTTTCTGTGTTAATCCTCGATGATGTAGGCGGCTACGATTTCGCCGTAATAGACATCGTGGGGGCGGCTGTTGCGCGACATTAGGTCGTCCTTGACATCCGCGGGATACAGTTGCACCACGTTGTCGGTGTGGATATCCTCAAGCGCCTGCAACGACAGATAAACCACCTTGCACTCGATGGTCAGCGGGAGCTCCTTGACGCCCGAAACGCCATTCACCTCGGCGGGCACAAGCGTGAGTCCGCAATCCTTCGACTTGTCGATTTCCCAGCCCGATTTTGTGCCCATCTGTCCGAGAATTTTCCGGTCGAACTTGCCCATCGGGATACTCACCGTAAACGATGGATTTTTCGCTTACTGCGCATGGGTGAAACGGCTGGTGCGGACGTAAACGGTGAACATCGGTTTCTTCCACTCGCGCCCAATGGTCGCCCAGCCTATCGTCATCGTGTTCCAGCGCCCCTCGGCTTCCGTGTTCAGGAGGATGCCACCATGGGCGAGGGCTTTTAAAATTTGCGGAGCGTACTCCACCACGTCAATTTTTCTTTTCATAATCAAATGTCTTTAATCAACCGCAAAGTTACAAAATTTCAGCAGAACAGCCGCGGAGAAGACGCACATTTTATCGCGCAGAACTCGCTGGAGAGATAATCTTAAGCCCTTCGTGCTGTCCGCAAACAGCATTTTTCGGCAAAATTTGCTGTCCGCAAACAGCACATTGTAAAAAATCCTTAAAAATCTGCGAGCACTCTGTGAAAAATCACTTACCTTTGTGGCGAAAATCTGTATCTAGAAACAACTATTCTCTATAAGCACAAATGACCTCAGTACAGCAAACAGGCAGGAGCCAAAATAACAAGTATATCTATATAACGATGCTAAACATCGCGGCATGTTTTGGCGTAGTTATGCTTCATGTAAATGCTGTTTTCCATGATCATCCCAGCGGCATAACCTGGATTACAGCAAATTTTATTAATTCGTTCATGTATTGGCCTGTTCCTGTTTTTTTTATGATTACAGGAGCCACACTGCTCGAATACCGCAAAAGATACACCACCAAAGTTTTCATAAAAAAAAGATTTATGAAAACTTTCATTCCTTTCGTCATTTGGAGTATAATAGGGTTCTATTACTTTTGTTTTATAGATATCCATAATGGAGAACAAGTTAAGAGCTGGCTGCCTACTTTTGACGACATTTTTAACCATAAACAGATGTCGATCTATTGGTTCTTCGTGCCTTTATTCGCCATATACCTAAGCATGCCGGCGCTTAACCTGTTAAGCGGTAAATGGAAACTCATCAGATATCTGATTTTGTACGCCTTCATATCTTATTCTATTTTCCCTTTCTTAAACGAAACGTTTCATTTTACCATAGATAAATATTACTTTTCGCCTGTCACGGCGGGGTATGTCCTTTATGTATTGTTGGGATATTACTTACATTCCACATCCTTAAGCAAAAAAACAAGAGCTATCATCTACGCGCTAGGCATTGCCGGGTTCGCATTACATTGCGTTGGAACATATGTGCTCACACCTGATTATGGAGGCAGAGAAACTATAAATCATACATTCCGTGGGTACCTGAATTTTCCTTGTGTTTTTTATGCTGTCGCAGTATTTGTCTTTTTTAAACATTGCAACTTCACAAAATTGACGCAAAATAATACTGCACAACGAATAATAAATAAATTGCACGAATCAACTTTGGGCATCTACCTTGTTCACCTATTTTGTAGATACGGCATAGCCGGTGGGTTGCATATCGACGTAGCATCTTTGACATGGAGGATATTTGGCAGCATCTTGATTTTCGTTCTTTCCTTCGTTTTTGTGCAATGCATTAAGCGTATTCCGATTCTACGGTATATCGTCCCATAACCTCACACAAAAATTTTCGCGGGATCTGCGGGATTTGTGGGAGATAGAAATGGGCGATGCCGGAATTCCGAAATGGGGAGGACGTCGGAGACGTCCCGCGGTCCTCGAAGAGGTTTGCGGAACATCTTCGATGTTCTCCCCGGGGGCAATCCGCCCTAATCCGCAGCAAAGGCGAAAAATCAAACCCTATCCGCCCTAATCTCACGAAATAAAATTATTCTGCGAGTTCTGCGGGTTCTGCGCGAGGTCAAACACCAGGCGTGAGGCAAAATATCAGGCGAAGCCCACTTTTCGTTGGGAGGCGCTGCTATCGCCGAGGCGCTCGTTGCGGCAGAAGCGGCGCAGGTCGTCGTAGGAGGTGCTGCCCTTCCGGATATCGTTCATGATATATTGCCGCGCGATGTTCTCGATTTGTCCGCCGCTCAGATCGAACTCTGCCGCCAAGAACAGGAGATGCTCATCGTCGACCTTGGGCAGCATGGTCTTCCAAATTTTGGAACGCACCTCGGGCGTGGGACGGTGGAAATTGACCTTGAAGAGGAAGCGGCGCTCGAAGGCGGGGTCGAGATTGGTGGCGAGGTTGGTGGTGGCGATGAAGATGCCGTCGAACCTCTCGAGTTCTTCGAGGATGATGTTCTGCATGGTGTTCTCCATTTTTTCCACGCTCTGTTGCGCGCCTTCTTTTCGTACATTCAGCACGGCGTCGGCTTCGTTGAAGAGGAGAATCGGCGCAACTTCGTTCCGGCTCGCCGCGTTGCGATAGTTGTCGAACACGGCTTTGATGTTTTTCTCGCTCTCGCCCACCCATTTGCTGCGCATTGCCGAAATGTCCACCTGCATGATGTCACGACCGGTGCGTTTGGCGAGCTGGAGCACGGTTTCGGTCTTGCCGGTGCCGGGCGAGCCATAGAAGAGGCACGTGAATCCCGGGCGCAGGCCATGATCTTTGAGGCGCTGAAGCACGAGTTGGTATTTCTCTTCGGTCAAGAGATCAAAGAGTGTGTTGATGTCCTCCACGTCCTCGTCGTTGTAGAAAAGCTCCTTGGCGACAATCTCGGTGTGGTCCTTCAGTCCCGTCTTGACGTCGGTTGTCGGCTGTTGGATGCCGGCGAGCAGTTGTTGTTTAGCCTTGTCGGTCAGGCAATAGCACGAATTATCGGCGAAGCCGTGGGAGCAGCCGAACTCGACCAAGCCGTCTTTTTGCAAGGTATGGTTTCCGAACGTCAGGCTCTGCGCATCAACCGATTGCCGGTCGCCAAAAAGGCGAGCGACTTGGCGCGACGAGATTTCGTAGTCGTTTTCGTTGACCAGGCTATGGCAGAAAAACAGCAAGAGGATTTTAGTGTTTTTACGATAGCGCAGCGCTGCCACTTGTTTGGCAAAATCGAGATGCTTGTTGTTGTTGATGAGTCGCTCCAGGCGTTCGTATAGATTGTTGATCGACAGTTCTTCATTATCGCGACGGCTGAAGAGCGTCGCCATCTCGCAGAACAGTTGCTCCAAGCTCAAGTTTTTGGCTTTCAGACAGGGGTCCACGTAAACCTCGTCGCGCTTGAAACTTTCGAGCACTTCCATAGGCATACGGTAGTCCATATCGTCGCGACGATAGCGGTAGATGAAGCCCCGATTCTCCAGCTCATCCAAATCTGACGAATAGCGCAGCATGCGGGTGTTGGAGACGTTCAGCTGGCGCGCAATCGACTCGAGATCAATGCGGCTTCCATAGCTTTCGACAAACATAGCGAGGATCGAGCATTGCCGTTGCGTCAGCTTCATGCGCTCGGAGAGATACTTGAGGGCATCGCTTGCCATTGCCTTCGTTTTTGGGGATGGTTCCCTCTTGTCAAGCGACACGTTAACCACGTCAATAGCGTCCAATAAATCATCAAACTTCTTTGTAAGTTGCATTTTACTATTCATACCAATTAGCATTTAAAAAGTTTATAAATTTCACACATAAATATACTAAATTTCTCAAAAAATAATGTTTAAAAATGCCTAACAAACGCAAACGTATCTTAATCTCCATAGCGCCAACCCGCTTGGCAAGACGCCTCGCGCTGTCCCCGCAAAAAATTTACCTCACGCGAATTTAACAGATTTTTAACATTTTTAGGTCCGCTCAATCTGCGTGAGGTATTTTTCTGCGTGGGAGAAAAAACTCCACTCTCAACTCTTAACTCTCAAAACTATTTTGCGTACCTTTGCAGGCGTTATGAATTGGATATTACCTATTGTGTTGCTTGTTGTGTCGAACGTGTTTATGACGTTCGCGTGGTATGGTCATCTGAAATTACAACAGATGAAGGTTGTCACTGACGCTACCCCACTCTACGTCGTGGTGCTGCTTAGTTGGCTGATCGCACTGGCGGAATACGCGTTCCAGGTGCCTGCCAACCGGATAGGTTTCGTGGGCAATGGCGGTCCGTATTCGCTTTTGCAGCTGAAGGTGATACAGGAGGTGATTTCGCTGGCGATTTTCACAGTTTTCACGGTGGTGTTTTTCAGTGGTGAGTCGCTGCATTGGAATCACTTTGTGTCGTTTCTGTGCCTGATTGCGGCGGTGTGGTTCGCGTTCTTGCGCTGACGGTGGTTTAAAGAAGCGCAGGATTTATTGAAAAGTGTGCGGCAAAAGTTGTGGGAAGAAAAAAAATCCGTAACTTTGCGGCACGATTATCTAATCGGAAAACGCATCCTTAAATCATTTAATACAATTCAAATCCTATTCTAAACATGAATCAAACAAACCGGAACAAGCCCTTTGGATTTGCTACGGCTGCGATCCATTGTGGCGAAGAGCCTAATTACAACACGTGTGGTAATGTCGTGGCACCCATCCACTTGTCAACAACGTTTGCGCGCAAACAGGTGGACAAACCCACGGGCGGATATGACTATTCGCGCACCATCAACCCCACTCGCAAAGCATTAGAGACCAAGTTGGCTGCCCTGGAAGGCGCACGCTACGCGTTGGCGTTTGGCAGCGGTTTTGCCGCAGTCAGCATGGCGCTGTTTGCCACGCTCAAGGCGGGCGACCACTTGATTGCCCTCAACGATGTTTACTGTGGCACCAAGCGCGTCATCGATGGCGTGCTGCAACGTCGATTTGGCGTTGACGTGAGCTACGTTGACCAGACCCGTCTCGAGGCAGTCGAAGAGGCTGTTACGCCCCGCAGCCGCATGGTGTGGATTGAGGGTCTCTCTAACCCGCTGCTTAACATGGTGGATATCAAGGCGCTTGCCGACCTGGCGCATCGTCATGGCATGCTGCTGGGCGTGGACAACACGTTCATGTCGCCCTATTTCTTGCGCCCGCTGGAGTTGGGAGCAGACATTGTTGTTCACAGCAGCACCAAGTATATGAGCGGTCACAGCGACGTTATCAGTGGCGCGGTGATGTGCAACGACGACGAGATTCGCAAGGAACTTGCTTTCTGCCAAAACGCGATTGGCGCCGTCCTCTCACCCTGGGACAGCTATATGCTTATGAGGGGACTGAAAACGCTGGCAGTGCGTATGGAGCGCCACCAGAGCAACGCGATGACCATCGCACGCTTTCTGGAGAATCACCCGCGCATCAAGCGTGTTATTTATCCCGGACTAGAGAGCCATCCCCAGCACGAGCTCATCAAGCGTCAGTGCAGTGGCTTCGGCGGCATGATCACCTTTGAGCTGACCGACAACGGCAATAAGCGTGCCGCGTGCGACTTTGTCGAGAGCCTCAACCACATCGCGCTCGCCGAGAGTCTTGGCGGCGTTGAATCACTGATTGAGATTCCCTCGCTCATGACCAACATCGGCAGCTCGCCCGAAGATTGCGACACCTTGGGCATCAACGACCTGATGGTGCGTTTGTCGGTGGGTATCGAAGATGTTAACGACCTTATCGACGACCTGTCGCAAGCCCTGGAACGCTGCTAAGCGATATTCCCCGAAAATCAACAACAGCGGTATCCCTGCCATACAGTTGGCGATGGGATACCGCTGTCCTTGTTTTGTACGCGGGGGAGGATTAGAAGCCGAGTTGGGTCAGCCAGGAGTTGACCGATTGGCGGGCAGACTCGCGGGCGTTTTGGGCGGTAGCGCCTTGCACTGCCAGTCGTGCTTTTCGATGAAGGTGTAAACCGCCATGGGCACGTCGCCCCACCAGTTGGGATAGTCCAGGAAGATGACGTAGTCCTCGGCTTTGATGTCACCCTTGATTTCGGGGCGCGCGCCGCAACGAGAACGTCACCGGCACCGACCGCAAGTCGCTCATGCCCACTCGCTAATTTTCCTCACGCAGATCCCGCGGATTGGGATGCATTTTTGGAGATGGGAGATAGTGAAAATAGGAAAACGCAAGTTTTTAGGGGTAAAATTTATAGGAAAACGCAAGTTTTTTACCATAAAAAACATAGGAAAACGCGATTTTTATTTGTTTTATTGCCTGAGAACCACTATCTTTGCGGCATCAAAACAAAAAAGGCATGCTTTACAGAAAAATCCAACAGAAAATAGAGCGGCATCTCAAGTCGTCGGATAAAATTTTGATGATCGAGGGGGCACGGCAAATCGGTAAGTCGTTTATCATCCGTCATGTCTGCTCCAATATGTTCAAGAACTACGTCGAAATAAATCTGGCAGACGATAAAAAGGGTGCCGGCTATTTTGCATCGGTCAAACAAAACGCTGATTTCTACCTGCAGCTCGGCGCCATCGCCGGCAACAAACTCGGGCAATTTGATGACACCATCGTTTTCCTCGACGAAATTCAGGAATACCCACACCTCATCTCTATGCTGAAATCGCTGCGTGCGGACGGGCGTTACCACTACATCACCAGCGGTTCACTGCTTGGCATCACCCTGCGTCAACAGACGTTTATCCCAATGGGTAGCATCTCCATTATGGATATGTATCCGCTTGATTTCGAGGAATTTCTGATTGCCAACGGCGTCGGCGCTGACGTCATCGACTATATGCGCGAGCAGTATGAGAAGGGCGAGGCGTTGACCGACAACATCCACGCCATGGTGCTTGGCCTGTTCAAGAGATACCTGCTCGTGGGCGGACTGCCTGACAACGTCAATGTGTTCATCGAGAGCCAAAACATCACTGTCATTCGGCGGCAGCAACAGGAGATTCGGCGCCTCTACAGCGACGACGCGGCGAAATATGATGAGCAACATAAACTGCACCTTCGCCGGATTTACAGCCTTATTCCGTCGGCGATGGAGAACAGGAAAAAACGCATGGTGTTTAAAGATATCGAGAACGACAAAAACAAGAGGTATGCCAATTACGTTGACGATTTCGACTACCTCATCGATTCGGGCATAGCGCTCGAGGTGAAGGCAATAGCCAATCCCAAATTTCCGCTCGTTGAATCGATGTCAAAGAACCTCCTCAAGCTCTATCTCAACGATGTGGGACTGCTGACGGGCATTCTTTACAATACCAACATCAATGCTGTGCTGAACGACAATGTCGGGGTAAATCTTGGGTCGGTGTACGAAAGCGTGGTCGCGCAAGAGCTGAAGGCGCACGGCTATGCGCTTTACTATTACGACAACAAAAAGAATGGGGAAGTGGATTTCCTGATTGACGATTACGACTCGCTATCGGTGGTGCCGATGGAAATAAAATCGGGAAAAGACTACACCATCCACTCGTCGCTAAGCCATTTTATCAAAACGCCCGACTACGGCATCCGCAAGGCATACGTTTTAAGCAATAAGCAACAAGTGTTTACAAAAGACAGCATCACCTATATGCCGATTTATTATGTCATGTTTTTTGGCGCAAACGACAAAGAAGACGTAATTTTAAAATAACGTCTAAACCGGGCGTTTTTTCTCGGTCGGAGATTTTTCTCACGCAGATCCGCTCAATCTGCGTGAGTTTTTTTTCTACAGGGGGTTAGAGGTAGGTGACGGTTTCGGTGAGGGGTTTGCGGCTGGCGTGGTTGGGCAGGGGACGCGCTGTTTCGGCGGCATAACCGAGGGCGAGGCACGCCAAAATTTCTTCGTTCTCGGGCAGGTTGAACGCCGCAGCCATCTTGTCGGGGTCGAGGAAGTTCACCCAGCAACTGTCCACGCCGACGCTCTTTGCGGCAAGCATCATGTGGGTTGTCACAATCGAGGCGTCCTCGATGCCGGAGTCGTGCTTTTGTCCCGGGTAGGTATAGACGTTGTTTTTGTCGAAGGCGATGATGAGCATCGTGGGCGCGCCGTAGCGGCAGGGCGTGAGTTGGTCAATCTTTGCCAACGCCTCGGGCGACTGCGCCACGTAGATGTGTTGCTCTTGGAGGTTCTTCGCCGTGGGTGCCCATCGTCCGGCTTCCAAAATCGTGTCGAGCTGTTGCTTAGTGATTTGACGTGCGTCAAATTTTTTGCAGGAGTATCTGCTTTTTACTAATTCCAGAAAGTCCATGTTTTGTAGTTTTTTATAGGGTTAATTTTGGTTCAACTTCTTCGAAGTAGCATTGTTTTTGGTTTCTCTCCCACCCCACATTCTCCTCGCTCGCAAGCTCGCTGCGGGGAATGCGGGGTTCCGTGAGGCTTCTTCGAAGCAGTTTAACTCCTTCGGAGTATTTTTTTCTGCGAGTTCTGCGCGAGGGAAAATCCTTTAAAACGCGGGATCTGCGTGAGGAAAATTGTCAAGGTGTGGGTTAGGAGATTTTGCCGTGGTCCATGTAGGAGTAGTATCTGCCGGCGCGGCACACGATGATGTGGTCCACAAAGGTGACGTCCATGACGGCGCAGGCTTTTGCGACCTTGTCGGTGAGGCGGTCGTCCAGTGCGCTGGGATTGGGGGTGTCGCCCGGGTGGTTGTGCGAGAGGATGATGCCGTCGGCAAGGTTTTCGAGGGCGCATCGCATGATCATTTTCACGTCTGCCACGGTCATCGAAGTGCCGCCGGAGCTGATACGCTCGCAGCCAATGACGCGTTTGCTGCGGTTAAGCAACAGCACGTGGATTTGTTCGTGGTCTAAATGCTCCATGCGCAGGCGCAGGTAGCGGTAGGCGTCATCGCTGCTGGTGATTTGCGGCTTTTCCTCGAATTTCTCCAGCTGGTAGCGGCGCGCCAACTCCATGCACGCCAAAATTTCGATGGCTTTCACCTCGCCGATGCCGGCATAGCGTCCTGCCAATCCGGCGATGCCTCGGCGCGCGATTTCATAGAGTTTGCCATCGTTGTCGGTGAGGATTTTCTGGCACAGCTCCACCACCGACTGTCCGGGGGTGCCGGTGCGCACGATGATGGCGAGCAGTTCGGCTGTAGAGAGCGCTTCGAAGCCTTTCGTGCGTGCTTTCTCGCGCGGGCGGTCGTCCTCAGGGGTGTGGAGACGCAGGGTGCGGCTGCCTGCCAGCGAAGGCTTCGCTTCGGGCATATCGGGGTATTGGGGGGTATCCTTGGTTTTCATTTTCCTTTGCGCATAGCTATTTCTTGGTTGATGTCGCGCCCGTGACCGAGCAGGATTTTCCACGTGAACGCCTTGATAAATCCCCAGCCGTAGCTCAGCAGCTGCGTGAACGATGTCACCACAGCCATCGAGGCGATTTTCACGCTACGGGTCTGCCGCAGCGCGTCCACCCACAGCATCAGGGCGTAGAGCACGATGGGCAGAATCGCCCACCAGCGCCACAGCAACGCCAACAGCACCAGCGCCGCGCACCCGATGGTGAAGACCGCGGGCAGGGTGTGCACGAGTTTCAGCGAGTCGGGGTAAAGCAACTTCAGCGTGACGCGCGACATGCCAAACACGTAGGTCTGGCGGGCGAACTTGCGCAGGGAGGTGCGGCGGCGGTGATAGACAAACGCCTCGCGAATCAGCCGGATGTCGAAACCCACCTGACGGATGCGCGTGCTCAGGTCGATGTCCTCGCTGAACATTTCGCGGAAGCCACCCACTTTCTCCCACACCTCGCGCGAGAACCCCATGTTGAACGAGCGCGGCACGAATTTCTCCAGCTGCCGTTTGCCGCCGCGGATGCCGCCCGTGGTGAGGAACGACGTCATGCTATAAGATATCGCCTTTTGCAGGTCGGTGAAGTCGTCGGCTGCCGCGTCAGGGCCGCCAAAGCACGAAGCAAAGTTGCTCGTCAGCGCGTCGCGGAGCGTCTGCATGTACTGCGGCGGAATGACGCAGTCGCTATCGAAAAACAGCAGGTAGCTGCCCTTGGCGCGCTCTATGCCGTAGTTGCGGGCGATGGAGCGTCCCTCGTTGTCTTTGTAAAAATAGTGGATGTCGATTTTGCCCTCGTAGGCGCGCGCGATGTCCTCGCAGCGGTCGGTGCTGCCGTCCTCCACCAGGATGGTTTCAAAGTCCTGCAGCGTTTGCGCCGCCAAGCTTTCCAGCAGGCTTCGGACCTCGTCGCGCCGGTTGTACACGGGCACTATAACTGAGAAATAAGGCATTCTTTTGTGGGTTTGTGGGTGAATGCGCAAAGATAGCAAATAGTTTTGAGAGTTGAGTTTTTTCCCATACAAAAATCTCACGCAGATTCAGCGGATTTTTAAAGATCTTTTTAGATCCGCTCAATCTGCGTGAGATAATATCAGCGCGAGATAAAAAACTAGTCGCCGAGGATGATGGCGATGACGGCGTTGACGTCGGCGATGTTGATTTCCGCGTCGCCATTGACGTCAGCCACGCCCGCGTAGTCCTCCGCTGTGCTGTTGCCCAAGATAATCGAAATCAGGGCGTTGACATCGGCGATATTCACCTCGTCATCGGCATTGACGTCACCAACGGCGATTTCCTTCGCGTCTTGCTTCACGGTGACCGGCATGTTGTACGCCGCGAGCACCACTGCCCACGTGTTGGCGAAGGTGGTGATTTGCGTGCCGCCGAGCACGGTGGGTTCGTAGCCCGTCATACCCATGTCGCGCGCGCGCATCATCGCGTAGAATGTGTTGCCGTCAGCCACAAATTCGGTGGCGGTGGTCATGCTGCCGCCGGTGAACAGGTAGCACGAATCCAGGCGCTCCAGCGTCTCGCCATCGAATTTCGAGAGCGAAACACTCAGTGAGCCGAAGCTGTAACCATAGGCGTAGAAGCAATTGTCCTCCGCGCCCTCGAAGCCGCCGAGGAAGCCGGCGATGCCGCCGATACCGGGATAAGCGATTCTGCTGGTGGTGGCAGCAAGCCATTCGCCCGTGGCGAGGTCGCAACGGATGATGTAGCCTTCACGCGTCTTCCCGTCGGTAGTCGCCAAGGTGTGGGCGCCATCCGAAGAAGTCAGGGTGAAGTTGCCCATACCGGTGAGCCAGAGGTGCCCATCGACGGCGTTCACGTGGTTGTAGTGCATCACAGGCACGCGGTTGCTGTTTTGCGAGCCGGTGAAGAGCTGCGTCCATTTAACGTTGAAATCGGTGTCCATGCGCGCCGTCAGCATGCACTGGTAGGCGGTGGGCAGGGCGATTTCTTTGCCGCCGAGCGAGATAGCGTCGGTTTCGGCGCCGGTGCCTTTGACGATGCAGTTCAGGATGATGTCACCCTCAGCCCAAGCGAGCACGGGCAGGGTCTCCAGATAAGCTTTGCCGGTGGTGGTGAGGACGTCTGTGAGGTAGCCTTCGCCATCAAATTTCGCGATAAACATGTCGCCCACAGAGGTTTGCGAGTCGCCATTCCATCCCTCGGTGTTGTGCGGCGTAAGGGTCTTCGAGCCGGAGGCAGTGTAGAAAGTCACGGGGTTGGCGTACCTGCCACTGAGGTAGATATTGCCCTGGTCGTCGCTGAGCATGCCATTGAGGTAGAGGGCGTCGAAGGTGCCGTTTTGGTAGTTGCTGCCGGCATTGGGCTGCGGGTCGGTGGACACGTCGATGAGACGATACCACTGGATGGCGCCTTCGGCAGAAATCTTCATAATCAAGCCTTTGTAGTTGCGCGAAACGTCCTCGTCGGCGAGCGTCCAGGGAATTTCGGTCACTGCACCCGTGGCGTCGGTCAGCGAGAGGTTGGTGGTGCGCATATTGTCGGTATGGCGTATTTTTGCCGCTACGTAAACACCGCCGTCGGGCGCCGCCACGATATCACCGTTGTTCGCGGCGAACTCACCGCTGGTGGAATAGACGGTCCACAAGAAGTTGCCTTGCAGGTCGGTCTTCAGCAGGTTGAAGTTGTTGTTGTACGAGGAGCCCTCGTAAGGCGCGCCCACAGCGATTTTGACGCCGTCGTAATAGATGGCACGCGCGGTGTCGGTATATTCTTTCGGCCAGCCGGTGCCACCGTCGCCGATGGTGGAGCCGGTCACGGAGAACGTGTAGAGCGAGCCGTCGATGAGTTTGATAGCGTTGCCGATGTCGGGTGCTACGGCGTCAAGGGTTTTCACCCATTGGTTCGACATGTCGCTGGTGAGCGTGGCGGCAGCGGTGCCGGCGCTCAGCAATAATATCAGGGATGCAAAAATTTGTTTCATATTTTAATAGTTAGGAGTTAGGAATTAGGAGTTAGGAGTTAGGAGTTAGGAGTTAGGAATTGACTCGCGCAGAACTCGCAGAAAAGAAAGAACATCGAAGATGTTCCGCGACCCTCGAAGAGGTTCGCTTGTTTAGCCCCAGGCC
>Ga0065711_1036591_pt1 | contig 20826 bp, 10 predicted proteins | sample Hoacrofraction12_FD_59098 | JGI IMG/M metagenome (GOLD analysis project Ga0065711, IMG submission 59098) | Hoatzin crop microbial communities from Cojedes, Venezuela - Epithelial fraction 12 v2 (version 2) | ecosystem: Host-associated > Birds > Digestive system > Esophagus > Crop | place...
CGCCCCCCGGCCCGCAGCGACCCCCGGCTCCGCGCGCGCCCGGCGCCGAGGCGGGGGTGACGCCCCACACTTTGGACCCTCCTCGCTTCCCGTCCGCCTGAGGGGAGCGACCGGCGGAGGAGCCGCAGCCTTTCCCGGAGGAGGCGGTGGCGGGACGCGAACGCTGAGGCAGCCGAGCTGCTTCCTCCTCCCTCCTCCTAAGATGGCGGCAGACTCCGCGGAGCAGTTCTGCGTGGCCGAGGAGCGCAGCGGCCACTGCGCCGTGGTGGACGGGAACTTTCTCTACGTGTGGGGGGGATACGTGGTAAGGCGGGAGGAGGCGGCCGGAGGGCGCTGGGGGCGAGGTCGAGCGGGTGAGGGAAGCCGAGGAGGACGGGCGCGGGAAGCGGCGGGGCAGTGCGGGGAGGGGGGAAGCCGGGCTGAGGAGCCCCGGGGCGGGGGAGCGGAGCGGAGGGGGCTCCCCTGCCGCCCTTCCCCGCGTCGGCCCCCGCCGCCCCCTCAGCCAGCGCAGCCCCTCGGCGGGCCGGGAGCCCGGCGCTGTTTACCTCAGCGCGGGCGCTGATTGGCTGCCGGCGCCGCGCGCCCCGCCGGGGCGGGGGTTTTAAATGGCGGCGGCCTCGCTGGCGGCTGCTCTGAGGGGAAGGGCGCGAAGGAAGGGGTTTCCTCCTTGTGCTGCTCCTCTCTTGGCAGTTCGCCCTCCCTTCTCGGAGCATGGGTGCCCCTGGCCGTCTCCTTTGGCTGCCTCTGTGACGGAGCGTGTGTTGGGGAGTGGCTGGTGGAGCCGGTTTGTTGCCCCTGGCCCACAAACGTGTGGTTCCTCTGCGCGCCCGGAGTGCTTCTCTCCTCTCTCACTATAATTAATAGCTGCGTTTTTCCGGTGTGTAATTCGTGTTCTTGTTCCTGCGTCTCTGCGGTCGTTACGTATTAGTGGCTGGTTGTTGTGTACAGTGTGTTTTCCTCGCCCAAAGCAGTTCTGTCCCTTCAAAAGCAAGGTGGTGGCAGACTAACACCGTGCCTGCCTTTCTTCCATCGAAAGATCAGTACCAGTTCTGGCATGAGTAAATTCCTGTGGCTTTTAGCTCTGGATGAATTCAGTCCAGAAGAGAGCTATGAATGATATTACCTCACATACGCTTGGTTTGTTTGATCCACGATGTATGTGTATGTTTGCCCTAAAATGCGGAAGTAGCTGTCTTGGTATTATTCCTGGTTTTGCTCAGGTCAAAAACATGTTTCTATTAACATTTTCAGCATTTTATCTGTATTTTTCACAGGCTAAGGTAAACTTTCAAAGCCTGTCCTGAACTCAAGCAAAGAATTCTAGTTGGGGGCCCCTGGATTTAAATTTTAAAATGGATCGTGAGTTACGAGTGCATGCGGTAGCAGAGGGAAGGCCATTTCTTGGGCTCTTGGGTACTAGTGGCTAGGTGTCTGGTCTCTTTTCCTGAAGCACGTTATAGTTTAATTTATGAACATCTGAATGTTGGGTTTTTTTTTTCTAACTAATAACATTGGACTTAAGGATAGGATAGAGCTGGGCAGCTTGTGGAACTTGGAGTTTCTTTGCTCCTGTGCTCAATTCATCTGACCTGAGGAGCGTTGTGCTGCTCGTGTCTACTGAAAATACAAACAGATATTCCGTGCTGAAATAAAAGCCCTCAGCTGCAGTGGGAAGCAAGGCAGCAGGGTTTCGCGGTCTGGGTTACCCTGGCACACTGCCTCTAGCCTGCTGCGTGGCCAGGCTTGCCCAATACCAAACTGGTGAAATTGAGAAACCTTCAGGAGCCTCCAGACTGTTCTCACTGCTTTTCTTCCCTTTGGGGGTCTTTGGTAGGGTAGTGTAGTCGTGTAGGATTTGAATACCTATTTTCTAGTGTCAAGGAGTTAGCGAACTTTAGGATAAGCAAATATTTAAATAATGTGATGTGCAAGAAGATTTAGTGTCGTTTTCTGGCCTTAAACTCCGTAATACTCTGTACAACTATGAGACACCTAAATTGCTGGTAATACTTGGTAGTTCTCTGTGCTTTGGTCTTTAGAAACTAAGGTTGGACTGGCTAGCACAGTGTTTTCAAAGGTTTTCTAGTAAAGGGTCCTGGGTTTGTCGCAGAGTCAAGATGGACAATGTGCATTAAGTTTAGCAGATAAACTTTGCAAACATTTTTAGTAATTTTACGTATTTATTTGTGGAGAGTATTGTGAAAATCATTGTTACACTTTTAGCAGCACTTTACACAGGTAAATCATTTTACATTTTTACACTTTACATGTGGAGTACTGCCCAGCTAACTTATTTTTGGCATCAGTGTATTTGCTCAGAACTGGTTCTGTAGCAAACGCTCGGCTTCTGACCACTGACGTATCTAGATTAAACTGAGTAGACTTTGGCACTTTGTGAAAGCTGCCAGCTGCGTGTAACAGCAGAGCCTACCTTGGGAAGGGTACCTGGCAGGAGAAACTGTACCAAACATAGTGCAGAGGTGCCTGGTTGGCACATTTCAGATTGAGAGGGTAGTAACAAAGTGTCATTTAAAGGCAAGTAATCAATATCAGTAAGTAAATTGTTAATAATTAAATTTCAGTTTTGTACTTAACTTCTTTATCTCATATTCATTTAACTTTTTTTTTTTTTTTAATTTACTAACTCTGGCTGCTTATTCCCTCACAGTCTTCCATTTCTTTCCAATGCTGACAGTAATTAACGGTGTAATTGTTACTCAACCCAACTGCCGCAATTGCATTTTTTTTGGCTTCCTTCTCCTGTTTGTTATTCTTCCTCATCCTTATTTCCCAAATGATTTTTCTTTCTTACATGGTTTCTGTTTCGGAGTCTTTGTAGATCTGTTTTCCACAGAGAAATTAATTTTCTCCTTCGTGTTATGGCATAGGGTGAGCTATTTTATATTTGACGTTTTGTTCTTTCAAGTTCATTCCTTCAGTTGCTGCGGTAACTGTTCTTTTTGTGCTTTTCAGTTACACTTTTCTCTATATTTTTCCATTATGCCAAGAACTACCTCCTAACTAAAAGTATCTCCCAAAACAAAAGATAGTGAGTTTCAATTCAGGACCTTCAAATCTGGTTTGGTTTATGTTGTTATGCATCTTTCTTGGCAAAACATTACATTGGTCAATCTGTGCCTTTAGTGAGTGGGCCTGAGGAGTTAAGTTCCTTATTTTTAAAATGAGTACTTTTTTTCTGGCTTTCTGTTTTGTTGTTGGGTTCTTTACCCATCTACACAGTCTGGCAAAGTCTCAGTTTCTGGGAAAGATGAAAAGGGGTTGTGGAATGAGGAAAAAACCCTTCAGGTGAAGGAGGACCCTCTTTTCCTTAAAGATGCAAAAAGCCCCAAAGAACAATGTTAATACTTTGGCGCTCGTCTTTGATGCTCTGTATTTGGAGGTGTGAAGGCTGGAGTTACAGCAAAATTTGCTCAGAATGATCGCATCAGTGACTGAAAAAATCCTTCCTTTAGTAACAGCATTTTAATAGAGAAGGGAAGCATCTTTGACAGCCTCTCTTAAGCTTCTTGGGTTGGTCCTGTTATGGTACTGTTGTGCTGCTTGTTAGTAGCAGTTGTGCATGTTTCCGAATGACTTAATTGTTCGCCTGTGCTATTTTCTTATTGTTACAAATTGGCTATTGTATTATTTTCTGGTTGCTTTTTGAATATTGAAACACTTTTCTTCCTACCTCATACACCAAACCTTTTTTTTGTAATCTTGACACCTTAAAATGAGTGATTAAAGATGCTATTAACAATCGGCAAATCTCAATGACATCGGGAAGTGCCTAGCATAATATTTTTAACAGCTTCAGAAAATGAAAAACATCTTTTTTTGAACTTCTAGTATAAAATCTAAAATATTAGCATTATTGTGCTGCCTGTTTAAAAGTGTAATGATCAGAGTGATAATGTTGGGGTATGACTTATGCTCTGGTAGTTGTCTCCTGAAGATTATTCTGTGTTGCTAAGTAACATGATTTGGTATTTCATTTTAAAACGTATGGTGTGTAATGCGTAATTGATTTAACATTTGCAAATTTTTTTTTCGGTTTTAGTCAATTGAAGAAAATGAAGTTTATCTGCCTAATGATGAGCTCTGGATCTATGAGATGGACAGTGGGTTGTGGTAAGTTGTGTAATTTATATTTAATTAATACGTAAAGTTGATCTTTGCATAGATTGCAATTGGCTGCAGTGAAAAGACTTCAGTTACATGAGTTATTGGTCGTGTTCCCTGGAGTTTGAATAGCAGATGTTTAGTGTAAGGACTGAAGGACAGACATATGTACTTGCAAGTTAACTGTAGGAAACCCGTTAATTCCTTAAGTATAGTTGTTTTTTTCAAGAGGATGTTTCAAATGGTTGGCTCAAGGCTCTGTTGTTAAAATAGGTGCATTTCGTTTGGGCATTTATTTTGGCTTAGTTCTCCATACATTAGCTTTTATGCCAAAATGAATATTTAAACACTGGATAATAGGATTCTTGATCTATTTACAATTACTTATTTTTTCTTAATTGTGTTCTGAGTGCATTTGCGTCAATAACTTGTAACTAACCAGATCTTGCACATTGCTAGCAATTTAATATTTACATTTTATATTCATTGTGTTTACATATCATATATGGGGAGAGATAACAATACCTCTTTTTAAAGTTTTCCAGTGGTTTCTATTACAATAATTGCATTCAAGCCAGTAAAGTAGTATCTATTTGGTCTTGTATGTGTTTTCTGCCAGCTCTCTTTCTAGTCTCCCATGTGTTTACAGAATTTCTTGCATGCCCATATTCAGAAGATTCTTTGCATACCTGTATTCAAAGCAACAAATTGAAATGGAGGGAAAAGGGGAGGAGAGCTGAATCAGGAAGGTGCCTTACAGTATATGTGAAAGTCCACACTTGCGTGGTCAGGTCACTGACTTTGAAAACAACAGTTTGTGTATGGTTAGCTGTGAAGTTCTAGCAAGTCTCTTTATTTCAAAGATTGTACGTTCACTGAGACTGTGGTTTGCTGTCTGTTTCTTTTGGAGAAAGGGCTGGCTAAAGCAACCTTGTACTCTCTCGTTTTTCACCCCGATGTCCCCGTATCGGTTGTACTGGTACAGCTGTTTGTATGGTCACACAGGAAATTGGATCAGGAAAGTGATCTGGGTTAAATATAACTTTTCTTTTTCCAGGGTTATTTTTAGCCTGGATCTGTTCTTCATCTCATTCAGTTTACAGCACAGACAGTTGTACACGTACAGCTGAGTGCGCCGCATGACACAGGAACAAGCAGGACTGGGGGGAGAGAAGGGGGAGGTGGGCTGGCCGGTGGCAGTGCTGGTGCCAGAGCAAAGGTCTTTGGGAGCGGTGCCCATGGCAGCTGCTAGCGAGTGCTGTTTTCCATAGGGACAGGTTGCACACGCATCATTCACATCTGGGGATTTCGTGCATAAAAAGCTTTTCCTTTTCATGGCTGCCTCCAGTTCTTTCAGGTTGGGGTAAGGTCAAGCATCAGAACTCAAAGCTGTAAGAATTCTTATCTTCTGTGTAGCCACCAGTGATAAAAGATTGAAGGCATCTAGCTGCAATGTATCGAGGAAGGGAATAAGTGGAATTGACTGGGTCAACAAGTGTGGTGATACTAGACCTAGCAGAGAGAAGAAAAAGCAGAATCAGGCTTTGAAGGTGGGAGACTGTGACTGAGGGGGGAGGCTGGGCCAAGGACGCGGTTGGAAGGGACGAAGCCAAGTCAGGTGGAGAGCTGAGAAAAATGAACGGGAGCGGCAGGGGAAGGAAGCTTCAACCAGAAACCGGAGCGTCAAAGCAAATGAGGTGTTGGCAGCAAAGCTGCGGCAAGGAGCTGGAGTGCCAGCATGGGCAGACTGGGATTTGGCTGCCAAATCTATAGTGAAGGTGTGGTGACCAGGTGGAGATCCTAAAGAAATCACGTCCTCAGTGTGTGTATGTGTGAGAGGGAAATGCAGGTCCCTATCTTCTGCAGAAATCGGAGATCCTAGCAAAGCTGTTCTCGGTGTGGAGCAGTGATTCTTGGCCTAATGCTCAGCCTCCTGTGAGTTCAGCAGAAATTGAGTTTCGCCAGGTCGTTGTGTAGTGCTTGAGATTGTGTGACGATAGAATTTGTATCGCAGGAAGTTACTGGTTTGTAAGTGAGACTAGCAAGGAAAAGGCTAGGAACTGCTGCTGCTGCAGAACAGAGAGCTCATTGCTAGATTTGGCATTACTGAAGATTTTTTGTTATGTTAAATACAGTGTAAAGTGTAGTTTTGGGAGTGGCGTATTGGGTACCAAAATTAGTGAGTACTTCTGACCTTTATTTCTACTTCTGCCTCAGTTTTCCATTTGTAAAATAACACCACCACCACCGTGTTTTCATTTCAGGAGTTTTTGGAGTTAATAGTTTTTCCAGGTTTTGAATAATTAATGTTTCAGCTCTACTAATGCTTTTGTCCGTGTGGGCTTCACCTTCAGAAGAATTGAGATGCTTCATAAACGTATGCACAATATTCACATGGAAGTCCTCTTACACTGCGGGAGTCTGACCTCATATATCAGCTATAGTTTATAGCCCTAGTTACAGCCAGAACGTTGCAACTGTATTTTTAGGTTTAAATATAAAAATTATTAATACATCTGGTTTAGGTTTGCTAATTTTAGCAAGTTTGAAAGCAGCATTAGAAGACTTAATGTATGTGCTAAATTGCAGGACAATGCACCTAATGGAAGGAGAGCTACCTACCTCCATGTCGGGGAGCTGTGGGGCAAGCATTAATGGGAAGCTGTACATTTTTGGTGGATTTGATGATAAAGGATACAGTAATCGGGTATTGTATGCTTTTCTTTCATAACATATTGAATTTGAATGGATTATAATGCTGACCTTACTGTTTTGTCTGGTGTACTTTGAGTTAAGGAGAAATTTAAGGAAAAGCTTTATTTTTGTAGAAAAAGTATACTTTTAAACTGACAAAAATCTTTAGTTTCTGTTTGAAGGTTCAACTGCGTATATTTTTCTGGGATCTTTCACTGAATCGTAGCTTCAGAATGAGACCCATTACGTGAAACTTTCTGTATTGATTTCTGAAAACTGCCAGTGCTTTCCCAGTTGCCTTTTTTTTTATAAAAAAAAAAAAAGATGTTGATAGCCATAATTGAAACTGATCTCAGAATATCATGTTTATTTTTGCTCTTTGATAGTGATTACCTTGCTTATATAATCAGGTAATAATTAAAGTTAAAATATAGCTACCAGTTCTCCTTGTAACTAAAGGCTGGAGTAGCAAATAGATTGAAATGAGCTGCTTTATCACTGAGTGTAAATGAAGTCAGAATTCAGTCCTGAGTAGAAAATAAGTGAAGTTGAGCATCTAATCAGATCTCAGTTTAGTACTCGGTTCACATGCCGTGTTGGTTTTTATGCAGTTACCTAGTTAGGTTAGGCTGAACTAGTGATGGTTCTGCCAGTAGAACTGAACTGAGAGTTGTTTGTCGTGCAGAAGGTTTTTGCAAGGCTGCCGCTGACTCTGGGAGGAGCAGGATGTTACTGTTCTGTTCTGGCTGAGAGAAGGCAAGGAAACGGGCTGCTAATGCTCGCTGCTGTTGTACTCTGGTTGTGTGTCAGAATCTTCCTATATCTTGCTACATATTGTAAACTTCAGTTCCTGTTTTGTATTTTTTTAAAGGAAGTAGTGTATTCTGGGGGTGGTGGGCTGTGCATTTTGCTGGTGGTTTGTGCTGGATTCTTCGACATCATTTATACTGAAAATGTTGTAATTTTTTTCTTTTAAGCTATATTATGTTAATTTGCGAACAAAAAATGGAACCTATAGGTGGAAAAAAATTACAAATTTTAAAGGTCAACCTCCTACACCACGTGACAAGCTTTCCTGCTGGGTGTATAAGGACAGGTAACACATTAAGAATATTTAATATGTGTTAATTGCAGAGAGGAAGTACTGTAAAGTGAAGAGAACACAGGTTTGGGATTCATGAAACTCTAATTCTTAGCTTGACTTGCTGTGGGATTTTGTGTAACTCTCCTAACAACTTTCTACCAGAGTTGTCTCACATGTGAGCTGAATTAATGGTAAGTATAAATCCACTTTAGGAGAGAGTTGGGAAATTTAGTGGAAGTTTCTGGAATGCTTTGAGACTTTAGATAAAAATCATTATGCATCTATTACTTGTGGTTTTCATTTTAACACATATTAAAAACCGGTATAAAAATTACCTTGATTTTCTGTTGGATTACGTAAGCATTAAATTATTACCTGCAATAAATATATTTAGTACATTTTCAAGGATTTCAACAGCATACAGATATTGACAATTGCAAAGACACTTCAGTGAGTATCTTTATAAGAACCAAGTCAACCTAGGTATTTGTGTTGTAAAAGTTACTGAGTCTATTTCGAAAAAATACTTAGCTAAAAATAAATATAGTACTTCAGATTTTGTGTTTATTGTGGAGAGTGTCTGGATATTGTGGTGTATCTGGTCACAAGAAAGCGAGATGACAGTGATTTGTTATAGGAGTTATTGTAAAGAAGAATATGATATACAGTGAACAGTGTAAAATGAAAATGATTTCTCTGTAAAGAGGTTTTGCATGAACTGTATAATGCCTCTCCACTGTATCTTGGGTTTGTAATTCTAATTTAACTGCAAGGTATATGAAATTACATATATTTGAACAACTTCTCCATAGCTGTTAATACAAGATTATTCAGAACTAAATTAATCTATTCAGGGTATCAAGTAATATGCATACTGAGAAAATTGCATATTTTAGGTGGCAAATACTTAACAAAAGTATTTTGGATAAGCTATGCACCTTTTCAGAAGTATACCTCAGAATTTCACAAGCTGTGAGTTTGCAGATCAAGATGTCTTGGTGTATTGCGCAATGCTTTCAGTAACTCTGTTTCCCTAGGAATGTCAGTCTGGAATGACCTTCACCATCCCATCATTTCCTAAATTGCCTTCTCCCAAGATCACTAACAACTATACCAAATATCCTCAAATGTTGAAGTTAAACAAAACTTTAGGAACCATTACTTATGGATGGCCATTTCATGGGTGGAATATTGGGCTGGGAGGTGTGTAACAATACTTGCAATGCAATGTGTTCAGTAGTGCTAGTTGAAAGAATCTCTTCATGAGCTAGAGAAAGACTTTGTGGGTCAGGCAGTCTGTGGGCTGAACCTTCGGAACGTTGGTTGTGAAAAGATGTACGCAGTAGGCTAACAAATACAGCAGGAGCATAGGAGTTTCAATAGAAAAGGGTAGGAATTCTAGCAGAAGCACAGGCATTTCGCTGTCTTGTGTGTTACGTGTCATTCGGAGACTCGCCTCTGAAAATGCGACCGTGATAAATAAGCTTGTGGATGGAGGAACAGAGAATAGGGACTATGAGGTATCTTGAGCCTCCTGCCTCGCTTGTGTGGATTTCTGTCAGGCTTCTTGGGGAGTGTAACTATTACCTTCCTCTCGGTAAGGTTTGCTGTGTAATTAGGTACAATATGAAATATTTTGTTTGTATTATTAGTAGTACAGTAGGTAAACCAAAATTTGAAATTAATTATTACAGCTTATTCATTTGAATGCTGCTTACAAAACAGCTAACTGAATTGATTTGTTGTTGTGGTTCTTCTAGGCTAATATATTTTGGTGGCTATGGCTGTAGGAAGCATAATGAGCTGAGTGATTGTTTTGATGTCCATGATGCATTTTGGGTAAGAGATTTGTCGCAATTCAGAGTGATCTGTCCTTTCTAATTGTCAAAATGTGATCTTTTATACTATACTCAGTAAGTATGAAAATCTGTCTGATTTTTCTTTTATTTGCAGCATCAGCAGAAATGAAAATTAGAATCTTCTGCTTAGCGTTGAAATTTCAGATATTGCATGTTAGGAGCGGTGGGTGTTCAGTGTGTTCCGAGTACCCGGTGCTAGGCTTTGAGTGCAGTGGAACAAAATGCTGCCAAAGCAGGAGCAAAGGCAGTGTGTTAAATCCAAAGACGTGTTTTAAATATGAAACTCCCAGAAAATTTCAGGATTTCTTTCCTTGAAGTAATGGGAGGGAATTTATAGCTTCACAAGTCTGACAAATACTTTCAGTTAATTTCTTTATTTTGTTATCCAGAGTAAATGCCATTGCTTTAAGATGCTTGGATTAGCTAGTTTCCTGTAATGATTTCTTATGGCTAATAGAAAGGAGGAGACTGATTATTTAGTGACAGGAGTTAATAAGAAATAGATATGCATTCAAGGGAGTATAGATCCTTTCATCAAATGTTAAATATTGACTTACAGAAATGTATTACTTTGTACAATCTATTTATTTCTTGGTATGTTACATGAAAAATTAGAAGGTCGAATTTGTCTGCTGCAGTGACCGATGTTGGAGCTCAAAGCCCATTTTCCAAAGTGTCATTAGCCTTAACATTCCTGAATGCTGTTGACCTTGAACTAGACCTGAGCTGCTGCATCATTATTAAAAATATTAGTGTATGTTTTTTTTAAATAAAATTCTGTATTTCAGTTTATTTTCTGTTTCGATAGATTGCTTCTGGGTTTGTATCCTTTAATAAGGATGAAGATTTTAAAGTAGAATAAAATATTTTAAATTTTTTAACTTCTTTTTCAGGAAGGACAGATATTCTGGGGATGGCATAATGATGTCCATGTTTTTGATACCACCACACAAACTTGGTCTCAGCCAGCAATTAGAGTGAGTGTTTTTTAGTCTTTTGACACAATTGTGATTTTACTGCATTTTGAATAGTTATTGTGCTGTAGAAATTGATGTTGGGAAAAGTAATTTGAATATGCTTAGGTTTATAACGTTAAACAGGAGGACACTCAGTGTATCTGAAATGTGGAAAATTCAGAACTGGTAAGAATTTTTTTTTTCCCCACAGGATGTTATTAGACTGGTGTTTTTTCTACAGTGCAGTTCTGATGCAAAAAATACCATAAGCTTCAGAGAGGTATTAGAAATCTGGATACATTAGAAGATGATAACAGTATTCTGTATCTAGGGTATAGGTTTTAGATAAAGCTTTGTATCCAAGCTTGAAGACAACTGTTGGGAATATAGAATTACTGTCAGCATTCCGCTACTGGAAGGACAAGGCACTGGAATACTCCAGAGAACCGTTTAGTAGGAATAGCAGAGTGGGGCTGAGGAACGAGGCGTGGAGGTGTTTCAGCGGCTCCTCCCAGAGTAAGCTTGGGTCCTGCGGAAATGGATTATGGCAATTATACCAGCTTTGGGTGTCCTTGTAGGCGTTGCCTGGGGTTGGGTCTGGAAGAGTTTCATGGCAGGAGCACAGCCATTAACCCAGGCCAGCTCTGTGTTCATCCTGTCTCACACCTAACAAAGGCCTTCTGGAACAAAGCGAAAGTCTGTGGGGAGCACGTGGTAGAAACACATTTTAATGGTTTTAATGGTGCCAAAATGAGGTTAACAAACCCCGTTTATCTGAACTGTTTTGATATGAAGCCGTTTGGATGACTGTATGTGCATATAATTAATCTGCAGCATGGATAACCTATCTCACAGGTAACTGAGAGCTGACCGTAGGAGAGATTACGGTCTGCCTGGAGAGGTGTTCCTTCCACCCCCGCCCCTTTTCACAAAGCTGATGGGTCAGTGTGGAGGATAATGCATTGGGGTGAAAGAACAAGACCGGTCTTGAAGTCCAGTCTCTCTTGATTCACTGTTCAGCTGTCAGAAACTTAAAGCAGGCAAGGGGAGATAGCAAACTCACTGTATTGCTAATTCAGGCCTTCAGTTTTTCTCTGAAGATACATGTTTAGTATGCGAGGGTTATGTGCTTGTTATTTTGAGCGTTGTGTGCATGGAGTTGCTGCATTCCTTGCAAGAGTTAAAGTTGAAAAATCTTCTGAACGAATATCTCCCAGTCATGCTATATTGTTAGAATAAACAGATCGGATATTCTTCAGCAAATACATTATTTTAAAAGTCTTCCAAAGGAGCATGTATACTACTCACTTTCCTAGTAAAATAGTAATGTGCATGTTTCTGTGTATTGAAGTGAATATGATAGTGTACTATAAAGGTTCATAAAATCCTGGTGAGCTTACGTGAGGACTCGGTAGTAGAAGGATGCTGTAATGAGTGTCTGACTCTATTTTATGGTCTTTATAGGATGTTCTAAAATTCCTATAAAAATAAATGCAAAAATAGAAATTACCATTGGAGAGGAAAAGCCAATTTTGCAGTCTTTATTTCTGATTTACACAGGGAAGACTTTTTGGCATGTGGCTACTGGATGTAACATCAAATTTTAAGATCTGATTTCCAGAGATTTTTAGTGCCAGTTCCTGATGGCGTGCACTTCGGGAGAATAAAGCTGCACAGGAGATACCAACAATAACTGATGTGCTATTGTAATTTTATGCTTAGGAATTAAAGATAAATTCATTTAATTTCACTTATGTAAAGCAATGATAAATCAGACCCAAGAGGGAACATATTAAACATTAGCAACTGAGGGAACTCAGTACTTGGCAAAAAAGCTGTCCTTGGCAATTAGGTATATCTTCTAATATCTGTGGAGTCTTGGACATGAGTGCAAATGATTTGCTTTTAAAGATGCAGTTCTGCCAGCATATTGATGTGTGTTGGCCTTACCTTTTCGGTTTCTCTGTTACTGACTTGCTGCTATTTGTGTCTGGCACTTTGATGTTCTGAAGGATCTTATTTTGGTTCTTTCAGGGTGGAGATCCACCTCAGCCTCGAGCAGCTCACACATGTGCTGTGCTGGGAAATAAAGGTTACATCTTTGGAGGACGAGTGCTGGTTAGTGTTTAATTAAACCATTTTATTTGCAGTAATATTATTTTCTTGACTGTTAGGGTTTTTTTTTTATAGCAAATCACTTTGTAGTAGAAAAAAAATCCAAAATGTCTTTGGCCTAACCTGTGTGTTAGGGGCATTGAATCCAGGATGCTTCTTTTCATCCCCCTCTACCTTACAAAAGAAGAGTCTGTCTTTCTGTCTGTAGTATTAATGATGAAGCATACGTTGTCCCAACAAGGGGAAAAAACAGATGACTCTATGGTAAATGCAAATGTTTATAACTCAACAAAAATGGTTGATGGATGCGTAACCTCTATAGGAGATGGTGGTTTGAGAGTGGAGCAAAAGCAAGCCCGATGATAGACCAGGTTTTCAATAAATTATGAGATGCTAGCATTCTGTGCTTGCTACAGCTTAGCAGATTAATACATCAAACCTGCTGGCTTTTTTTTCCTCATTTCACTTAATGAAATGCTAGTGAGTCGTAAATATAACTGGATCTCAGCCACCCCCTACTAAAGAAAGAGGAAATGTGTAAGACCAGTCCATTACTCACAAACACATCTCTCTCACCCTGATGTTTTGCCTGCTGGGAAAGTGAAGTTCAGAATAGCTGTTGGGATACAGGATTTTATATTTACAACTGTAACATGTGGTTCTGAAAGGTAGGAAAGATCGGGTTTCAGTTGGCTTTATAATTTAAACTTTTGGGTTTTGCACGTAAGTGGCTGAAGTACTGCTGTCTGGAAGGGCAGCATGTGATTGTAACGTCTGGATACAAAGCTATTAGTCTGCGTACATTCGAACTGGTAGAGGATGCTGCAGCATGTTACTGATAGCACAGGCTACGGCAGGCACAGGTCATTCCAACCCTGTAAAGTCTCTCCTCTGCTCTCTGAATGTCAATTTTGCAGTCTCAGTCTTTCCCTTTAGCATGCTCTGTGCCCTTGGTACAGAATATGTGCAGCATACCGTAGAGATTGCTGCGAACAGCTTTATTCTGTGGATCCAGTGTAAGTTCTTTACCACAGGAGTAGTACTTGTATTTGCTTTCTTCATAGTTGATCCAAGACTGTACCATTTTAATACACTGTGGGAGGATCTTAAATGTGTTGTCCCTAGGTAAGAGTCAAAGGCAGCATTAAGAGCAATTAAGTGCAATCAGTGCATAGTTAATCAAGGCTAGATTCTTCCTATATAATCTTAACTCTTCCTAGCTCTTTTTAACTTAAAAAAAAAAATAAAATCGCAGGAGTCATCCCCCTGGTTGTCTGTACCTAACAAACTTGAAGCCGCCCTTGGTGAGCAAGGAGATACTAAAACCTCTCAGCAACACACTTAATTTTTCTAGTACTAGGCAGAGGAGATTTTCTCTTCAGTTCTCTGCTGAAGCATTAATGTAAGAATTTAAGCCTGAGGCAGCAATGCAATACAAAAAAACATACTCCTGTCTTATGTCTGAAAATAAGGATGGTAGCAACTAGTCTTAACTAATGCAGACTCCCCTATCGTTTGTAAATTTTTTTGCAAGGAAAATTTTATCTTTATGGGCTGGAAAGTGTACCAACTCTTTTTAGAACTGTTGCAAAAGCATAGGAAAGAGAAGATTTTTAAAGTCGCTGTATAAGCTGGAGTTTATCAGGAACATGAGAAACAGATGCTGTAAGGCAAGTAAAAGCCTCCTAGTTTAAGTTTCTGTGTACTCTTCCATATTTTTTTTTAAAATTGTTTTCAGCTCCTTTTACCTACAGCTAATTTAGAGCCTTTAATCATATTCAGCTAAAGGGTGAGACTTGATGCTTTCTGTCTCTACTACTATGAAAAGTAACAGCAAAGAAGCTTTAGAAAGCCCTCAGTGCTGTGTTTCTATAGTTTTGTTATATGAAAGAGGAGGAATGAACTGTTGGTTGGAAATGCCCTACGGTGAACATACGCCAACTTCATCTTGGAAAGCTGCCATAACCTAAACCCTGTATTCTCAAGTACTTGCAAGTAAAACAGTGTAAAATTGCACTTTGTTCCCTGTGCCCTATTTTTCACGCTGTAAAAGCTGTACTCGAATGCAGTGTTCTTCTCAGGGAAAGTCTACAGTTCTGTTACAAAATGGCTTACTCCTGCTTGCTCCGACAGAAACCAGACATACAGATCAAGGCAGGCTCAGAATGGTCACACAGTGTCCAGCCAGTCTTTCCATTTGAATTGCCTCCCACAGCTGCAGGAAAAGTTCACCCAAGTACCATTTCAGAACAATCAGAAAAGAAAGTAACCACAATTGATCCTGTTTGCTGTTACCATTATGCGTTATGTGGCCTTTCATACAGGCTCCTGATCTCTGGAGTTGTTGCTAACGCCTCAGCTCTGGCAGTGAGAACTGCACACGGTAGCTTCCAGAGCTCTAGGTTTGGGGAAACTTGATTTCCAAATAGCTAAGGAAAGAAAGGGCTATTACAAGAGACTGAAAAAGTATCCAGGCGTACTTGAGTCTTGTGCATCAGGGTTAGCCATGCCAGGCTAAGTGAGCCCTGTGCCTCTGCTGTGGGCTTGCTCTTTGGTGTCTGCTGTATCAATGAGCTCTTGCTGACCACAGCTGGACTGAATCCTGCTCCTCATTTAGCAAGCCTGCAGACGTGAGAGGGAAAGAAACCTAGACGCGAAGAAGTAAACACGCAGCCTGGCCTACTGCTTATTTCTGAACACTTCCTCAGCCTTCAAAGCCTTGCTCCCTCTGGCTTTCTGTTAGCAAGGGCTGTCTCTGCGTGGTGCAGAGGTCTTCAGAAACAGAACAGCATAGAGTGTTGTGTCAGGCTAGTTAGGGTTGCTGCACTGTGCCTGTTGCAACTGAACTGCTTTGTAACTCAAGCTAGGATTCTCATGCAGCCTCTGCAAGTGAAATTATTGGTAAACTGGAGCTCACCTGTTACTTCTCCACTGTGCTGTTGCATGATTAGATGTGCCCTAAGAGGACATGCCCCCTGGCTTCTATTTAGCTCTGACCATTTCACTACAGAATTCAGAAGTACAAGAAGGCTCTGATCGGAAAAGGTTTTTCTCTTCCTCAGGTAGCATCAGCTGCCTTAGAAACCATTTGCTAAATTTCAGTGAAACCGCTTTGGAACAATGTCAGAGAAGAGTGAAATTTTGGACAGCCGTATTTAATTTTGTAGGAGAGCAGCAAGTGTAGTTTTCACCTTAGTGATACTCTGTTACTGATTGACTTTCCATTCTGGAATGGAAGGAGACTGACAAAGGTTAGGGAACATTCAGTGGGGCTTGAGGAATTAATGTAAATCATGAAACAGGAAGGGAAAGCTAAAGACATCAGAAAAACACTACATTTCCTGACACCAGGAGTAACTCCTCCCCAAAGGATGAAGTCTTGCTTTTCTCCATAAATTAAGGAGCAAATACGGGGTTGCTCTGCTCCTCCTTCTCCTTCTAGTTCACCATAATACAAATCTTCCCAGGGAAAAGGCTCTACAAGGAACCAGAAAGGGCCAGGAAGTGTCATGAGGCTTCTCCTATTCATCTTTCTGGGAGGAAAGGGCACCTTTTTCCAAACTTGGAGCTAGAACTGGTAAAAGAAGATGATGATGATGATCAAAATCAATTGTACCAGGAATCATTTGAAAACAGGCTCAGAAGTATTATGTGGACTCTGTTCCTCCAGGTAAGCCCCTGAAAAAAAAACAGAAATGGGAGAAAGTGGGAAGGAAGGAGAGTTATTCCAAAAATTGATGCAAGTCTCATGTTTGATTTAGGTGGAAAGTTTTCATGTAAAGAATGATGAAGTAATAAAACAAAGTCTTTCCAGCAGCTCTTCGTGCATCCGATGCCTTAATGTATGCATGTTTATATTTCCTGTTATCTTTTCTGTCGCTGAAGATCAGAAGATACACTGAACTGCACTCCTTCTCGTACAAAGATTTGAGCTGTATTAGCTGTTTGATTGTAAATCTCAGAATGGAGAGCTGCACAGAGTTTACTGTAACAGCAGTGAGCTGTAAATATGTCACTCTTAATGCCTTTCATCATGCTAGAAAGCTAATCCCGAGACACAGCAGATCCTGGTTAATGTTTTACTGGGCTGCAAACACATGAACATGCCATAGGATGTCTGAGGAGTCCTTGTAGCTCAAAGGGAAGTGCAGACCCTCTTATGAGACTTGATGCTTGATGCTTTTAAGCCAGTTAAGAATCATTTTAGGATTATCAGCTAAATGATTAAATATAGTAGGCAGCATTTAGAAATACATGAGAAACTGCAAGAAAACTTTGCATAGTGACAGTACTATAACCTGACTGCGTGCTTTACAGTTTCCCAAATAAGGGTCGGGTAGAAAGGCATTTTCATTTGTTAAAACTATGTTGAAGGGCTGGATCTTAGACATGAATGTCCAACTGATGCTGTGTGTTGAATTCAAAATGAGGTTGATGTAATTATGCATCTGTCAATCTGTTGAATCATGAGAATGTAAAGATTTAATACATTGATTTCCCAGGGACCAAGAAACTGAAAACTACTCCATCTTCTGCCTAATGCCTAGGAAAGGAAAGTCAGCGAGGAGGTCTTGGACAGAATCTTCTTGAAACCTTAATTTCCAACAGAACAGCAACTTTCTTTCTTCCCTTTCTTTAATAGATGTCCTCCGTATCGAACTGTGTTATTCCAAGATGATTAAATATTTTTAGTTGTAGAGGCCAGGATGTTGCTTTTCCCCCACCCTACCCCCAAGTGTCTAGCTGTGTACAGGTACAGCAGAAGATACTCAGTAACTGCATTTTGCTTTCTGCTTGTATAATTTGTTCCGCATCTCCTTCAAAGCCATCTGAAGGAGCAGGAAACTGAATAGACTTGTCATGGAAGACAGATCTGTTCCACTAGCTGTCAGTTGGACCACGCTTTATTGTTATATTCACCCTCTTGCAGGGATAAAGTTTCTCAGGCAATGCATAAAAGCCTTCACATTCGGCTTTTCTTTAGCCTGTTGGCCTCTCTGAAGGCGTTCCAAAATGCTAGTTAACATTCTCTTCCCTAGGGCAGAAAAGGGCTAGCACGTACTTAATCAGAGGAGGCCATAGCTATCCTGAAAACCTTGCTGTTTCCTGAAATACCCTGAGAGACTTTCCATAGCTCTGATGGACAGCTTTGGAAGTCTCTCAAACTCACTAACTGGCTAAGTTCTCAGGGGTAAAACTACTCCTGTTCCGACTTAAATGGCAAGTCTAGTTTCTGCCTCAAAGGATCTGCAAGCTGGAGAAAGGCTTATTCTAATAGATCTATGGACTACCCTAGGAGAAAAGAAATTGTAAGGTAAGGCAAGATATATTTCCCTACTTCTCAGATATTGTTTTGCAGTGCCTAGGGGAATCACAAACGTCAGTCAAGTGTATTGCGAGCCTCTGACAATATTGCTGCAATCTAAAGCAAAGAAATTCTGTCTTATGTTCTCCCCCCGCCCTTTATGTTTCTAAGGCAATTACTTTCTTCATCTCAAAACACAGGCAGATATGCAAGTGTATTGGTTTCCCATTGTTCTTATTGATACATTTTACTATTTTTATGATAAATGCTAAAGGGTCATAAAACCTCTTTCTTGCTAGTAGTAACTTTGTGAACCTTGCAGAAATGAGAGAAAAACACAGATGTGATGAACCTTTTTAAGGGATGTCATGTACTGAGTACAGTACCTACTAGAATATTTCAAGGAATAGTGATCAGGCAGGAGGATGCATAGTTCTGATCAGAATGCAAAGAAAAATGAGAGGAAAGTGTACGTAGAGTATTATGCCTTCTGCAATTACCTGCCATGAATTCTGTGGATGAAAAGTGAATATGTTTGCAGGAACTGACTGTCACACAGTTCTTCACTATTAAACTACTATTAAAAGCTAAAATTGGCCCCATACTGCCATTGCATTACTGTAAATATTCCTGACAGTTAGTTTTCTGAGAGTTGCATGGGTTTTTTGAGAGGAAATGCTTTTCATCTACCATGTAACAACAGGGGCGGTTTAAGGCACATGGGTATAGTTTTCTTCAAAATATTGTTACTTGGAATATTCTGTCCTGGGAAGGCCTCACTGAAATACTTTGCTCATTGTTTGCTCAATATAACACAACTGGGATTTTGTTTATTTGTTTTAGCAAACTAGAATGAATGATTTGCACTGCCTGAATTTAGACACTTGGACTTGGTCTGGAAGGTAGGTTTCTCTCTGTAACACTTAAAGTTGAACGCAGCAGATTGCAACATATTGTTAAATAGTTCTAGGGCTAATTTTGTAGCTTTTCCAAGAGGAGGATGGGGGTTTGGGGACTATTTTAACAGCTGTTATATTGTGATTTCAATTTAATTTAATTTGATAGTAGTTACTAAACTTTTTGTGTTCTGCACCAAAGCATTGATGATGCTATTTTAAGCACAGCATGTAGTGATTTAACATCGTAATTTTCAAGATGGGTACATTTATCCATATGGAATTTAGGTTTTATGTCCCCTTTAATACTGTTTTTACTATGTAGATTTGGCTCATTATGGTACAGATGGAGGAAAGGTCTCCCCCGCCCTTCCAAAATAAGCATCTTAACCATTTTTTAAAAATCAAGTAAAAACATGACCTAAATATTTCCATTTTAAACTAAATTGGGTATTAGTATACTCCTAAGGTTTGTTTGCTTGCACATAGCATTTATGATAGTGCCTGCTACATGTGTAGAATCGGTGGGTATATTGTTAGCTGGTAGACAAACCAGGAGATAAACAGTAGCTGATGGGTGATAGCCACTGTTCTGTTCGTGTTCTCAAGGTAACCTAATAGTAATTTCACAAAAGACCACGAAATACACCTTTCCTGAGTATATGTCAGTGCTGATCCTGCTCCAGGGCTTTACGTGCTTCGTGCACCTGTGATGGGCACCTTTAACCACCGGTGACTGCTGATCCGGTCCTGCACCAAAGGGTGTTCCTCTGCCCTCTCAGACGAGAGCCAAGCGGGGGAGTAGACACAATCCTCCATCCATTCCTTCTGGCTGCTGATGGCAGCAGGACAAAGCAGTTCCACAGTGCCCTTTGAAAATAAAAAAAAAAAAACTTCTCTCTGAAGATTTCTTTAATTAGCACGTATAATTAACATCAGTTTAATTCCCCTTTTTCTTTGCTAGTTGTTTTAAAATTAACAATGTTCTACCTAAATTGTCCCTCTTAGACTGTGGACTGTACCTCTGAGTGGATTGATTATTCAGATTATTGCTTTAGCTGCTTACTACTTCTTGTTGTTGTTGCATGAGCAGTTGCTGTTTGGCTTGCTTTTCATTGCTTTAAAAAAGGAAACCTGTGACAGTTGATCAAAAAGTCAATGAGAGGAATTTCAGGCCCTGCAGGAGGACTGTCAATGTCAAAGTTCTGTCTAAGTCCTCATCAGCCAGTGTTCCCTTTTGTTTGGCATCTGAAAACTGATACTGAAGTTTTTAAAAAGTGCTTTCTGTTCTTGATCTGATTACAACAGGCTGATTTTTCCATACGTACACACTAAGACTAAGGATGGTAATACTAAATTCAGCCATTCTGAAAAACTGAAGATTGTTCCAATACTCAACTACTTCTGTATTGTGATCCAAGAATAGCTCACAAGACTTACCCATGATTTAGTACAGATTGATCATTATAAACTTAGGAGCCTACTATCCAGCCATTCTATAGCACCTCTGCAAAGGGTCTTTGAGAGACTAAAAAAAGAGATTTAAGAGACTAGGGAAAAAAGAGTCTTTGCAGAGCATCTGCTGCTGTGGTGGCACCTCACAGGAGGTAAAGCGTTCATATCTATTCATATCTAGAGGGGTAACTAATCAAAGGCTGGTCTTACAGGAAGCTTCACAGGCCTGAGTGCTCTTCTTCCCTTACTAAAGTGATTGATTTTAGGGAAACCTGAGAAATATAACTCAGACTGTCACAGCAGAATTTAGATCAGCCGTTGTCAGCCGCAAATCGGGGGG
>Ga0065711_1036593_pt1 | contig 20822 bp, 12 predicted proteins | sample Hoacrofraction12_FD_59098 | JGI IMG/M metagenome (GOLD analysis project Ga0065711, IMG submission 59098) | Hoatzin crop microbial communities from Cojedes, Venezuela - Epithelial fraction 12 v2 (version 2) | ecosystem: Host-associated > Birds > Digestive system > Esophagus > Crop | place...
ATGGTGTAAGCAGACGGAAGTGACGCCGTAAACCTAAGCTATATAATACTGTGCTACCCGTCAATAAACGCCATTTGCTGTCCACCACGTTGGTGTCTGCGAGCTGATGGCCCAAGCGGCCGGGGGGTAGGTCGCCGTGCCGTTCCTGAACCAGGTCGCCACGCCAACGAAGGCGACACAGCGGTTATGGATCACCAGAGGCGAGGTGAATGTGGGGCTCAAATATTGTCTGCTTCAGTAGCAGAGATTAGTGTATATTTTAACAACAAATTACATCTTGCCTGTTAAACTATGTTTAAAAGAGTTCACAAAATGAACTCTTCATTGGCAAGTGGAAAGTATTTGCAATTTTTTCCAGGCTTTTAAAATGTTTTTTAAAATGTTCTTTAAAAGTCTTATTCAAAGAAATATGGTAACTTCCAGTTGGCACATAATCTAGTGATTAACATGTATTATCACATAATATGGTGACTGAGGTGTAAAAAATTAGCTATGGGGAAGAAAGGGAAGAGTACGAATAAACAGCTAATTCTCCAGAAACATAACTTTTAATCTGAGATGGTTTAGGATTAGTACTATAAATGTAATAGAAACAGTCTTAAATTTATCTCAAGGCATACACACAAGAGATGTCAAGACACGTGAACTATTCATTGAGAACCTCAAAGGAATTTTAAATTCTCTTGAGTTCATGTTCTAACTGTATTCATGGAAAAAGCATTGTTGTTCAAATACTCTTGTGTTCTCAGTGGGTCACTGAAGGTTTGTGTGAATTTCCTTTAGATTCCTACAAATACTTGTACATTGCTATTTCCACTGCATTTCAAGGTCATGTGGTGTGGCCTATTTCCACAAAATGACAAGTCATGTATCAAATGTCATGTAACATATGGTATATACCTCTTTAAACTCTAAAGAATGTCAGCAAAGTCAAAATCACTTTATCTTTGAAAATATAATTTAATTCTAGTGGACATGATTTCTTGGTGGAAACAAGAAATCACAGTGGAGATTTATAATTTTTCTCTCTCTGTTTTGAGACGTGACTTTGGCAGTGATAATTTGCAATGTTACAGAAAATATCCTTACAGCAACCAACCCCCAAGGAATAATTCAGGGCGACTTCAACAAGCAACAGAGAAGAAAAGAACTACCTAATTCCTTCTCTTCATCAGTGAAAACAAGTATTAATAAATGCTTTAAAAGCATCTGTTCCATGATATTATCTATCTCTCAGGATCAATAAGACAGACAGAAATCTGTGCATGGAAACAAAGATGGATTTGGGGAAGAAGGCTTAGCTTTCAGACAAAAGACTGATAGAAGCTCTCTAGGACATAAAGACAGGGACAATCCAAAATTTGTTATATGCCACAAGTTGCAAAGCAAGCTGTCCGTGTCAGGTGAGAAGGGGGTCTGAGATGAGATTATTTGTCAAGCTAAAAGGTAAGGATCACCTTGCTCAAAGAATGATCGTGAAACATCCGTAAGTTTGCATGGAGCGAGCATACACATAGGGGGCTGGTATGCAATGAAGAAGTTGACTTTTTCCCCAACATCTGAACAAAAATTGCGGAAGGTGTGCAATAATATTTGCCTTTGACTTTCCATTTAGGATTCAGACTGACTAAGAAAGTATTGAGAGAAAACAAATTGGGCTTGCACTCCTAAATTATGATTTGTAGTTCATGAATATCCACGCAAACGATGATTTGAGTTTGGCTTTATATTAAGCATTATATGTATTATCATAAGCATGGTCACTATTTGATGATAAAGGGGTGTCTATCACTTGAATGACAAAGGCAAATGAATACTAGAGGATTCATATAGATTTTAGGGAAAATAGGCATAGTTCAGAAATGTGATGACCGCAAATCCTTCACAGATAAAAGATAATCCATGCACATTTGTTCTTTCTTCTACCTAGATTTTCTAAAGTGGCTGTAACATCTTACAAAGATGTAGTGAACGACACCTGAGCAAACACAGATGCCTGGTGTAGATCAGTAACAAAGTGAAGATGTTCTTAGGGCATATTAAAAATTATAGGAAGAAAAACTGGAAACTTTGTACAATCATTCCTAAATTACTGCATTTATATACTTCTGGTCATGCCTTGATGCCCCATCATTTACTGCTGTTTTTTGGGGGCATTTAGGGTTTTTTTTTGTTGGCCAAAATATCTAATATTTTTTTCAGACAAGTTAATGCGCATAGGACTTGTAGGGGTGGGGTGGCAATTGGGTGCTTGCAGGGACACCTATGCTGGGAATTGGCAGGAGGGGAGAGTTTGCTGGAGGGTGATGTGCTTGGTGGAGGGCCTTCGGGGTGGGCAGTGCTGGCCCTTGGCTTCCTCCCACTGCCGTGCTCTTTGCCGCTGCACCTCTCTGCTGGGGATGGTCCTTTTCACAGCCTGGCTGTTACCTGGCCAGCTAGGGCAGTCTGAGAGGGGCTTTCTTACCAGTGTCAGTGCCTATTTTTAACCTGAGTTGCTTATAGACGGTGGCAGCAAAGATTTATATGGTGTATAGAAGATTCTAAGGAGATTATTTTTAGCCATTTACTAAAGAAATTTGAAATTAGTACATTCTCACAAAGGAATAAATAGATAACCTGAAATCTGTTGGTACTTCTGATGAAGCTGGAAACATCTCTGTCAAAGGGCACCTCAAGACGCTGTGACAACGGTGGCCATCATGCTGAGGGAGGTGATTCTGCCCCTCTGCTCTGGTGAGACCTCACCTGGAGTAATGCACTCAGCTCTGGAGCCCTCAGCACAAGAAGGACATGAACCTGTTGGAGTGGGTCCAGAGGAGGGCCACAAAAATGATCCGAGGCCTGGAACACCTTTCCTATGAGGAAACACTGAGAGAGTTGGGCTTGTTCAACCTGGAGAAGAGAAGGCTGCAAGAAGATCTTATGGCAGCCTTCCAGTACTTAAAGGAGGCATACAAGAAAGATGGGGATGGACTTTTTACCAGGGGGGGTCATGGTTTTAAAGTAAAAGAGGGTGAATTTAGACTGGATGTAAGGAAGAAATTTTTTACAGTAATGGTGGTGAAACACTGGAACAGGTTGCCCAGAGAGGTGGCAGATGGAAACATTCAAGGTCAGATTGCACAGGGCTCTGAGCAGTCTGGTCCAGCTGAAGATGTCCGTGCTCACTGCAGGGGGGTTGGACTAGATAACCTTTAAAGGTCCCTTCCAACCCAAAATATTCTACGATTCTATGAATTCTGAGTATCAGTAGTGGACAGCAGACAAAAAGAGGGAGTAATGAGTGTAAGACTTCTATGTACTAAATGTCTGCAGTGGCACAATAAACCTTTCAAAATCTTCCCACAAAGAGGAATGTTTTACTTAACTATACAGTCATGCAGTAGTTAGATTTTTCCTGAATGGTGCTGTAGACCATTTTCTTCTTGTTTTCCTTTGTGGATACAGAAACACGGTGCTTATGAAGAGTAAATACTAGTTATTAAGGAAGTTTATTATATTTCCCTTATTTAAAGAATAAATCAAATGAATTTCAGTAGTCAGTTTCAAGACTTTACTCTGAACCCTTCATTTTGGCATCTGATAGCATCTGCCAGGGAGTTAGCTTCTATAACTAACAGCAATTAGCAGTCTTTATTTTCCAGATCCATGTTAACCAGAAGATGTGGTCAGAAAAGTTTCCGATGAATACCTACATAGGCTGATTATGGCAACATATATTCTTCAGTGAAATAGCTAACATTAGTAACCGCTGGTGACCAGTATCAGATTACAGAGGACTTTGAATGGGTGTGAATGCGTAACTTCAGCAGTCCTCTAGGGATGAAGTGCAGTATCTGAGTATGTGCAGGGACACAAGAACAAGATATAGCTAAAGAACAAATCACCTCCCAAAGTAGCATATATCCCAAAGCAACTGCACTTGATTTAAGCTTCTTATAAAATTACAGAATTTGCAGATCTATTTTAATAAAAACTCTACCAAACCTTAAATGAATGTTAGCAAAGGATTTTTGTGGTGATTCAAAAATATCTAAAATTAGATACAGATATTCAGCTGAGTACCATGCATTAAGAGTCTGTAATATGAGTCTATAATTTATTTCATAGCTTGTAAGAGTTTTTACCGTAATATTTAATGAAGGATATATCCAAAGTCTGCCAAAAACTTTTACTCTGCCAAGGATATGATGCACTCATCTTTGCACCTTTTCCTCTTTAAATTAGCTAAAACTTCCAGGATTAAGTTATTTTGACACTGTCAGTTCTGAGGGTAAATCCACTTCGTTTTGCTACAGAACAGGACAAAAAAAAAAAATAATCGAAGTGATAAAAGGAAATGTCACATCTTATTTCTTTAAAAATGCAAGGATATTAGTTCCTAGCTGTCATATTTGCCAAGGGACCAGTTCTGACACCCCAAGAAATAGGAGGAAATCAGAGTTTGGCCCAAGCTCTGAACCAAACTTCCGGACTATGGGGTTAGTGTATCCTGTGATGTGTTCTGGTACCTCATTAAGGACCTTGTCTGAGCATGTCAGGCATGCTATCCCATATTATAAAATTTCCTTCCTATGAGAGATATCTGATAACTTTCAGAGGTATTTTGTTTTTGTTTTTGTTTTTGTTCTATGAAATAGTTCATTTCCAATCCAAATCCGTGATCAGATTTTGCCTCAAGTGGAGTATGAACATGACATGCAGCTGTGAACTTACTTAAATTTCAGGATTTGGATGGAACTAAAAATCAGGTTTTATTTTAATCATAAATAAAGTTAACCGTGCATCTTTTGGTTAAATAAAAAGAGTTAGGATCTCCATATCTAAGAGCAATTTAAAAGAAAGTAAATAGTCACATGATATGTCTTCTACAAAATATCTTCTTAGTTACTGGGGAAAAAAACCCAACACATAAATAATCTTTTAGTTAGAAGATTTTGCACAAAAAATTGTGGAATATTTATTTTTGTCTTCTGTATTCAATTACATTTTAAAGAACAATATTAGTTTATGTATCTGTACGTTAGACTCTATGCATGTTTCTATGTTTATACATATGTTTAGATATTTATTTCTACATATATAAACATTGTTTGAATTATAGTGTTTGTCATCATGTAATAATTTTAAATAAACTATTTTTCTTTCTCACCTGTATGTCCACACATATTGCTCTATATTTAGTAAAGTTCATTAATATTTTTTTTTTTAGTTCACTGCATGAAAACTGCAAATGAATTGGTAACACAAAACAAATGTATTTGTTGGACACAACAAATATGAACCACAGTAGAGAAAATAGAGTTTCTTTTGGGATCAATAGAAAAGCATAATAAACTTTCAAGAAGTATTAAGCAACTTTTTGCTGAACACTTTCTTGGTTTTGTCAGACTGAAAACAAAGAAGAGTTCAACAGGAATTAATAAAAAAATTCAGCTGGGGAAAAAAAGAAAAGAAGGGAAAAAAAGACATTTTTGCAGCATGATTCTCAACATACAGGTGGTTGTACACTTCTTTTCCAATGGCTAGTGTTTAAGAAACTCATATTAAATATGATGGCTTCCTGTTCTTCATAAGATGACTACTCTGTCCTGCTCTAGAAAATAACTGTCAACATACTATCGATTATTTTTAAATTACAATAACCTCTACTGCTGACGTTACTCCTCTTTCTTTTAAAAAGTGTATTCATTTTAGTTAGGTTTCTCAAATGGTTGTCCCAGGGAGTAGTGAGATTGAGCTTCCCTTTTTACTCTCTTTCTAGTGAGGGAAAAACAGAGTGGAATCACAAGAATCAATATGTTGTTGATCAGAATGGATCTCATTTATTTATTGTTTTGATTCACTGACAAAAAAAAAAATCTATTATCCACCCAGCTCCACTATCAACAACAGTATAAGTTTGTGTAAATGTTTAATAAAGAGTAGTTTTATTTCACTTTAACTTCTGTGTGTTCAATGTGTTCAATTAACGGGCAGGTGTTGTTAGGAATTTTAGATTAAGCCTGCCCAGTCCAAGTAGGTAATATTGCTTCTTTGACAAATGTTTATTTTTCTGGTGCTTTACTGACTCCTGACTACATTAGATTTGCCCTTAAAAAGGAACGAAAAAATCTCTATTTCACAGTTTCTAACTCTAAATGTAGCATACAAATTTAATATGACAGCTCCTCATGGGCCAATTAATTTTTCCAAGATATTTACTTGGATGAATATTTGCTAAGTTGGCAGAGGAAACGTTGAATACAGATGTTTTTGTCCAGAGAATCTCACCTTTTCCAGACTGTTTAACTTAAAGTACTATTAAATTCATCTCTCCTCTTCTTACACTTGTGCATAAGCTAACTCAAAATCCAGTAAGTGACTGTTAACCATAACCTGTTCGGCTGTTTAAAAGGCAGGGCATTGTATTTTTGTAACTAGGTGTATCCTGAAGAACCAGATCCAGAAATAGTTTAACGCTGAGCTTTGGCAAACTTGATCTTCTTCGAGAGTAATTAATGTGCCAATGCAAAAAGACAACGTGACCCGAAAAGCTCTCACTTGACTGCTGCCAGACTCAGCTGCGAGTGGGAAAATGCCTGATATGCCTTGGCCCGCTTAGGGGCTGATCCCAAATTTACCCCTTCAAGGACAACGTCCCACTGACAGGTCTATCCGCTTGAAGCAATTTTAAGGTGAGGCTGCACCAAGGGGGGCAAACAGTCAGAAACCCCGGTTTTGCTCTCAGCTGGCTGGAGTGACATGCTTTAGATGCTTTGCCCTGCCCTGAATGTAATACCCATACCCTACTTGTTTCAGATAGTAGGACACTTGGTTGGGAGCTTGAAGACCTGTGTTTAGGCTGCATTGCCCAAAAGTATTTCTAAATGACCGTCTAAACGTGGTAAGTCAGTGTGAAATACACAAATAGTTCTTGAGGAGCCTGAACCTTCCATTAACACATCTTAAGCAGCAGATGTGCAGTCACCTTCCTCTTGATGTTTTTCCTTCTCTGCCTATAAAATGGCTGGGACACTTTTCTGCCCCACAGCACAACAGCTGCACTGGGAGGTGCAGTAACACCCATCCCTGTCCTGTACCCCATTCCTTAGGGCACCTGCTGACAGCATGGGAAAACACACAAGCTTTGCTCTGTTTACAGACTGAAACTGGCCCTGGCTCTCCTGTTGCTTGAATGTTTTTCTTGGCCATGGTTAAAAGAAGAGAGCAATCCCTTGCTCATTCAGGCAGTAGCCACTGTCTACAAGTATGTGAAATCAATTGCAGTCTTCCCGCAGCCCTGAAAGCAGGAACAACTTTAACTCTCTGCTTTTGGTCAGTATTACCTCCACTGGGCTGTGTACATGCCGGTTTAAGGTGCTGCTCAGCATGTTGGCGAGTTCTGAATTTCATTCCCAGGCATTTGTCTTTGCCTACACACAGTGTCTGCAGCCAAGCATGGTGTGTGCATGCCTCTGTCAAGATTTGGATTCTACTCTTTAGCAAGTGGGGGGAGAGGCAGCCAAAGTATCTAAAAAACTTTAATTCTAATATTGAATCTGACTACAGCTGTTAATGCAGGAATCTAAGTTTTATCCTGTCCTTTCCCGTGACTCATTTGCTCTGCTTAATGTTAATGGAACCTTCATTAACTTTACAACAGAGATTTTTGTCCACAAATTTTAATGGCTGGACCCCTCTTTGGTAGAACCTGACTCCCCCAGGTGAAGTGCAAAGGCTAAAGGACTACTCTGGTGTCAAAGAAGTAAAACATTTTATGGTCCAATAACAGCACTATTTGCCTTTGCTTTTTTATTTCACTCACACTGAAGACTTCACTTTATCTGCTGTTAGAAAAACCTTAGGATGGCTGCCTTGGTACACAACTTACCTGTGTTTTGCAGAGTTCTTCTGATGGAAGAAATGGCAGAGATTTGTCTAGGTAGAAAATGAAGCAGAGATGTTAAGAGGTTTGTTTCAAGTTTCATGTACGTTAAGGTCACTGGCTGAAAACTAGCATAACTTTTTTACTTTTCTACAAGTTAATTAGGGATACTTCTTGAAGAAATACACTTTACCCAGCAAGCTGCTACTGTACCCTGATTAAAATTGGTAAGAAAAGAAATAGTCATTATCTAAGTGATGTAATAAGAAATTATATGTTTCTTTGAATAAGTTAATGTTCATAAGAAGTGGTGAATTATTCAGTGAACAGCTTTTTACAGCTTGGGAGTTGCTTGCAGATCGAAAAGAACTAAACAATTAGTCAGCAAATAATGGCAATACTAATATAGAATATAACAAATATTCTAAATGTGACATATATATAAATGGCAAAATTAATTGAATAACATTTAATCTGATTTTATTAATTGTCTATATTATTTGATTAATTTCACCATAATTTCCATTTTTTTATATAAGATTGTACAAATTAATTTTACCAATGATCTATATCCCATGCTTTTTCTTGCATTATAGATGTGACACAGAGATAATTTAAGCTTTCACGTGCAAATGTACAATGACGGTTGTACTTACTCCAAGTACAAAGGTGATATTTCTATAGTCCTCATGTCAGGAAAGATTTCTGTGGGCCTAAACGCAGAACATATTCAAAGGATACTAAAGACTTCAATACTAAGGAACTGTTCATGGAGTCAAAATCTTCCCTTTTAGGCTCTGCAGGCTGAGACTGACCTCTCATTTCTTTTTTCTTATGATATGCCTCTAACTTTTCTATAGCTGTAGATATTAATGCTGTGGGCAATGTCAGCTTTATTCCCCTAGACAGGTGTCCATGATTTTACAGGAATATTCAAGTAGAGAGTCCTTACTAGGGTATGTCTGCCCAGACAGGTGAGTCACCTGGATATGGGCCCGACAAAAGTTTGGCAAATCCTCTCAGGTTAAAGGCTGATTTTCTGCATGTTCTAAAATTCCATCCTTACTGGCTTGCCCTGAAATTTGGTGTCTTTGATAGGATCAACCACCTGGAAGGTCTCCAGTTCCAAATATGAGATCATATAAATAAGGCTTCCCTGAGATAAGGCTCCCCATATAAATGTCATACCATGATAGATGCTGCAACCTTCATATAAGAATGTCCAAAACTCTGGATCAAACCAATATTGGTATTTCAAAGGCATTTGGAGGGTTGTACTTCTGCTGGTATGAGCATTTTACTTTCCATCTTCTGAGAGATATAACTTCCAAAAGTTCTTTCTGGGGCAGATGAGCACCCAAGGTACACGTTTTCAGTCACTGGCACACCAACTAGAAGATGAGAACATCCAGCACGATAAAAAAAGCTCAACTGTTGTTTCAAGGCTGGTATCTATTATCTGGGCTAAACGAGCAGATTGAAGAGCTGACTGAAACTACTTTTGCCTTGGGGGTAGGGTAGTATGGCATACCAGGACTGCGGCTGAGCAGCAGGCATCTGGAGAGGCCTGGCTGAAACAGGGCACCAAGAACTGCTTCACCTGAAAAGAGGTGATGAACAGAGGGTGGCTCAGGTTATATAGCCAGGACAATGCCCAGCTATCCACCCAGCCAGTGTCTGCTCTACAGATGTGTATTCGCATTTGAAACAATAGAGACAGACAACAAAAGAATCCATTTAAAGTGCAAATGACTTATAAAACTCTAAGGTGTGACTGAAAGAGTACAGAGCTAATCGTAGCAAGAGGGAGGCATAAAGGTATTTTGTGGTTCTAAGAAGACGAAAGACATAATGATATTACACCCATCGTATATTTCAAGTTACTATATTCCCTACACAATAAGTCAAGTTTGGTGGCACTAGGTCTGTGAATTCCTTTGGTAACCTGATAACTTCAGAAAGCACCTTTTATTTGGCCACAGCAATACCCCTGATGAAATGTGCATCAAAACTATAATTTAGAAAGTATCAGTAACTAATGAAAGAGTAGAAATATCTCTTTACTGATTCTTCTTCTTTCTCTTTTCAGACAGTAAAGAGTAAATGAAAAATACAGGAATCTAGAAATTAAATGGCAGAAACTTTGTTTACATGAATGTAAAATTGCAGAGTGCAGCAGAGTTCAGACCTCTGAAAGCTGTGAAACGTATGCCTTCTTTGATCTGTGCTGTAAAACACCAGGAGCACATATTTACTCCTTTTGTCTTTGAACAGTTTTTAACAGGAGTACCTACACTTTTGTCAGTCAATCAGAATCCTAGTACACCAGATGAACACAGAGTTAGGTAAATCTCACAACTCCTTCCCTTCCTTTTGCAAAAACGCAACCACATTTAGTACCGTGTTTTCAAATATCATGACCACAGCCATCTCATCTCAAACTGCTGACAGTCTTCCTGGCAGTCCTTCTGCTAACACAGTCTATAGGACACAATACTAAAATCCAAGGCATCAAAACTCTCAAATCATGTACAGCTTTTTCCTTTGGTTACCCAGCTGCAGGTTAGACGGAAAGGATAAGCGCCTTGTCAGGGGGCACAGTCCATCCCTTTGGCTTTAATTTAAAAACACATCTTTACAAAGCAGTTCTGTGACACCCCTCAGTCAGCCCTATCTATTAACACAGTGAGTAGTATGGTAACTATATTTTAATCCTTACAAAAAAATCTGGAGTTAAAATTTTTTTACAGTACAGCTATTTGTTTTTTTGAGGAAGTGAATTCCATTGTGGAACAACAAGACCCGTAGTAGAATAACACTAACTGTGCAAAAATTGATGATGATGATTTTTTTAAACAATAAGTTGATTTACTTTAGATGTTTTCCTTCCATATTGCATTGAGTCTCCACAAAGACTGCATTTCATTTGCAGAAAAGAACATGGAAAACAATTTTCAGAGTAGCAGCTCTGACGAATCATTGAAAGCAAGTCTCAGCTTTGCACTTAGAAGCCTCTGTGTTGTAAAAGTAACGTCTCGGCTGTTGAATGAGCACGTCTGGAGCTAAAGGTATGAATTGCAGCAACTCGTGCTGCAGCCATCTGGCCAAATTACACTGCAGCCTTGTTCCCTGCACATTGGATACAAGAGAGAAAATGCAGCCTTTATGGAAAAGTGAGCTGACAATAAGTAAAGGAACAACTTCATGTGGCCACTCTTGGTCAAGTAGCACATCCTCAATTTCCAAAACCATCAGTCTGTAGAATATTATGTTTGACAGGTTATTTGTTGACTAAATGTGAGGAAAAGGAGCATCTAATCTATTGACTAGATTATTTGTTGTGATTCATTTACTCATATCTATTACCCAGTGCCTGAAAAGCATCTGTCTTGGTGTTGATGTATATTCTTAAGGGTTTGGCATAGGTACCCTTAACACCTGACCAGCTGAGCTCTTTCCTATATTAAAGTAAAACAGAGAAACAAACAAGATTAAAGTAAATATCAATAAAGAAGCAGTTCATAAATAATCTAATATGTCATATAAAATATAGGAAATGAAGAAGATGCCAGAAAATGAATAGATGTGCTAAAACCAGCCTATGGCCTATTACCCAGTGATGCAAAAATTTACTGTCATACAGATGCTATAAATTTGTGACAATATACGGGAAAGAAAACAAATGGGAGACAAACCAGCAAAGACAGTGTTGAAATTCATGCAATATTGGAAAACACTTCTACTAACCAGACTGCTGTGATAGGTGCAAAAAATTCTAGTGAATTCCACAGAAGCCTATAAGCCTGGTCAAAAGTCTAGCAGGAAAAAGTATGTTGACAGATATAGCTATATAGATAGGTATAACAGTTTTCAAATTTTTAACCTGAAGAATTTAAATGCAAGGTGTAGTATTAAATTTTATTTGATCTAAGGCAAAAATAATAATAAATCTCTCCCAGTGGCTTAAGTGATTGGTTTGGAAAGACGTTCAGAAATTCTTTCCCTTTGAAAGTACACTAAGGCCTCCATGAGACTGAAGCCATGAATACATGTATAATTCATATAGGCACCGATTTAGGGTAAATGAAACTTCGGATCCTTTTTCTAGGAGTTCCATTTTGTGCAGTTAATTTTAAAAAAAATGTTCCTTTAGATCTCAGGGAAATTAGGATGCTTTTTCTATATGAATTCAGGGTTTTTCTGTCTGTGATATACAAGAAACAATTTTGTGTGTGCCTTACTTCTGGCAATGTACAAGTGTCGACATGTGGCAATTTTGACAAATACAATGAAGGCTGTTTTGTCTTCTATCACACTAACATTGGGAGAACTGGTTTTCAATCATTTTCTTCAATAAGTGCCAAAGACAACAGCCTCTGTCTGCTGACTGTGGTCAGGGATAGATTCCACCACTCTGAATACATGGATGGTGACAGGTCTGCTTATCTTCAGGTAGTAAATTTGTCAGAAAGTGGTCTGACAGCCTCAGAAGCAGCTCGGGGTGGGAGTCAACCCACCTAATCAGATATCTCCAATGCAGATGTCTGAATCCAGGTGACTCATCTTCTGCTCCTTTTATAATCGGGGAAAAGAAAAAAGCGATGATTCATCCGACATATTTTAGACATCAACTTCGTGCTGAAATCAGTCACACTATGCCAGTGCTTATGTCTCTTCATTAATTATAAAGGGAGTTTAGGTGATTAGCTCAGATCTAGATGAAGTTTCTTGTTTCCAGTTTGGAGATTTCTGCTTGTAGGGCACTCGGCAATTTTGATGCCTCGTAGAAATGAAGGAATATATCAAGAAAAAAAAAGAAAAAAAAGGGGGGTTTAGGCCAGAATGTCTTTTTCTGCTTAATCACTGGGTACTCCATATGGTCCTTCGGGGTGCCAGATAGTGGGACTACATCCCTGTGCATTCGTCAGATTTGTAAGTGTTAAGTTCTGGTCCAGCAGTCTCTGACACAGATGGTTTAGGTACATTCCAGTTCCAGCTTAGATCATTACTCTAGCCCTAAAATGCCTATCGATGAGCTGGAATGTCTGAGTGAAAAATCAGGCCAGATGATCACAGTGGCACCTGCTAGTTTAAAATCTGGGAATGTGTGTGGAAAGGGAAGGCGTAAGCTCATCATATAGTAAAACTTGTTCTGCTTCGTGACACTGGTCTTTCCCATAACCTCCCCTGTGCATCCTTCTGTGTGGCTGTTTATATGGATTTGGAGGATGGTTGTTACACAATGGGTATACACATATAGGAGAGGGTGTTAATGTAGCCTGAACTAGCAGCTGTAGGAGTGAAAATCCAGAGGCATTCTTGGCTTTCTTGTAGACTTCTCAGGCGTGCCAGAGAAGGCGTACAATCAGCTTGCTAGCCTGCATTGAAATATGTGCTGCCATGTCTTCTCTGTGGCTGACAAAAAATGTGAAGATTCCCTGTGTTTACATTTCTCTGCCTGTAGAATGCTTAAAATCTGTCAGCCTCGAGGTAGTTTTATCACTATTGTTTTAAGTCTATAAAATGTCTGAAGATATTTGGAAAGAAGAAAAGTATAGAAAAGACAGAGGTATTGTTATTGTAGAAATATTAAGGTTTTTTCCTCAGTATTTTCCTCCTTACTCAATTATAAAGAACCACGCATGGAATTATTACACAAGTAAGATTTTTTAAAAAAACAACAAAACTACCTAAACATAATACATTTGTTGCTGTATACCAAATGCTTTGAAATCAGAGAAAGAATGTATAATAACAGCTATAAAACAAACTATCAGAGCAGTTAAGCTGTACAGTCTGCTTAGTCTGAATTCCACATCTGTGTGAACATGCTTCAACCATTTTAATCGCAATCAATTGATGTCTGAATGTGTATATGTCCTCATAAATTTGCCAGTCTCTCTCTCATATGAGGAATGCATGACACTTATGCTTTAAGGTACTCTTTGTAAAAGCTGTACTAGAAGGGGATCAAAATAAGAAACCTCCACTGATTTAAATGTCACATTCTTGGCACAGGTTAAACACCCATAAAAATTTACAGCCAAGATTAAGAGATGAGACTTCAGATAGTACCCAAGAAAATGACCTGTTGGTGCTTAAGTATGTGAACTAGCTTATAAATGGGATAATACCAGTCTTAGGAGAACTGAATTTTCTGACCTGATAAAAGAGGCTTTTTGTTCTGTATGATTCTTTTATTTGTCCCTGTCATTGTTATCTTTATTTGACACTTTTCAGCAGACTGAACTGAAGAAAGAAAAAACAATTTTCTGAAAAATATTTTGGAATAGTACTTAAATAAGAGGAATGCAGATGGAACAGATGTATTTCAGTTATATTGTGAGTCATACCAGTAAATCTTAGACAAGTCCATGGGACCTTTATTGGACAATAAGAATGTGAAAATTCTTGGACAATTAAAACCCTAGAACCAGAACTTATGGACCACCTCAGCAGCACTGTGCAGCAGGTACGCAATGGCATCTACAGATGCAAGAGGTGAGTAAAATATACTTCTGTTTTCCTAAGTCTGTATGATTAAGAAAGTGCATTCTGTACAAAGAAGTGGAAGGCTGACTGCCTTGTCTTTGAATGTCTCTGAAAACAGCTTGGGTGGGTAGCTGATACACTCCTGCATCTGTAAGAATTAAATACATGGAAACATTTCTGACATTAGAAAACCAGTTGATTTAAATGCCCAAAGGTAAGCTTATCTCTGTTTGGAACAGAAGAACATTCTTTAAAGATTTTTTCTCACTACATTCTGTACTCTGATTTTGTAAGCAAAAGTTACATTTCTTCTTCATTAAACTGATAAAAACAGGAATACTAATTATCATAATGTATTAAGAATTGTAAGTGTGAGAAACTAGGATAACAAAACTCACCTGGATCAGGTTCTGGCTACTTACTTGGCTCATTTGTATTGGTGTATCTTTCACAGGTGTTTGGAATTAGAACAGAAGAAAACAAATAAGTTTAGACTTTTTTTCCTGATAAGAAAACCGGAAAAGTGACAACATTCCTGCAAAAATGTTCCAGTTTTTAAATAAATGTTTTAAATTTTGACGTTTTATTATTTTCATCGCATCTCTTTATGAAATTAATTTTAGAAAATATTAATAGCAGCTATCCTAATTACAATCAGTTTAAAACCTCACTCCACATCCATGTTCTTAACTGGAGCAGCTCCTGTTTTTAGTATTCTGAGGGGAAAAGGAGATCTGCCGGAGGTTCACAGCTGCCTCTAACAGTAGCTCCCCACCACTGCAGGTAGCACAAACGTGGACTGAGTGTACAGATGGTCCTACGGAATCTTGGGAGCTAACAGTGACTTCTGGAGCTACCTTGCTGGCTCGCTTCCTCCTCCAGCCAGGGCTGTAGCATATGCAGCAGTCTGTGTGCCAGTACATGCTGCAGTTGCACGATACGGTTCCAGCATATAAGCCATATTTCATCTGCTTAAGTGCCATATGCAACTCCATAGCCACAAATTGGCTACTTTTGCCTTGGGCACAGGAGTCAACCATAATTAAACCCATACCGTTTCCAAAGGTAAAAGTTAGCCCAGTGCAGCTATCAAAAGAGTATTTGAATGTCTTTGATCCAAGGCTAGACAACATTTTGACATTATAATGCTGTGAAGTACACCTTTAAATACCTTAATCCGTAGTATAAGAATATCAGCCTCTAGTCATCTATCTAGTGATCTCTTACATCAGTGTATTGCCTGAAGAAGTACCCTTGTGTACATATGTAGCCTGGCAGCATGTTTGTTAGATTGGATATTCTTCGTAACTCTGAAGAGCCAAACTATCATTCCAGGCCACATGTCCTTTTGTATGAAATATAATCAATTTGTTTCTCTCTCTGAATGAACATGATATTGATAATATTTGGTCTGGACAATAGGACAGAAAGTGTGTCTTTTCCAACAACAGCTTTCTTGTAGCTTATTCATGAGGTTGGCAATAGATATTTGATACTGCATTTTCACCTCCAAAAATACTGACTAATTCATCTTGAATTTGGATGTCAGTAACAGTAGTAATCATAATGCTTCAGTGTCCTTCTGTAAATATTCTTGTGTTTTGAGAGGCAAGGTGTTAAGTGTGACAGAATTACTAGTTATTCACTGACTATTCACTGAAGACCATAAGATGTAGGGAAGCAGGTAAACAGAAGTTTAAAGAAGATTAGACCAATTTTTGCACCTTTATCATGCATTATTGATACCTTAGTCTGTCACTACTAATGAATTGTTTCAGTGAGTTAGTGGTTCAGGTAATAATTTTTATAATGTTGTGGCAGAGTGAAGATGTTTTAAAGTGCATGTGAACTGAGAAATCTGTAATGAACTTCAAGTAAGCAGGCATAATAAGTGTGACTCATTTCACTTTATAGTCAGTGAGAAGATACAGGGCTATTTAAGGAACAATTCATTTTATCTGAAGCTAAACACCTAAAATAGTCCAGATGAACTGTGCACAGAATATATCCACTGCTCTCCATTTCTTGCAGTTGAAAATTTGATGACTAATCCAGGTTTAGTGTCTACCGTCTAGGTGTTCAAAGCTATATGAGGCTAATTGATTTGACTTGACTCTCTGTAAAGCAACATGTTACTGACTGGCATGGACATGCCAGGCTCACTTTTCCGTTAGAACAAGTTACTCTCTCTCATTTCAGAAAGAGAGTTGTGATTCTACGGGTGGAAGGATTTTCACGTAACATATGTAATAGGCTAAGGGGTTATTTCAGCTACATTTTACTTGCCTTTCCTAAGGTTACCCTACTTTTCATCCATGTGACTCCATGACAGAGTGCCAAGACCATGTTCTTTAAATTCGCTTTTTGTTTTGACTGACAAGTATTCTTTTGTAAGAAAATCTACTTGCTAATCTGAATGGGTAGTAATTTATAAATTTATTTAATTGCTTAAAATTCTTCATGATTTAGCCCTTTCAAGCTTACTGTACTGTCAGCTGAGACAATACAGGCAATGGAACAACAGTTAGTACTCGCTGTCTTGGAGATGAAGGGCTTACAGAGTAAGACCTAGCTTTCAGAGACTAATTAAACCTGTCTTTTGTCTTGAGCCCAGTCTAAAAATGTTGTTCTCTTAACCTATTTCACTTATCTTTAAGAAGCAAAATGCTCATTCCTGAAACAAGGCTGCATAGAGACGTCAAATGAGTGTAATTCATTCTATTCATAAAATGAACAATGATGAAAACTTGAGTCTCTTCTCTTTTGTTTGTGCGGGTCCGTAGACTGTACTCAGGGGAATGACGGTGCTGTACCATGGATGCAAGTGAGGATGTTTTGGGGCACAGAATATCCAGGAGAAAAAGACAGCCATTCAACAGGCCTCACTGAGACATATGGCTGAACCAAGAGCAAAGGGAAGAGGAGATTTTTTTAATGAGAAACCATCCATTTCCCTTTTTCTTCATACTGGATATTCAGTACCAGGCTGCAGCTCAATGCATTGCTGCTGGTAGTCTCCTCCACTCAAGAAAAGCTCAGAATCAAGGCAGGATGGGGCTGCAGGGAACTAGTTGCCTCTCACTTGTTCTGGAATAAGTTAAGTAGCTGGGGGATGGATCTCATTTATGCCAGGTGTTAGACAAACTCCCCTACATCCAGAAAATTCACTGCTAGCCAAGGTTAGCATTGAGGAGCAGAAATGCTACTACCACAGTCTTAACAATGGGTCAAAAATGAAAAGGAATTCTACAAGGAAATGCTCTGATGTATCTATTTCTTAATGTAAAATTTTTCCCAGTTTATATTTAGCTTTGTTTCCTCACTAAAGGCAGGACAGGATTACAAATTTGGAGTCCTCTTCTCCTGCTCTGTAATGGTAATCTCTCATGACTATTTATAACTCCACTAAAAATATGTTATTGTGTCATGTGGAAAGCCCAAATAGATCACCAGGGAGAAAGCATTACACCAAAAGAAGCATTTGGAAGCCATACTCTGCCTTTCACAACCGAGACACAGGTTCCAAGAAATATAATGGGAATAAAATCAGAATATCTCAGAGCAGAGTTGGCTCCAGATCTTCACGCATACTGTTTTAAGGAAGACCCACTGGGAAATAATGCACAGGATGCTTGATGCACCACTAATACTTGTGGGAGCTATAAGGCTAAATTCTTCACTTACCCTCTCATCAACAACATCAACATTGAATGGCACTGTGAAAGTAAAAAGCTGGGTCAGCAAAAAGAGTCTTTTGAAGATTTAATAAGCAATTTCCATTTATTTTGAGGGGTAAAACAGCACATCTGAAGAAGAAAAACACAGCTAAGTAAAATCTGACACTTGGTCAACTTCTGTCTGACAGGAACTATTTGAAGATATTTCAAGAACACTCCAAGTCATTATTTATACAGTAACAATTCTTGCTCTGTCAGCCTTTCACAAAACAATTTATCCTCCTTTGAAAAACTGCACTCTTCCTAGCAGGGCGTAGTACGTGCAACAGCCTGAGCTCAATTTGTACGGTAATGCATGAAATTCTGTATGTCAAGGAACAAGTTTAAGGGCCAGCACCATAGTGTATATTTAAGGTGAAGATTCTTAAATGAGCCTTGTATGCAATAGGATAGTAGATACAATATTTTCAGTCAGCCCAACTCAATTTTATTCACTTCTTTCCTTTTTTCCTTCAAGTACATTAAATGACATATATAGAATATGCTGCTATCTGTCAACCTTCTAAGAAAAGTTTCATCAAACTGTCAAGAGAGAACATTTTAATGTCTTCATTAATTAACATACCACGAAACTAGAGTATGCTTTGAAATATACTGATGCCGTAAAGTCAAGAGGCATCATGAGGACAAAGGAGAATTCAGCTATTGTACAAGAAGGCATGACTGGTGTTAGGGACTGGTGTAACAGTATTGACATGAAATCCAGCAGAGCAATGCCATGCTTTTATGGACCAAACACAGATCCTGCTGCAGTCTCTGAGTTCTTCAGCCGAAAAATAGCCAAAACCACTGACAACTTAGAGATCCAATTGGACTCAAGAAAATGATGAGCTACGTTCTAGTACAGGGTTAAAAAAAACACATCAGGAAATAAATATAAGGAACTGATCAACATATTTTCAGTAAATCAACCTGTACTAAAATAGACAGAGGTGTGATTGTTTATTAGGCTAGAGAAACAGCTAAATACTGGTTTCCTTTTGAAAGTATACTTTCCTTAAGTAATTGCCTTAATTTTCTTTAAGTACCTTCACTAGCAGAGAAGAATAAATTTACAGGCTTTTTTCCCCCAAGCACATGAATTTACATATTTACTTATCAAACTATATAGTAAAGAGATTTTTTTTATTTTACAGTCACAAAAAATTCACCGTATTCAGTAGTCTGCAATTAATCAGTCACAGAACATTATTAATTGTAAATATGTCTATTCAATCTGCGTTTATGTTCGCACATACTTGTTATGGAGCTGTATGTTGATCAAATAACTCACGAATATAACTGAGATATTCTAGGAAAGAAAATAGTTCAAAAAAGTGCTCCTGTGAGAGTTTCTGTGATATAAAGAGAGCAATACCATTCATTATGTGCCATTGGCCATGCCTGATGTCAGATTTCTTTCAGCACACTTTCCTGAAGGCTGATAGCCTTACAAGATTTCTTGTTCTTCTTCAGTTTGTCGGGGTTAGTAGTTTACAGCTAAGTTCATTAACTTATTTTCTTCTGCTTGTTTTCATTTTCTATGCCAAATAATATTTGACTTTGTGTAAACTTTCCATTTATTCTTTTATTTTACAATCCTATGGCTTGATACACAGTTAATGGAGTATGTCAGATTATTTTTTTAGTCTTACTTATACAAGTATCATGCTTAATATCTTAGCTATGAAATAAGATAAGGGGAAAAACATATGGAAAGGAACATTGCCTTCTACCCACTCTTCTATAAAAATAATTAATTACAAGTGACAACTGCCATTGGATATTTAGCTAAAAATAATAATTACCTTAGGAGTAAGAACAGATACTACTGAAGTATTTAATGTTATGACAAAAAAGTTATTACATCAAAATACAGCACTGGGACAAAAGTAAATACTCTATACACGATGAATGCCAATTATGATATGTCCTGAATTGCTCTGCATGCAGCTATAAACAGAAGACTATCCCATGAGTGGCAGGGAAGAGCACTGAGAGGGGCAGGAAAACTCATCTGGTTAACAGATGGCTCAGGGACTGGTTTCATCGGTCAAATTTTGGTTTCTTTGATCACGGGGAGGTGTACACAGCACTGGGCCTGCTGGAGACAGGCGGAGACCAGCTATCTCAAAGGGGAAAAAGGGGTTTTAGCCACGAACTGGTGGGACTCCTTGAGAGGGATTTAAACTAGGTTCGAAGGGGGAAGGGGTCATAGCCCAGCTCACTAAGGATGAGTCAAGGCTTGGCATGCCAGTGTCAGGGGTGAGACTGACAGCCCAGCTCAAGTGTGTCTATACCAATGCACGTAGCATGGGCAATAAACAGGAGGTGCTGGAAGCCATTATACAGCAGGACGGCTACGACTTGGACGCCATCACAGAAATGTGGTGGGACAACTCACATGACTGGCATGTTGTCATGGATGGCTACAGACTCTTTAGGAAAGACAGACCAAAAAGGAGAGGTGGGGGAGTTGCTCTATATGTGAAGGAGCAACTGGAATGCATTGAGCTTTGCCTGGGGGCAGTTCAGGAACGAGTTGAGAGCTTATGGGTTAGAATTAAGGGACAGCCTCATATGGGTGATGTTATTGTGGGTTTGTACAACAGGCCACCTGACCAGGAAGAGAAAGTTGATGAGGCCTTCTACAGGCAGCTGCAAGCAGCCTCACAGTCCCAGGCCCTGGTTCTCTTGGGGGACTTCAACCACCCTGACATCAGCTGGGAAGACCATACAGCTAGGAA
>Ga0065711_1036594_pt1 | contig 20822 bp, 21 predicted proteins | sample Hoacrofraction12_FD_59098 | JGI IMG/M metagenome (GOLD analysis project Ga0065711, IMG submission 59098) | Hoatzin crop microbial communities from Cojedes, Venezuela - Epithelial fraction 12 v2 (version 2) | ecosystem: Host-associated > Birds > Digestive system > Esophagus > Crop | place...
AAAAAAAAAAAAAAAAAAAAAAAAAAAAAAAAAGGCTTGAAAAGAGGAAGCTGTCCCTCCCCATCTCCTCTTAGCTGGAGCAGAGATGATTACTCAGTGTAAGCAAAGCAGAGCTTAAATTATGCATGGAAGCATTTGCATCAAAGAACATAATTGAGGCAGAGCTGGTCCTGTCCCTCCTGGCTCCCCAGGCAGGATGGTGGGAAGGCTCCTTGGCACCTCACATCCCACATCCTGACACCAGTCTTGGCCAAAACCTCTGGTGCCAGTTTATGAGGGGAAGAAGATGAGAAAAGAAGTATGAGGGGCTGCAGAGTGATTGAAGCCACCTGGGTACCAGTCTTCAGGAACAAATGTCACCTGTGCTCTGCTTTCTTCGCTTTACCTTTCCTACAAAGTATTTATTAAAGGGCAAACTATATTTACTCAAACACAAAGGTAGGGCTGTGGTGGGATGGGGCTGCTCCCCTCACTTCGCCAATGAGTTGACAGTTGGTGACGGATTTAATGCAATTTTTTAGCTTCTGCTTCTCCTCCCTGTAAGGCTGCGATGCTGCAGGGAAATAGGGCATTTTCTGCCAAGGTTGGAGCAACCCCGTAGTCCTTAGATGTGGCCACCGAGAGATGATGTTGCTCACCTAGAAGCTGGTGGACAGCATCCTCCCAGCCCTTGCCCTGCACATCACCTGGGTCCAAATCTCACTGGGAATTAAGGACTCCACCAAAACTCACTTTATTACATTAATATTTGCTGGTAATGAAGGTAGCTAGCCCTCAGAACTCCAATCAAATTAGGAAAGCTATAATGAACATGAAGTGATGCATTAATGCATTAGCAGGGAATTACACTAAATTATCTTGGCAAATATAGCAAAACTTTAATTTACCAGCAGTGTTTTCAAACGGCTTTTGCTGTTCCGTCTCCATTTACACCACAGCGCATTTTTTCTGGCAGCAAAAACACAAGAAGTCAATTAACTCTGGTTCCCTGGGGAAATGCTCTTGTCTCTCAGATGGGAATAAATACGCTTAAGGGATACCAGATATTTTCCTTTTCAGCTCCTTCTCCAGGTCTATGCAGGGAAAACAGATACTATTTACAATAAATAACTGAAGTGCTCAGGAAACACCATTGCAAAAGCCGCTACCAGTAAAAGCTCCACCAGCAGCATCCCAAGGCTTAGAATAACGTTCTGTTTTGCTGATCATCACAGAAAGGGAAAAGGGAGAAAAAAAATGTGTAGCAATTTCCTTGAACATGTGCAGGCAGGACATTAATAATGTACATCATGAGGAAATTAGCCCTGAGCCTCAGCTGCCGGCTTGTATATGCTTAATGCATAAAGCTGGGCATCAAAATGTCTTGTCCTCTTTAATGCCCACAGACCTGTGCGGATGCAGAGGGCTGAGAGAGGACACAACTCATGTCATGTCCTCAGCCTGACACAGCTCAAGAAATAAATCCCTGGACCCATCCCATCCAAGTGCATCACATCTGGGGTGGTTTCCCCTTGCAAGAGCCAGCCCCACGTAACACCAGCGATGGGAAAGGCCCTCTCCAAAAATCTCTTCACTTTAAAAAAAAAAAAAAAAAAGATAAGAACAGCAGAGGGTATTTTTCCTGTTTTTTTTTCAGTACAGGGAATATTTATTTTTAATGAGCTTCCCATATACTCACAGGACTCCAGAAGCTGCTGATGCAGGAACACCTCTGCAGTAGGCAAGCATGGCTAAAGCCCCTGAGTTGGGATCAAAGCACAGCTGAAAAAGCAGAGCAAGATCCAGAAGACGTCTGGGGCAGAAACAGGATCCGTGGGACACCAGGGAGCTTACTCACAGGGGTAAAAGTGGGGATGGAAAGGAACCCCTCACACCACGAGGCATCAGTGCCTGCAGCCGCCTATTTGAATGGCCAGGTCTGTTGCGATACGCATGCAGCATTTAAGGCATGAGGACTCTTGGATTGGTAAAAAAAAAAAAAGGCAAGAACTAAGGTTGGGCAGTCCTTGGGCTGTGCAGATGTACCTCCCTGAGGCTGCAGGACTCCGTGAACCAGGTTTTATCTGTGTTTAATCGCAAGGCAGGCAGATCAGGGATAACGGGGGAGGCTCCTTACTTTCTAAACTGGAAAATAAACCCCTGAAGTGGCACTCTGGGCTCAGTGACCTGGAGTTTTTAATCAGATCTGGAAATATTGGTTACTTTTTTAAGCTATCTACCTTACAGACCTGGAATCCTTTGCAGAAAGGTCGCTTCTGCTGGAGGACGGACGGCAGTGCCATGGAGGGGACAGTCCCATGGGATGAACTGAAGCACCTCAAGTCTTGCCACGTCAAATATCCTGCTTAAAAATAAACTACAGCCCCTCTAGTTGGAGGATAAGGGTGAATCATGGTCAGAGAGAGATGGATGCCCACAAACTCTTTGGGTACTGTAACAAGACACTAAGGAAAGGCTAAAATGAACATTTCCTCCTTTCCCTCAGTTTTCCCCTTCCATGGTTGCTGCTGCATCTCCAAGGAGGCCACCTCCAGCCTGCCCTCATACACCACAGCGGTGCAAAAAGCTTGTGCACCCTTCCCTGGTTGTTCAAGTGCCTGCATCCAGGTTGGTTCAGAGCCATGGCTCTCTCTCCAAGATCAACCCCACGGGGATGTGGCCAGGCCACCCACCAAGGCACAGGCAACAGGACCTCCAAATCCACCCAGATGCTCTGAAGGCTTGCAAGAGTGAGTTGCTACAAGCCCCAGCTCACTTCTTGGGAAAGTCTTCCATTATTTTACCCTGTCTTCAGCTGTTCTTGCTGCCCAGTAGCTGACAGGCCATTCCCGGAGAGGGATGGGACAGCACAGCTCCTGCTGTGCAGAAGGGAGATGGGCATTGATGCTCACACCACTTACACAGGACTGTGCAAGTCTGCAGGCAGCTCACTTCTACCCTTAAATTCCTGTAAGAAATACCTGTAAGCATTGTTCTTTTGCATTGTAAATTATTTTTCTTTTAATTAATTGCCTTGAAAGCCATTTATAGCCTATCACCAACATCTCCATATAATGGGGCATTTACAGTAAGCTGGAGAAACATGCAAAAACCCACAATGCATCCTTGTTCACATTATTAATTCCTACAAATTGATTGTTCTGCCAGCATCTACAGCTTTCTAATTAAGTCTTTACTCAGATGCTCATTGTGCAAGGGAAGTGAATGCTAATAAAGTCTGGAAGCAGCAGTTACAGGACTGGGGTTGACTGGGCTCACAGGGGGGGAAGAGCAGGCAAGTTGTGCATCACCACCAGCACATGCCACACACCTCCTCTCTTCATCTATCAGGCAATTGCACAAGGTTGTGTTAAACCAGGCAGGGAACACAGACCCACAGTGTCACCTACTACAGCTCCAGCAAGAGGTCTTGGTAACTTTGGGGACACGAGAGCTGCATTTTTTTAAGTGTATCCAGTAGTAAACTCCTGCCTGGACCTTTAATCAGAGAAACACTCCGTCACCCTCCATGAGACACCTTTGCCTCCCCAGCTCCTTAACCCACCGAAAGCAATACCAGCTTTGGGAGCCTTAGCTCAGGGCTGAATTTCTGGGAGCTGTTTCTCCACCAAGCCCTTCAGCTCCTCAGTCCTCCTATGAAGTTATTTTTCCCCCCAGTAACCAGGGGAAAAAGATCATTTTGGAATTCTTAATTCTTTAATAGGTGTGTTAAATTATAATACTGAAATTCACAAATGTGCTTGCTTCCACATGGGGAAGCCAACAGTGTTATAAGCAACAGTAGCTGACATGCAGCCCCTCCTGGGCTGGGAAGAGGGGTTGGCAGAGGAGAAGGCAACCTGGAGCACAGCAGCTCCCAGAACAAGCCCTACCTGCTGAGCACAGGCCGAGAGATTAGTGCTAATAGGATCCGACCCAGAAGAACTTAGAGCCCAAAACTGAGCCATATTTCCTCTCCAGTTCCTGGCCTGGGTGCTGAAGCCCTCAGAGGGGAGAGAAGTCCCATGCTGCTGGCCACCTCCTTAGAGCCTGCACCAGAGGAAGTCACAAATCCACAGCTTGAATTCATAAATAAATCACAAAGCTTAGCCTGCTTAAGATCCTCACGGGTTTGGTAAGGGAGGTGGTGCTGGTAGCACCAGCCCAGGACTAGCTTTTGGAGCTGGAAGAGCTCACAGGAGAGACATGACACCCCAAGGAACACGGTCTCAGTCAAAGCTCTAGGACAACAGTGACAAGAGCAGCAGGTGGCAGATTTCTTTGGAGGGTGGGAAGAAAGTGGCTTTATAGATGAGCAAGGAGCCTCAGGAGAGGTGGTTGAGAGGACCATCCACATGGGACTGCCTGTAAAGGGCAACATCCAGGTCCCACTCAGGGGACAAGGCTAGGTCCCCATGCCCTTGGGCAGGAGCACTAAGAGCCTTTTGGAAGTTGAGCATCACAGCCTGGCCACACACTCAGCTCAGCCTCACAGAGCATGTCACCCTGTCAAGGTAAAAATTAAGAAAAAAGGAATTTTAATCTTCTGTAGCTCCTTCAGGAAGGAGCTTGTGCATAAAACATGAAGGCTGACAGCCTGATCTGGGAAGATTTCAGCCAAAAAAAGCTTACATGGCTGCCTCGTTTTTCCACCTGTTTGATTCCAATGAATTAAGCAGCTGAGCTGAAATAGAAGCAGGACACATTTGCCCTAAGCACATCATCCCTGGGCTTTCAAACCAAACTTGCCTGGGGAGAGGGTTCCTGCTCCACACCCCTGCCAAGCCCATGGAGCAGAAGCGCCAAGCTGATTTCTCAGCATTAGGGAGGGCTCATTTGCAGAGCTGTAGCTGCGCACAGGCTTTGTTGGAGCATGTTATAAGGAGAATCAGCATCACTAGATTGCACCCTAACAGCTAGGGGATTGCAGCCCAAGAACTTAAGGGCAGTGCGGTTTCCAGCCTTCAGCTGCCAAATTTAGGTAATGCCTTTAACAGCAGCAGTTTTTAGAAGGCACTAGCAAAAGCAAAGGACCAAACATCTGAGAAGTGGGGTTGCTGGCACTGCTCTGAGTCAGCCTGGCTGCTTTGCCCCTTTTCACTCTTTATTCAGGGCCAAGAGCAGTTTCCTCAGCTCAGAAAAGGCTGCTGGAAGCATCAGGTCTTTGACTTCTCCCCAAATATAGAAAGCAAGAACATGAGGCATAAAAATCAGACCAGCAGGATGGAGAGGAAGTCAAACAGGCTTTGGGGTTCTCCCTGCAAAGCACACAAGGGTCACCATTGCCAGCCAAGTCACACTTCAAGGAATCTGACCCCATTGCTGTGCTCACCCAGGAGCACAGGCTCCTGCACTATATGACATAAATCAATTAGTTCACCAGATACAGTGTAGATGATCTTTACACTTGGTAAAAGCATATGGCCCTCAAGCTATGGGACAAGAAAATACCACAGCCTCCAGGTTGGCCTGGAGGTGACCACTGCTCCCAGGTTGTCCTCTGGTGCATGACACTGCAAGAAGCACACAGCCCAGGGTAAGCAAACCATTTCTGAGAAATATTTGTGTTACTCTGACTCCCGAGAAGTGCAACTGGTGTGACTCACCACACCAGGAGTTCATACCCAGCTTGAATTCCACCAGGCAGAAGACACATCAAGCCTTCAGCAGCCTAAGCCAAGAGGTCAGGATAAGCCTATGCTGTGTAGGAGGGAAAGCTAGAGCACGAGGAGAATGATTTAACATAGCTTTGAGGCCTGTCTTGCACATATACTGACTCTGTTTAACTGTGATGAGGACTCTCCTGTTCCCTACAACACAGCTCATCCAGCACACCAGAGACAGTCCCCAAGGCTGCTGCAAGGAGAAGTGATAACCTAGGTCTTATTTCCAGAGCTACTCACTGAAGGTTTCCCCCCCACTGTATATATTTCAAGAGAGATCTGTTTAGAGTGGGTGGGCCAGTAGCTTTCCCTATTTGTCCCCTTTCTCTTAATTACAAAACCACCAGTTCCACCTCCCTAACCAGCCATTACTCCCTGCTCTCCACACAGCTGAGGCCATAGCAACTAGAAGCAACACCCATCTTCATCCCTTGACCACACCCAACACCACGTTTTGCCCAGTTCTCCCAGCAGCAGAAGCCATACTCAGCCCCAGTACCCACAAAAATCCCAGAGTCAGAGCTGCTGTTGTGTCCTTCAAGAGGCAGCGCAGGCTGCAACACCCAGTCAGCAACAACTCACACCAACAAGCCCAAGAGACCAGCACGGATGAACAAGGAGCTTCTAGCAGAGCTCAGGTGGAAGGGAAAGGTCCATGGAATGTGGAAAGAAGGACAGGCCACTTGGGGAGAATACAGGAATGGTGTCAGAGCATGCAGAGATGCAATGAGGAAGGCCAAGGCCCACCTGGAACTGAATCTGGCAAGGGATGTCGGAGACAACAAGAAGAGCTTCTTCAGCTACATCAGCAGCAAAGATAAGACTAGAGACAATGTGGGGCTGCTGCTGAATGAGGTGGGTGTCCTGGTGACAGACGATGCGGAGAAGGCAGAGCTACTGAATGCCTTCTTTGCTTCAGTCTTCAGTGCCAAGACAGACCCTCAGGAATCCCAGGCCCCAGAGGTAAGAGAGGAAGCCTACAGAGAGGATGACTTTCCCTTGGTCAGGGAGGACTGCATGAGGGATCACTTAAGCAACCTGGACACCCACAGATCCATGGGCCCCAATGGAATGCACCCACAAGGGCTGAGGAAGCTGGCAGATGCTGAACCGCTCTCCATCTTTGAAAGGCCCTGGAGGACAGGAGAGGTGCCTGAGGACTGGAAAAAAGCCAATGTCACTCCAATCTTCAAAAAGGGCAAGAAGGACACAGGGAACTACAGACCAGTCAGCCTCACCTCCATCCTGGGAAAGTTGATGGAGCAACTTGTTCTAAACTGGGGTGCATTAAGAGGAGTGTGGCCAGACTCTTTTCAGTGGTGCCCAGTGACAGGACAAGGGGCAACGGGCACAAACTGAAGCAGAGGAAGCTCCAGCTGAACATGAGGAAGAACTTCTTCCCTCTGAGGGTGACAGAGACCTGGCACAGGCTGCCCAGGGAGGTTGTGGAGTCTCCTTCTCTGGAGTTATTTGAGACCCGCCTAGACAAGGTCCTGTGCGGCCTGCTCTGGGTGACCCTGCTTCAGCAGGGGGTTGGACTGGGTGACCCACAGAGGTCCCTTCCAACCCCCACCATTCTGTGATTCTGTGAAGACAGAGTTGCTGTTATCACATCCTCTAGTAGTTCCTCCTTAGCAGGGGTGATAACAGGACTGAGTCAGGAATCCATTTAGCACCTGTTAGCAGCATCAATTCTTCCCTCATTTGCCTGAAAATAGGAGCCATACCTTGTTTTCAGCCAGTATTTAGGATTTCTTGCTGTCAGGCACGGCACACCAAGTATGCAACATACAGGGAGCTTCAACAGCAGCGCTGGACATTTGAAAAATCCTCCTGCAGAGAGACACTTTCCATCTCCAAGTACTGTGGTTTGGGAGATGCTTTCAGGTGGCAGTAGCTCTCAATTTTTTTGGTCCCTCCCCTGGTTCATTAGTAGCTTCTCAAGAGCTTATGGCCACCCCAAGAGACAGCTTACCTGAAGGGTGGTGTCCAAGCACAGCCCCAACTCTCATCCCATCGGAGAAGAGCTGAGTAGAGGCTGACTGCTGTCCCTTCTCCCCATTGAGGACACAAAGAGAGGACAGAAACATTTCTCTTTATTATGCTCAGGGAGTTACAATGACACTCCAGGAGGGCAGCTGCATTTTCTGCACACAAGGAACAGTCCAAGAGCAGTTAAGCTCAGCACAGTGGCTGTCGTGAGCATGGCAACGTGGACCAGCATAGGAAGTCCTTCATCAGCACCTGGAAGAGACAAGATCCACTTACTACATGTTTAATGGCTTTCCATCTGTCAGTGGATGAACTTGCAGGCAGCTTTGGGAAGAAGTTCCCAAGATTGTCTTTTGGTGATTGTACTGGAAAGTATCTGTCCAGGTGCAAAAATCACAGGGGGTTCATGACCAGATCAGCCTGTAGCCACCTTCAGTTGAGACCTGAAGGCACAATCACAGAAGATATACATACCATGTGGGGTCTTCCCCACTGGTGCAAGACGACCAGAGGAACTCCATAATCCCTGAGCTGAATCAAGGATTAATAGTGGTCCAACTGAGATTTCAGCCTCTGCTGCCCTTGAGGACCCACCTAAGAAGAGATAGACCTGAGTGAGTTCAGAGGGGAGGTAATTCCTGCTTAGTCTGGATTTCAGGGCTTACAGAAAGGTGGACCCTGCAAGAGCAGGTTTCCAGTAGTTTTAGGTGTAAGGACAGACACAGTTACTAGCTCAAGGACCTTGCAGAAGAGCTATGTTGGTCCTTAAAATGAGATGCATTTGCTAAAGATCTTCCAGCATCTTGGTCATCACAGACTGGAGGGTCACATTTGGGACAGAGCCCTACCTCGCTTGGAAGGGACATCTCTCTTCACGTGCCTCCCTGGCCATCTGGCCTGAGGGTTAATTCTCTGGGAGTATCCTCCATACAGTGGACAGTTGCCGGTCTCACAGCAGCTGCAGACATCTCCAGTACCCTCCACTGGAGTCCATCTGAAACAGAATTACCCATCAGCCCTCTTCTCCAGGCTGGTCCCCTCCCTGCGTGCACCAGCTACTCACAGGCTGCTGGCTTTGTTGAAGGAACAGGCCTTGTTCAATGGATTTGGGGCTTGGTCAGCTGGGGAGACCTTCAGGTGGCAGGTGATGTAGATCTGGAAAGGAAATTAAACCAACATCCAAGGTTAATTAAATTTGTTCATGCAGAGCAACATAGCTTCTGAACATGCTGGGGGAGGAGGGGTAGGCACTGTATCTCACCAAGTTTCTGTTATCTCCTGCAAACCTGAACACATCAACCATGAACTGCAGTGTTTCTTGCCTTGGCCTTGGAGAGATGAAGGCTGAACTGGTGTCATCTGACCTCCCATCCACCAAGCACCTGGACAAGGGTCAAAAGTCAGGGACATTGCAGCCAGCAACAGAAGTACCACCCAGAGAGCACCGCACCCCTTACCCGCTGAGGTCAATCAAGGCATATCGAGGAGAGGAGTTCCTGTCTGGACTCAGGGTAGCAACACAGTCATCCACAAAGAGCCTTAGAGGTACGTGGTTCCCAGAAGCAACATCAGCCTGGAGGCGCAGGCTTTCCCCCAGCTGGAAGCCATTGGAGAGTCTCTCAGTGCTCCAGTCATCTGGAAAGCACATTCAAGACTACATGTCATTTTGGAGAAATGCACATTGCCCTCCCTTGCACATGGGACCTCTTCACCAAAAAGCAACTCACCCACCCCCAGTACTCCCACAAGATTTATTCTAGTCCAGATTATAGCTCTGTTTGAGCTCTTGGCATGTGAGCAAGAAGGAGCAGGAACCCAAGGGAAACCAGGCTGCCAGGTCTGCACCCACCATTCATGAGGCGCAGGGAGAACATCAGCCTCTCCTCCGCTGACAGGGTGGAATGGAAGGGAGCCCATGTGGGCCGGACAGCATTGCTGCTCACATTGCTCTTCCTAAATGGAAGAGATGCGCATGAATAAAGGTGCTGCCACCACCGCCTTGGGTCCATAGGAGCAGAAACTGTCACATTTGCTCACCTAGGATAGTGACACTCAATAGGAACCACAGCTGCATTGGTCCTTACGATGACTAGGTTGCCAGAAGGAGCAGGTTTGTAGGACAAACTTGTTTTGTAGATCAAGGAGTCTGGGGTCATCTGGAAGGGACATTTAGGAAAGCTGGTAAGTTAGTAAAACAAACCAGTCAATTAGAAGCTCAGCACCATCAAACAGCACAGTCATTGGTGGGTAGGACACAGGTGCATCTGCTGCAAAGGCACAGGCTGTCCTCACATTCCCAGTCCAGTGTATATAGGATGCCATGAAGCTTTGTATTGGCATCCCAACACAGGAGAACAAGGGTGCCAGCCTTGCAGGCGGTCAGTTTTGATGACTCTGGCACTCCAGCAAGTACCCACAGTAGGTGGGCAGGGGCTGTAGGACAGCAGGTCTACAAACCTCCTCCCCCAGGTGAACCAGGACACACCAGCTCCAGGCAGCTTTGTCCTCTCCTGCTGAGGAGGTCAGTAAGCCCCTTTCTCTAGTTTCCTAGCAACAGTCACTGCAGTGTCAAGTTACACCCAGTTCTTCCACTACTCACACATCCAGTTGCATCTGTACAAGTCATAAAACCTCTACAAGCTTTGCTTGCTGTTGAGCATGCACCTCATCTAGGTCTTGAGGATGGTTACCTATACGCCAAAAAATAGCTGTTACAGCCACACCACCCTTCACTGGAGAGCTGCTACAAAAAGTTGAGTCCCTCCTCACCCGAAACCCTGACATCACCTTCACCACATCATTTCTAGGACCAAAAGATTTGCTGAGATAAGTTAGAATCACAGAATCATTAAGGTTGGAAAAGACCTCCAAGATCATCAAGTCTAACCATCAACCTAACACCACCATGCCTGCTAAACCATGCCCTGAAGTGCCACATCTACACACTTTTTGAACCCCTCCAGGGATGGTGACTCCACCACTTCCCTGGGCAGCCTGGTCCAATGTCTGACCACTCCTTCAGTGAAGGAATTTTTCCTAATACCCAGTCTGAACCTCCCCTGATACAACTCAATTCCATTTCATCTCACCCCATTTGCTAGTTACTTGGGAGAAGAGACCAACACCTACCTCACTGCAACCTCCTTTCAGGTAGCTGTAGAGAGTGACAAGGTCTCCCTTCAGCCTCCTTTTCTCCAGACTAAACAACCCCAGTTCCCTCAGCCACTCCTCATAAGACTTATTCTCCAGACCCTTCACCAGCTTCATTGCCCTTCTCTGGGCACACTCCAGCAATTCAATGTCCTTCTTGTGGTGAAGAGCCCAAAATCAAACACAGTACTCGAGGTGGGGCCTCACCAGTGCCGAGTACAGGGTCACCATCACTTCCCATTAGGCAGCATGACAGGACATTGCTCTCTGGCAGCTCAGCTGCCCACAGTAATTCCCATTGACACATCCAGTGCTGATCAAAGCCCAGAGAAGGTCCATTCCCCACACAGCATTACCAGAGATGGAGCATCCCCTCACTGCAGCATCCAACCTCACCTGCAGGGTGCTGCCACACTCATGCAGTCCAGCCACGAAGGTCACCGTGCTCTCAGCTGCATTCTGGGCCACAGGCAGGCAGGCAACTGGGCCCAGGGTCAAGTCCGCAGCCCTGACCAGGCGTCCTGTGCCAAAGAGGTCCCTGTGCACCGTGACCACCACCTGGGCCTCCTGGCACTGCACAGCCACAGGGTGCAGTTGGGCAGCAGCCTGGAGCCGGGAGATATCCACCCATGCCCAGGGAGAAGGCCGGGAGAAGGAAGGTACATGGGGACGGCTCCAAGAAGAGTCTCCCCGGACCCTCAAGACCCCTAAGTCCCTTTGAGGGAAACCCCAGGGGCTGTAAGATGCTGCTTCAGCCAGCACCCAGCAAAACAGAACAATATCCAGTCTGCCCCCAGACCCCATCCTGACCCCAGAAAAACCAGCTCATAGAGGAGATGCTGCTTAGGAGCCTTTTATAGCAGCACTCCCAGCAGCCCAGCCCAGACGGGGCACACCTGGGGGCTGCAGGCACGGCCCCCATCCAGGCAGGAGCAGCTCAGGACAACAGGACCCAGCTGGGAACGTCCCTGCCTCTCAGGGCATGGAGGGTGATTTCCATGGCCCTGAACCTGGGAAATTCTCTGGAGCAGTTTGTCCCCTGTCCCTCTATCTTGCCTGTTCGGGGTGCTATCAGCTACCACCACCTCGGTGGCCAACTGGCCAGAAGCCCTCTCCTCTTGTCCCTTGTACCTGTGCCTGAGTCCTTGCTACATGAAATGGAGCCAATTTTGGCTGCCAATATGGCAAGGGTTCGGTCATGCTCCCACAAGCATTTCTTCTCTGCCCTACCCCACATCATCAGCAATTCCCCAAAACCCAGGTCCTAGAGCACCACTCGAGGCGGCACGTTCAGAAATGGAGAGGACTTCAACTGCAAAATCCACCTGGGCTCTGACCCGTGTGTGTTGGCAGTCTGTCCGGGCTCGATTTCATGGGTATCTGCGCTGGGTAATTGTGTATCAAGTAATGAAGGCATCATAACCGGCTTATTTGCATAGAAAGCAGAGGTACAAAAGCCGATCTTACCATAATAGCAGCTGATAAGTGAATGGCAGGCATAATCAAGAGATTAATTGGCCCTCATGTGTTAATTATGCTAATTGGCACAGCTGCTCATGAGTACAGTACGATGACTAATGACTCTACATTGCTGAGCTGGATGAAGAGGTTGGGAGGTCACTCAAAGCCACTTGGTACAGTAGCAGAGCCCAGCGAGCGGGGTCCCCTCGACACAGGGGTGATGCCCTGCACACACCTGCTCTTCAGCGGCATGGCTGAACAAGTTGGGAGGGGTTTTTTTAGCCCCAGTGGTTGTATTCATGGTACACTTCTAATGGTGTTTTATGTGGGTGTCCAGAGAAATGGGGTTTACTGGCTGAAGTATCTTTCCCCTGGTCTGCTAGGATCTGTGGGATGGGTTTGGGGTGAATCACAGAATCATGGGATGGAAAAGACCTCCAAGATCATCAAGTCCAACCGTCAACCCAACACCGCCACGCCTGCTAAACCACATCCCGAAGTGCCACATCTACGCGTTTTTTGAGCCCCTCCAGGAATGGTGACCCTACCGCTTCCCTGGGCAGCCTGTTCCAATGCCTGACCACTCTTTCGGTAAAGAAATTTTCCTAATGTCCAATCTGAACCTCCCCTGACGCAACTTGAGGCCATTGCCTCTCGTCCTATTGCTGGTTACTTGGGAGAAAAGGGTGGCGTGACCTGCACTATTTGCTTTTTGGGGAGACCGCAGTGATGAGCTGGGTGAGTAAAGCTCCCACCAAGACCAAAGGGTGCACCCAAATTCCTGGTGTGATTCACTTCACTTGCTGGCCCATGCATTAGGCATTCGCTGTTGTCTCCCCAAGGCATGAATAATGCCACTCACAGGCACACCATCCTTTTCTGGCATGATCTCCGTGTCCCAGCCTTGCCCCTGGTATTTTTATGAATGATGAATAAAAGACACAACAAGAAAAACCTCTCCGGCAGCTCAAGACCTCTTTATTAATTCAGCAAGCAGTGGGTCATCTCCAAACCCAGCTCATCTCTGTGCTAGGTTGATGTCTTTTACCCTGCAGGCTGGGTTTGATCAGGCGAGTTCCTGCAGCCAAAGGCATGCAGGAGAATGGGAGGTGATGCTTGTGCTGCCCACAGCCCCATCACCCAGCCCAGCAGCAGGACATGGCACTGGAGGTTCAGCGGTTGATTCACCCATCCTCCTGCAAACCACCTCTATGGGGAACCAGGTCTACAGGGATGGTTGGCTGCACCCCACGCACCTCTGCTCCTGCTCCGAAGGGAGAGATCCAGCTCACTTAGAAACCCAAGCAGGCATGTACAGCCCGCACCCCGTGTCTCATGCTAACACAGCCCGAAGTTTCTCTGCTTAAAGGTGGGTTTCTCACACCTTGCAATAGCTCCAGCCAATGGTTGGCAGGTCAAAGTGCTGGGAATGGGATGGTGGGAAATAAATACAGGCGTCTGAGATGAAACATGGATGGGAGATTCACTGGGCTTAAAAGCCTGAACCTGTTGGGTGGGGAACAGCTTTTATTCTCATTTGGGAGCAAAAAGAGACCATTAGGCAGCAAAAAAAACCCCATCCACCACCTCCTGGCTCTCACAACGTTGCTCGTTCCACATCCATCACCATAATCTGTACTTCACAGCTCTGAAGGAATAGTCCTTTCCATATGCAAAGTCCTCTGACTACAGATTCCCTCTAAGAATGAAGGACACTGGGGGATATCTCCTTTTTGCCACAGTGGTCTGTCCTCCCCTGGGCTAACAGGAGCTCAGGGTCTTTACCAAGCCCCTGCTAGCAGGGGAAGGCCAACAGTTGTGTACACCCAATCCATGCTCCTTGGAAAGCCTTCAGTTGAGCAGGACAGCTCCCAATGGTGGAAGTCTTTGATCCATTCTGTAGAAAGCAACATCATCTCCTCCCTTTGGGATGGTTCTCCTTCTGAATTTGTCATTTTTATACACGACTTCACAACCTGAGATGAGAAAAATCATTTATCTGTTGGGCACGGAAAAGAACTGCACTGTCAGCACGTTTTCTCTAGATGGCTCATCTGAAGGCATCCGTTTATTTGCCAGGGTGCTTCTTCACTGGAGTGTTAAATATTGTATTAGTAGGGGAACTGAATACTTCTCTGGCATTGTTTAAGCATCTTCTCCTTACCTGAGACAGCACACGCTTCTCCAAGGCTCATTAAGCAACACCAATCTCTCTTTGCCGGTCCCCAAGAAAATGCTGCGATCACTGAGCCCACAGCGCAGCGGCTCAGAAACAAACCCCGCTTGGGAAAAGAGGGGAACTGGAGTTTGAAAATGATATTGCTCATTAATTTTCCTGGCTGGAGACAACTTCTTAACACCAGGTAGGGGTTTTTTAAGCAACATCACTGTTTAGTTTCAAATCTCTCTTAAATGACTTCTGAGTCACCTCGATAAATACTTCCTGTGCTTCCTTTCTGCTTCAGATCCCTTATAACTGCTGATGGATAAATTGCTTGAGTTACCCCAAGTAAATCACGCAGGATAGCCAAATCCGTAATTAAAATGTCTCTCAACCCCTCCGTTAACTCTGACTTAGCAGGACCAGATGGATTGTGGCTGCAGGGAATAACCTGCTTGGGACTGGGCTTCCAAAAATGGATCCTGGAGACAGAGGGAGAAACTGGCTCAGAAAGTGCCCTTTCCACATGGTTCCCTTGGGAATACCACGTCGCTCCTCATCCTCCATCAAAAGGATTTGGGTACTGGGATCGATTGGCTCAAGTGGAGAGTTTTTCAAGGCCTTTTTTGTTCCAAAATGGAGCTTTTGAGCGTGCCAGCGCTTGGCATTGGCTCCAAATTGCACATGGAAAGCGAATTCCCCAAGCAGAGCTGGCATGGAGCTGAGTGGTTTCTCCATCCCAGTTGTTGCCCTGGGAGGAAACAAAAGGGAAATGAAATGAAAACTGGTCATACACAACAAATCCTGGATTTTTAGACTGATATAAATCTTCTTTGGACCTTGCTTCCCAGGAAAAGCTACACGCAGATGCAGAAAGTGATTTTTCAAATTCCCTCTCCCCAAGATGAGCTCCCTCCCCAGGCTCACTGCCCCAGCCTTGGGGCTTTGCTCCTCACCTTCATCAGCTGAGCGGCAGGAAGATCCAGCCCCGGGGCTGCTTCTGGGCTCTGCTTTCCCCAGAGAAGCCAGATATTATGTTTGCAGAGGTCTTCAAATCAGAAAGCAGCTCAGCTTGGTTGCTCTGAGCTTTCCAGTTGTATTCAGGTCTGGCCTGGCAATTTTGAGGCCAAGAATTGGATATTTGGGGGCAGTGTAGGAGCCGGATCCCGCTCATCCTGATGAAAGGCACATGACCCCGTGGAAATGAGCCCATGTAGAAAGCAGTGCTTCTTGCAAATCCTTCATCTCAGGAAACCACCACTGACCCACACCACAGGGCAGGGCACCCAGGGGTGCTGAGCAGGTCGTGGGTCCGACCCACCCCGTAGGTTTTCCAGCCCATCCACGCTGCCTGCAGGGACATGGCCCCATCCGTGAACCGGGGCAGGACAAGGGGCCAACAGGGACAGCCACCATCCCATCCCATCACCCACCATCCAGCCTGTGCAGGCCTTGGGGGGAGGCAGTGGCAAGGCTCAGCGTCTCTATCCTTCCCTTCCTCTGGAATTAGGTCAATAGAAGAGGCAGGAGCCCTTTATTTATTATTGATGGGGAGAACCAAGCCACCATCGATCGGCGCTGGGGAGAGACTCGCCCCGGCGCTTTCTGAAATGACCTGCCAAAGGCGATTTTTTTCTTGTTTTTCATCCATTGAGGGTGTTCGGATGAACTCGCAGCCTCGCCCGCTCCCAGGAGGGATGACAGCAAACACGAGTGAGCTGCTGCCAGCTCTCAGTGCCAGGTCCTTCATGCTCTGCATCCCGGTTAAATCCCACTTTCCCAGCTGCCAGGTTCGCCGTCATCCAGGAGTGGGTGGAGGATGTTGGAGCTTTTGGGGAATAGAAAAATACCCCACAGAGCCACAGCACCATGGCTGACCAGTCTCATCCCTGCCTGTGTCTTATCCAGGGTACCCCCAAACCATGTGTTGAATTACGGGGACCTTGAAGCAGAGGATGGATGGTTTCCTACCCCCAAAAGACCCACCACCTGCATAGCCCCAAAAGTAGGACAAAACCTGAGGACAAGGGGGACAACTAAGCTCCTCCTGGGCTGCTTTATCCCATGCCAAAGCACAGCGCATCCTCCCGGGGACAGCAGTGAACAGCTTAGCCCCGAGCAGGAGCTCACAGTTTGGAATGGCTCATCAGACTCAGCAACCTAAGCAGTATTTTCCCTGGGTTGTCACAGCTTAATACTGATTTTCTTCCTCGCCACCCTCAATATCTCCCTTCCCTGCACGGCCCAGGCTGCATTTTGCCAAACCCCCCTCAAATCTGCCCAGAGAAATGCCCTGGAAAGCTGCCAGCTGGAGGAGACATCCCCAGGGATGCTGGCACCATGTCAGGACCTCTAAACATATCTTGGATGCAGGGACAACTCATCCCGCTGCCTGCCAAGGAGCTAGGGGCGGTTAATGGCTTCATTACCCCAGCCAAGCATCTGGGTGCTAAATAATATTAATGGTATCTCCTGACACCTCGTTAAAAATTGCGCCGGCGCTTAATTCAGGCCATAGATCAAAGCCCCTAAATGAAATCACCATCCATCCCCTCCCGAAGCTGTGTTTGATACCAGCACGCTTCCCCTCATCTTGCTTTTAGAAATATTTTTCTATTGAAATGCAGAGCCTGGCTTCACCCCTGGGGAAAGACAGCTAAAAATAACCCTCCACAGGTGATTTAGGAAGGTCCCTTCCCCACTGACCCCATCACACCCCGCTCGCATCCCATCACTGGGATTAACCAGCCCGAATTTTGGAGCGATCTCAAGGCGGACGATGACATCCCTTTGGGATTTAGTTCTTCATTCTGCTGCTCGAGGTACTAAACTAACGAGGAGGGATGAGGGCAGGCATCTCTCCATCACTGGAGTGGTTTTCTCTCTGTGCTGGGTCATGGATGAGAGCAGTGGAAGCAGGGGACCGACGGACAGACGGGGCTGGGCTGAAAGTGGGACACGAAAGTTTTGCTCCAGGAATTTCAATATTTAAACTAATTATGGTGAAAGCTGCATCCCAGAGATGACACCGAGCCCAGAAAGCATTGTCCAAAACAACCCCTGGATTTATTTGTCAAGGCACAAAACCCCCCTTCAGATTCTGGTTTTTAAATAACGACGAAAACCAGCAGAAGAGCCATCGAGGGGCACAGTGAGGACTTCTCCACCCACCGGAGCAGGACCGGGGACACGCTACCCCGCTCACCCCGGCAGCTTGGGTGCCCCTATGCACCCTGCAGCACCCAGCAGTGGAGGGAGGACCCCCAGGACACACGCAGGAGGCAAAGACGGGAAACACGAAGGCTCGATCCCATACCATGGGGTCAGGTTCGTCCCCACCAGTGCTTTAGGCCCCAAAGCTTTGTCACCACGGGGAGGACAGGGAGGCTTCACCCGGCCGGCAGGTCCCCCCCAAGCCCTGCCTTTCACCCCACCTTGAAAAATCGTTCACGTTAACTCAAGGCAGGTGATAAATGCAAAATCCCATCAGGGCGGTTAAGGCAAAAATAAAAGTCCAGTGGGAACCACAGTGGTGCAAGTGTGAAACAAATAATTGTCCCCATACATTCCTGGCGCGGTGAATTCATCGAGAGCACCAGCTCCGGCCCCCCATGCCTGGGGGTCCCATCAGTCGCTCCCAGGGACCTTGCTGAGCCCATCACCCCTCCGGAGGCCTCTGGGCTTGTCACAGGCACTGAAATTTGCCCTGGAAGGCACCTGGAAGGCTGCTGGCTCAGCTGCAGCCACATGGGAGCGGGCACAAAGGGTGCCAAGGGCGAATGGTCGACCCCGGTTGCTCTCAGCCCCACGCGGGGACGGGCAGACGGACAAGGAGCAGCCTCCTCCCTGCACACACTGTCCCCAGGAAGGATGCGCCGGTCTTTGGGACTCGCCAGGGATAAAGAGATGCAGCCTCTCTCCAGCCCCAGGGCACCCCAAAGACATGGCCAGGGTGGGAAAAGGGTGACGGGGCCTGGGACAAGGGGTGGCAGCAGGTCCGTGCCCTCGGCAGGGGACCCGGAGCTCGTCCCTGCCGGGGACATCTCAGCTGGTCCAGGGCACAGGGCACTTCTTGGGGGTGTCCGAGCTTCTGTCAATCAATTTCTTCCTCATTATCTGGGGAAGGAAAAAATAAAAAATTATAAAAATAATAAAAATCCACAGGTCCAAATTAATGAGTTAATTTGGTCGCTGGCAGCTCCCGGCTCTCCCTGCCCTAGAAAACTGGGATCACCCAGCAATCTTCCCCGCTCCCAGGGCTGACCCCACGCCTCCGGCAAATATGACCAGGCACACGTATGTGTGTTTTTATCTCTCCATCCACCCTCCTGGCTAGAAAACCCCTCCACAGCCAGCAAACCCTGGGAGATTTTTATTATTCAAGCTTCGATTCTGCTGAAAAAGTGGTCAAGGAGCAAGCGGGGGATGTCTCGCACACGGGGTTAAGCAACCAGGCTGCATCGGGGATGAAAAGCCAAGGGGCTGGGAAGCAAAAGTGCAGGCTGCAGCGGCTTGTGAGGGGGAGATAAGGGCAAGGAGGAGGAAAAAAAAAAGAGGAAAAGTGGAGCCGGTTGATGCTTCGCTAGAGGCGTGAAGGGGAAGAGAGACAAGGCTTCTATAAACCTACCAGGGTGAGGGGAAAAAGGGCATTAGAGGAAAAACAGGGCTGTTAATAAAAGAGGAAGGGAGGGTTAAATTAGCAGCGATTCACTGGCAGCAGAGGCCAAGCCTCTGCCTTTAACAAGAAAGGAAACAAATTAAAAGAGTGAGATCTTGGGAGGAGGATGAGTCGGGGAGGAGTGGGGCTGACCAGGCACGCACAGTGCTGGAGCCCGTCACCAGGCTGGGATGGGCGATGGGCTGTTGGCAGCATCGAGCCAGGAGGTTGGGAGAAGAGACTGAGAGGCAGAAATAAGAGCTGGGACTCCAATTTTCACAAATTCCCACCAGAAATTCAGCACCAGGCTGCTGCTGGGGAATTCTGCATGGGGAAGGATGAAACTCCTGCCTCCCTCTCTGCAAGGTGAGGACCAACCCCATCAGTTCCTCTTCCCCTAGCAAACCCACAGCACCACTCAAAAAAAGACAAAACCAACTTCCTCACAATGACCCGAGTTGGTGGCACGAGGCTTTTCTCAGCCCCAAGGTGCCCAAGAAAAGGAAGGAGAAGAAACTCTGCATCGAAGCCATCGGTCACATCACTCCACCACTGCTGGGAGACATGAGCAGTGGCCAGAGCAAGCGCAGCCCAAATTGGAGTGGAAACAGATGCTGGGAAATAATTGAACTGGGAAAATTTGATTGAAAACTGAAAAATAAAAATGAAAAAAAATTTTAAAATGGAACAATGGAACCCCCCCCGCCCCAAAAAAAAAAAAACCACCCCAATGATGGATGATGGAGATGCAACAGATGCTTGACACTTAGACCTGAGCACCATCTCCTGTGTGCTTAGGAAGAAACCTTCATTGTGAGCCCGCTCATGGTCCTACGCCGTTGCCTGGCAAAGGCACTCACCGTCTTTGCTCCCCGCACTCTTCAGCGGCTGCAGGGCTGCGAAAAGCAGAACAGCATGCGGTCAGTCCCCACCATGCTTCCCCGGAGGAAACGGCTAAAAGCCCCATTTTGGGGAACCCACCCCCAAAACTGCACCCACCAATTTCCATTGCAGACCAACTCCCAGTCCCTAAATCTCCCCGGCAGCGAAGGAGCTGGCATCCCAAGCGGGCTTGCTCCTGCACCAGCAGATAAAAGCAATCACCACGAACATAATTAACCTGTTTGATGATGGCAGAGCACCGGGAGTGCTTTTTTATTAAAAGATAGTGGGGCTTATCAAGGAGCTGCCAGCCTGAGGGGTGCATCGAAGAGTGGGCAAGCATGGGGGGGGGGGCTGAGCACCAGTGGAGGGTGCTTGCATAGGGGACAGTGGCACCAGCACACGCGGTAATGTACTCACATACATAATACACGAACATCATGCACCCACCTGTCTTGGGTGCTGCCCCCTCCTCATCCTGCTCCTCTGTCCCTGCAAAAGAGCAAGCGGGAGTGTGTGAAGCATCTGCCGGGCTTCACCCCACTGCCCACCCTGAACGCCACGTTCCCGGGCAGCTGGCTTTGGTGGCTGTCCCTCGGATTGCCGCTGTCCCCGACCGCTCGAAGCCACCCACGATCACCACCTATCTCGGGCTCCGCTCGTGACCAGGCGCTGCTGAGCTGCTGGTGATGCTCAAGGAGGAGGTGCCTGGTACCCACCTGCACCCAGCACCCCCTCCAGAACCCCACGGGGGGTATTTCCCCCAGCTGGGGTACCACAGCCCCTACAAGCAAAGCAGAAAAAGCCACAGCTCCAGGCGACGCAGCGCGGCCGTTCGCCTCCCTATTTATAGCGCAGCCACCATCTGGAGCGGCGC
>Ga0065711_1036595_pt1 | contig 20821 bp, 12 predicted proteins | sample Hoacrofraction12_FD_59098 | JGI IMG/M metagenome (GOLD analysis project Ga0065711, IMG submission 59098) | Hoatzin crop microbial communities from Cojedes, Venezuela - Epithelial fraction 12 v2 (version 2) | ecosystem: Host-associated > Birds > Digestive system > Esophagus > Crop | place...
CGGCCGAGCCGGGGCCGGGCTGCGGAGCGGGGCCGCGGGGCGGTGCGGGAGCTGCCCGCGACGCGAGCTGCGGGGTCTGAGGCGCTGCTTCGGCCGGAGCCCGAGTGTTGCCTCCGTCGATTTATTTGTTTTTTCTTTCCCTGTCGGGAAAACGCATCCGGTAGCGCAAACTTTGGCAGAAGTGATGGGTTTCCGAGGAGGAGCTGCTTTCCCCTGGGCGTTGCAGGGTTTTGTTGGTCGCACTGGGAACGCGCTTCGTTTTCTGGTGGTCTGCTCAGGGAGCGGCTGGCACCGCAGAAGATACGCTCTGGTCTGCGGCGTTGAGAGTGTGCGCGGAAGCATCTTTGCTTTAGTATTTGTGAATTTCAGGTGTAACGTGTAAAAGGCAAAAAAAAGAGTCAAATAGAAATATACATCAGGCTATGGAAGGGTCCAAAGCCCACGGACCCAAGTGCTTCCTGTTAACTTTTAAACAGCCATTCGTGTTTTTCAAGGGGAGAAAGGATGGGTGAAATTGAACTGTCCAAACTGAGTCGAAATGAATTGCTTAATATTTAGAGGGGTTGATGAATGAACCGTTAAATCAACACTTGCGTCGCGTCTCGTTGGAAAGAGAAGTGAGCGACTCTCGGCTGTGTGCTGGGCAGGGTAGGTCAGCCCGCGACGTTGCTGCGGGAGTGCGCCGAGCCGAGTCCTCCTCCTGCTAACGGTCATCGCACGGGGACGGGAACCAGCTCTCCTGCCCTGTGCGACGCGGAGTAGCATCTGCTAGAAATGGCCATAATCATCCCAGCTTCATCTCGGAGGAGAGAAATCTTGTTTCATTTGGGGTAAATTAACAGACTTCTGTTGACTTCTCATGTTGATGTGTATCTGTTGAGAATCCACTCCTGTGTTTCAAACTACTTCCATCCTCCAAGGAAGATCTATATTTTGAATGCCAGTTTGAGGAAAAAATTATACTGGTAAGTGGAAAGAGTTGTCACTCTGAAACAAACCCGATGAGATTCCTTACAGTAAAAGCTCTTTTGAGAGTGTCACCTCTCAGTCAAACAGTGTGTGAACTTTGCCTCTAAACCCTGCAATGAGTTTAGGTACGGCTGTTGTGATATTCTGGGTGCCACTGAAAAGTTACTGTTGTCCTTGCCCCTTGAAGTCCTTGAAATTCTTGTGTTAGAGTGCACTGGGGGTGTTGACTCTGTCCTTATTATGCCTTCTGGAAACTTCTGACACTTTGTGTGAAGAATCGTGAATCATATGCCCCTGAGGTTTTTCATTGACACTTCTTTGCGTTTGCAGGTAACTTAGAGTAGCTAATTTTCGTTAAAGCTTTTAAAACTTAAGAAGTGACAGTTCTTTTGTTTTGTGCATTCAAACTGAGTATTATGAAGAGGAAATTATGGAGAGACTTTTTTTTTTTTAATGCACAGAGAAACAGATTATCCAGGCTCCAGCTGAAGGTGGGATTGTAAATTGACTCATGACCTGAGAAAGCTCCTTACCCGCCTCCCCTTTGGTGGAGAGAGAATCTGGGTGCCAGCCTTCAGGCAGGCAGGGCTGCTTATTCAGGTGTTTATAGTTATGTAGAAGTGCCTTAGGTAACCTGGGCTGTTGCTCATTATTTCAGGGGATGCGTGTGGACACCATACACCTGCAGGGATCCTCTGGGTGATGGGTTATTAGGTGGGTGCAATAGAAGTTGCTTGAATGGATGAGGAGCTTTATATCATCTGTGATGGAGCAGATGGACAAGTAGATGTGTTTCCCTCTCGGGAGAGGGAGTTCTGGATCGGGAGGTGCCTTTGGATGGTTTCTGATGGCGGCGTGCGTTTTTCAAATGCTTTGCAGTTCTTACGGGCCAGGGTAGCTGCGGGTATTTTTGTGCACCAGCAACGTCTGGTTAGACCTAATCTTCATTTGCTTCTAATCATCCTGAAGAATAAAAGAAGTCTTTTTCTGAAAACCTACCATGCCTCAGAAGGTTATCCGGCTGCTTCTGTTTCCTTGCTTGCTATTTTTCTTTGAAATCATAATGCATTTCTTTAGTTCTTTTGCAAAAGACTTGAACTCAAGCTTGCTGGGAAATGGTCACTGTATGCTGAGAAGGTGCTGGCATCTTATTGACTTATTTTGGGAATACTGGAGAAAAACATAAAAGATTCACTTGCATTGATTAAAACCTCCAGGGCAATCTTCTAACGCTGCAGTTCTCTAGGTGAAAAATTAACTTTCTCTGTTGTCTACTCCTGCTTTTATTTCGTTTGTGAGAATCCTAGGCTCTGTTATCAGGTTACATCGAGTCCCTTAGGTGTGCTTGAAGTGGGAAGCATCTCAGCCTAAAAGCTCACGCACACTATCACCCTCACGGTCCATTTGTCTCTGGCTACCAGCCCGTACGCCTCGATACCCTCCGTCCCCGGAACCCTAACGGAGACAGGATTTGTTCTAGCCCACGGTTCCTCACCCGGGAAATGTTTCCTGAGTGGTTGTCAAAAAAATAACTAACAGGTACCTTGATGCTTTCCCAGAGGTTTTGGCAAGAAGGTAATTTAGGTGTAGCTTAATGACAAACTTTGATTTATGGGGTAACTGAGAATGTTTGAATTTCTGGATCTGGAGTGAAAGCATAGGAACTTTCTGCATTTCATCTGCAGCTTTCCGGCGTGGCATGCAGTGAACAGCTTGTTTCTTATCGATTTTATAAAGAAATTTTTGCTGAATATTCCTGGAGTAGTTTGAAAACATATTTTTAACTTTTTTGGGTGCAGTAGGTTGCTAAACAGTAAAGAACTTTGCGATGCCTTTTTAAATAACCTTGGAAAACCTTAGGTTTTAACTGCTTTTTCTGATCCCCTCCTCCCTGGGTTTAAGATGGATCCTGTGGGATCCTATGGGAAATCTGGTATTTTTTTCAGTTTGGGGCTAAATATTGAAAAGAAAAAAAGAATGCTTTTCCAAGCCCACTGGTAGGACTGTATCTGTATGACTGTATCATGTATGGTGTATCTGTGCATTTTCCTTGTGAATTCTGCACTTTCTTCCCCTCTACCTTGATCAGCTGTGCTCAGTAACAGCTCACCTGGATGTGGCTTGTATCTGGCTCGCTTTGAAATGGTTCAGAAGGATCCCATTGACATTACCAGGCACTGGGTCGTGCTTGAAATCTTGCCATTCTGGTGTCAAGCTTTTTCTTTCTTATTTTCTTTTTTTCCCCTCCTTGATTTCTGACATATTTTTAGCTGCTGTTCTATTGAATTTGAGTAGAGCTAGTGAAAGTGGATGTGTTGTTGGTATTGTGGTTTGTTTTTTTTTCCTTTTGAGAAATGGTGGATCTTGCTTTTCACTAAAGGTGGAGCAATAGGGTGATTATCTGCTCCTCTACTTAGCACAGGAGGATACTGGTTCCTCACAGAGGTGAAAACTTTGTAAAATCTCAGCATCGCCACTCAATTTAGCCAGAGAATCTGATATAGACACTGGGGGTTTATTATTTTTTTTAATTTAACGATGGTTTTAAGAATCTGGTGCTGCACAGAGATCTCCCTGAATGTAATGCACTGTGAAGTGGTAAACTGGTAGTGTGGGATTACGGTAATATTCCCATTATTGCCCCTCTTCGTCCCAAGGGAGTGGTAGGGTTTGTCAGGTTGAGTGTTGAAGAACTACTGTGACTGCAGAAGAGGAATGCTGGGACCACGTCCAGGAAGATGTTGTCCACTGCTGGGATGAGCCAAGATCTCCTAGGATCACCCCAGCAGCTGAAATGTCAGTATAGTGGTTTTATCCGTTCCTTGTATGGAAGACGTGTGAGCAACATGATTGGCTTGTTTCTTCTTTGGAAACATGGCAGGCAGGGCTAACTATTTAGCTAAAATCTTGCCTTCTCTGGAGGTTTGCTGGGTGCTTAGCTGTTGATGGCCACCAGCTGATGCACTGGTTTCAATGCGTGAGCCGCGGGGGCTGACACCAGCCCGGTTACTGCTCTGCAGACCTGTGCTCAACCCGGCGGTGAGCTGCGGTGGTCGGCAGCTGGGCGCACAGCTCTGCGGGCGAGGTGGGAGCGCTGGGCTGAGCAGACCTCCGTGGCTGTTTTCCCATTTTTCTGCTGTTAGCCTGAGAAATGAAGTTTGTTCCCTTGCGGTGCTGACACGGCTGAAGGACCTCTCGCTGCAAGGCAGCTCCGTTATCCTCTGTAGTGCTTGGATCGCTCAGCAGAGGGAGAGCAGACCGTGTCGCACAAGGCACCCAGGCGGGGAAAGGAGTCCCAAAGCCTCCCGCACTGCTTGAATTATTATTTTATTTCCTATTCCCTTCTTGTTTTAAAGCTCAGAGCTAAGCAGTGATTTTTTTTTTTTTCTTTCAGCTCTTGATCAACAGTAGCTGCCTCAATCGGTAGGTTAATGGACTATTTCAGATGGCAGTGTAGGTGGCTGTGATAGAAAAGATGTGTCCAAATCCAAGAAGCAGCAGGCCTGAAAAATATCATAGATCCATGTGCTTCCCAAATACTCAGAAACTTTCCTGAATATTTAGGAAGAAGTGAAGGAGTTGGCCTTTAGTGACGGAAGCTTTACTGCACATCCAGAGATAGAGAAGACAACCCCAAACCCCTTGAATTAGCTGAAATTCGAGCAGCGACTGACCCACATGACACATCTCCAGGCCAGACCTTTAACTGTCATAAATCAGTGCAGCTCCATTGGCTTCCCTGGCATTGTGCCGGTTGTGCCCCTAGCTGCAGGGCTCGCCTGCTGGGTGTTTGTTTGGTTTTTTTTTGGGGGGGGTGAAGTTTGAGCAAAAGATTGTCACAAAGAGTTTTTTTATTTGTTTGTTTTTTTTTGTTTTTGAGGATGGAAAAGGTGTTTGGTTAAAGAGTAAAATTGGTGCTTGGGCAAATAGACAGCATGGTTCAGTGGAGATTTGTTCCCCTGCAGCATATTGTGTGGAAATCCAGGAGAATTAGACATTTGTTTTTTTGTCAGAGATGTCAGGTTAATGTGATAAGAAAACAGCTGTTAAAATGCTGCCAGATAAGAGCAAGATGATGAGCATGAAGGGCAAAAAAAAAATGGGAAGTTCCTGCAATTCGGTTGAGTAAGGCAGTGTTGCGGAGACACGGCTCATTCCCCGTCTGCCGCCGGCGGGTGACATGGTCTGCTTCAGGGCTGGGTTTGTCCGAGCCCGCAGCGTTAGTGCTCTTACAGCGTGGAATTCAATGAGGTGCCGTTTACTGAGCCTTTTAGTAGGTAGAGCAGGTCAAGCTGCTGGCCCTGGTAATGCGAGGCCATTTAAATGGAGCGGGGCTCCAAACGCTCTCCCCTGCTTGCTCAGGGGGCATGACCCGACTCTGCGCTGGACACCCTTGAAATAAATGGAAGTGTTCTTTTAAAATAAGAGCCAAGAGTCTGCAGACGATGACTATAAGGGTCTTAACCCTCTTTTAGACAGGGAAATGTGCCCAACTGGCAAATGTGGAATGTGCTACTCTGAAAGCAAAAGCAGCATCGTCTGGAGGAGCCTGTGAGCCGGGGAGGACAGTCAGCCTCCCAGGGAAGGCTCTCCCAGCTTCTGCAAGGGCTTGTAAAACCAAATTCAAACCAGAGCCAGCCCGGAGTTTATTTTCAAATTCTTACCAGCCCTGCAGACTCGTTATGAAGGGTCTGCGTTTCCATTGCTGTTAGAGACGAGTCTCCATCCTTGCTCCCAGCCCGGCTGTGCCAGGTCCTTCCCGGCTGCATCACCTTGGCGTGTCGGCTGTGCTCTGCTAGGAGCTGGCGGCGGAGGTGATCGTATCGAGCCGATGCTAGTAACAGCAGGAGAAACACCTCTCTCCTGAGGAGAGTTCATCTCTGCTGGATAATGAGCTCGGTTTCACTTAGGACTGAATTGCTGCTGTATGGATCACAGCGAAGGGCAAATGAGGATGCAGCGCTGGGTGCTTCCTACGGCCTCTCTTATACATCGCACACGGCTAATTAAATGAGAGCTGGGTTGAGCTACTGGACTGCTGCTAGCCTGATTTCTTATAGAAGAATCTTGTGCAGTTTGTCTTGCTCCAGTGACTTTTTGAAGTCTTTCAAAACTGTGCATTGCAGCAACCCCTGGCTTTTATTCTGACTTTTAGAGTGTTGCAAGTGTGAGACCTGAAGAGCGGAGTTGGGGAGTGAAGCTTGAACTGTACTGAGAGATGTCCGTGTGTATATAGAAAATGCGTAGCTGTGGTGTGGGGTATGAGAGCCTTTTCATGACTTAAAAAAAACCATGTAAATTTCTCTGTTTATGTATATATTTGGATTATGAAATTGTTTATGCAGAAAACATAAACTTTTTTTGGAGTGTCAGCATGGGCAGCCTTGCTCCTTTTGCAGCTTATTTTATGGATATAAATGGGATGTAAATGGATTTTCTACCTTATACTATCTGTCTGGAGGATAGAAGTCACTGTTGTTACTGTCATGCTCAGGTAAAACATTAACCTTGAGTTTTAGCAGTTTTACATTATGAAGTTTACAGATCTTCCAATTTTGAAATTTCATCTTTTAGTGTACGTGACTTTTCGAAGAAGTGAATCCAAAATAAACTTTAAAGCAAGAATTACAGCTTATTTAACTTGACTACTTTTTATTTTGTTTCAGTAAGACCGAAGAAGAATCATATCCCTCACAGAGTATAACTCAGTTTTCTGCTTACGCGTTGGTCCTGAACAGCTGAGTTGTTTTGCAGTTTGGTTCGCAGCGCTTGCACGAGCATTTTGTAGGAAATCATTAGCTGTATTACTGTTTCAGTGTAGGCACTGGGAAATCCACTTTTATCTGTTGCTGCTTAACAGTGTGTGCTGCAGAAGGCTTGCCTTGCGTGTGCTGAAACAGGATTAATTTTGGTGGGTTAACAATGAAACTGCAGTGCTTTGACAGGTCGATTATTTCACACTTTGCCAGAAATGGATACTTAAAAGGCGATATTAGATGCAAATGAGATATTCAAGACCATGTTATAGATTTGCATTAGCTAATAGGGAAGAGGCCAGTTGTGTTGCCACTGGTGTCATTGAAAATACTGGGAACGGAGGCAGGCATGCAGTAATTAATTACCGACAGATGATGATTTTTGAAGGTGTGAATAAAGGATTTGATGTATTGGTTGAATTGTCTGAAAAACAATTCTGTTAGTCATCTTTTATCCTGTTCTCTTTGTTCCCCTTCTATCTGTCTGGCTTTGGCAGCGGAGCTTGCTGGCTGCTGAGCATCAGGCACTCCCAAATTCCTCTGCCCAGGGTGGTAGGGCTTTGACGGGTATGGCGTGGACCCTTATGCAGGTTGATGCTATACACCGTTCCATGCTTTAATTTCACACTTTGAAAATAATTTTGAAGGTGGACATTTTGTTTACAGGTTTAGACAAAAAGCACCTACACAGTAATTCCCGAGTGTTACGGCAATGATGTCTTCTGTTTGCAGGTATTTCCTGAAAGAGCTGTGTGAAGTCAGAGGTGGACAAGTTTAAGCATCGTATTTAACAATCTTCTTATTGCTGATGTGGAAGATGTTATAGTTGAGTCAGAAATAGAAAAATAATGCAATTAAGAATTTGGAGGAGGGAGGCAAGATGTATGTGTTGTACAGCCAGTGTGTCCTAGCAGAGGTGGGGTCTCCTTGAGGTGTTGTCTTGGACTGAGAGTCCTGTCCTCTTCAGCGTGTCACCACCCAGGGGTGTGCTCTCCTGTAGACTTTTACTTAACCCTGGCATGGTCCTCCTCGTTGATCCTGCTTTCCAGGCTGATCTTGTTCCTCAGAGTGGACTGGTCAGATGGCTTCTGATAGTGTTTGATACTTTGGTAGTTTTGGTGCTCTGAAGAGCCAAACATCTCCCTTTGTGCTGGCTCAGAAGCTCATAGCTTGTTCCTGGTTCCCCCAAGCTGTTCAGCCAGCTTGGTCCTGCATCTTTGGGCTACAACGTCATCAGTTGTCTGATGGACTCAGGGTGTTCTAACCCAACCTGTGTATAGTATGTGGTATTTTAGATGTCAGTCTGTTCAGTGCTGTGTTTAGTACTTCCTACATGTACTCTTCAGATACAAAAGTTGCTTTTTCTTGCAACCTGTGGAGAAAAAAAATAGCAGGTGCAGCTTTTCGGATGGATATAGAAAATACAGTGTCGAGCTGAACGTGGACCTGTCCTTTTGGGGTGGGAGATGGCATAGGTGACTCTGGAAGGTGTTTTTTTTTTTTTCTAACATGAGGCAAATTGCATCTAATCTACCCCACAATTTCAGGCCTCTTGAAGTATTTCCCATTTCTTATCTTGGTAAGACCAAAGGTAAAATTTTATGGCATATTGTGAGCCATAAGAAATGGTTAACTACTTATTAAATATCTTTCCTTCCAGGGCAGATGGAAATGAGAAATGTCTCTTCCAAATCTCAGCCCAATTAATGCAATTTATCTAAACATGCTCTGGCTTATCCTACTAACACTTCACAAGAAAGTAGAAATTGTCCTTACTACGTCCTCTACCTCACAAGAAAGTGAGAGCAGCTCCAGTGGTCAGATGAAAGGCTCACATAGCCCAGCATCCCACCTGTGGTACGTATCAGTCCTGGGTGATTTGACTCTTCTTCAAGCTGTAGAGTCGCAATGTATTTCCACTTCCGATGTGTTCTTAACATGTAAGGCTTTTCGCTGTTTAGAAATAATTTTGCTCTTCTGAGTTGCTCATCACGGTTGCATGTTTTTGTATGTTTTCTTCTAAAGATGAGACAACTAGAAATATATGCATTTTTAAGATGCAGAGAAATAATGAGTTTATTTTGTTCTGTAATAGTATTTTGTATTTCAGTCTTGATATCTTCCCTGAAAAGTTCTGAAATTATTTGGGTTTTTTTGGTTGCTGTTGAGCTGTTTCCAGAAAACTGTCTGTAATGACTACATCTTTTTTCTGCATTAGAACAGCTAATTCGGAGCCTGTCAGGCTATATGGACAGTCATACTCCTTTTTTTCAGTGCAATATTTTGCATTTATTAACATTTAATTTACTCTGTCATTTTGCTATCCAGTCACACTGTCTTTAGACTCTTCTGCAGCTTTCATGTCAGTTATAATTTTGCCTACTCTTAATCATTCTGTTTTGTCAGGGAAGTTTGGCACTTCATTACCTCCCTCCCCCCTTCTCAGACCATTAATGGGTATATGGAGTAGCACAGGGCTCAGCACAGATGCCGAGATGATGCGTTAGCTTCCCTTCATTGTGACAAATGATTCTTTATTCTTTCCTTTATTTCTTTTTTTTGTTTGTTTGTTTGTTTTTTTTTTTTCCGGTTGTCGATCCTTAAGAAGCCCTTTCTTTCTATCCTACCATAACCTACCTTTTTGTAAGACTCTCTTTAAGATTCTTTGAGACTCTTTGCTGAAGGATTTGAGAAAAGCCACGTGTACTGCATCAGCTATGTACATATCTGTGCATACCATGTCACCTTAGTCACGGGCTTGTTAACTCCTTCAGGGAAGTCTAACAGATTCGTTGTGCATGACTGCTGTCTGCAAAACGTCTGACTCTTCCCAAGTATATAAGGCACCTGCTGACTCTGTTCTTTATTATATTTTCTATCAATTTTTCTGGTATTGAAGTTAAACTCAGTGATCTGTATCTTGGAACAATTTGCTTTTTTATGAAATGTTCAACTGTAGAAAGGCAATGAAAGAAGCGGGGTATATTTTACATAATATTTTGTGGATATTGTGCATTTTTTGGTTCCACTTTGAATTGCAATGCTACAGCTTCGTTCAGAGTTGTGGGCTCAGAATCAGAAACTATGAAAGTGATGGGTCTGCATCACTGAGACGTCACCATGGTGTTATCGTGTTACACTGCATGACACTGCCAAATTTCACCATGAAAATTTTCAAAGCGATGCCCTGAGGTGTACAAGATGAGACTTTATCAATGGTAATAAGCTTTAATGTATTTATTGTGAGGACTAAGTTGAACACTAGAACTTGCGTTGACTTAAACCGAATGTTGTATTACAGTTTAAATCCATTCCTGTATATAAAAGTATCAAGACACGGGGCTGTCTGCATGCCCAGCAAAGGAACTTTATTGAGTGTTTCAGATTTTAAAGATTCCAGAAATAAAACTTGCAAGTTGGGGAAAAGATGATACTTTTATTCTACCCTCTACGTCTTCGTTCATTGCTCTACAAAACCCTAACAGAATACCAGTACTGCAGGCTTCTGATGCCAGCATTTGTCACTAGCCTTGTATTGTAACTCTGTTTTACGGAAAATTTAATGTTAGAAGCTTATCTGTGTTCTCAGCAGGAGAATTTGAAATATATATATGAAGTCTTGTAATGAAAAGCAGTGGGAGAAAACTACAGTCCTCATAAATACCCACCTCGGAAGGGGCCAGCTGACGTTCCGAATCCTTCCTTTTGTTTTGCGCTGTTGGTCTCTCCTGAAGCACCAGGTCGTGGTGGGTATGTGTTCCTTGTGACCTTATATGCCAAGGCTAATAGAGCTATCAGACCTCTCTGCTGTAGCAGCAGAAAGCATTTACTCGCTAAATTGTCATCTTGTTCACTGAAGGGTGGGGAAAGTCTTGTCCAGAGGTTAGAGGACTGTCAGACGTAAATCAGCACGGTCTCCAAATTTTGTGTTGTCAAGAATTTTCTCTATGGTCGACGGTGGTGACCCTGCATTAAAAAGGAGAATTTGTTGTGGAAGTACAAGCTGTCCTCTTGATGATGAAACCTGGGTTACTTGTTTTGGCAGCAAGCAGATTTTTAAGACTCATGTAACAGCTTCAAAACCTTGTGATAGATTTGAAACGGCCAGTCAGTGGATGACTTCCACCTACAGTTAAATGATAGTTCCACTTAATTTTGTTGTTCTTCCTTCCATTATTTCTGGGATTTGCTGTGCCTCAATTGCACACCTGCAGTTAGAAGCGAAGCAGCTTTTATCTTTCACGGGGCAGCTGCGATCTCGGTCGTGAGCCATCTTGGGGCAGTGGCAGCTGAAAGAAAAGATTTACAGAGTTCCAGTTGTTTGGTCCCAAGAAGGCAGAGCCATGAATGTAATGGTAACTTGACATGTTCTTTGTCATTGCTCTTGGTGGCGGGACTGGATTCTCTAAATGCAAACTGCCCGCGTTGCTGTCCCTGTGTTGTCCACCCAAACCTGAGGGAGATGGCTCTGGTCACTCCTCGCCCTCCCAGGTCCCTGCTGGTGCGGCTCCAGCAGTCTGGGGCTTTGCTCATGGTGTCTTGCAGCACCTGAAGGCCAAGCCTCAGTTTTCTCCAGATGGGTGGCTGCTCCATGGAGCATCTTTCCAATCACAGATGCCTTAATCTGGTGGAAGCAAAAGATTTTTTTTTTTTTTTTTTTCTTCCATCCATCTCTCTTGCTAAGTTGCTTGTGCTTTCTCATGTTCGCACGCCTGCTTTTCCTCAGCACCTTAGAGGCAATCATGGGTTTCTTTTTAAAAACAAATGTCTTCCCAAAGACAGCCAGATGGCAAGAAAGGTAACAGGTAGCCATTGTGGATGACAAGAAGTTCAGCTGAGCTCAAGACACAGATGAACCTGCAGTCGTCAGCAATGTTTTTATGCCTCCAGACAGCCAGTGTTTGTCTGCTCCACTTCATTCCAGAGCTAATTGCTTGTCCTTACACTGTACTTCATGATCCCTCATACAGATGACCACAGGTTTAATTGGTGCTGTGGAGTGAGGGGTGGAAATACTATGTGCAGATGGAAATAAGGCCTGAAGTGTGACATATTTTTGAGTGAGGTCAGTTAGAAACGTGTTTCAGAGAAAGAATGGTAGGCAACTTGTCTGTTTCCGAGGAGGCCTAGAGCTGTGTGGAAGCTAAGACAAGAGAGAACTGACCTGTTGCTCCATTCATGGAGACTGAGAGCCCACCTGGGGTTCGTAGGGTTGCTTGTCCAGTTGATTCATGGTGCTTAACCCTTGCTGGTGCTGCAGTGACTTGGAAGAGGGGTAGGTTCCAGCAGCATTGGCATCTCTTCATATGAAGAGACCTTCCAGCTTCACTGCATCAGCCTTGTGATGGCAGATGGAAAAATTTAGATGTTTCACTGGGGAGAAATCCCTGAACTCTTATTCCTGTTGTTGAAGTGGCTTGATTTCCCACTTTGAAATAGGTGTGCAGGGCTGAACGGCCGTGCTTGCTTGTTCCAGGCTGCTCTGCCCAGCTGTTGGCTGGGGCAGTGCCCGGGGACCTGCCTGGGTGCAGGGGGTGGGAAGGAAGCTGCTTCTCCAGGGTGCTGCATGGACAAGCGCCCTGTGCCGGCTGCTGGAAAGTGCCTTTGATCGTGTCTGATCTCACTGGGTTTCATTGCACTCGTATAAATAACAAAATCGTTGCATCAGGTTTTTACACAGCAGGGCTGATATTGGCAGTGGTACCTTGTTAAAATGAAGGACTGTCTGTCTTATTACAGATAATGTGAGGCCAACCTGCGTTTTCTGCTTTCTGACAATATACTGTGCCAGATAAAGTCCAGTGAGAGTTATGTGCAAGTTCAGTCACTTTAATGCTGGTTTTCAAAAACTGCTATGTTTAAGAGAATTTTTGTTAGCAGGGGGAGAGGGGAGAGTTTGGGGTTTTCTTGCTTTTGAAGTTTTACAATAATGGAAGAGTTGTTTCAAAGAATAAATGTGCGAAGGACAGAAACAAGGAATTATGAAATCTGTCTGCAATAAACAGTCATCTGTGATTTGCATCGATGATATCTTTAAAATAACTTCTGTGGTTTTGTTTGCACACATCCCGTTGGTGTGAAGCTTGCTTTGTTCATGTTTATAGCAAAGATGTGTCTCTTTCTGTATCTATATTAATTCAGAGGCTGAAATATCAAGTATATAAATATAGCATGCTGCAGATAGTAAATTTTGACTGTAAGCTTGTAGATGTTCAGAGTACTGTGTTCTTCAGTTACGGCACCGCCGCCTTCATAAATGAGAGAAAACTCTTCAGACTGACACTACAGTTAAGCAATAATTAAAAGCAATATTAGGTGTTCAAATCCTCATAGTGCTAACTGAAAATCAGATGGCCAATAGCTGTAGTCACATCCAAGTTCAGGTATCTAATTTGGGAGCCTCGAGGCCACATACAGTCACTGGGGCCTCCAGGGGATGATTCAGAGCTCTGGATTTAGAACCTGAGTCTCTTCTGCGAGTATGTGCTGGTTGAGGTTCCTGACTTGAATGCTTAAATTAGCTGCCTGGATTGAATTGATTCTCCACCTCTCCTCTCCTCTTGCCTTTCGCGTCTTTGAAAACAGTTTCCCTCCTCCTTCCTCTCTTTTTTTGAAATTTTTTTTCTTTTTGAACATTCTCCAGGATTAGTTAGTGATAATGGATATGGATAATTGACTCAGGTGATGGAAGATCTGCCTAAGGAAACTGAATATAGAACCACTTTCCTCTCTGAAAAACTGCATCTTGTTTCCATTTGAGCCTTGGTGGATCTGGCTTTGCTTTGCAGACACTGGAACTCTGCTAGATGAGGGAGCCCTGTAGTAGGATATGTACTTTCTATGTGCAGGAATTAATTAGCTGTAACTAGGCTCCTTCTTCACCTTTTCATTCGTAAATTAAATATGCTTTATTTCTTTACCTTTTTCAGGCATTTTATTCAGATTCTGATTACTAACCACGTATGGTAATGCTAGGAAGGTCTTCCAGCTTTAGTGTATTGTATAACTGCTATGCTATACTGATCTGTAATGACAGTGGCTTATGCAGTTGCTTATGCTTTGAAAAAGTGAACTCTTGTTGGTGATACAAGACAGTGTAAGGTGGTGCACTGAAGGACTCGTCAGGATTTGTCCTATAAGTTGGGAACTCTGCAGTTAGAAGCAGCAGAGGAGCCTGATGCGTATCTTCTATGATTCTGTATCGGCTGGTCCGTGAGCGCTGTCTGAATGAAGCTGTGGAAGGTCAGAGGTAGATAACAGATTGGGTGAGGCTTTCTTGGTGATGACTGGAAATGTCGCTGGTGATGTCTCCACTGGAACAGTGCTGGTATTTGTAGTGACTGTTTCTTGAGAAAGATGAACCTAAACTGAGCCAGAAAACTTAGTGGCATGATGAAAGCCCTGGAAAGGAACCCTTCCAGGAGATGAGTAAAGGAAAATGAAGGCTGAAAAGAATCCTGATCACTAATTAAAAACATACTGGAGAGGAGTACAAATGAGGGGGGGGGGAAGTAAATAAATTAAAGCAAAGTACTGGAGCAAGAATAAAAGATATACTTCGGCTCTGAATCAATTTGGACTAGAAATGAGAAGGAGAGCTGTAATTAGCAGAGCAGCTTGCTTCAAGGAGTGGGTAATGGGGTGTAGTTCATGGGAGGGGTAGGGGAGACGATGGCCCGTAGGAATGCCATGCCCCTAGAAAGCTTTGCTGGTTCTAAACAACATGTTTGTAGATGTATCTTCCAACCAGCAAGTTGGTGGCTTTTCCACTTTCCCTTCTCGAAGTGCATATTTTTCTTCTAAAAAACCAGTTCACAGTACACAGTGCTTTGAGACTGTATGGTTCACCTTTACAGGCTTTTTTTTTTGTCCAACCACCAAGGCCAGAATTGTTTTTGCTGTGTACAACTGTGAGATTCAGTAATGATGCTGTTTTCGGCTTGCCAGCTGGAGAGAACCAGACGGGCGTAGCTTCTCTGCCCCAGCTTACCTCTGCAGCCCGGGCTCTCTTCCCAAGGCAGGAATACATTGCTGGCCATGCCATTCCCAACAAGAACTGAGCTGCTCTTCTGTTTGCAAAGACAAAGGGTCCTTTTCTGTCACATTCATTTATTTGGAGTGGAGACGGTGAAATCCCAATCTGCTTTTGTGTTTTGACAGGGCTGGATGACAGAGCCGTTGTGTTCGGGGGAAGAAGGCTCAGATAAAGCAGCTGCTCCTTCCTCTGGGTTCCCGTGCCTGGGTTCTCCCCTGCCCAGTGCTCTGTCCTCTGGGGCTGAGACATAGTATATAAGGAGGCAAAATCAAGATTCCTGAGCAGACTGCAAATCAAACAAACCACTTCTCAGTTTCCTGCCTTTTTTTTCCCTCCCCAAAGGATACAAAGGCATCGAACAAGCCATGCAAAAACTGATTTGCACTTCCATTAAAACCAGATAGAAACAGAAGTGAAAGTTAATATGCAGCTCTTTAATAAAGCTGAGAGAATGACAGCATCACCACTAGGATCAGAGAAAATAAATGTCAACACACAGAAAATATTTGGATGTCAAATCAGTGGAAGACTGATTGCAGAAAATGACCAGTCGTCCTCAGGTTTGCTTTCTGAGTGCATCCTGATTCATGCAGTTTCCCAGCATTTATTTTAGCTATGCACATGTTTTTTAATCTTTCTTTTTTAACTGAGTTAGGCCAGAAATAGTGTGAGTTCCTTTCAAGAAGTTTTTGCCTGGTGTTCAGTGAATAATGATGATCAATAATAGGAAATGAAATCCAGGAGTGCTCTGTTTTTTTTTTTTTGTCTAATTAACCCTGGGAAGTAGCTCCCTGTGTTACAGATTTCTCAAACAGGGTGCATGAGGAGCACAGGTAGCATTAGTATTAACACGGTACAAACGGCTTAGAACACGTTTTGATGGCTCTTTAGTATTTTGGATCAGTAATACTTTTTTGGCAGCATCAGATGTAGGGAATGCATAATCTTTCTGAGCAGCCAATTAAAATAATGACTTGGATGGCAAGTTCCTCTCCTTTTTCCTCCTGTGTATGGCTGTACCCTTCCTATCAAAGAAGTTGTATCTTAATTGGCAATCCCTCCTGCATCTGCTCACTCCGTCACCCCCTGCAGAGAGGCACAGTGCTTAATTAAAAGGGAGTTTGTGTTTGTTTATCTCTGGAATTTCACTTGTGCTTTTGTAGTTGTTTCAAAGGCAGACGAGTTGATAGAGACCTTGCTAAGTAATTAATCCTGTAATATTATTACTTTAGAAAAAGGAAAAAAAAGCTGAATTCATTGGAGATGAGAAGAAACCCCCAAATTGTCAAATCTGGTATGGGCTCTGGAAAGAAGAGCATGGTGAGACCCATCAAGAGGAGCCCAAGACCCTTCTTAGAAGGGTGGTGGGACCGCCGTGGAAAGTGAAGGTTTTGCTGCACAATTCCTCTAATGTGCTTCTCATTCTGGAGGAGTGGCTGCTCCTGGAAGTGGCAAGGTTGATCTTTCTCCAGAGAAATTTTAGTCTGTGGCCACAGCAGTGAGCCTTTACGTGGGGGAAAGTTTTATAGTTGTGAACCAAGCTGGCAACTCATTACTTTGAAACCTATAGTTTTATAACTCGGTGGATCTCAGGCACTTGGAGTTATGCATCATCTTTAACTCTCTAAATTACTTGCAGAGGGCTACGCGCTTTTTGCCATCAAAATTTTAATTAAAATCACTGCTGAGGTGTGATGGGATCCCCTGAGACAGATGTGAACTTCTTCACATGGCTTCAGAGACTAGCGGTCTGGAAAATATTGCTCTTCATTTTAAGAGAAAATCAGTGAAGAAGGTTCTTGGGAGCAGCATTTTTCCAATACTGTAACTTTTTTGCTACCTCATATCCTTCCTCTCGTTCTGCCTGAAGGAAGACGCGTTGCCAGGGATTCACCAGCTGGACTTTGGGAGCTGCTTACAGCACAGTCATCCTGCCAGGGTCTTGCTAGGACTACGCTGACCTTGAGCTGGAAAAGCTGCTCCTGTACCCACCTCTCCTGCAGCTGGGGTCTGCTGAAGGCTTCAGCTTCTGCCGTGAGAGATGTTTTATCGCTTCGGCACTCTGTGAAGCTGAGGGGTGGTTAGTATTTCACACCTCTGGGCATTAGAGGATGCTTAAAATCAGATGGTAATACGTCTAATCCTTCTGAGTTGGGTTTCTTCCCTGCCTTTTTATTCCCCCCACGAGGCTTTAGCCAAAAGACTGCCTAAAACAGTTTCTTATTTCCCAAGGCTGAAGTAGGGGCAGTGTAAGCACAGTTGTGACTGGTAACAGTAGCACATACAAGTTTCATGTACACCCGTAGGGGACAACGCTGTAGTTTATCCTATCTGCAACAATGCTAATGTCTCGTGATCGGAACTGTGCTACATAAATGGGTGAGGAGTAGTAGTGCATAACTGTGCCTGTGCACAAGCTTAGAACTTTCGTTTGAATAGAAAGCTGCTGAGTATCTGGGATTGACTCAGTGAGGTTCTTTTACATCTGTTTGTGAGGCGCTTGGCACGAAATAGTGTGTTTTAATCCCTTCTAGACTTTGGCAGTCCTGAACCATTAGCACATCACACTCAAGGGAACAGGAAAAAAAGTGCATTGAATTTATGCTGGTGGTAGGGACCAGAAATAAAGCTGCTGGATATATTACTGGGAGTTGTAGTACTTACACTGCCTCCACTGGCTCGTTAAATATGATGAACCTAAGCAAAGAAGGTCGCTGTCTTGCTTTCCCTCAAGTTCAGAGTGGTCTGGCTAAAGTGGTCCTGCGATGATTTGTCTTATGTGTGGTTGGAGCAGGGAGTGGAGAATGAAGTAGAAAGTCTTTGGATATGTTGTGCTTTAAGGTGCCTTTCGGTCCCCCGAGAGAGGCTTTAGCGGCATGGCCAGCGCAGAGGCAAATCAGTCGCTTGGTGTGCTCACTGGGTTGGGGGAGGAGGAAGGCAGAACCCTGAAGATTAATTGACTGAAATTCTGGTGGTATTTTGAGTTGGTTTTTTGTTTTTGATATTTGGGAGGAGAGGGGTGTGAAGGGAAGCTCTTCTGGAGCGGCAATACTACAGAAGGAAGAGAAAGCCATCAAACAAATGGATTTTCTGGGCGCTCTGTGCACTCTGCTTTTCAGTTTCATTGGGACACATTAGACTCAGGAAGATGACCAGTAAAATTGTCTTGACAAGGATTTCTGCAGGGAGGTCAAAATAAGTAAGAAGGGAAGAGTGACTGGAAAGACCCTACCAATTACCAGCTTCCCCAACCTCCTTTCTTAATTTTCTCACAAGCTAACAGAGGGAGAGGAGGAGGAACACACCTTCATCAGGATACTGCACAGGAGAAACAGGGTTGCTATTAAAAGCCCAATAATGACTTGTATCAGTTTATGCAGATTTGCACTGCTGGGTAACTCTGTGCCTGGCACTTGGCAAAGCACAGATAACATTTAAATCAGGCAGTAAGTGTAATTAAGTACTACCCTTCAGCGCATCTCTCCTTTTAAGACATTTTTATACACCGTGATTTAGAACATGACAATTGGGTGAGATTAAAGCAGCAAATTGTGCCTATAAAACAAGCCCTGAAAATAGCAAGGGAGTGTAAAATTTTATAAAGGGGGATACAGCACATGCTTCCATCCGATAAAACTTTTGTGAGCTGGGAGATTAACTGTGAAATACAAATAAGATGATACAGTGTGCGTAGCGTTCAGATAGTAAATTGCCTGTTATTGTTACAACTTATTTCCTCTACCTAGAAGATTTCTTACTTAACTTTTCCAGAAAATCTCACTGCGTGAATGATGCGTTAACCACTGGAGGTGTGGAGAGAAGGCAGGAGGTCAGACAGCGGTGATGGCCCTGTAAAGAAAGCAGTAGTGTAAATGTAGTGTGGAAGATTGTCTGTGCTGGAACACATGCAGTCAGGCTTGTGGTTGGTTTCTTGTCCGGCTTCACGTGGGTTGTATTTGCAAAGGGGAAAAAATCCTTGCCTCATTTCAGGTACTGAATATGACCCATTGGAAGGTTTTCCTGGGAAACAAAAATATTGCTTTACGTGAGAAGTCTAAAATGTTGTCTTCTGTGGTACTTGACAGTGTTTGTCTGTTTGGTTTCTGCTGTGCTTTGAGTGCGTCTGAGCATCTGCATCAGCTGTGCTTGGCACTGAAGGAAAAGGCTCTGAGCCTTCTAGAAACTTCTTGCTTTGTTTGCAGTTCTCAAACCTGGTGGCCCACAAGGTCACCTTGATGAATCACACTGAAGTTTTTGTCATTGATAGTAACTGAAAGACAGAAACTCCCTAGGTATCACTGGACTCGGTGGCTGCTTCTGCTCATGAACTTCCCTTGTGTTACGGCATTGCCTTTCGCAGTCTTAATGAGCTCACGTGTTCTCCCTGCCTTTCATTCACTCATCCAACCCCATTCAGTCTTGCGCTGCTTTTTTATTAACATAATTGCCCTTATTAAGAGTCTTTGAGTCTAAATATATTAAACTTAAATGTCTGGTGAAGGGATGCATAACCCAAAAGCCTGCCTGTTTCTTCCCAGCTGCATTGGTTGTAGAGAGAAATTGTGTTGCTTATTTGACGGTTGTATGTCACTCACATTAGAAGGAAGATCAGGCACGTGGGACGGGGAGGAGGGTGATGGCTGGCTTCCTTACTGCTTTATATTTGACCACTTCTGCTCTGCATAAAAATAAAAAAAAAACCCCAAGCAACTTTATAACACTTAATTTTAATGATGTATTATAGAAGGAAGTAGCAAAACTGGAAGAAAAGGTTTAAATTATTCTGGAGGTGTAATAGGACAGTTGGGTTTTAGACGTTGAGCAGGCACTGCATTATGAACAAACCCTGATACCAAGCCAGAGCAAAGAAGGAGATGGAGAAGAAACAAGTGGGAGCCTCTGATGAGAATGCAGCTGCATTGGCAGCTAACCGTTCTGTGGGCACGCGGCATGCTCAGCCCTGGTTTTGGTGGGGGGATGGTCACACATTGTGTGTTGCTTTTATGCTTGGCTTCCTTTAGAGTTTTGGATTTAATACTTGATGCCGTATTTATGTTTGAGATTGCTCTGATATTGTTAGGGAGATGTCAGTACTTCTGAATCAACATTTTAAAAGTTCTGGTATATAGAAATGTTGACCTTTTGTTCTTGCGTGGTTTGAAAAGTCAGTTTCAAATGGCAAGGTTCCATACGGAATGGAAATTCCCTTTTCTGTGAGATGCAGATACTCACAGCCAAAACAGGCACTCTTGTCCCACCAGTGCGATGTTCCCATCTTTCATCACACCCCTCTCTCCCGGGGAGGACGGGAATCTGCTTCTCCATCTGCTGTTGCTACTGGACACCCAGGAAGGTCCTGGATGGGTTCACTGCTGCAGCTCTTCCTGTGTTCCCCTCAAATCACAGTCTTGTTGGCTCACCGAATCAAACCAGAACAGTTAAAGCACTTCAAAACGTCTGTAGGAAGTCATTAGCATAGAAAAAATTTTTGGAAATGGAAGTCCCAAATATGTGAGGCAGTGTTATGACAAGCTGTTGGCGAACAGCATGTCACTGCTGATCCCGATGGGAAGGCGGCTGCCTCTCGCACCCATTGCACCGCGTCTGCCGCGGGCAGAGCCCTGGTGAGCTGCAGGCCGGATCTCGGTGCGCGCCGTGTCTGATCTATCTCGGACTCTCCATTTGCCCAGTAACTGAGTTCACCACTCATTGTCTTGATGCTCAGGGGAAGTTTTCCTCTGTGCAATGACATTGATACCAGTTTTTGCCCATCCTAGTGTCCACACTTCTTTGCTTTTTGTTTGAGTGAAAAGAGTCCCCAGTCTTCCATTAGACGTGTTCTGTCTCACTCTGGTTTTGGTGAGGATGAACGGGGATTTGGGATTTTTGCCTCTACTGTTCATACGGATGTTAGTGCCTGTAGTCTGCGCCAGAGAATAAGGCACCCAGCCCATAGTGGGCTTCAGAGTAAGCTGGACCACAATTGAAACTGCAGCCTGAGTTTTGCCTACAGACTGGGAGCAGAATGCTGTAGTACTTCATTTTTTTAATCTGGTGTGTT
>Ga0065711_1036596_pt1 | contig 20821 bp, 26 predicted proteins | sample Hoacrofraction12_FD_59098 | JGI IMG/M metagenome (GOLD analysis project Ga0065711, IMG submission 59098) | Hoatzin crop microbial communities from Cojedes, Venezuela - Epithelial fraction 12 v2 (version 2) | ecosystem: Host-associated > Birds > Digestive system > Esophagus > Crop | place...
TCATATCTATGCAGGGCTCATGCATCCTGGATCTCCTCTGTAGAGGTCTAGTCGTAGATGACTTTTTCAAATGCCTGCAAAGGTGGGAAATGTCTGCTGGTATTTCACTTTGTTGCAAGCTAAACTGATGGCAGAAGGGGTTGAGATGTTGAAGGATCCTCCACTAGCAGTGTGTGGGCTGTGTATGGGGTCTGCCTCTAAATCAGGTTAGTATAAAGAGGATTGGGGAGCAGGCTCAAGCCTTCCGCCTCTGGCTGCTAGGCTGAGAATGTCACAGCGTACAGCAGGGTAAGTTGAAAGCATCCTTTAGAGTTGAAAAGTCAAATTGAAACAGCAAGGACAAATCTGATGTAATCACACCATGAACTCCTTGTTCTACCTCAGACTTCAGTGCTTCGTCTTGCTGATGGAGAGTTTGGTACATGGAAAATTGTATGCTAGTCTGAGGGCTGTAGTGCAATAACTTAAAACCAGACAGGGCTAATGGAGCATGACTGCTCCTACACTGAGGCTTGTTGTTCTAAGCTGCAACATCTTCCTCCACTCATCTGCAGAGTTGGGCACTCGCGATATAGCAGCCCTTGGCTGGCTATGAGAAGGGGGAGGGGGGGAAAGCGGAGCCAGCACTGGCGGAGGCAAGCTTTTATTTTCAAAAGTTTCTCTTGTTCTAGTAGCAGTATTGGTTTTACTGTACAGATAACCTGAAAATGAGGTTCAAAGTGTCCCCCTTTGGGCTGTGTGGTGCAGGGACTGCCTGGGAATTGGTCCACAGGATCCGAACTGGGAGCCTGGGGGCGGCGGCTGCTGCTGCTGCTGCCACAAAGTGCGGACATGAGACTTTCTGGACCAGAGGAGATGGTACAGCAGCTTTGCTGGAAGTGTAAAGCCCATCAGTATCTGCTGCAGACAGTCTTGTCTGACCAAGAGTGCTCTTTCAAAGTATTCTTGCCTTTACTTGGAAGTAAACTGAGGAAGCAAATAAACTCATACAGAGTATAAACTTCAGCAGTCTGATTCCTCTGTCTGCTGGAGTTCACTGAACTTCATGGCTCCTGTCTGTCTCTCTGGTTGAGCAGGGAACTTAGCTTGTTGACTTTTTCTTTCTGCCTCCTCCACCCCCTTGCCTCTGCTCATGCTCGGGAGTGTCTGTAGACATCAGCTGAAGGTGTGCACCCCCTCGGTGTAGCTTCCTGGCCTTTGGTGGGCTGGCCATCATCATCATCACTGGTCTTTAAGCAATGAGGTGGCAACTCAGACCTCAGAAGTTGTATTGGTGATAACTGAACTGCCTGTGTAGGTTTAGTAATGTGTACAGTTTCACTTGCAAAATGTGCTTTCTCAGCATAGAAATGCGTATTTCCAGTTAATAAGTGAAATGCTTGTGAGCTAACATGCTACTTTCAAAACCTTTGTGTCAAGCAGTTTTATTACTGTATTTGCGATGTAAAGCTGCTCTCTGAGCCCCCTGAAGGTAGTTCAGCCAACAGATTTAAAGGGCCTGAGCAGAGTGAATGGAGAAATTGGGGCATGAGTCTCAGAACAGGGTGGCATAGACAAAACAGAAGATGCAGCTGAAGAGATGATGTCATGCTGGGTCTTGTGCCTGCAGTGGAAAGCTATTTCTGGATCTTTAATAGATGTCCCATAATTCCCATGGGACTTACTAAACAAAAAAAATTCTTTGAAATGCAGCCGATGGCTCGAGATGCCCCTGCTACAAGCAGATGTGCCTATGGAGGGCTTCGTGGGCTTCCTGCCTGGCAGTCTCTGGCGAGCTGGGCCTGTTTCACTGCCAGTCGGAGCTAATGTACCATTTGCTATTTTCCGGCCCCTAGGTATACCCATTCTCCAAAAAGCCTCATCAGCACTCTGCCAGCTTGTCCTCTGATGCCGTCTCACAGCAGCACGAAACGATGCTACTGAAACTGAGGCCGAATTAATCATTTCACGGAGCTGTTGTCAAAACAGTGCCTCGACCTGAATTGCGCCTTGCTTCTTGGAAGTGGAGCAGGGTTTGAGCATGACTGAAAACACTTTGATGCCCAAAGTGTTTATTTTGAGCAAATGCTGTGTCCTGAGTTGAGCGTGCTACTTTGCTGCAGACCGGCTGGCTGGCTCGCTGGTCCTGCGGGACCTCAGGCTCCCTTTTAGGAGATTGGCACGTGGAGGCTGAGCTTGCCTCATGCCATCAGCTGGGGTTTGGTTGTCATGGGGAGCCTGAGCTCTTTAAGTCATGATCGCATCATGCTGGGATCTGTCTAGGTTAATCGGAGCCACAACTAGCTGTGAATCATGTCAGACTGACTGAATCTAGGTAAACAGGCTTAACGCTCCATCCAGTGTCTATGGTGAAACTTTGGGTTGTCTGTCTTGTTGCATTCACCCAAAATTACTCCCCCAACACTTCTTCACCAGCACCAGTGAAGCACTGACTTTCTCAGGGAGCTGTGCTGCTCGGTGCTGAGGGGTTTGGGCTGCATCATCTGCATCTCCTCATCTGAACTGGGGGACCAGCATGTTAGTGACCTAGGGGCTGATAGCAAAGGGTGGAAACTGAGCTTCATCTATCATTGTCTTGTTTGCCTGTAAGGTGCTTCTTGTCTGTGCAGCCTCTGTGCAGGGGAAGCGCTGTTTTAGAGCTGGTGCTCACTACTGTGGAAGGTCTTAAGGCTGGGGCTGTGAAAAGGTGGTGATAGCAAGCGAGTTTAGGATAACTTGTTCACGTAGCACATCTGATGCACGGTTACTAGACAAGATCAGTAGGCTGAGTCAATGTGTATTCCAGGTCCTGGGACCTTAAATGAAAGCAGAGGCAGGATATGGGATAAACAGAGCCAAAACTAATCATGTTTGCAGCTATGCTGTGCAAAAATAGTGTTCCACTGAAATGCAAACTGAAGATGGCAGTTAATCAGAACATCTCAGTTCATGTTTTTCCTCCCTACTTGCTGCCTTGTTACGCTGGAAAATTGTCATGATGTATGAAGTTTCCCAGCCACTGTCCCCCAATATAGGGCAATCTGTCCGTGACTGGGGAGTTGCCATAATTCATAAACCTGAGTCACAGGCTGCCGTGTGCATACTAGATGGATCTTGGCTGGTTTCAAGTCATGACTACTGTATGACTAAATGTATGTATTAGCACTGCTTCGTATAGCTGAAAAATTCTTCCAAAGAGGACAGTGAGAGATTAGTTAAATATTTCCTGAAATGAGCTTGCCATGCTTTTCCATGGCAGTGAAGTTTCATTTTGAGAACTTAAAGGCTGATTTGGGATTTGGAATATTGACTTGATACTGCTGAAGAGGCACGAAACTTAGCTTTTTAGTGCTGGGAGAATGAGTGATATGTGTACATCAGGGGTGTATCCTATACCTGAAGTAGTATGCCTCTCTGCAAAGTCTTGTATAGTAGTACAATGGAGCAAAGCCTTTTCCCCAAAACAGGAACTCAGTTTGAAAAAATCTCCTTACCTTAGTCTCCTGGTAATATAATTGAAATAGTTTTCAGCCTCATGGGAGGCGAGACAAACATTTTTAACTGTGGGTGTTGGTATGGAGTACACATGTGGAAGTTGTTTTAAATTTACAAGTGTCACTTGGATTATGGTAGCTCTGAGCCAATTCTCTTAATTGTCTGACATCTCCCCTGCTTTTGGTGTTTCTCCATTGCTGTGAATGCTGAGAGAGGGTATGAGCCTCCCTAGGGCAATGAAAACTTTCCATTCTTGTTGCCAAGGCTTCATTCAAGGATACTAGAACTAGATCATCCGAAACGGAGGCAAACGTAATCTTTCTAAAATCATTTCAAGCTTTCAAGTTCTGCTTTTCACTGCCCTGTCCAGCTGCAAGGCAGGAGTTCGGTTGATTTGTATGTGACCTGGATCAGCCTGTGAGGAGAGCAGTTCCCAGAACAGAATCTGGAGAGGCCTGCCAAAACCAGCCTTGCTGTGGGTGAGAAGCTGTGTTGAGTAGTGCAATAAGCAATTATGTGTCCTCTGTGGCTTCTGAAGGTGTTGGTTGTGTCTTTCCATGGGCCAGGAGCTGGGTCTCAGCTACAGAAGTGGGGACTCCGCAAAAACGGTTGCAGCCCCTCGTGCTGTATCGTACAAGGGAGGGGGAGGAAGATACCTTTAAATTGCTACTAAACTTGATTTTAGATTGCCTTCACAACCAGTTGGTGGTTGTCTCTTGTCCCTCATCAAGTGACCAGATCAGCCTGAAGTAGGCATCTGCTTTGGCTGTGTGCAAGGTGGCTCCCTCTGATAAATGAGGGGGAGGAGTTAACCTGTTGCTGCTGTACTTTCTGGGTGTTGGGGAGGTGCAGAGTCTTCCTCCCCCATGCCCGAGCTGAGTAACGTGAGCTGAAGGGCTCGTAGGCAGGTTCTGCTAGACAAGCTGCCCTGGCTGCTGTGCAAAAGGCTGCAGAGCTTGCAGGTCAGAGCTGAGCTGCTGTATTCCCTGTGGGGACCCTGCTGCAAGTTTCAGAGTTGTTTTTTTCTTCCCATTGTCTAAATCTGGAGTGGGACCAGATTAGGCATAGGGGACTGACAAATGCAGTATGGCGCTACTGTTGTGGGACAGCAGAAAGCTGGTGCTTGTTTATCTTTTTACAAAGAACTTGGCAACACAGCTTATTCTGGGGGGGCTGCTTGGGGGTATCTTCTTCGCCTGTCTTCCCCAGATGTGCAAACAGTGTCTTAAATCTGAAATCCTTTTTCCTTCAGTCTGTGTGCTTGGCCTGCTGTGCCACCCCGCTCATCACGTGCGAGGAAATCTGCCTTTGTGTATTTTTTCCATTGACTGTCCACACCCCTTCAAAGTACAGTTGCAACATCTCACTTCATGCTGCCTCGACGATTAAAAAGCATGACTTAGTGGAAAAAATCCTGACCTTCTTGGGCTCAGCCTGTCCTGCAGCTGTTTGAGATAAGATTGTGCTAGGGTTTTTTTAATAAAAAGCTGCACACCACGTTTTGGGGATATTTGTTTATAAGGAAATGACTACTACTTAGTTTCTGGAAAAAAAACCTGGCAGGCTATTTTCAAATAAATTGGTCCAATTTGACCTAATGTGCTTAAAATGATAGCAGCCAAAGGTTAGTTTAATTATTATACTGTTATTTTTCTTGCACAGGAGGCTATTTTCATGACCTTATCAGCTTATGTAACCTCTTGAACCACACTTCTTTTTCCATTGCAGCCTTCTAAACCGTGTAATGTCAAGGGTATTTTTTTTCCTATCTTGAATTTAGATAATGAGTTGATGCTTAAGAGCCGCTGACTACTACCAGTAATGCATCGTGTGTCTGAAACTGCCTTTGTTTGGCCAAGGAGAAGCCACAAAGCTCCAAGAAACTGTCTCACTTGTGCCAGGAGTGACTAATAGCAAGTAGCTCATACTGCAGTGTCCATGTTAATGTGGCTGTGTTCAAAGACCTTGCTGCTGTGCACTTGAAAAGCGTATGGATGGTGGGTGCCATGGTGGGAGCTGGGCTCCTGCACCACTGTCCCCAGGACAGTCTGCAAAGAGCTCTCCTGTTGTGCATTACCTTCGCAATGAGTTGCTTGCCTGAGCACCCACTCCCAAAGTTATCTTGCCTGACTTTGCATTAAGTAGCAACCTGATGGCTTTCTCGGGTTGGGAACCTCATTGCTGCAAAGCATTGGATGTGAGGGAGAAATGTGGCTGAACAGTAGAATACTGAATATTGACAAGGAGGCAGTGGTGTGGTTCATAGTTGCTGGGCTGAAGAACAAGTTGATAGGATGATGCTTCACTTCACAGCTTGGGCCAGGTCTTCCCAAGGTGGTGGATAGCTGCATGATTGGCATGAGGAGTATCATGCTTTGTGGTTAGTGCTTGGGGCTTCTGGATGGGGAATGTGCTTTTGTAACTGGAACCACAAAGAACAAAGTAGATGAGATTTTGCTCTTGAACTGAGGGACCTGTGAGCAGTGTGCCTGTCTGAGGCTGGCAGTGCTGTTCCCTTGGAAGGCTCCTCAGATGGCTTGCTTGAATGCGGCTGGTGGTCAAAGAAAGCTACAGTGCTTGACTCCTCACCTCTTCTGCAACCTGTGGGGGTGGGGTGGGAAATGCATTTTGTGATTGCCTTCTTTGGGGGGGGTTAAATGCAACTGTAATGTGAAACGGGCACCCTGAAATTGTGTGAAATAGAGGTGGTATTTGTTTAATCTTCTGGTTACCAAACAGGGGATCTGATGCGGCAACTGGTTCTTGTCACCCAGCAGTTCTCTTCTGGGTGAGCTGGGGTTTGAAGCTGTTCCCCTAGCTGGGCATCCCTATAAGTAACAGCAGCCTTTTCTGGTCTACCTGCAATTCAGTCATGCAAACTCCTGCTACCATTGCACTGGCAGTTTTTCCTTTACCTGAGTCCTTGCCTCGGTTCCTTGTAGAATTAAAGCGTGCATCCTAATGGCACTGCTGGGGAATTTGGGCCCTGGTGCTGCTGCAGTGCATGAGCTTGTGTACCCAACCTGTGGATGGGAGGTAAGGGGTAAGGTACTGCTCTGTGCACCTTGGGAGCCTGGAGATAAGGGGGTCCTCATATTACTTGCACAAGTATGGTGTGTAATTGCTGGCTATGCTATGCTGTGGTTACCTCCTGCCCTAAGATACATGGTCCAGCCTCCAACCCTTCCATAAAGTGAATGTCTTCCTGCTGAGTTTCACTGCTGCTCTATGGTAGCTGTAGCATGCAGAACACTGCCAAAATTATCTCTAAAATGCAGCTGAACTTCCCTTTTGGTCTGGTGCTGTGGCCCTGGAGCAACACCAGATGCAAGCCCTTGCTGGAAGGGTCTGGACTGCTCTTGTGCTGGGTTGCCATGTACCTCCTTTTCCTTCTAGCAGCAGAGCCTGGAGCACAAGCCTGTTGTCATGTGTATCTTGACCAGCAGCAGGAAATGAGATCTCAGATTCTCTGATCAAGATAGCTCAGTGTGCAAACTTATGACCATGAATACAAAAGCAGTGGTGGTGAGGGCCAGGTGTTTGGATAAATATCCAAAAGGGCAGATGCCCGTTTGAGCGCTCTCCAGACAAGTGTGTGCTTCGGGAGCTGCTTGGGCAGTGCTCCTTTCCAATACTCAGATTAGAGAAGCTTATTTATGAGTTCAAGAGTCTTTCCACCACTTGGTGGTTTACTCTGTGTCCAAACTAGTATGCCCTGTAGACTTGAGTGTCTGGAGAGTTGGGTTTTGACTAAGACTGCTTAGACATAGCACCTCTCACAGGCTGTTTCTTGGCTCTTTCAGATCTTCCCTGATCCTTCAGACTTCGACCGTTACTGCAAGCTGAAGGATCGCCTGCCCTCAATCGTGGTGGAACCGACGGAGGGTGATGTGGAGAGTGGTGAGCTGAGATGGCCACCGGAAGAGTTCCTCGTGCAGGAGGAGGAGGAGGAAGAAGAGGAAGAAAACTGTGAAGATGTAAAGAAGGACAACAAGGAGCAATAAATGGCATCTGAGGAAAGGCAAGGGACTGCACCCTTCTGAAGGAAGAGCCACACTTCTTTTGAAAGTCTTTTTAAAGAAAAAGACAAGTTCAATTTTGCACCTGCAAGATCTTAGTTTTTTTGTATTCTCTGTGTCGAGAACTGAAGCCCTCGGTGTCACCAGACCTCCTGAGGAAGGAAGGAAGTAACGCAGAGAAATGTTTGCTGTTCTCGAGATTGCTATCTATATTTTTCCGAGGCAGAGGCAGCAGTGAAATTCCAAGCACATGGCAGAGGGTGACCATGCGAGGACCGCTGGAGGGGGGAGCTCGGGGAGGGGGAGGAAAGTCAGAGCCTGCAGCATTTGGCTGGGAGCTGCCTCCAGCTAAAAGCATGAGAACAGAGCTGTCATCTCTCAGATTTGCCTTTCCTACAGCTTCCATTTTGTGTGTCGGGGGGTGGAAGGGTGTCTGTAGCGAAGCATGGCTACTGGCGAGGGGTCTGTAGCTCTCCCCAGTTTGGCACCTCCTAGGGTAATGTGAGCATCCGTAGGAGTAGTTGGGTTTCTTGCTCTTGCTGTCGAGCCTGTTTTCCAGCCACTTTTCCCAAAGCCGTTTTCCCCTCCTCTGTTTGCCTTTAGACTCTTCAGTGCTGAACAGCTGTATTTGCAGGATAATGTTAGACTGCTGCTTGTCATCTCTACTGCGAGGCCCTAGTTCATCTTGCAGGTGGTTAGCGTGAGGTAATGTGCATCGGATGTAAAGATGCTTCTGTCTGCAGCAAGAGCTCACGTAGGTTTGAACACCTCGGATTTTTCTCTCCTATTTGCTGAGGCTGCTGTGGTTGGTCTCGTTTTGTACAGTGCCCAAAGCTGGAGGGTGGGGATTAGGCCTCCTTACCTTGTTGTCCTTGAGGCTGTTAGGGTTTCCTGTTTCCAACTTGCTGGTCAATGGCCTCGTGAGGGCTGGTGTGGGGGATGTCCTCCAGCCTTGCACTGCAGGGCCTCCTCAGTGCAGGACAGGCTGGTAGGGGTGTGCATGGTGGGTTGTACTGCTAGACCTGGAGGTAATCCGAAGACGAAACACCAGATCTAGTGTGGATCACCAGCAGGAGAGGGGAGGGGGGGTTTGCAGGACAGGGGGGCTCTGTTGGGAGAGAATTAGCCTGGGTGTCCTCAGACAAGATGTGTTCCTGCCATGTAGCATGGGTGAAACATTCATAGGTGTTTAACAAACCGCGGACTGGCTTGAAAAGTCTCTTCACCATATCCTGCTCTAAGGAGAAGTAATCTGTCTCCAAGGAGGACGCCAGTCTGCTGCCAGACAGGGTAACCCACTGCTTTCCTGGAAAGTGATGATCTCGCAGCTTTGGGGACCAGCTTGGGAGCCAGTTGGGTCTTGGGATAGGGTGAGAAGAGTTACCATCTAAACCAAATCTGGGGTCATGGGAGAGAAAAAGAAATGTCAAGGCCTTAACCAAACTTTCATAATAATCCCAATGCCACCCCCCTTTGCTTATAACTGGTTCCATTTTTAAAATATATTTGGACATGTGTGTATTTGTATTTTTAATACCTCATGAGTAGTTTAATGCTGGTGGGGGTTGGGAACTGCTTTTAACATATTGGCAGGATTGTTTTAGTCTTGTCTTGCTTGTGTTTAAACATAATGGCAATAATTTATCAGCTCTGCATAACTGTTTCAGACAAATAGGAGTTTGGAGATGAGTTAGCACAAAGCAGGAGAAACTCAGTGTTCCTACACTGCGACTGGTCTCTGGTCCAGCAGCGCAGACCTGGTTATACATGCTCCCTGCCTGTCTTGGTGGACAGTTGATCACCAAACAGTCATGATGTGGTGATACCATTTTCTCTAGCGATGGATTCAGCTGTTGTATCTGTAACACTTGTTCTAGTCTTGCTGTCTTACTGGAATGAGCTTGTATACCTGCATACCAGCCAGTTGTCTTATTCCTAAGTGTTACTCTATTGGTCTCTACTGTCTGTACCACCAAGTCAAAGCTGTATATCAAAAATACTATCATGTGGGCAGCAATGAGATGTCAATCCTTGGACTTCAGACCTGCTGTCTGCCCTAAAGACTTGCGTATTTCTGTCTGCATCCTTTTTTTGGAAGTATTGTGTATATTTCTATTTGTTGTTGAACGTATCTAAAGAACAAAGCACTCCAGTAAAACTCCTCCTGTTGTATGATATACATTCTATATTTCTGTAATTCTTTTTTGAGCCTCAGGGAGAAGCTAGCATTTTTTTCAAACTACATTTTTGTCACTGTGACAGTTGTAAATAAAGTTTGAAAATGCTTTCCAAACATACTGACTTTGTTCTTGCTGCCAAAGCGGGTTGGATGGTCAACCTTCCAGATAATGGCCAGTCATTGTGTTTCAGTCTGAGGTGTGCTGACTTGCAGGGCTAATGCAGATATCTGAAGAGAGTCATGTCCATCAGCTGAGGCTGTTCTGTGAACCTGCAGATACCTGTGCTTCATGTGTGGGGCTGACTTCAGAGCATGCCCTATGGGACTGTAAGCCTGACTTAGTGAGGGGTAGCATCTTTGCCATCTTCCTACAGTTGCTTATTGCTGTGTCAAAGGCTACAGCCTGAAAGGTGCTCCAACTTATGTGGGCCTGAAAAAATCTGTATTTATATCTATAATTACTTATCTGTAATCTATTTCTAACCCCTTACCTAAAGTTACAGAGCATGAAGTCATGGCGAGCGGAGGCTGTTCTTAGTTGCTCTTAGTACAAATGCAGTACCTGTGCATGTTCTCAGTGTTCACCATGCCCTGAGTAGCAAGTGTGAAGACAGGTCTTGCCGTGCTTTGTGCTGTTAGGGTCTCAGCCAAGCTACCTGGGGTTGCCTGCTTTGGCTGTTTTGGGTTTAGAGGTCAGCTCTTCTTAGGTAGCCAGTTGTGCCTTGCCACACACCAATGGCTGTGTGCTACAGCTTGCAGGTCAGAGGGGGAGATGCTGTTTCTAAGTGTGATTCTGAACTTGTTTGGTACCAAGGCAGTGTTTGTATAGAAATCTGACTATGCCAGGATTCAGTAAATCAAATTGTGTGCTTAATGGGATTAAATTTTCCACTAAAATAATGTGGTAAGAAGCAAATGCACTGGAGTACCCCTATCTTTCAGATACATGGAGAGAAGTTCCTGTGATTTGGCATGTAAGAGACTCTAATCTTACCTGTGCAAACAAGCTGGGCTGAGGCTAGAGTGTTATGTTTACATGAGGTTGGTTTAAATACACCAGCTAATGACCCCCAGATGAGGGTAATGCTCAACATGAGCCCCACAGTTCAAAGATGAAATGTAATGTGCTCAGCCCTCACGGATGCTGTATGCTGCAGAAACATAAATGCAATGTTGAGGCTTGCCTCCCTTATTCTTCGGTCAGCCCCTAGCCAAGGTGCTTTCTTCCCCTGCTTGAGCATGGAGTTGTGTTCCTTCTAGAAGAAGCTGCAGCACTTCCAAGATGAAGTGCCAGTCTGAAATGATGGGAGATGTTTAGGCTGGCCCTGGAACATTTATGATTAAAATACAGTGCTGGTTAGGGAAACTGCAAATGAATTGAATTTGTCTGCTACGTCCATGTGCTTCCCATGAACAGGTTTTTCAGGCTCATGTCAGAATGAAGCCATGCATTTTGGTTCCTTATGCATCATGCTATTTTTGGACCAGACCAGAAGGGCTGGCCTCTGAGTGGGGCTCACTCTGCTTGGGGGACTGTTTTGGATTGGTCTGGAATGGTGTTGGCAGGGGAGTGGTGGTGCAATGGGGACTCTTCCCTGGTCCTTGCCTCTAGCTGGTATGGTCAAACTGGAGCTTGTATCACCAAATGAAAATGGGTTTGCAGCTGGATGGGTGACCCTGTGTCATCCCAAGAACTTAATGAGTAGCAGAAGGAACTTTCTTTGTACACAGAGCAGTGTTTCTTCTGGTTCTCATTTAAACTTCAGGCATTTGTCTTCCTCAAAGCTTTGCCCTGTGGTTGCAACTGATGACACAGCAACCTGTGCACTGTTGCTCCGCTTAGTTCAGCCTGTGTTCACTCTCCCAAATACTTGGTTTGTTGTTTTTGGTGTGTATCCACTTCTGTTCAGCTTCACCAAAGCACATAGTCACCTGAAACACACTGAGCAGATGGACTTTCGGCATCTGGCTTTTTCTATGCTTGAGTGTAGCCAGGCAAAATTGTTGCTCTACAGGAGTGCAAAGGTAATTCACCATCAGTACTGCACATGAGGAGCAGCCGCCTGGACATGAGCCCCCTTACTGCATGTCAAAGTCCTGCTCTGCTGTAGCCACACTCCTCCTTAGCATTGCAAGCAACAGAACAGCATTGCCTTCCAGCTGCTGGGTCAGGATAACCTGGGCTGCCTCCTTCACACTTTAGATCCTGTAGGAACTTCCCAGCAGCTGAGGACATGGAGTTTCATCCCTGTGATGTTACCCTGCTTTGTGATGCCTTGAAGTACAATAAAAACCAAAACAAAATCCCCTAGTCACCTGGAGGAAAACAAGGGATGTGAGGAGCAACAGCCTGTAATGCATGTGCTGCGAGCTTTCCAAAAGCAATACTGGGCAGCCAGCATCTCTGTATAAACAAGAGAAATTACTATCCATAAATCCTTGCTTGAGGAGAAAAGTTCTGGGCATTTCATGGTTCAAATGATGCCTTTTTGCTTATGTTGGGGCAGAAGAGGAACAGTTTTTGGAAAATAAAGAGGTGGGCCTGGATCCGAGAGAAGCATCGCAGAGTTTGATTATGCACCCGTCTGATGCCCCTGCAGTCGGCGTCATCTGTGTAAATGCATCTGTGCTTCCAGGAGCACGGTGAGAGCGTGTGTCCACCCATCCTGCTGCAAGGTCATTGCTTGCTGTGTTTCAGGGTCTTCTGGTAGAAAGCTGGGATTACAGGGTAGGGGCGAGTGGGTACCGCCGTGACCCATTTAGGGTTTCTTTGCCTGGGAACGTTTGGGCAGGGGTGAAATGTGCTGGGGCTCCCCGCGGCAGAAGGGCTGCCTGTGAAGGTGTGGGGCATCCCTTGAGCCGCAGCTCTGCCCGGGCCCTGCCAGAGGCCAGCTGTGCTGATAGCACAGCAGCATCGGCTTTTCAGCCTCTCTGGTTAAAAAGGTGTCTCTTTTCTACAGCTACAGCTATCATCCAGCTTCAGCAAGAGCTGTGCAAGCCCGGCTGGAGAGCAGCTCTGCTGAAGTAAGCTCAAACTGATCACAGCAAAAATGAAAGCTTGTGAACACTGTTTTTAGGAGGAGGAGGGAAGAGGTTTCAGGCCCAACACCTAGGGAGGAACTGAGTTCAGAGAAACCTGTGAACAGCGTGAGCTTTGCCCGGGAAACGCCTAGGACTGGTGGTAGCACCATGGGTGAATGTGGTGATGAGCAGAGCTGGAGAAAATGAGAGTCACTGCAAAGCAAGGAAGGGCACCGTGGGTGGCTGCTAGCTAGGGGCAGGAAGGGGAGGAGGATGGGGATGGGGTTGTAACATGCGATAGCAGGGGGCTGAGCTGCTGGAGCTCCTTTGTGGCCCTGTAGCTTCATGCCTGAAGGGCTGCATCTGCAGCCAGGACGTACCCCGGGGCGCCCGCACCCCTCCACAACTCCTAACATTCACTCAGTGGAAATTCACATGGAGAAAGGGGCGAGTGGGGCTCGGCTTTGTCATGCTGTGCTGACAGCCACAGCATGAGCTGAAAGCCTGGGGTAGCTGCTTGTAATACCCCAGTGCAGTTTGGCTGCCAGAACTGGAGACAGACCAGCAGGGGAAGAGCTTGAGAGCATGAAATTTTCTTCAAGTACGAGCCATAACCCTTGCTAGTGGAACTCTTATCAACAGAAATTACTTTGGTGGGACTGAAGCACTGGTAAATCCACTGATGAGGCTCTAGTACCACCCCAGGAGACGTGGGGCAGCACTGCTTGGGGCAGATGGGAAGCCCGGGACATGAACTGATCTCCACGGTGTAGGAAGCCCAGGAGATGAACTGGTCTCCACGGTGTAGAGCAGAGCACCAGCCTTTGTCTTCTGGTCCCACCTTCCCCATGATGACTCTAGAAGGGGAAGAAGTGGGCTCCAGGCAAGAAAAATTTTGTTGTTCTTGTTCTTGTTGTTTTAAATCAGACTTTATCCTGTCAGTGACGAGCTTTTTCCCTCAGCCCAAGTTATCAGCCCTGAGAGAGTTGTTTTGTGCTTTTTTCCACACTAAAACAAAAAAAGACAGCCCCATACTTGGGGTCAGAGACCTGTACTTCAGCCACCAAAGACGGCAAAGGTAGACCAAGAAGAAGGAGAAGACAACAGTGGCCGGTGGGCCAAGCAAGCAGAGCCTGAAAGGGTGAAACTTTGCCCATCGCAACAGGCAGCATTCACAGCTAAGACATAACAAACTCAAACACACTATTTTGAGAGCCCTGAGGGGTGGGAAGACGGAGCAGGGAGGGAAGCCGCAAAGGAAACATGCATTGAGCACTTGCTCACTGCCAGAGCTGTAACCACACAGGGTTACCGTAGCAGCGACCATCAACTTCATCTGATAAAAATAAGCAAGGAAGTCAAGTGTACGAGAGGCAGAGGATGTCAGAAGCCAAGCATGAAAATGTCACAGCAGCTTTGCTTTTATTTTCAATACTTCCTTCTTTATTCTGCCCTCAGCCAGCTCAGGAGCCCAGGTATTTCCTGCTCCCTCGGTTCCAGAGCATGTCCTGCCACTAAGCACCTCTTTCCAAAAGATCCCCCCAGCCCTGGTACCTTCACAGCTGCACACTGGTGCGCACAGTGCCCGGCCATACCTGCTGGGAGCCACATGCACACAGCCTACAGCTCTGCTGCAAGCTGCAGAGCAGCAGCCAGTGCCTCAGCCAGCTGCAGCGAGGCAGCTCCCTGGCTCCTCCCGGGTTGCATTGGCCGATGGCCTTTGGCTCTGGCCTGAAAAGGTGAGGATCAATACAAACCACATGGGAATAAAATCCCAGAGTGGTCACCACCGCGTAACAGACCGCTCCAGCTATGCTCCATGCTGGGGGCAGCTCAGCTGGGGTGAGGAGATGACTTGCTCCAGCTGTGCCGGGGGAGGAAGAGAGGGCGGCTGTATTACAGGGGTTTTAAACTGTTCCTCACAGGATCTCTGCGTTCAGGAGCATGAGCTGGGCGGGTTACAGTCAGCTCAACAAATATTTGTCAAGCGCAAGCCTTCCTGAGCGCTGTTTGACAACTCTTTTCCACTGTGGTTGTTGCCAGCGCTGTGGCTGTCATCTGCTTTGGGTGCTGCCTGCGGGGGTGCAGACTGACCCCTGCTTCAACGAGAGCGATGGCGGGATTTCCCCTGGTTAAAATGGCGCCCGTCTGGTGGCTGGGGTCACAACACCCTTGCACCCCATGGGTTGGAGGTCATCTGGTTGAAGCTGGGTGGCCGAGCAAGCTGCAAATCTGGAGCTGCTTGCCATGCAGCCTTGCAAACGGCCTTGGGTGTGCTGAGAGGGCTGTGCATGTGTGTGCATGAGTGTGCATGTATGTGCATGTGGGATTTGCCTCTCAGCCCCCCGTCCTCCCCTGCTCCAGCACTGCAGCTTGCTTTACCTTCCACACAGCCTTTGAAGTAGCTGGCGCATTCTGACATGTGGTAATGCTCCAGCTGATGGGATCTGGGATACCCTTGCAAGAGGGGGAGGCAGAAGGGGCTTTAGAGCAGGGTCTCATGCGTAAACTTGGTCTGATGATGGAACTGAGTGGAGGCTTTGCAGGAGCTTGTCAGTCTCCACCAGGCTCAGCTGATCCATGCTGGGGTTATTATCCCCTGCGCCTGAGGACAAAGCCACTTTGTAGTGTTCAATCTCATGACCTGTCTACCCATGGGACCTTCAGCTGAGCTCAAATGGGATTTGCCAAAATCCCCAGGGCTCGGATGCCAGTTGCTGGCTGGGTCTGCTGTGGGTGCCTGTGTGCAGTAGAGGGGAGAGCCTGTGGGTGTTTGTATGGGGCAGACGAGAGCTCTGCTGCATGCCACCGCGCACCCCTCCGGTGCTCCCAGACAGATACATGGGCTGTCCTGGCCTGTTCCAGGGCCCTTCTGAACTGCGTGGTAGGTGCTTACTGCAGCGTGTTTCAGAGACCTCATCCTGCCCGTGGGCTCCTCTCCACGCAGCATCCTTTCTATTTTATCCCGATAGCAGCCAAAGATGTTTCTCCAGGGCTTCTTTCTATCTCTGCCCTGCTTAATCTGAGCAGCTAAATCTCTGTAATTATTACTGACCTTCATAAAATATGTTTGGCCACAGTTTGCATGGAGTACAACTCCATTACATTAACTCAGTGAGTATTTGGTGCTTTATAGGGACTTGCCATCAGTGACTCTCCATACCTTTCTCTTCCAACAAACCTTAGACATTTGTCTACAGGGGAGGTTCCTGGTGTGATGAAACAGCAGTCAGTTTGGAGAACACTGGCTCAGAAGAAATCTCCAGCGCCACTGCTGTTGGGAGAGATGGTTTATTTGACTGAGTTTCACCCAGGGAGCCAGCAAAAAGCTCCCAGTTGCAGATCCTGTGATGCTACCTTCCCACACTGGCACTGGCCTAATCACGCTGAACTGCCACTCTCTTAATTAAAACTTCGGTGTCTAGCCTGAGATAATTGTTTAGTCTCCTCCAGTACTCCATGGAAGGAGATGAACACCTCCAAAAGGTGATTCATTTGAACAGTCTATCTGGAAAGAATGACTTCTTGGAGGTCCTCCGGCTCTCACTAGCAAGAAAATGTAGATAACCATGTAGTTTTCATGACTGACTCTTGGGTAACTGAAGCTAGATGAGCTTAACCTCACCCCTAGTTTCTTTTGTGCTTTTGCTTTGTTGAGTTTGCACCTTCACGTGTCAATACCTCCCACTTGTTTGGCATAAAAAGGTCTATACATCCATGGCCAGCCATTCTGCATGAGCACAGTGGACTGGTTCCGCTGTAAGATTCACATTCTTCGACTGCCACCAAAAAACCCCAAACTGGGAGGGCGTCGGTGACATACAGTGACACAACCAAGTGAAAAAAAAACCAGTGGTGAATGGGAGGAATGAGGAAAACATGGCAAGACTGTGCAGTGAAGACCGTCGAGGTGGAAGGAGAAGTTTCAGGGGCAAAGCACGTTCAGCTTGTGCCACCTGCACGCCTCTTGTGCTGTCTTAACTTGAGGGAGGAGGGGAGGAAGGAAGGCAGAGCCATCCTCTGCCTCCCAGCCAGGTCCAGTTCAGGGACGTGTTCATTCCCACTCACAACTGCCCAGCCCATGGACATCCCATCGACTTGGGTCATGCTGAAAATCAGACGTGCGCTGGAGATGCTGCCTGATGTAGGTGAGAGCTTTCCAGAAGTGTGGCCATATAGCACAGGGCTCCCTTTAGCCTGGAAAAAGTCATTTAAATGGCATCAGTCGCCCTTGGGGGGGAAATTACTTCAAATTGTTAAAAAAAGGGGTTGTAAACTCATTTTCTGAACTGTCTGAACCCAAAGTTAGCTAGAGAGGTTCAAAAATCCTTGAACTTCATGAGTCTCATCTTGCTTGAGCTGAGGAGAGCAGTTAGACCAAGAAGGTTAAATATGCTGACAAACTTTTGGCTCCAGCACAGCTGGAGTGCCTCATTGTGTTTGCTCCCTCGCTCCCACATGTGTGGTTTCCCTCCCAGAGAAACCTCTGGCTGTAGGAGGGTCTTGGTATCTTTTTGTGTGCACTGGAGCTTCACCATAACAAATGGCAGACAAGCACAATCTGCTTACCAGGAATCACCTGAATTGTTCAGGAAAACTTGTTCTTTCCACTCTAATTTTTTCATACTAATATGCTGCAGACTCAAGTGTTTCTGTGGAGCATTTTTCTGCTCCAGCACATGCCAGTCCCAATACTGTCAGCAGCGGCTCACCCGCGCAGGTTGGCTGGACTGGACTCTTCCCACAAATTTCAAGGGGATGCTGGTCTTTCCACCCCTGTTGTTGTGGTCTTGCAACCAGTCTGTCCCACCAGGGAAGAAAATAAGCGGACTACCAGTGTGCTAGAGGAAACAGCAGCTTCCCCTCTCCCCTCACGAAACACAGGCTCTGTGACACCATTTGAAATGGTTTGTAGGCTGCACAGCCATGAGTGGTGGTAAGTAACACATTGCTATTTGCCCTTCATCTGGCTGCAGATGCAGCGGTACGTGGTGATGTACAGGTCGTAAACCGCTTTGTGAGCTGAGCAGATGAAAGCCACCGTAAAAGCATGGTAGAAGTATCGTTAGCAGGGACAGTATTTTCACTTTGTGTCTGTCAAAGCCCGCCTAGCTGTAACTGGAAAGAGAAGTGAGAAAATGATGCCTCTAAAGTTTTATTTCATGTCTTGCCTACTATTTACCACACTATATAAAGACCCAGTCTGGAGCTACTTCAGCGTTCAAGTGCTTAAAACAAAGATGTGTGGAAGGACTTGCAAGTTTAGGACCTCTTTTCCTCACTTGGCTGCCTCAATCCCCCGGACAAAAGCAAGCCTTGGGAAATGACTGCCAAAACTTTGCCTGTGACCAAAACGCAGTGGAGGACTGCCGGGAGGACAGGTTACCGACGGAGCTGATAACAAGCTGACTTTGCTAATTACTGTTTTTAAAGTCCAAAGTCATTGGAAAAAATGAGTAAAGTTACATTTCGCACACCGATGACGAGAAGAAAGCGCACTGGAATGTCTGAGTCACTGCTCTGAGCACTCCTAATTATACAGAGATATAGATTTCATATGCTGCGTTACATATTAGAAATGTGAGGAGACGCTTGGAAGAAGCCTGGTGGCTGTCATTATGCGTGCTGTTTACCAGAAGATTTGAAGCTGGGTGAGATGACCCGGTGGGCTGCAGTTAGAGAGGGGGTTTTTTGGCTGGTTTTTTTGTTTAGTTTTTGTTGGGGGTTTTTTTGGTAGGTGATTTTATTTGCTTTACAGCAACTAGAACAAAGTCTGAAACAAGCAAACTGAAATAGTAGGTAATGATTTTCTGATGCATGGCACAGCACACGCAGGAGCACATCTCACCCACCCAGCTGCTTCACGCATGTGTGCTTCATGCGAGCACACACTCGCACGCGATGTGCCTTCTACCCTGTGTCGGTACGGTGCCTGGCTCGAAACCTGCCATGGTGCTTGGTCCCTCGGGAGTTGCTCTGACACAGATAAGACTTTTGCTCTGTGTGTGTGCCAGCCCCTTGCTGGCAGTGGAAGTGGTGCATTGAAACCAACCGCTGGTCCAGGCTGAGCTGGAGCATCAGCATCCAAACTTCCCGGACTGAATTAAGGCAATCATGCAAGTCGGGGCACAGCTGGTTGCTGCTGACAGTGAGCACGTTCCTCTGCCTCGGCGAGGGGTGGTGGACCCAGGGAGGTCTGGCCCACGTCCCAGTGCATCTGGGTGGCTCATGTCAGAGGTACGGCCACCTCTGCAAGAGGTTACTTCTCTCGTAGGCCCTGGATGGTATCTGCCAGCCCTGGGCAAGTGCCTCAGGCACCCAAAGATGTCTCAGAAGGCGGTAGGTACCTACGCACGGGCTCCTGCATACCTCCTTGGCCATCACCTGGGCTTCCTGGACAATCCCAGGCAACAAGCATCTGGGGTCTGCTATGAGCCAAGTTTCCCACAGGGCAGGAGGACCAGGAGCTGGAGAGCCAGCACCAGTCTGCACTGAGAGATGCAAAGATGCCCTTTCGCCGAGTCACCTCCCGGGATGCTGGTCCCGAGGCTGTGGACAGAGTTCAATACCAAAGGCAGTGCCAGCCCCCATAATTGGGCACGCTGATAGTACTTTTCCTGGATTACCTTTGCACCCATGTGACTGAGCTTTCCCAACAAAGCATGCGAGCAATTAAGGAGCTGGGGCCTCATTAAAAAAGCAACCACACAACAGGGCTTGTGACAGGTAGCTGGTGTCTCCAGCACAATTACCCAGTAAGCATAAGACTTTGGAAAAATCCAGCGCGGAAAGGGTTAGGAGCTTAGTTGTGTAATTCCTTTAATAAATTGTTTTGTCATAAGCCATATCATAAACAGGCAGGAGCAAAGGCAGGAGGATGGGAAGGAGGAGGAGGAGGAAGAGAAGGAGGAGGAGGAGGAAGGAAGGCTCCTTATAGTCTCCGCAGGCTGAGGAGGCTGTAGTTCATTCACTGCGTGGTGACTAACATCGTTATCTATTTTTTTCCACCTTGAAGCGGTAATGTTTCATCAGCAGTTTGGCCTCTTCATCCTTTTGATTAAAACATGCCTGTTCACCTTTTCCTTCGCAACTCCTATCACTCCCCTCCCTTGAGACGGGAGGGATGAGCAGGGCAGCTCCCGGGCTCCCCACAGGCGAGGATGTGCAGCCCCACGCAGCAGGCTGGGGGCAAGGGGAGGTGCGTCCATCTGGGAGGAAAAAGGGCAGTTTTGGATCCCAGGTTTGTATCCTTTCCAGCAGAGCTGGCAGTGTCTGCAGCAAAGATGTCAACCCCGCCTGCTCCACTGCCACCAAAATTTCCCCAGCCCACAAGCAGATGGGTCAAGAGAAGCCGACACTGCATTACAGTGAGGCTTTGAGGTTTTTTATAACATAGCCTCCCATGAAAATAACGCCTGTTGGATGGAATGGCTTTCTGCTGGCCCAGACTCCCAGGAAACACAGTGACGGGGACCCCGTGCCTCCCCAGGTTCCAGGACAGAGGGCGGCTGATGGCCTGAGCCGCTAATTGCTGCGGTGAGCTGAAGAAACAGGCAATTAGTCACTTGTGTGCTGGCCAAGGCCCATCGAACATGTTAGGTAAGCTAGTGTCCCAGCGTGCTTGGCTTAGTCCCCCGGGCCTGGCTTTCCACCGTGCCAGGGTTTTTTTTTTTTAGAGTGTTCATATTTTCCATGCTATGGCAGAGATGGTGTCTGCTTATCAGTGGCCACTGTCACTCCAAGAGGGAGAGACACGCTCAGGCATGGGTACCAGCAGGAGGGCTGGAGGTGCCTTGGCTGCACTTGTGCTTTCCAACAAAGTCCTAGGAAAGCAAGGGGTGGAGGGGGCAGCATCACCCGGCAGCGACTGTGCGTGCAGGGAAGTGCACATACGCGTAGGAGCACACGTGTATGTGCGGATGTTCAGCTAGCTCGTTGCAAGACAAGGTTTTCCCTGTGGTACACAGTGCTGGGAAGGTGCGTGAGCATGTGTCGGGGGAGTACTCTGTCCAGTTCTGGGCTCCCCAGTTCAAGAAAGATGAGGAGCTACTGGAGAGAGTCCAGCGGAGGGCTACAAGGATGGTGAGGGGACTGGAACATCTCTGCTACGAGGAGAGGCTGAGGGAGC
>Ga0065711_1036597_pt1 | contig 20820 bp, 16 predicted proteins | sample Hoacrofraction12_FD_59098 | JGI IMG/M metagenome (GOLD analysis project Ga0065711, IMG submission 59098) | Hoatzin crop microbial communities from Cojedes, Venezuela - Epithelial fraction 12 v2 (version 2) | ecosystem: Host-associated > Birds > Digestive system > Esophagus > Crop | place...
GCGAGGGGACCTAATATATACTTACAAATATCTGAAGGGTGGGTGTCAGGAGGATGGGGCCAAGCTCTTTTCAGTGGTGCCCAGTGACAGGACAAGGGGCAATGGGCACAAACAGAGGCACAGGAAGTTCCATCTGAACATGAGGAAGAACTTCTTCCCTCTGAGGGTGACGGAGCACTGGAACAGGCTGCCCAGGGAGGCTGTGGAGTCTGCTTCTCTGGGGATATTCAAGACCCGCCTGGACGCGGTGCTGTGCAGCCTGCTGTAGGTGACCCTGCTTCGGCAGGAGGGTTGGACTAGATGACCCACAGAGGGCCCTTCCAACCCCTACCATTCTGTGATTCTGTGATTCTGTGATTATGGAGTTGAAATTCAGTTAAGAAACACCTAAATCTCCATACTTACTGATGTATTTCTTTTCCCTTCCTAAATACAAACTGGGGAGAAACTGGCTAGGTAGCAGAAATGCAAAAAATGTACAGAGGTAACCACAAATTGATGGTGACTTGACAGTGGGATGGTGTATATATCCGTGTCGTGGCAGTAGAGCCTTCTGGGGTGTGTTATCTTGTCTGTTAAGGTTTAGTTATTACCTTGCTCGAGTCAGAGCTTGCTAGGCCTCGCTTACATTTCAGTATCTGGTTGGAGCATCCCACTTTGAAAAAGTTACTAGGTAATTGGAGGAAAACCAGAGGAGGACAGGGAAAAACACAGCCCTGTTTGTCTGCGGGATGGCGGAGCCGGGGAGGTGCAGAGCTGGAGGGCTCGTCAGGGTGGTGTGTGAGCTCTGAACTGGGCACTGGTGGCCCAAGGAAAGGGTTTGGAAAGAGCAAAGCTGTTTGGCACACCACAGGGCAGGAACAGGATATTCAGTGTATGAAGGTGATATGATATGCAAAACCTCCTTCTTTTGTACCCATTTTGATGGCATTGCATCCTCAGCCTGCTGCAGTTTATACCCTTCAGCTGCTATTTTGTTACTTTCTTTTTCTGACTGTTGCTCCCACCCATCGACATCTCTGAGGCGTCTTTCTGCTGCTGTGCTTGCTGACTCGGGCATTGCAATGTACTCCTTCAAACCGCTGCCCATCACACAAACAAACCAAACCCTATTCACAAAAAAGCAGCCCTCAGATCAAAGAGGGAAATAAAATGCTGGGTACTTAATGATGGGCTAGAGGCAGAACTTTTATTTCGTGCTTTGTCCCTGCAATTTCCCCTTTTGTTTTACAGGGTATGACTTTACCAAAAATAGTCAAAGGAAGAAAATAAAATTTAAAACTCCTGGGAACGAGCCAAGTTTTCCACGCTGAAAATCAATCATTGGCTAATATTTTAAAGTCAAGATCACCACGCTCTGGCAATAGGCCAGTTCACCCATATTCACCTGCTTTGTACTTTATTCACAAGAGTCAAAGATCTTGCAAATAAAACTTTTTATTTCTGGAGGAGTTTTGAGTTTCAAGGGAGTGCTGATTCTTATGACCAGAACTGTTGGCAGAGGAAAGTGACTTCTTACCACAATCTGTATGTTTGTCAGGGTTACCGACAACAAATAGAATTATTACATGAAATAAAATGATTGCTTTTTGGAAAGAATTGCAAGGTGGCATAATTAGACAGTGGGCATTTTTAAGGTTCCTTTACTACGGTGGAGCTGCAAAAGATGGAAGTAATTTATTTCCTCTTGGTAATGCTCCTTTCTGGTCTAGCAATTTATCAGAAATGTTAATCCAACAAGCAGTAAGTGTGGATATGGTGGGAGGAGGTAAGGGGAATGGAGGAAAGAGAGAGAGAAGGCATTTAAAATTAGCTTCGAAATATGGTACATCTCATTAAAAATGTAATCATGCATAAAATGAGATCAATGAAAATTTATCTAAAAGTGCAAGGAAAAGGCGTTTTCTGGTGTGATACTGGGTATAATAGTCTGGATTTTAATTTAGTCAGTTTGCAACAAAAAAATCCCTCCAGGCTAAATAAAACAGTTTCCCTCCCAGTTATTGTATGGACAGCTAATTTTCTGCACCTTTCCTTCTAATATTCAACCTTATCTCTTGCTGGATAGAGGTTTCAATATACTGCAGAGTTTGTTTTCTTTACATTTTCTATTACTGCAATTTAATTTGCATGATAAATGATGAGAGGTAGAAAGATGATAAAAAGAAGCAGAACATTTCTTTATTAATTTTGTTTAAATTAGTGTAACTTTTCACTGACTGTGCTTTTTACACAGAAAGCCTATGTAGAAATTATTTTAAAGAGTCCATATTGCAGTTAGAAAAAATTTAATACTTGACAATAATCTCCCTGCCTCACATGCCAGTATGCATGTTCTCACTTTCATATGTTTTCTTCCTACTTTATGCTATGTCTAATGATACTTCTGGACCAGTTTGGTGAAATCGCCATCAACTTCATTCCAGAATCTGTGATATAGGAATAGATTTAGATGTATTTTAAATATGCCTTGCATAATGCTGAATCTGTTTTCGGCTCTTCAAACCCCTTCCTAACATTAGTTTTGCAGCCTTGGAGGGAGCACCAGGAAAAAGCCCCAGTAAGGATTTATTGTAAGTGTTCTTGGTTTCTAACATGGGAATCTGAAAGCATTTGACAGAGCTGGCTGTGTCTTTCCCTGTGCTGCCCTGCCAGCTCTGCTGCCGGGCACTGGGGCAGATGCTGGGCAAGAATGTGGGGCTGGACCCTGCGCTGCCCAGCTCAGCTTCGGCTCCTGGCTGGTGACGACTTCCAGCTTTTGGGGGATTGCTTCTCAGCATCGGGAGAGAGTCCGGGCTCAGCTGTAGGAACAGTGATGAAATGCTCAAGGGTGTTTAGGTAAAGCTTCTCCGTGTTCCTGGAGCTCAGTCCTCCTGAGCCAAATTTGAGGTTCGGGTTGCTAGTCATCCCTGATCAGCTGTGAATGCAGGTGTCGCTTCTCTGTTTATCTATCTGCAAGCTAACTCGTTATAACATCTTAAAACAGTGCCTCATGCATCCCTGCCCTCCTCACCTGCCTTCTGCTCACAGCTCAGGGTTTGTTTCAACAGCACAAAGATTTGATCAACTTTATTCACTGCTATTAGTTCAGAATACCTGCTCATCACAACATTTTCTTTTCTTCCTGTTTTGACCCCACAAGTGCTTCATTCGGGGCACCATAGCCTGCCCGGTGACCTGATAAGATGATGTGCCTCGTGTTGCAGTAGGCACAGCCCTTTTGCTCAGGGAGGTTCTCAGGAATTGGCTTTAAAGTTACAAGTTTTGGGAGAAGAAATTTAATTGAATCCGTTCTAGCAATTGGGTTTATGCTGGTTTATGTTACCAAAGCTATAGAGAATTTCTGCTGAACCCCTGCAACTGAGGAGAAACCGGGGGCATTTGCTTTCTTATTTTTTTTCCTTTCCTTCAGAGGTTTATGTTGATTAAACACAAAGCAGTTAAAGTTTTACAGGTGGAAGTATGCAGCAAGTCTCCCTAAATATATGTATAAGTGCTTGCTAGAATACTTCCAAAGTAAATCCCAGTAAAATTTATGACAAAGGCATGTTGTGGTGTGTGGCTGTACTGGTATGGTCACAAGCTGGGAACACCTTGCCTCGCCCCTGGTGCTACCTGTCATAAACCCATCGTGGTGCACCATCTCCTGCCCTTGGAGAGCATACATTTACGTGGTTACAAGTGTATTTCTATATGAACACTTACTAAGAGAGGTATATATAATACTGGCATTGCTTAACATATTCCACTGTAGCATTTTTGTGATTTTTTTTTTCCTGTAAGCCTTAATTCTGTTGGTGTTTTCTGCAGGCATTTGTAAAGAGACAAGAAAAAGCACTGGCAATGGAGATTTGCCATAAATGTCCTTCTTCCCCACTTTTCTGTCTCCCATATGACATTTCATTGCAGTAGAGTTGAGTTATAAAGTTTTGAAAATTGCCTTTTTCCTTCTCTTTGCTGTAAGAAAAATATACGGAGCACAACAAAATAATAAATAAAAATTGTAATTCGAGACTGTGCTGCTGCCTCAGCAGCCTGCTGCACTGCAGGCTGTGTTTGAAAACAATCCTCCATGTGTATTTTTTATTTTTAAACAAAGGTGAAAAGGAGATTATTTAAGTTTCAAATTCCAAAAGTTGGAAAATACTGAACTAACTTTTCTTTGAAAACATACTCTTGTCTCCTGGATCGCATGCAGTGTACTGCAGGCTCTCGCTGCGGAGCGCTGGGCTGGCTGGGTTGTGCCCGTGTACATCCCCGCACACGGACACCGTGCATCCCATAGCTGGGATCCTGGCCGCTTATATGAAGCGGGTAGTGCTGACTGCAGCCCCTGACCAGAGCTGATCTCTAAGTGTCGTCCATCTCTTCTTTTGCATTTTGCCCTACCCTGTGCTCACTGAACCTTCTGCTTTTGATGATTGTCCACGGTCCCTCTGCCCCACGCCCAGCCAGACCCTCCTGACCTGAGTGGCTGCATCTCACACTGCGCAGAGGCTTCAGTTTTATGAGAAACTTCTTAAATCCCCTGGTAGTGTCTTCTCAGGTGATGCTCAGCACAGGCACTCTGGGCAGGACCAGAAACCTCGCGCAAGCAGCCCAGGCTCTTCTTATGTCACTGACCCATCTCCTCTCGTGCTGTCTTCCTCCCGCTTTTTTTCTATGATTCCCTCCTCTCTGGGTTATCCTTATTCCCCTCTAGTTCCCTGAAAGTCTGACTCCACTAAGATCAATGCTGTTAATGGATATATTACACTGGCATGATGTGGTAAAATGGGGCTTAATTTCATATATGTTCTTTATCTCCAGAGATGGCAAAATGCTTTGCAAAAATAATATATTGATCTACACGTGTAATATAACTGTATATGTGTTTGGACATCTACATTAAAGAGTTTATTTTTGTATACAAGGAACTTGTCTTCTTCCATGTTTCATCCCAAAGAGTAATCAGATCAATATGTTTCAGCTGAGAAGCAGAAAATGTGATCAAGTTTTATATATTATGTCAGAGGATGAATTCTGCATTAGTTTTTACTTGTTGCTGCCTGCCAGAGGGGAAAAAAAGGCCAGTGGTGTTTGAACCGAAATAAGACAACTGGTTTTGTGCAAAGGAACAGTAAACATGCAAAGGGCTGCTGGAGCTCCCTTCGAGTCCACTTCCACAGCACAAACGAGAATTGTGCTGCAAACAGAAAAATGGGGAGGCAAGTGAACAAATAATCTCAGTCATTAATGGTTTATCAAGAAAAAACGAGGACGACTGCAGAAGAGCAGAAAGCACTGATGTGCATTTTCCTTTGAGTAGGTGCCCTGTGTGTACCTTCACTCTGTAAGTATTCGTACCATCCCATATACTCAAGCCAGAGATGCAACAGCATCCCCTTGGAACCAGGCTTTTCCTTACTTCATTTAATTTTCTGGTTTTAGTTTCGATTTCTGTGCCTTTTTTGCTTCCTTCATCTTTGCTATAAACAGCCAGAGGAACTCCGGAGTGGTCATTTTGCTTTCCAGGTTTTCAGTCTAGTGATAATCTAAATCTTTGGAGCCCTCATTGTCTGTGATCCCTCTAATCTAAGACAATCTGCTCTATTTCAGGAGACAGAAATTTCCCATCAGTTTTCCCAGGATAAATGTGGAGCATGTTGCCGAAGAGGACATCTGCTAGATGCTGGCTATTCATTGCTTAGCTCACTGTTGATAGGCAGCTTCTGGAGAGTTTGGAGATCTCCCTTCTGCCAGGGATCTGCTTCAGGGGGACCTAAATTTGAACTGTTTCTTGGGTCAGTCCTTGGATGCTTGTCCATCTTTTTATGAACTTTCCACACAGGAATGGTGGCTATTCTCTCTGTCAGGCAGTAGGAGAGATCAGAGCCTCAAGGATGATCCCACTATGTGGTCTTTTCCCAGGAAGGAAAAACCCTAAAACTTTGGCCCACACAAAATTGCTGCCCACAACTGTGTCAGAACCTGATTTGGGGCAGAATGTTATCTCTCTTTATCCTGAGAGATGTAACCACATAGATTTTAAAGGTTTGGGGGAGAAGAAATAATAGTAAAACTTTGGTCTGCTGAAATATAGAGAGCCCTTTGTATTTCCTTTCTGTCTGAGTTAGCCATCAACCTTTTATCACTTCATCCTTAGGACAAAAGGCCTAAGATGTGCTGCTCCTGTTTTAGAGCTATCCAAGTGTGGTCTCCCTAACCGGCCAGTACACAGTTCACAGAGGAGTCAGCCAGTTTCCCCTGTCATGCACAGCTCCATCTGCCTTGTTAGCTGTCTGCCCATCATGAAATGTTCTGTAGTTATTCCTAGAGCCTCTCTCAGTTTCTTCTGTTGTGTGTCTTCCAAAGGCATCATTGTACATAAAGCTTCTAATATTAAAACTTCTCATTTGGCAGTTAAAATGAATATCATGGCCATTATACAGTATATTACTTTATGTTCTCCACATAATGGTTCAATGTGATCCATCTGGTTGGATGTTTGCGTTATGATGTCTTCTTTGTTTTATGTGCACAGAACAAAACATGCTCCTCTTTGCTCCCTCTCTTTTTTGCTGATAACACTACTGGGCTGTTAACTTCCTTAATTTTATTTGTCCATTTAAAGTTGGTGCATTTTTTGACTTACCGTACTTTAACACACCAGCCTGTGGGCTGTGATGTGTCAAATAACCTTTTAAAATCCAAACAGATTATGTCCCATGTTTTCTTCCTGTCTGGAGTCTGTGTTACCTCTTTAAAAAATTCCAGCAGATTTGTCAAACAAGATTTACCCTTTATAAGACTCTGCTGGCTACTTTTTATATCAGCTCACATTTCTCCAGATGTTTTGTGATCTCATCACTTATTAATGTCTCCATGATTCTGTCTTCTGCTGAAGTTACACAGTTATTACTGGTTAATGTGGCTATGAATGCATCGTCTCTTTCTTCCTTATTAGACTGCATCTCATGACACAAATCTGCTCAGGATAGGTTTGAAGCTTAATGGAAAGAATCTGGTCTCAAATTTGAGGGATTTAGAAATACCTCAATTTTCTTAATCTATTACTTTATTACTGTTATTTAATAATCTTGTCCAAAAGGAGCTGGGATTTTTCCAGTAACATGTGAGTGGGAAGCCACTGCCATGAAGATCCTTCACCTTTCCTGTCTGTATTTCTTTGATAATCTCTCATGCAAACATCATTTCAGCTCCTGTAGTTACAGACATATTTAATTTTTTTCCTCTTCTAGACTGACTGGGCTTTTACTCCTACCTTCTGACTCGTAAAGCAATTGCCACAGGACTGTGGCTGGCTCAGGGTGATTCTTGCAAGGTAGGCAAGAAAGAAGTCTCTCTAGATCACCACAGGTAAAGAAGCTGCCTTAGAAAACCACTCAGTTGTTGACTGCCAGCAGCCGATGCTAACTAGGGCACTGAATTTTCTTGGTTTTTTCATGGAGCCACTGGAAATGACAGTAACTTGATTTTGCTATTCTTGTGGTCTTGAAAATGCTTAATTGCACTTAATTTCCAGAATGTTGTTAAAGAGCATGAACACAATTTGTGCCTTCCATATGCACAGTCAGGAGACAGCATGCGTAAACAAATACATCCAACTGGAGAACCCATGAGCAGGTGACATAATACATCTACTTGATTTCCCTCCTTCAAAAGAAATAAAACTTTATGGGGGAGCATGAGAACTTTTTCCATAGTTGTCCTTGTTTTGGGACTGTTGAGTGGCTGAGAATGGAGGCACATCCATGCTGCAAAAATTTATGGGAAAGTCATAAGCTCCATGAAGTGCCTGGAATTTGGATCAGATACAAGTCAGCCTCTCCATTACATGTCTACGGCTCTCTGCATATTTGTGATTATCCTTATGAATAATGTAAGCTACTGCTTTCAGATGGGAGAGGCTTCGAGAAGGAGTTAGGGAACATGTCTGAGTGCTGATAATGAACTCAGAATAAGAAAAGATAAAGCAATTTGTCAATGGATGGAGAAGTGCAGTCTTATGTAGAGCCAATAAAATTTCCAGGTAAAGGAGAAAAATGTTTGGTTTCTTTTTTTTTTCCTTGTGGTCCCTGCTTCTAGAACAATCTTTTTTTTTTAATGCAAGTTGCATGGTTGGTGAGGAAGAAGTCAGATTAATGTCATTAGGCAGCTTAAAAGCAGTAGCTCTTATTTTGAAACATTCATGTCTGTGAAAGTGTATTTTTGTCATGGCAGTGATTCTTGAATCACTTGGAGACTGCTGTTGGACTTCTTTTTTTTTTCCAAGTGTTTTGTAAAAATTTGACATTTTGATTCCCAGAACAAGAAGAATCCTTCCTCCTCCTTTCCAGGGAAATAAATGCTTTATGTGAACTCCTCAAATTTCTCTAAGCTGGGAAATCCAGCAGGAGGTAAAGATGCTGGAGGCCATTGAAATGCTTCTAATGGGTAAGATGTTTACATTTCATGGGCCTGAATCAGAAGAGTCTGTTGTATGGAGGCATTTTGATAAACTCATCTAGGTCATCTGAGAAAATTGTGCCTAAAATTCATTCATCAGCTTGTTTTCTCTGGGTGGGGCATTGCAGTTGCTGCATGTGGTTCGTTCATCAGGAAGGCAATGCATGTCTTCAGAGCAGCTACTCCTGCATCCTGAAATAAAAAGAATGTTTCAAACAACTAGTATAAAAGGAGAGCGCAGTGGGAGGTTTTAATCTCTGCCCTGCCCTGTTGGAATATTTTTAAGGGACTGCTGTAAAGAATTGCTGCTAGTATTATATTGCAATGCTGTATGGGATATACAGCAGTAGTCAGTTCTCCTACTGCTATATAGCTGCTATGTAGCTGTTCGGGGCAGAAAATAACCATGGAAGCTGAAGAAACCATCTCAGCAGCCTGGTAAAGCATTTCCATTGATTTTGCTTATGCTTGTGATAGATGCTGGCGATGCTTGGGCATCGGTTACGTTTAGTAGTCTCATTCTCCTGTAGTTAGGAAGGCTGCTGATCTAATTGCTGAACTTTTGCTAATATGTTAATTCAGTGGACACCCAAAATAATTTGGTTCAGGTTAGACTGTGAGATGCCAAGTTTTGTCCACTGAGAGCTCCACTGCTTATCTGAAGGAAGATAAAGTATTGCATAGAAATGTTTCTTCATCACCAACCTTCTGTCCTTGCTGACGGTGAGAGGGACTTGGCATTTGATTCAACAACTCCATACTGGTGGTCCAGGCCCCCGATTATCTCTCCAGGAGCGTATGTCCATGTGGGACAAGACTATTTTGTGCCTCTAGGCTACCAAATCAGCTTGTTTCTCCTGCTGTAGCAATCATGTGGCAAGGGAAGGGGAGGGAGGGGGGAGGTTAACTTCTAGTTCTGATTCATCACTTTTATTGAACTTAAATTCTTTTGTTTTAATGCACACTTGATTGAGCCAGCATTTATTGAAACAGTTATGGTTTGTAGGAAAAAGAGACAGTTCAAGAAAGAACAAATGAATCTAATGTAAATCAAATACTTAATGCTTTTATAGAAACTACAAAGCCTTAAATGTGTATTCTTAATGGTAATTTTACAAAACTCCACTAGGCATCTTCAAATGGAGGTGTGACAGTGATTGTTTCAGTCTGGAGATGGCTTTCCTTTCACATGCTAATCATCTGCTCCTGGTGATATTTCTCAGCATAGTTGCAGTCAGTGAATTGAATAATTTATGGAATGAATTTTGTTGTAAATTTATTGTGTCACAAGCAGGTTGTAATTTCACTAACAGTACACTTAAGTTATTAAGTAAAAAAAAATAATGTCGTTGATAGGATCGTGCATTTGGAGGCTCTCTTGCTCCCTCCCCAACTAGTTCTCATCGTATATATTTTCAAACAGAGTATTTACCTAATTTTTATTCAGAATCTGATCTGAGAAAGAGAGAGAGAGGACATTAACATAAATGGGTTTGCATTTGCACACTATTGTTGAATCTGGTAGTCATAAACAAATTACAGAAGATTTTATATAGACAGAAATAGCATTAAAATGGCATAGCTCCATTGCAGTGCTGCCTTTCTTCTCTATTTGTTTCTGAGTAATTGTCCTCACCTTACAAATGATGAAGTGTTGAAGTTACAGGCAAGTCTGCAGAGAAGCGGAGCCTCTTGCTTCTTCCCCAGCTTTGGTGTTAAGGTAATTGGGAGTCATTGCTAGAAAGTTGTTTCTGTCTTGACAAGTACAGGCAGTGTGGGGAAGGAAGAGACACGCATCTCCTGTGCCCGCTGGTGAGGGCCTGGACCAGCACCGGCTCGGGGGGAGGCTTGGCCAAGTCTACACGCTAAAAAGGAAGGGTTTGGCTGCCCTGATTTTGGTCTTTCCATATTTCCTTATGCCAGAAATGCCTGTATTTCCCATGGGTTGTACTAGTATTTTTTATTGTCACTGACAGCACCGGCATACTCCTCATGGTGATGTTTGGAGGCAAGTTAAACAAGAGTATGGACTCACATGTCACAGTGTTCTCAGAGTTAAAGTAGAATACAAGGAAATAATACCATATCTAGGATTTTATGTTGTGAATGGGAAGACTTCATCAAAGTCTCTTTTTTGCTCCTCTGCCCCGGTTATTTCCCAGGACTTTTGTTTTGTGTTTTTTTGTTTTGGCTTTCCTCCACAAGCTCTCCTTGGTGTTTTGCCAGAACTGTGCGGAGCTCGAAGTCCCGTATTTGCATGTTGGCTGCACACTTTGTTTTCCAGCTTCTCAGGTGAAGTCTTGGGTGGTGTTTGAAGGAATTACATGATTTTTACTGTTGTGTGGTACTTCTGAGCCTCTGTGGGAGGCCTGGAGAGGTTTATTAGTGCAGCTTCTTGAGAGGTTTTTCTCCAACCTCAAAATGGCTCTTTCATCATTTTAAAACAGCTGTTGGAACTGTATCTAGTTGCCAGTCTTAGGAAGTGGGCATTTTGGGTAAAGGCCTGTTTTTACATTGTTTTACAGGTGTTTATACATGCAGTTTTTTACATCACTGTAGCTGTCTTAAAAGCCTGCCTGTCCTCTTCCAGGTATTTTTTTCTGTCCAGCCTCCTCTCTCTTCTCTGCCATCCCTTGGAGATACTGAAATGAGTGAACGGTGCCATTACATTTTTCACATCTGTTTTGGTGTGCAGTAATGGAAGGTGACAAGCCAATTCGGTGGTTACTGAATGGCCAGGGACCCCTCGTGCATCCCACTGGTTCCAGCAGGACTTTGGCAGCTGGAAGGTTCATGGAGCTGGAGCTTGTTGTGATATGTAAATAACCATGAAAGGCAGAAGCATTGTGATTGTTTATTTAATTGTTTAAATATGCCAATGTTGATACATATAATTACACAGTATAAACACATTTAATTACTTAAATGAGCTAAATATTTTTGCATCTTAGTCTAAAATTGGAATCAAAAGTTCTCATGGGTGGCAGATTTTGACAATATTTTTTTTCTCCAACGGATGCCTCTAAACATTTACTCTTTTCTGTTAGGAGTAGAGGTGACACAGGGCACCAAATCCAGAGGACCGCAACTGCACAATTTAAAAAGTATGTAAAAAATCGGTTTCCCTGGCTCACTCAGGTTTTAATGATGATCTTGCAACTAGCTGTATAGCAGGTGAAATGAATGAGCGCACTACTCTCCTCAGGGAACTTGATAGCATGTAATGAGTGAGTACAATATTTCATTTTCATTTTGTAGTGGGCATGCTAACACAGAAGAATAGTGAACTGGTGGTGCTAGTGCCAGGCTGGAGAGCGGGACTCAGTGCATCCTCAGCACTGTGCTGGGAAAGCCGCACGGCCTCTTGTCTTCAGCTTTGACCACGCTTGTGCTAGACTTTGGCTAGAAGTAACACAAATGAATCTCTCTTTCTAAAGCACTCCTCACAGTGTTAAATACTGGACTGGTCGATTAAATTACAATGGATTTGTCACAACAGTGTTTCAGGACTAGGAGTAAAGACTTCATTGAAATCTCCTGTACAGACTTTGGTTTCATTAGGTTGCAGATCTCCAGCTACTTTTTCCTGCTACTGTAAATTGCAGTTAAAATTGAGAAAGCATTGCTACGTTTCACTCCTCAGATGAAATTCCTCTTAGAAGCACTGTATTGTAATTATGGTTGCGTGTGTTAAATTTTTAATTTGATTTTCATTTGTCTATTCAATTGATATAATTGATGTGCATCCTTTCTCCCTCAGGATACAGGTTAATAACCTACTAACCTTGGAATGAAGGAATGATAAAAGGATACCACACTAGGGTTTAAGGGACCATTTATAATATATGTTTTTAACTGTAGCCTTATTTTTTGTCCTTTGTAGCCTACAGCATTTTGTACTTCCAAAGCCTTGTCAGGCATTAAAAACATTAATTATTTTAACTTTAACAAAGAGAACTATTCATACTGGACCTACAAGGAGGCTAATTATATTACCATTTGTGAATATCTTACAAAACAAAAAAGAAAAATGAGTTTTGTAAATAAAATCGATTTCTGTTCATTGTCTGAACAGGTACTTCTTGATTGCTTTTGTGTTGCACTTGTTCAAACTGCAGAGGGGACTTGCCAAATGAGTAATACTTATAATCTATAAAAGATGTTGCAAGTGGGTAAAAGAAATATTTAGATAACATCAAGGCATTTGCTAACTGTGGAGGATCATAAGAGAATGCTGGAGTAGGATAAAGTGCAAAGGTATCTGGGTTAGGGTGAAAATACTTTGCAGATTTATTCTTGATTCCTGTTTTTCGTAAGTCCTTTCCCATGGTAATGCATTAAGGATAACTGCCCCTACGGATCACAGTCCAAAGTCAAATTTCCTACTACAGCTGGAGTCTGGAAGGTCAAGCTGTTTTGCGAAGTCCAGACCCAAAGAGCTTCAGAGAAGTATTAGTATCGGGGTGATGAAAATGCTAGGAATAGCCCTCCTTTGCTGTGTGTCAGCTTGGGGACATTCACTGCCGTGACCAGCCTCTCCCAGCTCCTGCTCTTTGCCGAAAACCTGCTGCTTTGGGACCTCATGACTGCCCCTTGTACCCTGGCAGGACACATCACTTTCCAGATTCCCTTTTGGTCCCTGCTCACTTGGCGGGGCTTTGGTTGTTAGCTGGTGTGCAGCGCTTCATAAAGATGCATTTCTTCTGGGACACCAGCGTGCAAATCTCGCTGGGGTTCACGCTGAACCCTGGCCAAGCCTGAAGTTTATTCTAGCGGAGAGAAACGCTTTCTTCTAGGCTGCAAAGTTGGAAATGGAGTGATTAAATGAGCCAGCAGTAAGTGCAGAATTAGCACATGGCTGAGTCCACTCTCTTCTGCACGATGCTGGAAGTCTCAGAGGAATAGCAGGGCTGGGAGGACCAGGCAAGAGTACCAGCCCTGGCTGTTTTCTCACCTTCCCTTTTTTGCTGAGGGAGTGAGTGCCCTAAAGTGCTTTGTAGTCAAACATTTCAGCAAAACAAGAAAGCCTAGGTTTTGAGAGGAATAACTGAAACACTCCCAAATACATTAAACATCCCAAGGCACACAAATCTCATGCTTCAGAAAGCAACCGAGCTATCAAATGCTTGAAACTGGACAGAAAATTTGCCTTGGTAAGTTATCCAGTGCTGGGTTGGTGTGGGCTCTCTTGACGCTTTCTCTGGAGGATCTGATGCTGAAGGCATGAGGGTGCTGCACAGAGGCTTGCTCCTGTCCTCTGCGGGAATCCCTGGGTCAGCAAATGAGCTCAGCGTCCTGCAGTCAAACAGAAACTTTCCTTAGTGTTGTGCCTGTTTTATCAGCTGGTAGTACAGGATAAACTGTTCCCAGGTCAAATATTAAATGGGCCAGCTTGTCCTGCGTTTTATCACGGTGTTATTCCAGGACCTTCCACGTGCAGATCAGGGCTAAAGAGGGTCTGGAAAGAGCAGACATCTGTGCCTGTCGTGCAGCAAAGGGTAATGAGCACTGGGGACATTTTCTAAAATGCTTCAGCTGGATATGGAAATGAAAACTATTGAACTTGTAACCTGTGACTCTTTTGGGAGCTGACTGGTAACAAACAACAGCATTTTCACTATCTGTCAGGAAAGTTAGGGGATGGCAACATCACATGTTTTGTTGGCCGATATAGTGGAGAGCTGCTTAAGACCTGAAAATGAGGATTTAGCTGATTAGCTATAACCTTCACATTTATTAAACTAGTCCCAACAATTAAAAAGTAGACCTTGCCTTTGCATGTTGGAAATAGTGAAAGCTATTGATGACAGTGAGCAACTTGTGCAAACTTCTGGGACTGCTCCCCATCCAGCCCACACTCTTGGCCATATCAACAAAGGTCAAATAGTTTGTGTTTAAAATTGTTACACTAAACACGTATATGTGCAGTACAGAAGCTAGCATAACTGGCTCTAATGCCTCGATAAATACGTTCAGTGGTCATGGCCTGTTCTTGTGGGGAGAAGAAAATTGAGTTTGCTCTGGGAATGTCAACTCCGAATTTCTTGACATGTGTGTATAAAGTCTCATTTTTAAAGGCGTATGACTAGAAAGACATAGCTTCCTTAAAAATTAATCTCATGTGTAGTGTAATCTTGGACAGACTGCATAACGATATGAAAACTGCAAAGCTGGATCTGGATGGTTCATAAGTCATGAGGAGCTTCGGCAGCATAAACAGCGTAAGATGAATGAGCCACATTGCTGGGGACGCCACTCCAGCACCCAAATTGAATCAGAGACTCTGGGATTTAAAAGTAATGTGGCTTTCTGCTGAGGTAAAGCAGACTCTGTTTTGTTCTGCCAGGGCTAGTCGTGGTTGCAGTTTTCAAGCAAAGATTTCAGCCAAAAGCAACAAATACCTACATCATTGGGAGCATCCATCCTTGCCACAAGAAGGGACAGATTCATCATCCGTGGGTGGTCTTGTATCCAAATACTCGTTAGGCTTCCACCTGCTCTACGCGTGCAACAAGAGGAGGTGATTTCCCGGGGACCAGGGTGGGAACTGGGTTTGTCCATTTGCTGTTAAATTGCACATGTGCTGGCTTTTCGATCAGGCTTTTCTCATTCTTTACTGCAAGTTGTACCCACCATTCAACAATATCATTGTTTGTGTTCATTACACTGTTATCTATAGACAAGTATAAATCTGTGTGGGCAGAAGTGTGGGCAGCTGGAGAGCTGATGCTACAGAAAACAAGTGCTGTGCTGAGACAGCTGGGCATTTTCTTGCTGGTTCACCCTCATCCCTGTCTGTAAAGGTTCTTGCATCTTCTAGGGGAAACCCCAAGAACTTCAGAGGACTCTGGTGCTGCTCTCTGGTAGTTAAAGATAGACATAAACCCTAGGGTACAAAGTTTAATATCTTTTCTAAACCTATTATAATTAATTAGGAAATCTTGTTGTTTTTAATCTCGTTGTGTTTGTGCCTGCAGTGGCTTTCTTTGGGACAGCCCAACAGCATGCTTTATGGAAACATGTTTTGTTTTGACCCTGTTCCTCTAGAATATCGTAAAGTCTAGAAGTACATGATTTTTTTGCCTCTAGTATACATTTTCTTCTACTTACTAACATTGATTTTCATTTCCAATCATGTTGCCGATTTCTCTGCTTTCCTCACTGTCCTCTCCTGTGCTAATTACCCTCAAACTTCTATCTTTTCTACCAAACATATTAAAAAGCATAAACTTACCTTGTGACAAGGATCACTTGGCCAGGGTGTAACGCAAAGCTTTCTAACTAGAGTTGGAGTTTGGAGTGCTAAAAGATGGGCACAGATTTAGAGATGCTGTGAAGTCCCCTGTTTAAAGGTTTTACAGAGCAGGTTGTACTCATTCCTGCTTTAACACAGGGTTTTTTGCTCAGCAAGATGCCAGAGCCCTTTGAATTTCTGGGGTTTCGCCCACAGTGGCTTAAAACCAGGCAGGATGATATGAGAGATATGTCTGTGCTTTGCATGGCTTTGTAAGAGATGTTCCTTGGCTAAGTCAAAGTTCTCACCAGCATTAAAGACTATGCTAATGTGATATTCTTCAATCTGTCTTTTGGCTTGCTGGTGCTTTTTGTACAACACACTACTGAGTTTTGTAATGGACATACAGTTATACATCAGACATCTTGTATGTAGATTTTTTATTTCTTAGCCTTTTAAAAAACCTATAAAATGATGAACTATACATTAAAGACCTCATTATGCCATGAAATTAAATTACTGCCAAGCAACCCCCCTAGCATCTCCAAGATAATATCTACATTACTCTTACTTTTGCCTTTTGGTAGTTTATTATGATTGTTGTTATTTGTTGCTGTTGCAGATCAGGTAAGAGGTGAGTCCAGCTCAGAGGCTGGGAAATGGTTCAGATGCTGACCATGTACCATCTGAAAGGTCGGTGGGCCTTAGGTGGAGGGCAGGGTTGTCTTCAGGTCGCTCCCTGGGAGGTCAGGGGGCTGCGTTTAGCAGTGATGAAGTTGTAAACCAGCAGTTAAATCAGAGACCTATCCTACTTATATTTTCAGTCTTGTATCTTCACATTTCTGTTTAAAAATGCTTAACTTAGGCTGTGTGCCAACATTTGAATGAAGAGGTGAGCTGGCGTTGTATGTATAGCTCATCGCTCTTGGTTGGATTCAACACCATTATTTTAGTTTTCATCCTCTGATTCAGTGTTTATCCCCTGGTCATTTTATTTTTTCCTAACTATGACCTGTGGATGTCAGGCTAGGTATCTGTAAAATACTGGATTACTAACCCAACCGTCTGCTTTTTGTGTGCTTGCTGACTGACCCACATAGCCTGATTAAAATGCATCGTTACTGATGCCTGACTCTGTTACCTGCATCCCTCCGGAGGTGACTGGGGTTTATCCAGCTGGTTGATGCAGATGAGCAAAATGCACTGACCAGTGATTTGTGTTGGAGGAAAATGAAATGTAATTCTGCAGCTGTGGCAATCCAGCCGGGAGCTGGGAAACGAGGAGAGGAGCATGGCACAGCTGGTGCATTTGGGAGGCTCCCCGAACTCGCCCGAAAGAGACAAAGGCTTCTCGAAAAGCTCACATTTTCTCAATGAGCTGACAACATCAAGACATGTATTGCTGTGCCTGTTGATGGAAAATCATTGCATGCAACAGGGAATTTCACTGCTAGGCTCCCGTAAAGGATACTGGCACTCACCCTTCGAGACACCGGTGGGGTGTATTGGCAAAGCAGCGACTGACGAAAGCACGCACCTTCTCAATGGATTCAGGACAATTTTGCAGTGTCAGGCAGCTGGACTTTGCCACTTCCACTTGAAAAAATGTTTTTCCCCACCTTCTCAATGATTTGACTTTTCTGTGTGAACGTGTAGCTGCAGGGTTGGTGGTTATTCTCCAACTGTCAGTAATAACTCCACGGTTTCCTGAGCTAATCTGATTTATTAGTTGGTTGTCACCGATGACTGACCCCTAAAACCAAGCACCAAGAGGGGCAGCAGCTGGCACGGGGCAGTGGCAGCCCCCTGGCACCCACCCGCACCCTGAACACGTGGCTTCCCCTCTGTGGTATGTGCTGGCTTTTTCTCCTTCATGTCAATATGATGGGTGAAAATTGGGTATTTCTGACCATAGCATTCAGACTGTATAGATTAAATCTCACATCTTGAAGTGCACCCAAAAGCTGACAGCCAATGCAGCGTAGAAAGCAATAGGAGTTAATAACATATCCGAGTCTCCTGCCACATCCTAAGGCTTTTTTCTTCAATATTATTCAAAATTTAGGCACCTTTCATATTAATTAAATGGTAACTTTCTGTATCCCACGATCAAACAATCCAATAACGCTTGCTCAGAGCAATCAGTAATGACAAAAATAAAGTACTAATATAATTTTATTATGAATGATTTGATCCCTGGGGTTTCTATCATATTAAACAAAGAAACAAATTAACCAGTGACTGAATTAAGTGGAGGAACTTGCATCATGTCAAGGCAGTAGATTTTTTCATAGTTAAGCTGCCAGCTACTTTCATGCTTCAAGTCCAGTTTCCAATTTTTTCCACAAATTTCCTAGAAATAATCCTGCTGCCATGTATCATTGCGTATGTCAGCATGTAGCTTTTTTTTGTTTTTGAATTTCCAAGTCTACTGAATAAAAAATTGTTCATCAGGACAGTGCCGGTGGCTTGGGCAGGTTTGTGAGATTCTGTCCTATGACAGATCTTTGTGGATGGCTCTGGGCAGCATCTCCTGAGCCCAATGTCACCCGGTTGTGCCAGATGCTCTCTTGTTTATTCAACCTGTTGCTTCCCAGCTTTTAAAGTAATTACCATCTTCTCTATTTCAGCTGCTAATTTTATGTAGGAGACCACTGCACATATAGACTGTCAGACAGAAAAGGTTCACAACATTTCCCATATTTAGAAAAGTATTTATCGTAGCAAATAAAGATATTTGATAGGTGGAAGCTCTCTGGCACAGCTTTCCTTTGGCAAATATACGCTGTGGCGTGGGGTGCAGCAGGAGCAACTCTGCTGCAGGCTGCTCTGACCATGGGCCTTCCCCTCTCCGATTCATCCCGCGGACAGCCATGGTCTGTGTTACTGGGATGGTGCGAAAGAGGTTTGCTGGGGTGTGGTCAGTGACATTTAAAAGCACTTGTGCCTTTCCAAGTGCTACTGTGTCTTATGCTGTGTCAAATTTTATATTATAAGCATGTATCCATGTATAATCTGTGCTAAACTTTGCCCTTTAGGGAACAGTCAGGTACCAAATGGCACCTAAATCCTGGGGTAGCAAAGCAGTTTTAAGTACTATTCAGGAGGTGAGATCATGTGGATTAGTCTCAGAGATGCACTTGCCCTTGCCAGCATTGAGGTGTGAAGGAGGACCAAATTCTTGACTCTGAATTCATTTTCTTTTCAAGTTCAGACTTAAATTTGTGAGGTTAGTCCTGGCTGTGACCATACCAGTGGGCTTTGGAAATTCTGTGAAATTCAGGTATTTTCCCCCAACAAAACTCTATGTATCCGGTGCACAACTGATCCCGCTAAGGCTCTAACCTGTGTTACTGTGGGCACAGAAAGCTTGCTTTTCTGGGAGAGCCAAAGCGGCTCTGAAATCGGGACTGAGCGGAGCATCTCTGAACACAGTGATGAAAAAAATGCGTTTTCTATATAACTTGCCTTAAGGCTTTGTGGTAATTGCGTGCTGTTGAGCGTTTGACACGCACCCCTTCCTTACAATGCTGGTGTGTGACCCCGGTCGGTGCGGAGGCGTGCTGCGAGTCCGGCCGGGATCCTGCGCAGAACAGGAGATCCCCAGAGTGTACTGGCATCTGATGTGGTGAATATGTATTATTTACTGGCAAAATGCCAAGCGTGTCATGAGCACTTTCCTGGCTGAGATGATATTGATAAAGAATCCAGGAATCTGCAACGGAATTGGGGTTTTAATTGCATTCCTGCCCCCAAAAGCTTGATTTCGTAGTAAGATCAATAATACGTTAGAAACCAAGTACAGTAAAATATGTGTATAATGTACTTAAAATCTGTATGCAGCGTGTTACCGCTTTATCATTTACTTTGTTCTGTCGCATTGGGACCCGGTGCCGCAGTCCCCGCTGGCAGCGGGCTGTCGGCAGTCCCAGCTCAGTAATGGGCACGTGGCAGCCGTGAAGTCTCCCGCGTCCTTGTGAGACGCAGCCAAAGTCCTGTTTATAATTGTCAGTTATGAATTAATGTCTTCGCTTTGGGGCTGTAACGGGCAGGTTTGGCACAGGCGCAAGCGCGGGAAGCTCTTGGGTCGGCTGTTTGCCGAAACTGCTGTGGTTTGTCTGCATTTGGGCTTGGGGCATGGTGTAGGAGCCAAACCCTTCCCACTCCGTGTGGAGCTTCCCTCCATCTCGTACCTTTTTGGCCACGCCGCTGAAGATCTTCAGTGCTCTTGGCAGCAATGCTCCGCATCTGCTGCACCCAAGGGGTGAATGACAGGGAACGTTATTAAGTCCCTCAGCTTTTAATACTGCATCACATCCTAATACGCCATATCAGATGACTTTGGTCGCATATCTCACTTTCTAAAAAAGATATTATTATAACAGAGGGATTAATCAAAAAGGGGGTAAGCTAAAGCACACCCGTTCTGGTCAGCCTCTGGTTTCAGCAGTTGTAAAATAGTGGCCAGCCTCTTGCTCCTGCTCTAAACATCTGGATGAGGACACTGAAAGAATTAAATTTTGTGCCTGAAAAATGACATATTGAGTAAGAGCTCTGCTTTCATCTCTGTGATCTTGTTTTTAGGAGAATACGCACAGAGTCTCAGCGTTAACATTCTTTAACTGCTCCTCAAATTACTAATGCTTCACGTTGCTTTAATCCATTCTGCTGTAATAGCTTTATTAGATTAAACTCCCTGCTGAGCAAGTGAGGAACAGTGGGATTATCACACTTCCCTTTGAACAGCCAGTAAAGACAAAATAAATGGTTAACAAAATAGAACAAATTCAGTTTGCAGGTGATCTGCAGTTTTACCTCGTGGACTGTGGGTAGGCTCCGAGCATCCCTATTATTCCTTGCTTGAAAAACGCCCTTTTAGCAGCCTGAAGAAATTCCCGAGGTAAAAGAGAAGTCCTAATGGAATAAAAGTTCCTCTTTCCCCTTTGGATGTGTTACTAATTGCATCGTGCTGACTGCAGGGACAGTGTGAGGAAAACCTGAAACTTTATTTAAAAAAATAAAATATTTTTAACTTCACTTTTTACGACGCTGTAGGCGCACCAGTAACAGCCTTTATCCAGTGTCTCCCAGAGTGGTAACTCCTAATGACTGATTTTTTCTTTTTTTTTTTTTTTTTT